>Ga0302145_10001337_pt1 | contig 9784 bp, 10 predicted proteins | sample I_Bog_E2_3_FD_192437 | JGI IMG/M metagenome (GOLD analysis project Ga0302145, IMG submission 192437) | Peat permafrost microbial communities from Stordalen Mire near Abisko, Sweden - I_Bog_E2_3 | ecosystem: Environmental > Terrestrial > Soil > Wetlands > Peat | place: Sweden: Abisko, Stordalen... | reverse complement strand
TGGGGCTTTTTCGATCCACGCCATTTCGACGTCGCCGCGCTCGACATGATGGCCGCCAATGTCGCCGTGCTGGAGCAATTGGCGACGATGGCGATCGGCTCGGTCATCGACTATGCCGACGACGGCACGCCGATCCGCGCCGCCAATTCCATCAAGACGCGCCAGAGCGCAGTGCGCGATGCGGTCCAGGCGGGCTGCCTGGCCTTTGCCGGCCATGTCGGCGGGGCAACGATCCGACGCGCCGATGCAGCGGACAAGGACCGGCTGTGGCGCGAAGCGTGTGCGGCGGGGATGGCGCGCCTGATGTTCCTGCCACTGCCGCACGAAGTCGCCACGATTGCCGCATTCGAACATGACGTCAATCTGGGCACCGACGAAATGGTTCCCCTGTTTGACCCGGTCGCCGCGCGGCACGGATTGCGCCGAAAAGGCCTGTTTTATCAAAAGGGAACGCAACGCATGTTCCTGCCCGCCGAACTCGCGGGCGAAGCCATGCCCTTGCGGCTGGCGAACTTTGCCGGAACGCGCTTTGCCTCGCCGCTGACATTTGCGGACGTGTTGAGCGGGGATACCACTGTGCCGGTGGTCATCGTCGAACCGCGCGGCGAAGTGCAGAAAGTCTGCCCGGCGCGCCCGACGCACGACGGGTTTCTGGCCTTGTGCATCCCGCTCGGGACCGAGCGCTATCCCGTCGCGGTACAGATCGGCGCGGTGGCGCGCTTTGTCGAAATCGAAACGATCATGGCCGTGCCGACCAGCGCCTACCTTCACACGCGCATCAATGCCGCCCCGCGCGAAACTCCGGTGACGCCGTTGCTCGACGGGATCGTCGAATATGCGCCGGGGCTGTGGCATTGCCAGTCGGACTATGCCTTTGCGCTGCTTGCCCCGCCCGCGCTGGAGGATGTGGAGGATCTGATGCTGGTCATGGTGTTCCGCCCGATCGGTCAGCCGAGCGTGAGATAAAGCTCGGCCTCGATTGTCCAGGCCGCGCCGGTGTTTCGCCATTTGGCGGTATAGTCGCCGCGCGCGGCTATCTCGCCGTCAGACGCCGTGATCCCCTGCCAATGGCCATGCTCAAACGCGATGGGTTCGACGGGCGATAGCGTGATCGTATCGGGCATGCGGACATAGACGGTCCGATCGGCAGCGGCGAATTCACGCTTCCAGGCCGCCAGTTGCGCCTTGCGACCGGAAAGGAGCGCGCTGTCAGTTCCGGTGATCAGAATGACGTCGGGGGCCAAAATCGCGCCGATGGCGTTCAGATCACCATCGGCGAGAGCCTTGTTGAAGGCGGCGCGCGCAAGGCGGATGGCGAGTTCTGCCGAGGTGGTCAGACGAAGGCTTTGCTTACCCATTCCTCTGGCCGCCCGATGCACCCAGCATTTTGGCAACATTGCTTCGAATGTCGATGCCGTAACGATAATCGTAGGCCATCCAGCCGCTGGTTATCACGATCGCCCACAGCACACTGAACAATGACCCCACGAGAAAGTATTCCGCAAATCTCTGGTCATCGAGATCCTTGAACCTGGCCACGGATTTGAGCGCAATCACTGCCGCGAGCACTTCCCAACGATGGGAGAGGATTCCGATCGCCAGGATCGACCGTTCAAGCCAACCGATGATCCGTCCGGCGGGATGCGCCGCAGTTCCCCCCGTTACCGCCGTATCGTTGAGACCGGTATCCTTGAGACCGGTATCCTTGAGACCGGTCAGGGAAAAGACTTGGCGGCACACCCAGTTCCCGGCTCCGGTCAGCAAGACCAGCGCCGAGATCGTGTAAACGGCGGCGTGCATATAGCCGCATAGCGGAATGGCAGTGGGCACCGTCTGCATCAAGACCGCTCCTGCCGTCGATCGAGTGCGGCCAAAGCCTCACCGATGGCGTGCCATTGCATCGTATAGGCGTCAAAGTTGCCTGAACTGCGGACTTTGTAAATGCTGTGGACCGAAACATTCCTGTGTTTGGCCAGTTCGGCGGCACTAAGGCCCTTGATCAATGCGGAAATGTCTTCGCGCTGCTGGTCTGTCCAGCCTCGTTCGATCGCAGTCAGTCCGGCGCCGACCGCTTCGAGCAAAGTCTCGGCAACGGGATCGTCGAGGATGGAAAACCGATAGAGCGAGCCAGTCCGCTTCTCGTTAAGTCGCTCTCGCGCCCGGCTGAGCCCCGGCCCCATCATATTCCAGGCCTTATCCGGATTGATTTCGGTCCTGATCTCAACCGATCCGATAACAAAACGGCAGTCGATCGCCTTTGCCATCAAGTGCAGGCGCATATCGCGCACGATGGGCGCCGCATCGGCAAGCGATTTGACCAGCCCCTGAAATTCGTCACCGAGCGTGATGGTGAGCGGCGACACCAGCCTTTCGCGATACCGCATATTGAGCATGTCGACGACATCATTGAACTGCGCATGGAGGCGTTCCGGCGCAGGCGATCGCTCGCTTTGCACCAAATCGCCCATCACAACTGCGAGGCTTTGAATCGGACTGGAAGCCATAACAAACAGTGTGGCTTGTAACCAAATATGGGTCAATTCAAATTTTGACCCATATTTGGTTACACCACATAGCACGACTGGTGCCGCCCAAAACCGGAACGCATCGCTTCAGTGAAGGCTCTCGCTCTCGGCGTTCATGCGCTGGACGAGGCCTTCGATTTCGTCGGGATTGAGCACCCAGGTGCGGGTCTTGCGGCCTTCGCGGTGGACCGGGTGGGTCAGCAGGATGCGCGCCTGCTCTTTGGCGAACGGCTTGAATATGGCGAAATGCATCACGCAATCGCGGATAGTGCCGATGATCGGGGTCTTGCCGTCGAGGTCGATCAGCGTGGCGGGCTGGTCCCAGGGGATTTGCATCATGAGCCCAGCCTAGCGCACTATGGGCGCGACGCAACGGTCATCCGGCTTATTCGACCAGCGGGCGGATTCGCGCGATCAGCGTCTGGATGCGTTCGGCGGCTTCGCTGAAAGTCTTGACGTCTGCGCGGTTGGCGTTGCCGCGCGCTTCCTTGGCGGATTCGATATAGCCTTCCATATCGGCTTCGAGCGCATCGAGGATGATCTCGGCTTCGTCTTCGGTCAGCGTCAGTTTGATGGACATTGTCGGACGGGATCCTGTGATTGAGTCACCTGCCAGATTTACCTGCCAGATTCACCTAGTAGATTCACCGGCCCATGAGCACACCTGCGCCCGCCCGTCCAGACCGTCTGGCCCGCTTTTCAGACAGTCGCGGATTCGCCAGCCCCCGCCCTGACGTGCGCCCGCCTTGCCTTGACCGCGTCGATCAGCGGCACGAACGGAAAGACGAACTGTTCGCGGATCGACAACCGCGTGCGGTCCCCCTGCCCCACCACGTCGGCTTCGCCGTCGCGAAAGGTGCCGAACGCGCGATCGATCAGGATCAACGAATTGGCATAGTTGCAGCGCGTATCTTCATAAGGCACCGAATGATGCAGGCTGTGATGCCGGATCGTGGTGAAAAAGAACGCGTACCAGGACGGCGGATCGCTGCGCACATTGGCATGGGCGAAAATAGACACCGCAGAAAGCACGTTTGCCGCGCAAAATACCGCCACCAGCGGCACGTCGAACAAGGCCACGACGCTCAGGCTGATCAGGAACAATTCGATCGGATTGCCCACAGACCCCTTCATGGCGTTCAATTGCGTAACATGGTGATGCGGCGCGTGAGTCAGCCAGAACGGCGTGCTGTTGTGCATCAGGCGATGCATCCAGTATTGGCCGAATTCGATCAGGAACATCACCAGCGCGACTTGCACGAGAAAGGGCCAATGCATGACCCAGGGCGTGCTGAAGCCCAACGCGTGCTTGGCCGCCGTCAAAGGCTCTTCGGCCAGCCTGGACGACAGCAGGTCGATCACGGTCAAGCCCAGGATCACATAGAAAACGTCGGTGAAAAATTCGCGCCAGGTCAGGCGCCAGCCGACGTGGCGCTCGCCCACCCATTCCAGCGCCTGGACAAACGCGATTGTGACTATGCTTGCCACGATGATCGAGCGTGGGTTGCCGGTCCAAGCCGCAGGGGCGAATGACCAGAACAGCACGATCAAAGCGACGGTCGCGGGCGGCACCAGATCCAACGCGATTTTCTTCACACCATTCCCCGTCAGGCTCACACGCTTGCGCGACAGGCTACCTTGAAACATCACCCCGACAGATACGCCAAGTACCGTATGCCCATGACGCCCGTTGGGGGCAAACCTGCCGGGAACGCAAAGGGGAAAATCGATGAGCGGGCCGAGGACATTGAGAGGAGCGCTCCACTTCGCGATCGGAGCCGCCCTGTTCGCCGCTGCCCCCGCTGCCGCATCGGCGCCGGAGGCCCAGGTCATCACCGTGCCCGGCTTTGCGGATTTCCTGGTCGTTGATGGCAAGACCGTCTGGGCGACCAATCGGGGCCGGGTCGAGCGCTGGTCGCGCAAGGGCAAGATCGCCGAAGTCGCGATGACCAGGCCATGCGGCGCGATGGCGATCCTCGACGGCGCACTGTGGGTCGCCGATTGCAAGGAGGGCACGCTCAACCGCATCGACACGCGCACGGCAAGGATAACCGCCTCCATCGCGACAGGGATCGCCAATCCCACCGGCGAGCTCAACGTCGTGGCGGGCGCAGGATCGATCTGGGTCGCCAGCGAGGCAAAGGGCATGATCGCGCGCGTCGACCCCGCCACCAACAAAGTCATCGCGTCCATTCCCGTCGCTGCGGAAACCTCCTATCTCGCCTTCGGACTGGGCTCGCTGTGGGCCGTCAGCGGGCCGCGCCAGTCGCTGCAGCGGATCGATCCCGAAACCAATGCCGTGGTCAAGACAACGGCGCTCGGCCGCGAGCCCGGCTTTCTTGTCGCAGGCGAAGGCGCGGTCTGGGTGCAGGAACAAGGCGACGGCACGCTCGCCCGGATCGATGCGGCAACCGGCGACGTGTCGGGGCGCATCAAGGTCGGCGAAAACCTGAAATGGGGCGACATCGATGCCGGCGGCGGCAAAGTGTGGCTGCGCACGACCGACGATCAGGTCTTCGCCGTCATCGATGCCCGGTCCATGGCCATCCTCGCGCGGGTCGGCAAAGCGTCGGGCAGCGGCGCGCTGCGCTATACCGCTACGGGACTATGGACGACCGCGCATGACCAGCACACGCTGTCATGGTGGCCCTCTCCCGCCAAAATCGGAAACTGACGCCGGCGTCGGCTCACGCCCTGGCTATGCAATCATACGGATCACCGCCGATCAACGTTCGTTGATCGGCGGTGTGCGATGGTGCGCACATTCTCGAAACCCGGGGGGCCGATGGGTTATTTGCACGATACACTCGCCTTGTTGCGCCAGAGCCACGCCGATCGCAGCCGGGCCGTGGCGTCGCCGCGATGGGGCGAGGGCAACCGCGATGCGTGGTTGATCGCCATGCCGGACGATTTTGCGATTCAGCGGCAGGCGATGGTCGCGGGCTTGCGCCAAAGGCTCGCCTGTTTGTCCGACCGGCTTGGCATGGACAGTATCGAGCGCGCGCTGGCCGCGATGGCGATCGTGCCGCGCGAAAGCTTTGTCTGCCCGCTTGTCGATGATCTCGCCTATTTGCCCGACCCGATCGACATCGGCCACGATCAGATCATATCGCACCCCGAGCTGGTCGCGGTTCTCGCCGCGGCCGCCGACCCGCGCGGGGGCCATGTGCTCGATGTCGGCACCGGCTCGGGCTATCAGGCTGCGGTGCTGTCGCGCATGGCAGGCACGGTCACTTCGATCGAGATCATTGCCCCGCTCGCCCGGCTCGGCGCCTGGCGGCTCAGGCGTGGCGGGTTTGACAATGTCGCGGTCTCCGCCGGCGATGCCGCGATGCGGGGCTTCGCGCCGGAAACCTATGACGCGATCGTGGTCGCAGCCGGAGCGGCACAAGTTCCCCCCGTCTTCCTCGCCGCGCTCAAGCGCGAAGGCCGACTGGTCATGCCGATCGGCGCGACCCCCGATCGGGAAATCCTCGTTTTGGTGACCAAGGCTGCCGATGGCGGCATCACCTGGACACCGTTGCGCCCGGCCTGCTTTGTCCCGCTGAGGGGCGCCGGAGCAAGGCCGCACTGAGCCAGCCTTCAGACAAACGGCGCAAGGCCGGTGAGGATCAGGCGCACGAGATCGGCCTGACCGCGCGCGCCGGTCTTGGCATAGACCCGCTTCGAATAATTGCGCGCAGTCTCTTCGCTCAGGCTCAGGCGGCGCCCCGCTTCGATCAGGGTTTCGCCCATAGACAACGCGTGCGCGAGCGCGGCCTCGTTGTCTGACAGGCCATGCAGCGCCGCAATCGCCCGGATCGCCTGCCGCGCCGGTTCGCGCACCGGGGCCCGGATCGTGCCGATGACCGCAGGCCGGGCGCAAGGCTCCGCCAGCGCAAGGTCGGACCGGCGCAACAGCAAGTCGGTAGCCCGTCCTTCATCGACGCGCAGCACCACCGATGGCGCCTGCGGATCGCCCGACAGCATCGCGCAAACCGCCTCAAGGCGACGCGCGACGTCGGGCCTGAGATTCAGCCGGCGCCCCGGCCGGCCGCCCGGCTCGGGAACGAACGGCAGCACCGCTTCGGCAAGACCGTCGGCAGCCATCACCCGCCCACCCGCGTCAAAGGCGAGCTGACCCGCGCCGAGCCGGGCCAGCGCCGACGTCGCCAGCGCGGTTTGCAGACGCTGATCGATCAAGGCGGCCAGCGCGCGCAAGGCCGCGGCCATAAGCGCGGCGATGCCATCGAGCAGCGCGACCGCCGACCCGCTGAAATCCTCGCGCTCGCGCACCAGAACGAGCCAGGCGTCGGCTGCTCCGCCTGCAGAAATGCGCAGCCAGCGACCATAGCGAATGCCCATCGCCGCCAGCGCGGCACGCTGACGCGCCAATTGCGCCCGATCACCGTAATCGAGCATTTCGTCGAGCGCATAGACCCGCCCCGGTCGCAAGGCGCCATAAGGGTGCAAGCGCAAGGCATCGAGATCGCGAAAGTCGAGCGGATCGTCCTGAACCGCGCGCGGCGCCGCGACCTGAATGACCAACGGCTCCTGATCGGGCGCGGCATTGGCCAGCGTCAGCACCAGACAGGCCCGCCGCGCAACCATCCGTGCGGCCAGATTGCGCAGAAACGCGCCCCAGGGCGGGCTTTCATGAATGCCCTCGACCAGCGGCAGGAAAAGCTCGCGAAGATCGGCGGAGAGCAAAGCCATGCCGGGCGTGGTTCCATAGCCGAACACCGCCGTCAAGCGCTTGGGACCGACGAAGGGCCGTACCTTTGACGATTTTGCTCCCATTTGGGAGGTTCGAGACAAGGCGCCAGGCTCGATCTGACGTCAACCCCGCGTTTCGCGCCATCCGAGCACGCAAAGAGAAGCCCCCATGCCCGCCTCTACCGACCGAACGACGCTGACCCATCTTGCCCGGCTTGAGGCCGAGGCGATCCATATCATGCGCGAGGTGGTGGCCGAGGCGCAAAACCCGGTCATGCTCTATTCGGTGGGCAAGGACAGCGCGGTCATGCTGCATCTTGCGCGCAAGGCGTTCTATCCCTCGCCGCCGCCCTTTCCGCTGCTCCATGTCGATACGACTTGGAAATTCCGCGCGATGTACGACTTGCGCGACCGCATGGCGCGCGAATCCGGCATGGACCTGCTGGTCTATCAAAATCCCGAGGCAACGGCGCGCGGCATCAATCCGTTTGACCATGGCGCGCTGCACACGGATATGTGGAAGACCGAAGGACTGAAGCAGGCGCTCGACAAATGGGGCTTTGACGCGGCATTCGGCGGCGCGCGGCGCGACGAGGAAAAGAGCCGGGCCAAGGAACGGATCTTTTCCTTCCGCACCGCCAGCCACGGCTGGGATCCCAAGAACCAGCGCCCGGAACTGTGGAACCTTTACAACGCGCGCAAAAACAAGGGCGAATCGATCCGCGTGTTCCCGATCTCGAACTGGACCGAGCTCGACGTCTGGCAATATATTCACCTCAACGCGATCCCGATCGTGCCGCTCTATTTTGCCGAAAAGCGCCCGACGGTAGAGCGTGACGGCATGTTGCTGATGGTCGATGACGACCGCTTTCCGCTGCTTCCGGGCGAAGAGCCCGTCATGCGTTCGATCCGGTTTCGCACCTTGGGCTGCTACCCCTTGACCGGCGCGGTAGAAAGCACGGCGGCAACGCTCCCCGAAGTGATCCAGGAAACGCTCCTGACCACGACCAGCGAGCGGCAGGGCCGCGCCATCGACAAGGACTCCGGCGGAGCGGGCATGGAAGTCAAAAAACAGCAGGGGTATTTCTGATGACCGACCCGATCACACAGGATAACCCCGTTTATGTCGTCGACGACCTGATCGGGCGCGACATCGACGCCTATCTCGACCTGCATCAGCACAAGACCATGCTGCGCTTTATCACCTGCGGCAGCGTGGATGACGGAAAATCGACGCTGATCGGCCGATTGCTCTATGATTCCAAGATGATCTTCGAGGATCAACTGGCCGCGCTGGAAGCGGATTCGAAGAAAGTCGGCACGCAAGGGCAAGCGATCGACTTCGCCCTGCTTGTCGACGGGCTTGCCGCCGAGCGCGAACAGGGCATCACGATCGATGTCGCCTATCGCTTTTTCAACACCGAAAAGCGCAAGTTCATCGTGGCGGATTGTCCCGGACACGAACAATATACGCGCAACATGATCACCGGCGCCTCGACCGCCGATCTCGCGGTCATCCTCGTCGATGCGCGCAAGGGCGTGCTGGTCCAGACGCTGCGCCATTCGTATTTGTGCCACCTGATCGGCATCCGCAATGTGGTGCTCGCGGTCAACAAGATGGATCTGGTCGATTACGATCAGGCCACGTTTGACGCGATCGTGCGCGACTATGCCGAATTCGCGCGCTCGATCGGCATCGAAACCTTTACCGCGATGCCGATCTCGGGCTTTGCGGGCGACAATATCACCACGCATTCGGCGAAAACGCCGTGGTATGCAGGCCCGACGCTCGTCGATCATCTCGAACAGGTCGAAGTCAACGCCGCGCACGACGGGGACAAGCCGTTTCGCATGCCGGTGCAATGGGTCAATCGCCCCAATCTCGATTTCCGGGGATTTTCCGGGCTGATCGCGACCGGCTCGGTTCGCCCCGGCGACACGATCCGCGTGCTGCCTTCGGGCAAGACCAGCGCGGTCACGCGGATTGTCACGCTTGACGGCGATCTCGACCAGGCCGTTGCCGGCCAGTCGGTCACGCTGTGCCTGGCCGATGAAATCGACTGTTCGCGCGGCGATGTCATTGCGCTTGCCGATGCGCCGCCGCAAGTCGCCGACCAGTTCGAAGCGACGCTCGTCTGGCTCAACGACGAAGCCCTGATTCCGGGGCGCGCCTATTGGCTCAAGCTCGGCACGCAGACCGTTTCGGCGACGGTGCAGCATCCCAAGTACGTCGTGAACATCAATACGATGGAGCACATGGCGGCCAAGACGCTCGATCTCAATGCCATCGGCGTGGTCGAAGTGACTGCCGACAAGCCGGTCGTGTTCGAGCCTTATGTCGATAACCGCACGCTCGGCGGCTTTATCCTGATCGACAAGATCACCAATGCGACCGTGGCCGCAGGCATGCTGCATTTTTCCTTGCGCCGCGCACAGAATGTCCATTGGCAAGCGCTCGACATCACGCGCGAGGCGCGCGCGGCAATGAAGGGGCAAACGGCGCGCGTCCTGTGGTTCACCGGCCTGTCGGGATCGGGCAAGTCGACTATCGCCAATCTCGTCGA
>Ga0302145_10001334_pt1 | contig 9796 bp, 6 predicted proteins | sample I_Bog_E2_3_FD_192437 | JGI IMG/M metagenome (GOLD analysis project Ga0302145, IMG submission 192437) | Peat permafrost microbial communities from Stordalen Mire near Abisko, Sweden - I_Bog_E2_3 | ecosystem: Environmental > Terrestrial > Soil > Wetlands > Peat | place: Sweden: Abisko, Stordalen... | reverse complement strand
GTCGCTGATCTGATCGCGCAAAATGCGCTCGATCAGGCCTAGATCGTGATAAATCAGCGCCGGCGACTTCGAGCTTTCCGAACGCTGCTTGATCTCGTTCCACAGGTGAATCAACATCCTCAGGTCTGAGCGGAGTTCATCCTCTGATGCGCCTTCGGCCGCGGTACGGACAATGAATCCGCCGGATGCTTCGCCGCGTTCGTGAACCAGAATCCGCTTTAGCCGCTGGCGCTCTTCGTCCGAGGCGATTTTGCGGCTTACGCCGATATGCGACACCGTGGGCATGAAGACCAGAAAGCGCCCGGGCAAAGCAATATGACTCGTGATCCGAGCGCCCTTCTTGGCGATTGGCTCTTTGGCGATCTGAACCAGGATCTCCTGGCCCGGCTTCAGCAAATCGCTAATGATCGGAAGGTCGGATGTCTGCGCCGAACGACGGGACGGCCCGCCACGGCGGTTTCCTTGTCCACCCTGTCCGCCGTCGGATCCTGATCCTCCGCGACCCCTTCTACCGCGGCCACCGCGATCGCGGCGCTGATCGCCCGAACCCTGCCGGGAAACATCACCGCCGGCCGGCGACGCTCCGGCAACTGCCTCATCTTCACTCTCGTCTTCGTCGAATGATTCGTCGCCGTCCTCTTCGCCGTTCTTCTCGTCGAACTTCAATTCGATCCGGTGGTCGAGGTGAGCCTCCTGCAATAGCTCACCCAAACCCCCGGTCCGAATTTGATTCATCAGGGTTTCTTCTTCGTAGTCTTCCAGATCATGTTCATCGGCCTTGCCATGGTGATGATGGGGAGCATCGACCTCTTCCTCTTCAATCACCTCTTCCTCAATGAGTCCGCTTCCGGGTGCATATGAAGATACAGCGGCTACCGTAACCGGCTTCGGCTCAGGTGCGGCAGGCGGTTCCGGGGCAGGCTCTTCCGTTTTCTTCTTCCCCCCAAGTCCGAACAGGCGAAAGCCGGTCGGAGGCGCGGGATCGACATGGTGGGACGCAGATGCATCGGTCTCTTCCGCGCCGGACGAGGCAACCGGTCCCTGGTCGTCGTCGCCCTCAACTCCTGGAGACTTGTCCGCTCCAAAAGCTGCGGGAATTTCATCCTGCCTAAGCACCGCTTCGGCTACAGGCTCGTGCTCTGACATCTCCTGCGCCATTGAGTCGATGGATGGGTTGGTCGCCTCAGGCGCGTCAGGGTCGATCGCCGCGGGTTCCGCAGGCGAGGTACCAGGCGCTGACTCAGCCGTCTCTTCAAACTCATATTCCTGCGTCGATTCGTCGAAGGTAAGCTGGTCGTCCGGTTCGGCTGCTGATACAGGGCCAGAGTCGTGGCTGTTTTCGATCATTTCTTCTACGAAGTCGCGCTCTTCGATTGCGTCCGGTGCTTGCAGATCGTCAGGGCTTTCGTCGACCGTAGCCGCATCTGAGAAGACGCCGTATGGTTCCGGGATCGCTTCTGAAACTGGCTCGGCCGCGCGGCCGCGATGCTTTGAGAGCGACTCGCCCGGCAATAAGCCGCTGCCGTCCCATTCCAGCGGGGCTTCAATCATCGTCGAAGGCTTGAACGTGCTTGCAGGGCGTACAGGAGCGGGCGGGGTGGATGTCGTCTTTGAAGTCTCAACGCCTGGTGCCGCGCCATACTTTGAAAGCGACTCGCCTGGCAGCACAAATGGAACCGGCGTTTGCCCGCCACGGGGAGTCTGGGCCTGCGGAACAAATGCAGCCGAAGCTTGGATCTCCGGCGCAAACCTGGATTCCGCCGACGCCTCTGCTTCGGCACTGGCGGTCTGTTCGTTGTCGTCTTGTGCCGGCTGGCCCTGGCCTTCCGGGGCGCCGGATGCACCGCGACCGCCGCGACGGCGTCTGCGGCCACGCCAGCGCTTTGCGCCGGTTCCCTCGGGATCGTCCTGGCCGGCCTGTTCGAGGTCGGCGAGGGATGGAAATGCTGGAGAAGAAAATGCTGCTTCTCCTGTCTCAGGTATGGCCGTGATGGAAAGCTGCCGGTCCGCAGGGCGTTCCTGAGCCGGCGGATTCTGGCCGGTGCGTTCCTGACGGCCTCTCTGGCCCCGCTGGCCACCTTCCGCACGTCCTTCGCCGCGACCGCCGCTGCGTCCAGGTTGTGCCTCCTGGCTCTGCTGCCCGTTTTGGTGCCTGATTTCACGAGGAGCCTGGGTGCTGCCGGTTGCCGCTGCCTTTTCCAGCTCGTCGGATTCTTCCGGGTCTTCCATTTCCAGGAAGTCGGTTACATAAAGGAAGGCGTCCCGTTCCAGACCCACGTCCACAAAGGCGGACTGCATGCCGGGAAGAACTCGGGTGACACGCCCGTTATAAACGGAGCCAGCCAGCGTGTACTCGTTTTCGCGTTCGTAGTAGATCTCCGCGAGTTGATCGTCTTCAAGAATTGCAAGCCGCGTCTCATGCGGCGTGCTGGAGATGCAAATCTCTTTTGCCATCGTACCTTTCCGTCCAGCGGCATTTGCCTGCTGGGTTCTACGGCAAGGCCAGAGGGAGTCGTACGAGACCGGGAAGGACAGGGATGTGCGGGAGGGATGACCTGCGAGCAGCCGGTCTGCCCATGCTTACGCCGTCAACTGCCCCGGGGGGCCGTGCGCTGCGCAATCTGGGCCGGACGTCCTGACGGACAACCTGAAGAAACCGAACGAGCTGTATGGTGCGGTGATCCAATTGCAGAGATTTTGTGGCCAACCATTTCGCCTTCAACGAAACCGTTGTAGGCGGCGGGGCCGTTCCAACCGAGGCGATCGTGCGGGCAAACCACACCAGAAATGTGAGCCAGGGGTGGCCCAACCTTCCTGTGTACCCCGTCGAGTCAAGCTGCCTGCGGTTTTCCCGTCTTTGCGCGCTCATGAACCCTTGTCCTGCCGGGCTCGAGATCCATCTGGACCTGGCCCGCTACTGCATTCCACCAAACTGGAAGAATGCCGTGATTACTTTCATCAATCTCATCCCGCGGTCCGGACAGTTCCGGGAACGCAGGGGTGCAAACCTTCAAAACTCAGTCCGAACCCAAATGGCCCGGTACGCTTAGTTCACAAACCTGCGCATACGGACATTCATCGCCACGCCTAGCGCCAGGAATGTAAACAACACTGAAGATCCGCCGTAACTCATTAACGGTAAAGGAATTCCAGTGACCGGCATAAAGCCGATGACCATGCCCACGTTGACGGCTATCTGGAATGTCAACACAGCCACTAACCCCATGATAATCAGGGAGCCGGACAGGTCTGCGGCTGTTTGAGCGTTTTGAATCAAACGCATCAATATGAGGAAGTATAGCAGCAGCACCAAAAGCGCGCCCACAAAGCCATGTTCCTCGCTGAAAGCTGCAAAGATGAAGTCCGCGTGAGGGATCGGCAGAAAGTCGCCCTGCGTTTGCGAGCCCTGTTCGGCGCCTTTGCCCCAGATGCCGCCCGAACCCACGGCTATTTTGGATTGCAGAAGCTGGTAGCCCGAGCCGCGCGGGTCATTGTCAGGGTTGATGAAACTGGTGAGCCGGGCTTTTTGGTAAGGCTTCAGCAGTTTGCCGCTCGTCCAGACGCCGGCAACCAGCGCCAGCCCGCAGGTGGAAAGAATCAGCGCCTGGCGAAGGTTGATTCCGCCCAGAAACAGACCTGCAATCAGAATCGGCGTATAAGTCAGCGCCGTCCCCAGATCAGGCTGTTTCAACACCAGCAGCAAAGGCACCCCCACCAGCGCAAAGGCCTTGAAGATGTCTCTCCATTCCAGGCTGCGACCGCCCAGGTTCGCGAAATACCGTGCCACAGCCAGAATCAGCACCAGCTTCACCCACTCCGACGGCTGGAACTGCATGGGGCCGAATTTCAGCCATCGGCGTCCGCCCATCGCCTTGTGCCCAAAGGCCAACACGGCCAGCAGCGTCAACAGGAAGAACCCATAAACCCACGGAATGTAGTCGATCAGCTTGTGATAATCGATTTTGGCGAAGACGAACATGGCCGCGATTCCGCATGCAATATAGAGCATCTGCTTGCTGTGGAAGCCCGCGTGACCCGGGATCCACACGTGCTGGTCATTGAAGAAACCCGGAACCGCCGCGTACTTGGTGTGCAGCGTGGCGGAGTAAATCTCCAGCACGGAAATAGCGCACAAGAGCAGCACCATGCCCAGCAGCGGCCAGTCGAAATCGCGGAAGCTCATGAATCGGCGCATCGCGTCAGTTTCCCTTCGCCGCGGCTTGCGTGTCGGCTGCACTCGGTCGTGGCTGAACTCCGGCCGTATGCGACTGAGTCTTACCCGGTGCAACAATATCGCCGTTCTTCACGAGGAACCGGCCGCTTTCAAGGCCAACCCGCTGGACTCCGCTCTTCGCAGTCGACAGGTCTGAACCCGCGACGGGAGCCGTCCAAACAGCGCTCATCTCCGCCGGAGGCACAACCTTTGGCTGCACCAGGTTGTTCGCGAGTCGCCGCTGTTTCTCCACGTAGGCGGAAACTACCTTTGCGCCGATACGTGCCGCGAACCAGCTCTTGTTTCCGTTCTGCCAGAGTACGGCAACCACCAACTCAGGGCTGCGTGTGGGGGTAACTCCAACAAACCAAACATTCGGATTGGTTTCGTGGCCCTTGCTCGTCTTGTCCAATGCCTGGTGACTCATTACTTGCGCGGTCCCTGTTTTGCCGCCAAAGTCAATCCCTTCCAAGTGTTCCCCGCCGGCGGTATGGTACAAGCCAGGCTGGGTCACCTGGTACATGCCGTCCGTCACGATCTGCCAATTCTCCGGGTCGATGGGGATATCAATCTGCCCGCTCCCCGGAAAGCTATCAAGCAATCCTTTGCGGAAGTCTTCCGGCAACTGTCCGGAGGAAACAACGTGGGGCCGAACCATGTGTCCGCCGGAGGCAATGCCGCCAATGATGCGGGCCAGTTGAATCGGCGTCGCTTCCACGGCGCCTTGCCCGATCGCAATGTCCAGCGTCTCGTCCGCGCGCCAGCGATCATGGTAATTCTTCATTTTCCATTGCGCGGAAGGCATCAGCCCGGCCTGTTCCCCCGGCAGATCGATCCCGGTTCTCTGCCCATAACCGAATTCGGTCGCGTATTTTGCGATTCGGTCGATGCCCAGCTTGTCGCCAAGTTGGTAGTAATACGTATCACAGGAGTAGGGAATTGCGTTGTGAATGTCCACCGCGCCATGCTTCTCGTCGCAATGATGGAAAAAGCCGTACGGGCCCCATCCGCCGGAGCAAGTCACTTTCAGGTCCTGCGCGACCCCTTCCTGCAACCCGGCCACTGACATCAGGATCTTAAATGTGGAACCCGGAGCGAGCTGCGCCTGCAGCGTCTTGTTCATCAGGGGGTGGTCGGGATCGGTAATCAGCTTGTTCCAGTCATTGCGGTTAATGCGCACCGCGAACTCGTTTGGATCAAAGCTGGGCCGGGAAACCATCGCTAGAATTTCGCCGTTGCGCGGGTCCATCGCTACCACTGCGCCGTTACGATTTCCCAACGCCAATTCCGCTGCTCGCTGCAAGTCGTTGTCGATGGTGAGCTTAAGGTCCTGGCCGGGAATCGTGTGCTGAAATCCAAGCAGGCCCACCTCGCGGCCGTGGCTGTCCACAATTACGTCTTTCGAACCGTCCGTACCCCTCAGCAACTGATCGTAGGTCTCTTCCACTCCTGCCTTACCCACCACGTCGCCCGGTGTGTAGTAGGCGAAACGCGGGTTGTTCAGGTCGTCCTCGCTCACCTCGCCCACGTAGCCAATCAGGTGCGCGGCAAACCCGTCGCGCGGATAAAGCCGGCGTTCCTCGTCGATTGTTTCAAGCTCAGGCAGCTCATTGCGCCGCGCTTCGATGAAGGCCTGTTCGTCCGCGGTAATGTCCTGCTTGATGGGAATCGGCTGATAGCCCGGCGCGGCGCGATACCGTCGCAGCGTGGCGCGTAGCTGGTCCAGATCCAGGTGAAGCCCCTGCGCGATCAGCGGCAGATCGTCATCCACATTGTGGTTCATCTCCCGCACCAGGAAGCAGGAGACAGACGGGTAATTGTCCACAATGAGCCGATTTTCGCGGTCGAAGAGCTTCCCGCGAGGCGCCATCACCGGAACTTTGCGAATGCGATTCTGTTCAGCCAGCACGCGGAAGTTGTCCGCCCCCAGTACCTGCAGCCGCCAAAGACCCCCGACCAGCGCCAGCATCATGAACAAGATGCCGTACTGCACTACCGCCAACTTGAGTGCGGAGAGCTTTTCGTCGCGGTTGTTGCGGCTCAAATACATGGATACACACTCTTAGGATACAGCCAAATCTGTTGGGTGATCTCTTGTCCAGCCCCATGGCAACGCGCCGGAACCCTCACGCAGCATGCGAACGGGAGTGATTCGTGGTTGTCGCCTAGTCTCTTATCTGCAGACGGTCAAGGACGGGAAACAGCACCAGTGCGATGAGCGTGTTGGCCACGCACTTGATCAACTCAATCACCCAGCTCCATTCCAGTCTCAGCCCCAGTAGTGCGCGGTAAACAGCCACATAAATGGCGCTCGACAACAGCGAAAGCAGAAACGTGAGCCCCAGGCGAATGGTGTGGTTGTCCACGTCAATCCGAATGCCCACGGACGACGCCAGGAAGCCGACTACCGTTTTGGCAATGCCATTCACCCCGATTGGGTGCCCAGTCAGCGCGTCCTCAAACAGGCCCATCACCGCGCCCGTCAGCGTTCCCTGAATCGGGATCCGTTGCACCAGCGCGAAGTACACCGTGACCACCAGCGGCAGATCGAACCATGCATTTCCCGCCAGGAGGCGCGGCAACCAGGCCTGCAACACAAGTGCCGCCAGCGGCGTTAGTGCATACACCAGGATGGGGTAGCGGCGAACTCCCAGATCGCGGCGGATGTCTCCGCTCATGGTATTCATGGCTGCGGCTTCCTTTGGGGCGTGGCAGAATCATGCGGCGCGGCCGGAGTGGCTGGATTTGCCGTAGAACCCGGCGTAACGGCCTTTTTATCCGTGTCCGTCCCAGCGGGGTTTCCCGATCCTGGAGCACTCTGGTTTGCGCCACCCGGCGTAAACCGGTCCGGGTGCAGCGCTTGCGGTGGCCGGCCGAGGAGACTAGGGTTCGTGCTGTCGAGCAGGGGTTGCTGATCGGGTGGAAGCTTCGGGTCAATCAGCCCAGGCAGCCGCTCCGCCATAATCGCCGACGCTTTCTTTTGTTCCTCAATCGCCGCCGCCTCCGGGCCCTTGAGTGCTTCGCTCGCAGCCAGGTCCTGTTGTTGCTGTTCGGAGAAGCGCGCCTCGGTTGCGGTGATCACCAGGACCTCGTCCAACCGGTCCAGATGGGCCGCGGGCTTCACTATCACGTCAATAAACGCGTCTCTTTCGGGATCTCGAACGACCTTCTCCACCACCCCAACGGCGAGTCCCCGGGGAAAGATCAGGTCGCCTCCGGCGGTGAGCACTTTTTCTCCCGGCTGAATTCTCTGGTCGGCGAGAATGCCCACAATTTGAGGCTGCCCAATTGCGTTACCCCGCAAAATTCCACGAAGCCGCGTCGTTTCAAGAATTACGCCCGCCCCGCTGCTCTGGTCGTTGATGGCCAGGACCTGCGCCGTTCCAGGAAAAACCTCGCGCACCTTCCCGACAATTCCATCGGGCGTGATTACAGCCATGTCCGGCTTCAGGCCATAGTTGCTGCCCTTGTCGATTGTGAATACCCGTGATTGATCGCTGCCGCTTGAACCGATAGCCTGGGCCGCCACCGTCTTGTAGATGTACTTCTCCTGGAAATTCTGCAGCGCCTGAAGCCGTTGCCCCTGCTTGGCATCCTCAAGCAGAGCGGCCTGCTCAAGACGCAGTCTGTCAATAGTCTTCTGCAGTTCCTGGTTGTCCTGCTGGGTGTGACGGAGGTCGATATATTGGTTCCACAAAGCCGAGGCGCCGAGTTTTGACTGGTGAATCAGTCTCTCGGGCGGGGACACCACAGCATCCGCCCATAAGCGGATTAGGCGCACCCCGGGTCCGTCTTGCGGGTCCATCGTATTGCGCCCCGCATCTGTCCGGCGCACCTGGACAGCCAGTCCCACGATCTGCACCACAAGCAGCGTGAGCAGCACCAGAACATTTCGGTAGCGGATGAAAAACGATTCCATAAGACAGTGATCAGGTATCAGTTGTCAGTGAAAAAGCCCGATGTTTGAAACCAGATTAATCCGATCACAGCCCACCGGCGACTGGCATAGTATGGTCAGCCTATTCAAAACTCTGCAGCGGACCAAGTGTTTAGCTGACAACTGATCACTGACAACTGACCACTGCGTTCAGTCGATCTTGATTTTGCGCAGCAGGCGGAAGTCGGAGAGCATTTTGCCCGTCCCCAGCACCACTGAAGCCAACGGATCGTCGGCCACCGAGACCGGCAGGCCCGTTTCTTCGCGAATACGCTTGTCGAGATTCTTGATCAGCGCACCGCCTCCGGTCAGCACAATGCCACGGTCGCTGATGTCTGCCGAAAGTTCGGGCGGCGTGCGTTCCAGCGCCACTCGGATTGCGTTCATGATCACAGCGATGCATTCGCCCAGGGCCTCGCGAATCTCGCTGTCGTCGATGGTGATCGTCTTCGGAACGCCTTCGATCAGGTTCCGTCCCTTGATCTCGATGGTGAGCGGCTTATCCAGCGGATACGCCGACCCAATCTCGATCTTGATATGTTCTGCGGTGCGTTCACCAATCAGCAAGTTGTATTTGCGTTTCAGGTAGTTGGTAATGGCCTCGTCCATCTGGTTCCCGGCCATTCGAACCGATCGCGAATAGACAATCCCGGACAGCGAAATCACAGCGATGTCAGTGGTCCCGCCGCCAATATCCACCACCATGTTGCCGCTCGGCTCGGTAATCGGAAGTCCAGCGCCGATAGCCGCCACCATGGCTTGTTCCACCAGGTAAACTTCACTGGCTTTGGCGCGATAGGCCGAGTCTTCCACTGCCCGCTTTTCCACCTGCGTAATTTCTGAGGGCACGCCGATCACAATCCTTGGATGCACCAGCATTTTGCGGTTGTGCGCCTTCTGAATGAAGTAATTGAGCATCTTCTCGGTGACTTTAAAGTCAGCGATGACGCCGTCTTTCATCGGCTTGATGGCCACGATGTTGCCGGGAGTGCGCCCCAGCATCTCCTTGGCGTCTTTGCCTACGGCTTCAACCTCGCCGGTGTTTTTGTTGATAGCTACAATGGAGGGCTCGTTGACAACAATGCCCTTTCCGGCTGCGAAGACCAGTGTGTTTGCGGTGCCGAGATCAATGGCCAGATCACTCGAAAACATGCTGAAAAGTGAGCGCAGGCCGTGCGAGCGCGATGAGCGCGAAGGATAGCCGTTCAATGACATTAGATGACCAATTCTACCTCAAGGCTATTGTACGGCTATTGAACGGCACACGCATCGCCAGCGGATAAACCTTGCAGGGCAGTCCCATGAACGTGTGCCATTCCCTAAACAGGTTCGCCTTGAGAGAGTCATTGCGGGTACCCTGATCCGTGGGGTGGTGGTCCCTCGCACACGGCGACCAGGGGATGACAAAACCAGCGCGAGCCTCTCTCGCGGGCGGCTGTCTCACCGCAGGCGTACGCATTGCCGATTATTCCCTTCTGTGGGCGCACAATCATTCCATCCTCTTGTTTTGTTCAAAAGCCCGGATGCCGCACAAGACGCCCTAACTCCTTTGGAATGGCATTTCTGCAAATAACTCCTTTAGAATGGCATATTTGCGGCGATTGCCATCCGGTAACCCAATGAAAACAAACCACTTCTTTGCAGGA
>Ga0302145_10001315_pt1 | contig 9872 bp, 8 predicted proteins | sample I_Bog_E2_3_FD_192437 | JGI IMG/M metagenome (GOLD analysis project Ga0302145, IMG submission 192437) | Peat permafrost microbial communities from Stordalen Mire near Abisko, Sweden - I_Bog_E2_3 | ecosystem: Environmental > Terrestrial > Soil > Wetlands > Peat | place: Sweden: Abisko, Stordalen... | reverse complement strand
CCAACGCGTTTCCCAGTCAGGAGAATTCCTGGCTCCGCCAGGTCAGCAGCTATTGGGACATGGCAGCATCGTTGGTGTTGCAGGGGGCGCTGCACGAAGAGCTGTTTGTGCAGCCTGGTTGCAGCGCTGAAATGTTCTTCATTTTTGCCAAGATCCATCCATTTCTGAAAGAACTGCGCCAGAAGATGAATAATCCCAGCTCGTGGTCGAACATCGAGAAAGTGGCTACCGGATCGAAGGCCGCGCGCAAGCGACTGGAACTGGTCTCGAAAAATGTGGCGAATCGCCGCAAAACGCTGGCCAAGTCCGCGAAGAAGAGCTAACCTCGCCCGCGTTCTCGGATCGTTCGGATCGTTCGGAGATTCGGGGCACAGTTCCGCCGCCGCCCATCTGCTATCCTTAACAGGTTGTGCGGATGCTCTGGTGGTTTCTTATCCTGGGAGTCAGTGCTGTGACGGTGGTGTCGGTTGCCGTGACTCTCTATATGCGAGTGCGGCGGCAAATGACGCGCTCGGCAGCCGCCAAAGCGGAAACCGACCACCTCGACCACTCGTCGCCTGAGGCCTGATCCGCCACCAAGAGTTGGACCCGGGTTGACCGCGGAGAAGAACCGCGCGGAAGAGCAGAGCAGAAGAAAGGAACGCCATGTCGAGAGCAGCGGCGCAAATTTTGGGACAGCAGACCCTGGCCGGTGATCGAGCCAAGGATCGGGGAAACGATCGGGGAAGAGAGTGGGCGAAGCAGGCGGCCATCGTGGTCGCAGCGAGCCTCTTCGTTGCTTTGTGCGCGCGTGTGAGCGTGCCGCTGCCCTTCACGCCGGTTCCGCTGACGCTGCAAAACTTCGGAGTTCTTGCCGTGGGCTTGCTGCTCGGCTCGCGGCGCGGGTTTGCCGCGCTTGCGCTCTACCTGATTGAAGGCGCGTGTGGATTGCCTGTGTTCAGCCCCTCTGTGGTTCTCGGCTTCGGAATTGCACGGATACTTGGCCCAACGGGCGGATTTCTCTTGGCCTATCCGCTGGTGGCATTCGTTGCGGGTTGGATCTACGAGCAGAGTTCGAAAAGAAGTTCGCGTCGTTTTGGCTGGGCTGCGATTTCCGCGGTGGCTGCCGAACTGGTGCTGTTCGCGAGTGGAGTGGGCTGGCTGGCCGTGCTCACGCACTCAGTTTCGCTGGCGGTCAAGTTTGGCTTGTACTGGTTTGTGTTTGCGGAAGTGATCAAGGTACTGATGGCCGCTGGCGTCGCTGCCCGCCGGCAGCAATGGCTTTCGTCGCAACGGTAGGGAAACTCTGATTCAGTGTCGGCAGAAAGCGTAAACCACAGGGTACACAGGGGTGCACGGGGGGAATCGGGACTTAATCGGAGTTCTCCTAGAATGCGCGAGACATTTCGCCCGCGGCGGCAGAGTACATAGGTCCTTCCCCTTCGGCTCCGCTCAGGGTCAGGATGACAAGGGTTGGGCTTGCTGCCGAGCTGGCGGAAACTTTACTAGCACTCATGTTTATAGAACAGGATCACGGAATCTTATGAGTACAGTGTCTTCTCCAGTTCGTGAAATCACCGTGGCGCACAGCCCGGACTCCGACGATGCATTCATGTTTTACGGCCTGGCCACGAACAAGGTTCGTGTGCCGGGACTGAAGTTCACCCATACCCTTTGCGACATTGAGACGCTGAACCGCCAGGCACAGGAAGGCAACGGCGTCTATGACGTGTCTGCGATTTCATTCCACGCCTATCCCTACATTCAGGAAAAATACGCGCTAATGTCGTGCGGGGGCAGCGTGGGCGACGGTTACGGGCCCATGGTGGTTTCCACCCGGCCCTTTACGCAAGACGAAATCAAACGTAAGAAAATCGCGGTGCCGGGAAAACTCACCACTGCCTATCTGGCGCTTGAACTGTTCGCGCCTGGGATTGAGGTAGAAGTTGTCCCCTTCGATCAAATCATCCCGCAGATTCTGGAAGGCAAACACGAGGCCGGACTCATCATCCACGAAGGCCAGCTCACCTACGACAAGTCGGGGCTGCACCGCGTCGTCGATCTTGGCCGGTGGTGGCAGAAAGTCACGGGATTGCCGCTGCCGCTCGGGGGAAACGCGATCCGGCGCTCGCTGGGCGCGGAAACGATGGCTAGCGTCACGCAGGCGCTGCGCGAGAGCATCCAGTACGCCATCGATCATCGCGAAGAGGCACTCGCTTATGCGATGCAGTTTGCCCGCGATCTCGATGCGCAGCTTGCCGATAAGTTTGTCGGCATGTATGTGAACGAGCGCACGCTCGACTACGGCGACGACGGCAGGGAAGCGGTGCGCCGGTTGCTCGACATGGGGCACAAGGCAGGGATTATTCCGCAGACGCCGCGGGTGGAGTGGGTGTAGGAAGGTTCTTGGCTATTAGCTCTTAGCTTTTGGCTTTTGGCTTGAGCGCGTCGATCGGTAACTGGGGTGGGTTTTAGCTAAGAGCCAAGAGTTAACAGCCAAGCTCCGCTATCATAATCACATGCCCGCAGAGAATGGCGCTCAGACTTTGCTCATCGATGCCGATGACACGCTCTGGGAAAATAACATCTATTTCGAGCGGGCGATCGCCAAGTTTATTTCGTTCCTCGACCATCGCGAACACTCGCCCGAGGCGGTTCGGCTGGTGCTGAACGACGTGGAGCGGGAATCCATCGTCAAGCACGGCTATGGCCTGCACAGCTTCGCGCATTCGCTGGTCGAGACTTTTGAGAAGCTTTCGGTCGAGCCGGTCACTCCCGAATTGCATGAGCGGATTCGCAGCTTTGCTCACCAGATCGCCGATCATCCCATCGAAGTTCTTCCGGGCGTGCCAGAGACGCTGCAATATCTCGGCGAACGTCACCACCTGATTCTGATGACCAAGGGGAATCCCGCCGAGCAATCGGGGAAGGTCGAGCGCTCAGGATTGAAGGAGTATTTTGCCGTGGTCGAGATCGTGGCCGAGAAGGACGAATCGACCTATCGGGCGGCCATTGCCAAGTACGCTCTTCCGGCGGATACGACCTGGATGGTCGGCAACAGTCCCAAGTCGGACATCAACCCGGCGCTCGCAGCGGGCTTGCATGCCGTCTTCATTCCCCACGACAACACGTGGATTCTGGAACACGAGGAAGTTGCCACGGCTCCGGCATCCCAGCGACTGCTGGTGGTTGATCGATTCGGCGACCTGAGGGAGCATTTCTAGCAGGCTGTGGAAAAAGTGTTTTTCCAGCGCAGCGTTCCCCCAGCGGCTGGAAGCCGCTGTTGATTTCGCGGCAGTTACGGAACGAGTGGAACTCGTGCCCTTCCCAAAACCGGCGCGAGTCGGAGTTTTTCCACAGCCTGCTAGGGAAACTCTGATTCAGTGTCGGCAGAGAGCATAAACCACAGGGTACACGGGGGAGCACGGGGAAAACCGGGACTTAGTCAGAGCATTTCTAGCCCGTTCGCGCTTGCTCGCGGTCATCCGATTATCCCAAACAAAAAAGTGCCCTTGTGTCTCCCACTCGTGGAAGAGACAAGGGCAGTTCCGTCAGTTCGAGCCGTTCTTACTCGACCGTAATCGCAACCGCCGCGGAAGGAATGCCGTTGGCCACAACCTGCAAGGTGCTCGCGCCGGTTTCGATGAGCCCCGGGACGTCGAAATTGGTTGAAACCGTCGCCGTGCCCGTGGCCACTCCCATGGTGCTGTGGTCGTGGGTTCTGGCATAGAACACATGATGCGTGCTGTTGTTGGTAATTCGGACCAAGGGATAATTGGTTGCGGTTTGCAATTCGTCTCCGAAAGCGTTGGCTTGCGACAATCCGTTGAACTGCGTGCCTGAGATGGAGTACGTCGTTGCAGGAGTTACCGTGGCCGGGTGGGCCGAAATGGTGGGCGCCCATGCGGCCTGGTAAGTTCCGGTGGAGTTGTAAACCTCCGTGATGACGCCGCCTCCGACCAGCACCTGACCGGTCGGCAAGAGCATCAAGCTTCCCAGAGTAGCCGGACCGGTTGTCAGAGTGGTTCCATTGAATACATAGGAGGTGCCGGAGTCGCCTTCCACCAGCACGTCGCCGTTGGTCAGCAGGACAGCAAACGAATCGCCGGCGTTATCGTCATTGGGGAAAACGGGGCCGACGGCCCACTTGCCGGTAGCGGTGTCGTAGATGGCTGTGTTCCCAGGGCCGTTGCTTGCCGTGTACGATCCGGTGACGAACACGGTGCCATCGGGACGCAGAATCTGCGGACCAATTTCCCCCGGCGGGTAGTAACAAAGCTTGCCGCCGGGACCGTAGTTAATGCAGCCGTCCGGCGATGGGGAGTGCAAATCGACGATCGTGCTGCCCGCAGTCGCCCACTCGTGTTTGGATGGGGTATAAATCTCGGAGTTGGGAGCGTCTTTCACGTCCGCCGTAAGGATCGAGCCATCCGCCAACAGGGTCCAGCCTTCCTCGGCGTTGAAATCGGCCTTGCCCTTGGAACTGAGCGAACTCCACTTCATGGTCTTGGGGTTGAGTTGTCGCATCTGTTTTGTAAGTTTGTTTCCGATCGCGTAGTCGCCGTTGGGCAGCACGAGCGACGGCGAATCCCCGATATAGTCCCAGCCCGTCGGAGCGGGCACGGGCGTCCAAACGTTGGTTGTCGGATCGTAGATCGCGCCGAGGTTGGTGAGCGTGAAGTTGTTGAAGTTGTATTCCCCGCCCTCGATGATCAGGCGGCCGTCGGCCAAGACCGCCGACGACATGGCGTAGGGCGCATATCCCGCGGGAAGGCTGGCAAGTTGCGACCATTTCCCGTTGACGTAACTTCCGGTGTCGTCGGGAGTCAGCTTCCACCAATCGGAATAGTTGTTGCCCTGCACCATCACGGTGCCGTCGGTCAACTGGAAGGAGAGGATCACTCCATCCGGTGGCTGATGCTTAAGCGGCGTCAGCGTCTGCGCCAGCGCGGCGCTGGAGATGGCGAATAAGACCACAGTCACTGCGAGAAGAGATTTCCTGAACAAAATGTACGACCTTTCTTGAACGCTTCCCAGATTCGACCCACCTGTCATTTTGCTCCCCCCGCGGCTGCGGGGCGAACGGTTGGTGCTCCATGGTAGCAAAAGGCCGGGAAGTTTGGGAAGACACGAAAAACCGTGTGGGGAGCGGCGTTCGGGCTCTCGCTGAGCCCAATCTTGAGCCCGTTACCCACATCAAAAGACACAAGCCGGGAGCCCGGAATTGCTTCCGGTCCCGGCCCTGTGCTTCTATCAACTTTAAAGCCGGCTTAGTTCGCCGGAGTGGGACTGGAGTTGGCCGCTGTCGTGGCGGGCGGGACGGGCGCCGCGGCAGTGGTGGCCGCAGGCGCGCTGACCGCTGCGTAACGCGACAACCGCGGGTAAAACGGAGTGACCTCGAACGGCATCTTATCGCGAGCCGAGGTGATGGCGACCGGTTGCGCCTTTACGATCTCCACCTTGTCGTCCCACGGATTGAGCTTGACGCGTCCGCCCAGGGGCAACGCGGCAATCTGGTCGAGTTTATTGATATCGAGCGCCGGAGCCGAGGTGGCGAGCGCCGCCATGCGCGTCACCGTCCCGTTCTCGGTGAAGCTGTTGCCCAGGTGCGCCTGCAGCAGCGCGGTCAGTTGCGGGGTGCGGGCCTGCAAAGCCTTGATGAAAAGTCCCGCGCTTTCCAATTTCTGCGCGTAGGGCGATGCCTTCAGCATCTCGATGGCTTTCTTGTCGGCGGCGGCTTCCTCTTCGGGAATGTGTTTGAATCCGAAGTTCTGGTACGTCGCTTCGTCGGAAAACAGCATGCGGTCGTTGAAAGCGTACTGGCTGCCCAGGTTATGACCCAGAACGATGTGAGCCAGTTCGTGGGCGAGGACCATGGCCAGGCTACCTTCATCGGGCAGCACGTCGATGAGCCCGCGGCTGACGACGATCGTGTTGCCGACGCTGAAAGTCTCCAGCGGCAAAGTGGTCATCACGCGGGTGCGGACCGGCCGCGGCAGTTCGATGTTATTGGTGATCTCGATGTTGTTGACCACGGTTTGCAGGATCTTGTCGACATCGCCTTCGGGCGACACCAGACCGGCGCGTTCCAGGCGTTCGATGACGTTGTCTTCGGCCTGCTGCTGCCATTCGCGCTCGGCGGCCAGCGGCGTCGCATCCTGCGCGGCGGGCGTATCATCTTTTACGCTGTCGACGCGAATGTTGGTCAGTTCGTCGTTGTTGGCCGACGTTTTCAGGTTATATCCCCAGAGGCGAGTTTGCGCCTTGAAGGCGATCACATTCTTGGCTCCGGCGGTGAAGTCGCCTTCCTCGCTGTAGATATAGGCGGGAACCCAGTATCCCGGAACCAGATTCAAGCGCCAGCTATCCATGTGGAAGTAATAGTTGTTGCGGCTGGAACGCGAGTAGGTTCCGTTGAGGCGGACGATGTTGAAATCCTGATCCTCGACCCAAATGCGGCCGACAAACCGGCCGCGGCCTGCGTCTTTCTTGGGCGTCAGATCGAACACCAGGCAACGCACGTCGCCCAGAAACTCGCGGCGCGCGTAGTGGAAATCATAGTGCTGCCGGTCAAATTCGTTGCGGTCGGCGAAGACCATCCAGGAAAAACCGAGGGGCTGATATTGGAACTTGAACTTCTTGGTGAAGCCGCCGAGCAGGCGCTGCTCCATGCCTTCTTCTTTGTCCTTCTTCTTCTTCTCGTCCTGGAGGTAGTCGCTGCGGTCGATCGATGCACTGAAGTCCATGCGGCCCAAAAAGTAGTGATCGTCCTGCGGAATCGGCCCCAGCTGCGGATCCTGGGTCAGGTTCTGGAGATAGGTCTCGACCACGGGAGTGCGCGGCGACAGGAACTTGATCAAGTCCTTCTCGCGCAAGACCACGCGGTCGACGACCTGATCCATGGTGGTTGGCGCCGCCAGATTGGCGGCGGCCGGGCTGGACTGCGGTTGTCCCGACTGCGGCGCGGACGCCGGTTGCTGGGCCACTGCCGTCATGGTTGCGGTGAACAGAACCAAGGCCAGCCAATTCATGCTGCTCATATACTTGCCGATCAACTTCCGCATACTCTCATCTCCAATGCTTCAATACGTGCTTTAATACGCCAGTTGAAATACCACGTGCACGATGGCCGTCGAATCGATTGCCAGCCCGCTTCGCGCTGCCGGTTTAAACCGCATCTTGTTCGCGGCCGCGACAGCGGCTTCGTCGAGTCCATGACCGAGACCCCGGACCACACGAGTCACATGCAGTTGTCCGTTGGCCGCGAAATCCACTTCGAGCAGAACTTCACCTTCCAGCTTCAAATTTCTGGCTTCGTCGGTATAAACCGGATTGGGCTTGTAGGTAATCTCGACGCCGGTCACTGCCGGGCTATCGACGCGCTGCACATGAGGCGTGTTCTGGGCAACCTCCTGTGAGCCGAAGCCGGTGCTCTGCACGTTGCCGCGCCCGCTGCCGCGCCCGTCTCCGTGTCCTGCGGTGGCCACACCAGTTCCAAAATCGGCGCTGGCTACCGTTCCTTTAATTCCCTTCGCACCGCCGGACCCATTGCCTTGTCCCGGACCTACCGGCATGTCGAACGAACCGGCCGCGGAAGCGATCAGCTTGCCATTCGGCTTGCCGTTGTCACTCGGCTTCAACCCGTTGGGGTCGCCGAAGCCGCCGGTCTGCACTTTCGAAATGGGGGCATTCACCGTCGGCGCTACCGAACTTCCCTGGAAGTCTCCGGTATGGATCAGCACGGGACGCGCGCCCGTGGTTGGCTTCAGGATTGCCGGAGCTAGGTTATTCATTGCCACCTTGGGCGGCTCAATTTCCTGCGGCTGCAGTTTGGGTGCGCGGATCTCGTGGGGCACGATCAGCTTCGGCTTCTCGAAGACCGGTTCGGGCGGCAGCAGCTTGGCACGCACCGGCAGCGGCTTTGCCTTGGGCAGCCGCTCCGGTCGCAGCGACGGCGGCGGCACGAGTTCGGTGACGTGATAGTTCACGGCGCTCAGCAGCGTGTCGGAGGTCATAATCCCGGTCACAATCAGAAGCAGAACGAAGGCGGCGAGAATCCCGTAGCTCGCAAGGAAGGTCCGCCAGTTCCACTTCTTTTCCGGCAACAGGCCGAGTTGAAAACCGCCATCAATCGTAGGCATCCACTACTCCAAAAAGGGAGCCCGAAGCCGGGGAGAGCAGCTTGGGACTGGAGTCTTCACCTTAAGGGGAGATTGGGCAGTGGTAAACGTGTCCCTTGCGCGTGTCCTTTAGTAACCACCTGTAGTTTGGGGAGGATGCGATGGGTGGCCGGTTACTTCGGTGTAGCTGCCCGGCGGCGGGCAAAGAAGTAGAACACCGGAACGCCCGCCAGAATGGCTAGGCATCCGCCCGCCGAGCTTTTCAGGTTGCCGGTGAAGGTGTAGTAGAGAAGCGCCGCGGAAGCCAGGATAAACACCGCCGGAACCACCGGATATCCCAGGACGCGATAAGGGCGGTCGGCGTGCGGATCGCGGCGGCGGAAGACGAACACGGTGCTGCCGGCGATCATGTAGAAGAGCCACTCGGCAAAAATTGTGAGCGAGAAAAACTGCCGGAAACTGCCGCCGAGCAGCAGCAGAACGATCGCCAGTCCGCATTGCACGACAATCGATACCGAGGGCGTGTGGAAGCGCGGATGCACCTCGGCAATGGCCTTAAAGAAATATCCATCGCGCGCGGTGGCAAAGGGCACGCGGGCTCCGCTCATGATGGTGCCGTTCAAAGTTACGAGCATGGAAACCGCCATGCCCGCCGACACCAGGCTGGCGCCCGCGTGCCCGAGCACCAGCGCCACGGCGTCGGAGGCGGGGCGTTCCGAGGCCGCTACAGCCGCGGCCGGCAGCACATACTGCACCGCTGCGTTCATCAGAATGTAAAGAGCGCCCACTGTCGCCACACCCCAAATCAGCGCGAGAGGAATATTGCGCTGCGGATTGCGGATCTCGCCCGCCACCATGTTCAGGTCGTTCCAGCCGTCGTAGGCCCAGAGCGCAGCCACGAGTGCCGCGAAAAAGCCGGCCACGCCGCCTTTTGCTCCCGCGAACTCAGTGGCGAAGTTTGCCCATGTGCCTCCGCTATAGGAGAAGCCGACGGCCACAATTCCGAGAATGATCGCAACCTTCAGCAAGGTGAACAGAAACTGGAATTCACCAGCGCGGCGGACGCCAATGTAGTTCAGCCCAGAAATCAGTACCGTGGCCGTGATCGCTACCAGTTGGCCGTAGGTGAGTATGAAGGGATGTGAAACGCAGGCGTGGGAGAAAAAGGAAAAGATCGGGAAGGTTTCGAGGATCCGCACCAGGCCGGTGGTGATGGTGGCAATCGAAGCCGGTTTGGCGATCAGAAACCAGGTCCACGAGTAGAGAAATCCCGCCAGAGGCCCGTAGGCGTCGCGAACGTAGACATACTCACCGCCCGCCTGCGGCTTCATCGCGCCCAATTCGGCGTAGGTGAGCGCGCCGAAAAAAGAAAGCAGGCCGCCTACGATCCAGGCGAAATAGACAAGGCGCGCCGAACCGACGGCCTGCATCATTTCGGAGGGAACCAGAAAGATGCCGCTCCCGATGATCGTGCCGACAACAATTGCACCGGCATGGGACAGGCCAAGATCGCGGGCGAGTTCGGGACGGAGCGGGTTGTTTGTTGCAGGATTCTCCATAGTCTCGCTCTGCGTCCTCATCGCTCTCGCGGTTCAAACTCGAGATTCATCTCGCAGGATGATGCTGGCAGCGTATCCCACGGCAAACGTCACGCAGGTCCCGATCGCGACCCACCAGGTGAACGCTACATGGGACCCACGCCACAGGTACAGCCCGGTGGCAAACCCGCACACCATCCCGACGGTGGCTCCGTTCTGATTTGCGCGTTTGGTC
>Ga0302145_10001310_pt1 | contig 9898 bp, 14 predicted proteins | sample I_Bog_E2_3_FD_192437 | JGI IMG/M metagenome (GOLD analysis project Ga0302145, IMG submission 192437) | Peat permafrost microbial communities from Stordalen Mire near Abisko, Sweden - I_Bog_E2_3 | ecosystem: Environmental > Terrestrial > Soil > Wetlands > Peat | place: Sweden: Abisko, Stordalen... | reverse complement strand
CCCGAGACATCAACCGTAGCGCCGGGCGCGACATTGCTGGCAGCGGCACCATTGGCCGACAGGTTCCATCCAGCGCCAGCGACGGCGGTGACAGCATTAAGAGCCTGATTGGTGGCATAGAGCTGCGAACCGTTAATCGCGTTGGTGGAGGTTGCGGAGAGCTCGCCCGCTGCAACATTGGTGATCTGTCGCTCGGCACCGGGCGCGCCGACGCTCACGGTCGGGCTGGTTCCGGCCGCTGCGGCAGGAGCGCCGGCAAAGGTGTAGGCTGTGCCGCGAATGGTTGCGCCCGTGGTTTGAACATAAGTACCGTGGGTACTGAAATTGCCCAGTACGACGGCGCCGTCATTGCCAGCAGTGATGGTCACATTGTTGCCCAGCACGAAGGCGTTGTTGGAACCAACATTGTTGTTGTTGCCGTAGACATAGCTGCCAGCGCCTAAAACGGTATTGGGGTCGCCGATCGCGCCGCTCCCCACACCGGCAACAGTGTTATAGTAGCCGATAGCGATACTCTGGCTGCCGCCTGTCAGTGAACCTGTGCCGATGGAAATGCTATTAGAGCCACTAGCGACAGTTGTTGCGCCAATAGCAATTGCACCCGTGGAGGCGACGGCACTCGACGAGTCCCCAATAGAGATATTGTCAGAGGAAGTAGAGCTATTGCCGGTAGTTGCAGAGTAACCAAATGCAATGTTGTTATTGCTTATCGTGCCGGTATATGCGCTGTACCCAAACGCAATATTACCGTTTGAAAGGGCTCCTGCACTCGCATTGCCCCCAAACGCAATATTGTTGTTGCCGGTATTGCCGGCATTTGCAAAGTAACCAAATGCAATATCGCCAGTCCCCGTATTGGTGGCGGTTGCAAAGTAACCAAGTGCGATATTTCCTCCTGTGGTGACGGTGTTTCCGGGGGATGCGGCGGTGGCAGAGGCGCCTAGTGCGATATTGCCGATGCCAACTCCGGTGCTTGATAGATCACCAATTGCAACGCTTGATGTATTCGTAGCGATGGCGCCATGACCGATCGCTGTCGCATCAGAACCCCCTACCTGCGCAACATCCCCGACAGCCGTTTGGCCAGCATTGGTCGCAACTGCTCCTGTGCCAAGGGCAACCTGCGCTTGTGCGGTTCCTCCACACAAAACCATAGCGAGCGCCATAGCCGCAAGGCTCGATTTGCCGACAAAACCGGCCATGCGCGACGTGCGCGTGATCTTCGTATTCATGATATTTGTCCTTTTCAGTGAAAATGCGCTACCGAAAAGGCCTGGCTCCGCAGTCAGGTCGGTAGCGTGCGTTGGGCTTGTTCGAGCGCCGCGCTGGCGGAGGCCGGTGTTCGAGACCGGCCTCCAACCTGCGGAGGCGCTCTGCGATGGATCAGCTTTTCGTCATTCCTTGGGCCTCCCTTGGATGGATGTGCGGCGCGTCAGCGAGGGCTGGCGGCGGTGTGAAGGATGAACTGGACGAGATCGGCCCAAACGAGATCATCGTCGGCCGGCATCGTGCCATGGGTGAGCAACGCGAATTGCCGGGCCAGTCGTTCGCCAAGCTGCGTTGCCTGATCGTAGGTCAGACGCGGCAGGCTGTCGGGATCGACCGGCTTTGCTGCGAGCGCCCGCCCGACGATCATGGCGGTGACGGGATCGGAGCGAATGCCGAGCCCGGCAAGGTGCCGTTCGGCGTTGATCGTTGCGGGCAAGGATGGCTGCATGACGAACCTGCGTTGGTTGAAGAAGGCGCTCAGTCGTGTCTAGAACGGAATATCGTCATCCAGATCGCTGGTGCCGGCGTGATCTGATGCGTCAGGCTTGCGCTGCAAGAAGCCGATCTCAGCGATACGGATTTCGGCAGCGGTGCGCTTTTCACCGGCCTGCGTCTCGAATTCGCGATATTCGAGCAGGCCTTGGACGTGGAGATAATCGCCCTTGGAGATGTGCCGCTCGATCAGGTCAACCGTGGAGGGCTTCCAGGTCTGGCAGCGGTGCCATTGGGTGCGCTCTTTGCGTTCGCCGGTATTTTTGTCCTTCCAGCTTTCGCTGGTGGCGATGGAAAAGCTCGCAACGCGCTTGTCGTTGATCGTCTTGACCTCGACGTTGCCGACGTGACCGGTAAGAAAAATCCTGTTCTGACTATACATGGCAGTCCTCCATTATTCAGGGGCGGTGGGAGTGGTTGAGATGGCGCGATCAGCTCGCGCCTGCACCGCAGTTTCAATGATCGCGGCGATGTCGGCGCGCATCGTGTCGGCGGTGCTTGGCTTTTCGAGGATCTGTTCGAGCCCGAAGAGCGTGAGCGAATGCTCAAGCTTCTCGTCCGTGCTCTCGGCGGCGTCACGGACGAGTGTTCTGATGCTGGCTGTTGGCCAGCTTGTGATAAGCGTTTTGATCTCTTCTGCCGGCCAGTGCTGAATTTGCGCCCACGTGCAATCGCACGCGCCGATGGCGGGCTTTCCGCAGGACGCAAAGGCGCAGCCGGTGGGGGTGGGCTTGCTCATGCGCGCACGCCCTGGCTAACAGGCGCGTCAGTGGCGCGGGCAAGAATGGCGCGCAGATCGCGTTCCAGATTGGACATACATCGCGCCATGTGCGGACGGTGAACGCGATCAAGGATGAGGCTGATTGCCTCCAAGGCCTCGGCGGAACCAAGTTTGCCGAGAGCATCCTGCGCTGCCGGACGGAATGCGATCCATTCGGCATAGCGCGCAAGATACTTTGCCGAGACAACAGGATAATAGCAGGATGTATGGGGCAAAGGATGCGTGATGGGCGGCGTGATGATATCGAGGGTAACAAGCCAGGCATCGATCTTGAGCAGCGCCAGGACGCTGGAATTGGGGAGCCGCAGCAATCCATCGGGATAGGCATCAACGATCTGGCGGAGCGTCTTGATGCTGTTGACCCGGAAAAACCGGTCCAGCCTGGGCTGCCCGTTTGCCCACGCAGGCAAGATCATGGTGTCAATGGCTAGATCAAGGATCGGGTCATTGGCAGAGACCTGCAAGCGTTGAAGGAATGCCGCACGCTCAGGATTATGGGCACGGGACATGCGCGCGGCCGCATTGTGCGTCGCCGCAGGTGCGTGCCGGAGCCGCCGGATTTTCGAGGCAGAGACGGGCACGTTGGCCGTAGGAGCGCAATGCATGTTCATTTGAACTCATCCTCAACGATGTGCTCGGCTTCGCGCGCGGCATCGCTGCCAAGACGCCAGCCAAAGCCGCGGGCGAAAGCACGGAGGATCGACATGAAAAATTCGGCCATGATCAGGGCTCCCTTCAGCGATTGTTGAGGCTGTCTTTCGCGGCCTTCGCAGCCGTGAAAACGAGCTTGGCTGATGCGGCGATTTGCAAGGGTTCGCCTGTGATCGGATTTCGACCGACGCGGGCGGGCCGATGCTTGACGACAAATTTCCCGAAGCCGGTCAGCGCGGTATCTTCGTCACGCTTGGCGGCATCGAGGATCTCGGCGAAGACGTCCGCGATGATGGTCTTTGCACGCGGGCCTTGCAGATCGTGACGTTCTGCGATGCGGGCGGCGAGGTCGGAGAGGTTCATGAATCTGGTCCTTTCGTCAGGGTTTTGCAGGGAGGAGCGGTTTGCCGGCGACATCGCGATAAGTCTGTTTGCACTTGGGGAAGCCGGAGCAGGCCCAGAAGAACTTGCCCTTTTCCTTCGGCGATGGCCGTCGGCGCAGACCAGACCCACAGGCATGACATTTGTGCTGATCGGAGACGGGCGGCGGCGCGGCGCGGGGAACGGGCTTGCCACCCTTGTCGTCGCAGGAATATTTACAGTCAGGGTAGCCGGTGCAGGACCAGTAAAACGATCCGGGCCGTTGCTTGGAGGGCCAGCGCTTCAGCGGACGCTTGCATTGGGGGCATGTTGGGCCGGTGGCCTTGATGTCGAGGCCATGGGCCTTGAGGTTCTGGATCTCGCCGGCGATGTGGCTGGCAATGCCGGTCAAGAATTTGTCGATGTCGGAGCGTCCGTCCGCGATCGCGCGCTGCTGTTCGTGCCACAGCGCGGTCATGTCGGGGAAGCGGGCCTGGTCAGGCAGGACGTCATAGAAGGCACGCGCTGCTGGCGTGCTGATGACATTCTTGCCCTTCATCGCGAGGTAGCCGCGTTCGAAAAGGTTTTTTATGATGGCATCGCGCGTGGCGGGCGTGCCAATGCCGCCATGCTCGCCCTTCTTGTCCTTGTCCTTCTCGACGAGGATCTTGCGCAGCCGGTCATCCTTGATGTGTCGGGCAACGCGGGTCAGCTCGGCAAGGAGCGTTGGCAGGGTATAGAGGGCAGCGGGCTTGGTTTCGCGGCGCTCGGCGGCGGCGGAACGACACTGGCCGGCGGCACCGATGGACAGTCCGCGCAGATCCGCGCCACTTGCCTGTTCGCCTTCCTCCTCCCCGTCTTCCTGGCCTACGTTATCTTCGTCCTCGTCGGCGCTGGCATCGGCGCCGTACAGCACCGTCCAGCCCGGAGCGGTGGTGACTTTGGCCTGGGCCGTGAAACGGTGCCCTTCGGCCTCGATGACAAAGTCGGTCTGGTCGTAGGCATGAGGCGCATGAAACTGGGCGACATAGGCCCGCGCGATCAACGTATAGATGCTGCGCTCTGCCGGGCTGAGCAAACCCATTGCCGGGGTGGCTTCGGTGGGAATGATTGCGTGGTGAGCGGAGACTTTGGAGCTATCGAAGGCACGGCTCTTGATGGCGGGATCAGCGGCCCGCGCATGATCTTCCATGTCTGCGAGATTGCGGGCAACGGCGCGCAGCACGCCGGGTGCATCGCCATGCTGTTCCTCGGAGAGGTATTGGCAGTCCGACCGGTTATAGGTGATGAGGCGGTGCTTCTCGCGCAGGGCCTGAGTGATGTCTTTCACCTGATCGGGCTTCAGCCCGAACAGCCGAGCCGCATCCATTTGCAGCTTGAGCAGATTGTAAGGCAGTGGCGCCGGGCGGGTCTTTTGCGCCGTAGTACAGGACATAAGACGCGCAGGCCTGCCGTTGACCGCCTGGGCGATGGCACGCGAATGCGCCTCATCGCTGAGCCGGCCCTTGTCGTCGACTGGATCGCCGGGCCTGATCTGGTAGCGTGCCTTAAAGGCCCTGCCCTCAACGAGAAATTGTCCCTCGATCTGATAAAAATAGGTCTTGCTGTGCCCGGCATGTTCACGATCGCGGCGAACAACGAGGCCAAGGATCGGTGTTTGCACCCGCCCGACGGTGAGTACACCGTCATGACCTCTGGCCTGTGCGGCGAGCGTGTAGCCTCGCGTCATGTTGACGCCATACATGGCATCGGCGACCTGACGGGCCTCGGCTGCCTTGGACATGCCGAGGAAGTCGCTGTTTGGCCGTAGGCTATCGAGCGCACGGCGCACGATTTTGGGATTGTTATCGTTGATCAGCAGGCGTTCGACGGGGAGACGGCATCCAGCCCAATCAAGCACTTCATCGATCAGCAACTGCCCCTCTTCGTCGGGGTCGCCAGCGTGAATGACGCGCGAGGCTCGCCCGAGCAGATGTTTGATGGTCTGGAGCTGATCGCGGCTCTTCTCGATCGGCGCCCGGTGCCAGGGCATGAAGCTGTAGGGCAGCTTTTCCCAAGCCCATTCCTTGTTGGGTGGAAGCACAAGTTCCAGCATGTGACCGAAACACCAGGTAATGATATGCTGTCCGCAATCGATATAGCCGTTGCCGCGCTTGCCGGGACCGACGACCTCGGCAATGGCGCGGGCAAGCTCGGGCTTTTCCGCGATGACGAGGGTGATGCCGGTCATTGGGCTTGCTTCCACAAAGATTTGTAGTTACATATATAGCGATGGAAATTGAGTTTGATCCGGCCAAGCGTGAGGCCACGCTCCGAGAGCGCGGTCTTGATTTTGTGGACGCACCGGAAGTGTTTGCGGGCCGTTCGTTGACCGTGACGGACGACCGGATGGATTACGGTGAAGAACGCTTCATCACCTATGGCTTCATCTCGGCCGGATCTGTTGCCGTAACTTGGACAGATCGCGATGGGGTTATGCGCGTCATTTCGATGCGGCGAATGCATTTGAAGGAGGTAAAACATGTCGGCTTGGGTTGATCCGGACGATGCACCGGAACTGACTGCTGAAATTGCAGCGCGCGCAGAGATCCGCGAGGGCGGCAAGGTCATCCGCCCTGCCACGGGCACTTTGACACGCATGGGTCGCCCACCAATCGGCGAGGCCCCAAAGCGGCAGGTCACGCTGCGCCTTGACCAGGACGTGATCGAGGCCTTCCGCGCGAGCGGCGCCGGGTGGCAGGCGCGAATGAACGATGCGCTGCGCAAAGCCGTGCATCTTTGAGCGATGATTGATGAGCAGCGTGGGCGGAGCAGCACTCCGCCGCCTTCGGCGAACTGTCGATCGAAGATGCGTAGTGGGTTTGATGCTGCCTTGCGGCCCCTCTGGGCCGGGAGAGAGGGGAATGGGGCGTGATCGATGAAGTCTATCTCGACAGGATTGGCGGCCGGATAGTAACCCTCGTCGAATATCATCAAGAGCGTCAGCGACGGCGAGTTGAACAGATCCCGGTGTTTTGCACGGAGTGCAAACATCGAGCGGTGCCCTACGATCCCGCGGATCTGGAAAAGCCCCGGGGATTTCGGCACTTTGGATCGCCGGATCAGGGGCGCCCATGGTGCTTGAAGGGGGATAACGGGCGACGTGGCGGCGAAGTAGTCTGGCGTCTCCATTCCGAAGAGTACGGGCGCACGGTCCGTGCCGCCTTTATCGGCAGCAACATGCTTGAGACGGCCTATCGATTTTGCTGTGCAGGCTCCTGGGGGGAACTCGATGCAGCGCGCTTCATGGGATTGTTGCGTTGGGCAGATTCTCGCAACTTGTGGCGGGCAGAAGGTCTCAGGCAATGGCAAATCGGCTTTCACCTGCTGCGCGAGCACCAATTCACGCACAAGGATACCCGGTTCTACTTCGACTGGCGCCTCTCTGCGGACATAGCACGGGTGGTCAAAGCGGATGGCTCGCTGCATAGTATGCCTGAACGCTGGGCGTTGGTACGCATGTTCCTGGACAGCCGGAAACCTACGCATGGCGGCCCCCTCCTGTTCTCGGAAGCTGCGCTTGGCCAACTAGCAGGACAGGCTGGCTGGCGATGTCGGCGTGAGGCCGAACGGCTGCGTGGCCTTCTTGCGGCATAGTGTCACCGGCGCCTGGTTGTCCGGGATTGCGTGCATAGATGGTCTGCCCCCGCAAATCGAAAGTGGCGTTGCTCCAGTCATGCGCGGCAATGTCGCCTAGACCCATTTCGGGAAGTGGGTGGTGGGGGCCACGCAGGGCAGTGTCGAACCGGCTGATGATCTGGCAAAGCGCGTCGCAGGCATCCGTGAAGCTTGTAGCCTCTTGATACGCGTCGTCCTCGTTCTGGATGGAGACGTTGCACCAGGTGCCATGCCCACGAGATGCGACGAAGTAGTGATACCTCGCGAGTAGGGTTTCGGCATTGCCGGCGGTGATACAGGTTGTGTTGTGTTGTTCGCCCGGGATCAGCATCGCGACCCACCGGCCTGGCTTGCTGGGATGGGCCATCACATGGCCGTACCATCCAACGCCCCAGGAGTTCGCCGCCATATCGTTACACAGGTAGGCAACGAGTTCAGGGCCACCGCTAGGGCCATGCCCGGTGGCAACCACCCAAGGGTTGATGGCGATCCCGGTGACGCATTTTTCGTTGCGCTCGATCGCGGCCATGACGGAGGCGGCGCGCTCATGGAAGGTCGAAGTGTTTGGATGCCTCATGACGCGGCACCCCTATTGTCAACCAATGAATTTTTATTCGTCAATAAGTTTACAGAGGCAGCCACCGTTGTCGCCGCAACAATTCGGATCAGAGCTTCGAGCCGATATATCCAACGGTGCTTCATTCCCCTTCTCCGTCATTGCATTGCGCATCGAGCGAGCGATATCGATCAGGGAAACGCAGCATGTCACGGCGACGATAGAAGGCTCGCATGCCGACGACACAGCACTTACAGATTATGAGTGCGACGACTATGCAGCAGGAGATAGTCAGTCGCACCTTGAGCATATTCATTACAGCCATGCTGGCACTGTCTTGAGGCATGTCCCAGATCGCGAACTTGTACACGTACTGGAACAGAAGGATAACCGCTGGCCCGTAGATTGTAGTTACAACGCCCCATTTCCATGAATTGTACAGTGTATATTCAGTTTCGTTGTAGGCGCCGCGAAGCGGCACTTCTCTATATGAAAATGGGTTTTCTTCCTTCAAGAGAAAATAGCCTGATATATAATCCCAGAATGTCATTGCCCGTCTCCATGGCTGAAATGGAACCGCGTCAGGTTTTCGGGCGTGGCGTAGCGCTGGTAGGCTGCGATCCAGTTGCTAGCGATCGCACCCTGGGCGGTGGCGAGCGGCACCTCATGGCGGCAGACCAGGCGCCACAAGACGAATTCGAGCGCATCTTTGTCGGCGGCGTTGTTCTGGCCCGTCCATGGCTCCAGCCAGAGGTTGTGCGGATCGGATGGTGCGCCACCGATGGAGAGCGGGATCAAGTGATCGAGCTCGTAGAGGCGGAAACTTTCGCCAGGATGCCGAGCGCGCATCAAGCGCCGCTTCAAGGGTCCGGTGAAGGCATAAGCTGGCCGCACGGATTTTGCGTAGCCGGGCACACAAATTGTCTGGTCAATGTTGGCCTGGCTGACACTGACGTCAGTGACGCCGGGTGTCTGGCCCCTGTTGGGCAGCGATGCTGTGTCGGCGCTGCTGTGGATGATGTTCTCTAAATTGCTCCTGACAGCCGGAAACGCTGAAAGAGCGACGCCGCCCGAGACGATGACGAGGGTGATCAATTTCATGCTCATGCGGCCTCCGCGCTTTTTGCTTGCAGCATGTCGTTCCAATCGCCGGCGCCGACGGGCGGCAGATTGATTGTGACCTGGCGATTGTTCGCGATGAGATGCGAGAGTGCTTTGTGGACGCCCAGTGCGGCAGGTTGGTCGCGCTGTGACCAGATGACGATGTGGCGAATGGCCTCTGGGATGGCCACATGGCTGTAGCGGACTTTGCCGCCAACAGCCCAGCATCCGGTGAGATTGTGGAGGATCATCACCGACGCCGCGTCTTCAGGCCCTTCCGCCAGATGCAGCGTGTGGTTGGTGACGTCGCCAAAGCGCATGGCGCCGCCCAAGGGCAACCCCAGATTGCGCTTGGCTTTGCCCTTGTCGAGAAGCTGGGTTTTGGCGCCGGTTTTGGGATCAAGGAATATGCGTTGAATGGCCGTGATCCGCTCACCATCCTGATAAGGAATAATGAGCGCGGGAAGCCTGATGCTATCCATGCCAATTCTGGTGACGGCAGCGGACTCATAGCGGCCCATGTCAATGCCGCTGATGCCACGCTGGCGCAGATAGAGTTCGGCGGGCGTCCCATTGATGGGGCGCGCGGCATTCCAGATCTTGTTCGCAAGCGCCCTGGTTTTGCCTTCGGCAGCGACGGCATTTGCCGTTGCATCGCTATCTGCCTGCGAGGTTTTGGGCTGAGCAACGCCACCCCGGCGAAGCGCCGCCACAACGTCGGCGCCGCTGCAACCGGTGTGGCAGTAGTAGAAAATGCCTTTGCGACCCCCTGAGATTTGCAGGGATGCGTTTTTGTCAGCGTGCGCCGGACAGCAGGCCATGCCGTAGCTTCCATACCACACGCCTCTCAGCTGCCGCACAACTGCGGCTGCTGCTTCGGTGGTGCTGGGAGCTATGGCGGGCATTGCTACTTACTTGATCGACAAGTCAAGGCGTCGTTCCACGCACGCTTGAGGTGCAGAGTTGCGCTGTGCGCGGCTTGGCTTGGAGAGACTGACATGGTGTCACTATACCATATACGACATTTGATA
>Ga0302145_10001306_pt1 | contig 9915 bp, 9 predicted proteins | sample I_Bog_E2_3_FD_192437 | JGI IMG/M metagenome (GOLD analysis project Ga0302145, IMG submission 192437) | Peat permafrost microbial communities from Stordalen Mire near Abisko, Sweden - I_Bog_E2_3 | ecosystem: Environmental > Terrestrial > Soil > Wetlands > Peat | place: Sweden: Abisko, Stordalen... | reverse complement strand
TTTGCGGACGCTGGCGCAGGACCTGGCCCGGCCTTCGAAGCCATTCCCCGGTCGGACACCGACCGGCCATTGGATGAATCTCCTGCAGGAGAAGAGGCGATGGAGGCGACAGCGTCTCCGCCCGCATCTGCGCCCGGCGCGCCCGGGTCTGCTCCGGCGCCCACCGACGGCGAGGGCCCAGCTGCCGCGGGCGATTGCTCCGAAATACTGGGCGCTACGGCTACGATCCTCCTCCGGTTAGCGACTGTGGTTGTTGTTGCAGCTGCAGAGGAGGTTCCGGGTTCAGCCTCGGTCCCAGCTCCACCCGCGGCCGATGCAGCAGAAGCGCGATCGGGGGACTCCGCGGCCACCCGGCCTGACTCCGTGCCTTGGGATCGAATCGGCCGCGCGTCCGCGGGCCGCCCCGCGCGGCTGCGGGCCCCGGCCAGGCGAGCTTCCGATGCCGGCTGCGCCCGCTCGACCCGATTGCCCTCGGTCGGGCTTCGGCCTTCGGAATCGGCTGGATTACCGGAACCGACATCCGGCGGATTCTGGCTGTCTCCTAGGTTGTCGGCGCGAGCGCTCGCGTCGCTTGCGACTGGTCTGTCGAGTCCCGCTTCGGTGGATGCGACGCCTGAGCGGGCGGCAGCCCCGGTTGCGGCAATGGCCGAAGCGGACTTCCGCGAAAAAGGCGAGCGCAGCGCACGCGCTAGGTCCGAGAACGACGGCCATCCCGAGCCGAGGCCGCGATGGGTCGTGTCCTTGTCGTGGCCGTCACCCCCGACCAGAGGTCCGTTCGCAACCTGAAAGACATTCGCCCGTTGGCCCTCCAGGGCCCTGGCGCCCGAAACTCTGAGGTAAAGCCACACGGTGCCGCCAGCTGCCAAGATGGCCAATACCAGAACGGCAAGGGGCATGGGTCTGAAATACCAGGCAGAGGAGCCGTTTCCCCTCCGCTTGGACCCTTGGCCGCGGCTGGGCGGGCTCGCCGCTGCGCGCAGTTCCAGCCCCGTCACCGAACCCTGGTCCAGGTTCACGGGCAACCCTTCCTCGGGGAAATCGCTCCGGCCTTGCACGTGGATGCGATAGCTTCCAGCGGCAACGTCCGGGAACCTGAATCGTCCGTCCCTATGGGAATCCACGCCAGCAACCTGGGTGCCCGTCTTGTTGAGCAGGACCACGCGGGCCTCCATGGGTCGACCCGATGCGGCACTGACTGTGCCACTGATTTCTCCGCCGTGCACATCCGGGAAATGGGGCACTGCCGCGACAGGGCTGCCCCAGCTGTGAACCATAAGGCCGGTCTCCGTGCGACACACGAAGCGCGCCAATGCGAAATCTCTTTCCGCGACCAATCTGCCCACCATGGCGCTCACGATGGAGATCACCTGGGCCTCGAGCGTCGCCACGGCATTTCCGCCGCCCTCCTCGCGGTCGCTTCCGACCGGGTTACCCGCAAGCAAGCCTCGCGCGTCCGAGAGCCTGCGCCTCACCTCGGCAAGCTCCGCTGCGGTGGCCGGCCTGCCATCGGGCGCCTCTCGCCACGTCCAGGCCACCCGGCCGCTGTCCGGCCGCCGCTGTGGGGTCACCAGGACGTGGCGAAAATGTGCGGAGAAAAGGTGCCAGAATCCGTGGATGGAACGGTTGCCGATCTTGTACGCGGAGAATTCGCTTCCGCTGAAGTCGATCTCCGCAACGGCTCGGCGGCTGGTGGGAGCGCTGCTCATCGCCTTTGGCGCCTACTGCCCCGTGTTTGCTTCTGGCTCCGAAAGCAGGGTCACCAGTCGCCATCCGTAGGCCTGCCCCGGATCCAAGTGCACGGAAATCCGGCGGGCAAGATCCTGCGTCAGGCCCGCTGTCTGCGCGGACTGCTCGATCACATAGTCGGCGCCGGCCAGGTCGACGCTCTGCGTAGAGCGGGGCTCCATCTGGAAGTCCTGCGCAGGTTGCCCGGACGCACGGTTGATCGCGATGTGCCATCGGTAGTCGGTCAGGTTGGATACAACCAGGTGGGCCGGAGCGGACACTGCCGCGGGGGTCGCCGGCGTGGAGCAGCCGGAGAGGAAGGTGAGGCACGCCGCAACGGCCCAGGGCGCACAAACGCGCGCTGGGATCGCGAGGAGTACCCAAGATCTTGGACAGTGCCCGGAAACCACGGTTGAATCCCCATGGCGAATGCCTAACCCGCTCGTCCAAAGAAAGATGGATCGAACAGGAGAGCCAGGTGCCGTAGAGACTTACCTAGGACTTCGGACCATCTGCCCCCATATTAAGGCAAAAAGCCGCAATGCCCCTGCCGGGACGCGCTTTAAGCGCGCCCCGCGCGCCCCTTTTGGGGCACTAGATCCGCATCTTGCTGAAATTGAGCAAGGCGACGCCCTCGACCGGCACCCCGCGGGTGAGCGCGGGCTTGAAGCGGATGCATTTTACCAGGGAATCGAGGTACGGATCCTCAATCTTCGTCGTGCACCCGATATCCGAAAAAGCCTCGTCGGCAAGGCCGTCCTTTGAGACCTTGACGTAGACCGTCTCGGCATACTTGCCCGATGCGACAAGGCCGCCAAGGTCCGAGGGCAGTTCGGCCATAACGGGCGTCGCGTGCATCGTGTCGGACTTGTGGGCCTCCAAGTAGGTTTTCTTTATGTAATCAAAGGCCTGGTCGGGTGTCATCTCCTCACGCTTCTCCAGAAGGTTCGTCGGGATCTCGATGCCGGCGTTGTAGAGGTGCATCTGGAAATCGACCACCTCGTAGTCGAAGGGAAATCCCTCCTCCGAGAATTTGACCTTGGAGGCCTTTGCGTCGATGGGGTCCAGCGCCTTCGCGAAGACGAGGCTTTGGATCGTACCGGGCACGCTCCCCCGCGGATGAAAGCGTGTCATCGTCACGATGTAGGGGGCCGGGATTGGCTTTGCCGACGCGATCTCGAATTCCACGGTCATCGCGTCATAGCCCACAGCTTCCTGTTTTCCCTGGAGGTCCAAGCTTGCGGCCACGCCGGCCGCAGCGCTCTGGCTGATGTCGCCGGCCGTGTTTTGACCCATGACATTTGCGGCTACGGTTGTGCCACTCCCGCTCGCCGAGGCGGAGGTAACCGTGAGCGGATCGACCGCATTGGCCTGGTTCGAGGCGGCCTGGTAGCTTGCAGACACCGAAGCGGCCGAAGAAAGGTTCTTGGTAAGCTTTACGGCGGGATCATTGGCGAACGTGTAGGACGGCTCCCTCTTGAAACCGGAAACCGTGGCAGAGGATTCCGTCAGCTTGATCGAGGGGGTGATCTTCAGGTTGATCGGGCCCACGGCCCCTGAGACCACCTGCTCCTGGCCATTAATCACGACCACCCACGAGGAGCCGTTCACGTCCCTGACGGGAAACAGGCCCTTTGCCATGTCCACGGAAATATCGTTTCCCGTGAAGAGCGTATAGACCTTCTTGGGGGTCTGGGCGCCGGCCGTGGACGGCATCAGGGCGCCCCATGCGACGAGGGCGGGGATCAGGTGAAGAGCGGATTTAATTTTCACTGTGAGGTGCATAGTCTTGAGGTCGTTGCCGCGGGCGCGGACCCGACCAATTGCATTATATATAGGGTTTCGACCGGTTCCCATCCTAAACAGTTCCCGAAATGGAGCCGAGCCCGGTTGCTGAATTTCCCACCCTCAAGGCTGGGCGAGCAGCTTGGCCTTCGCCTTCTGGAACTCCTCCTCGCTTATAACGCCCTGGTCCTTGAGCGTCTTTAGCCTCGAAATCTCGGTCGCCAGGTCGAGCGGGGCCCCTCCGCCGCTGTTGAGCGCTGATGTCGCCCCAACGATGGAAGCGGCAGCTGAGCTTATCCCAAGCTGCGGGAAGTCCGCCTGGCCCGGGGTGGCGCTCGTCACCGGCCTGTTGTACAAGTCGAAGAGCTGCGCGAACCGGCCAAACGACTCCACCTTGCCATTCACCAGGCGCACCATGTACGGCTGGTCCCTCCCGTATCCGGCCTCGGAGGTCAGGTAGTAGGTCATGTACTCGACATTTGCCTGGGCGCTCGTGCTGTCGGGCGCCCCCATGAGCGCGGTCACGTCCGCCTTGCTCATCCCAATGTGCACTTCGTTGAGCTTGGCCGAGGATTCACATCCGGCGAGCAGGGCGCCCGCGAGCACTGTGGCAATTAGGATTTTTCTGGGGTTCATGAGGTTTGTATTATCCGTGACCATGCGTTTCCTGCATATCCGCCGCTACCAGGGTTCCCAACCGAAGTGTCGCTCAGCGAATAATGACTGCCAGCCTGCCACGGGGTTAGACGCGCACGGCCAGGAAAGGATGCCCAGAATCGGCGCCCCCCGGCCACGCGAAGGTTTTGGGCGCCGGCAGGAACGGCCCGCACCGTGCACCCCCAAAAAATTACTTCCCGGCCTATGAGGGGGGACGTATCGGAAGGACGTTGGCCTTGGGTGCAGCCTGGTCCAGGTTTGGCGTGACGTCGGCCTCTACGCGCCCAACAGCCCAATTCAGGCCGCCCACCAGCACCGACTGGAACAGGGCGCTGTTCCACACATCGTCCCTGTGCCCCATGTTCGTGTAGAACACCCTGCCCTTCTCGTACATGTGCGCCCAGGTCGACGGATAGCTGGGCCGTGCGTAAGGGGCGCCTTCCATTCCGGCGGTCTCCTGGACGAGGATGACATGCAGGTTCTTTGCAAAATCCTTGAGCGAGTACCATTCCTCCTTGAATCCGTTGTCCGCGGGAACCCCGTCGGCGCCCGGAAACTTCGGATCAGCCACGGCCAGATGTGAAACCTGCTGGCTGCCATGAATGATGAATTCGCCGCCGAGCATCTTGATGTAGGGATCGGCGTTGTCGCCGTCATTAAGCCAGCGCTGCGCGGTCATATCCTTGCCGCCGGGGGAATGGAAGGTGTCCGACGCACAGTGGACGCCAATGAATCCTTTGCCTGCGGCGACCGCGTCAAGGAGAGCCTGCTTGCCGGCCGGGCTCATCGCCGGAAACCCGTCGGTTCCCACCTCGGTCAAGTCGCCCGTCGTGATAAAGAAGAAGGCGTCAAACTGGGCCAGGTAGGCCGCGTTAAAGAGGCTTCCGTCCTTGGACTCCACGAACTCGATGTTGTTCTTGGCTCCGAGCTCCTTGAGAACCTTGAACGCGAGGCCGGCCACCTCGCTGCCGGGACCCGGCTTGTACGGCTTGGTCGGGTCCTTGATGACCGAATGCTCGTATCCCGAGGACTTGGTGAAAAGAAGGACGCGCTTTGCAGGGGCCGAGGCCGGTGTTCCGGCGTCAACCCTCAGCAATGAAGCGGGAACAACAAGAGCGAGTAAGAGGAGTGCGATGCGGGGTTTCATGCGGAACCCAACGTTGCCCACGGGGCCCAAAGGTCAACCTCGCGCGTCGGACCCTAGGCGGCCTCAGTACCGTGCTAGTCTGCGATCTCGGGCAGGGACCAGAGGAAATCCACCTGGAGGGTCCCTGCAAACTGCGGGTCATCGAGGTCCGTGTAGCGCGAACCGGAGTACCTCGGGGCCGTCGCGAGGTTGTTGGGATTGTAATTCGCCCTCACGTGGCAGCTCATGCAGTTGCACGCCGTTCCCACGTTGTTCGACGCGGGGTTTCCCTCGGGATCGATCCCCGGAAGCGAGTCTGGCAGGTTGGCGGCTCCAAAGCGCGCCTCCAGGTAGGGGTTATAGGCGTAAATGGCGCCACCCATATTTTGCCCCCCGACGTTCGGCTGACCCGGGCTGGTCATGTCGTAGGCTAAGGACATCGCATAATTGCGGGCGGCCCCTTTTAGCTGCGGAGGCTTGAGCGCAGCCAAGGCCTGCGAGCTCGGAAGCTTGGGATCATCCGGAGTCGGGGTCCACCAAAACGTCTGCCATGTCCACCGGGTGATCTCACGTCCCGCAACGTGCATTGCCACCAGGATCGCATAGTCGCCTGCCTCAACTCCAGAGCCGGGTTGGCTCAGGTTGAATTGGGCAGCCTCGTACGCGGTGATACGGTGATTGATGAGGCTCGAAACCGGGTACGTCGTCTGCTCGGAGCGGGAGCCCCCGTCAGTCGACGCCTCGGTGTCAATCTGGCCGCTTCCGCTGCCGCCGCCTTGGACGTCGACCCACACAACGCCCGGCCATTGGTAAGGGGCCCAGGCCTGCGGCGTAGACGGAGGCCCGGACCAGACGTTCAACCGGTAGTAGCGCCCATTCACAAGGGTCTTGGACGTGATAATCTGAAACGCCGATTTCAGCGTAAGTGCCGTGACCGGGAAGGCCGGGATTTGCTGCGCCCCACCTGCCATCAGCTGGTCGAGAGCAGCCGTGCTGAGCAGCCTCTGCTCCGCCACATGCGCGGCCGCAGTTGGGTCGAACTTCACGTATCCGAACACGGTCTCCGATCCCTGCTGCTGGGCGAGGAGCTCACGGTCGCGCGGCTCGAGCCCGTGCTCGAACTGGAGAAAGTTGGAGAGCGGCGAGCGCCCCCGGGAGCCGGTCGCCGGAGTCTTATTCACCCGCGTGAACTGGCCGTCGATCTCCTGCGGCGTGTACCACGTCTCGAACACACGCAGCGTCTCGCCCTGGTCAACCTGGGAAGTCGCGAGCGTCAGGGCGGTCCAGAGCCCCCACCCGTGGGTGGCCAGGTTTCCAGATGCCCCCGCTGAGTCGGGAGTCCCGGACTCCGCGGCGTGGACCCACGTCAGGATCGTCGCCTCGCTCTCGGGGAAGCGGAATCCGGGAACGTGCGGATCCGGTAGGGGCACGGCAGTGAGCGCCGCAGCCCCGGCAGGAAGCGCAGAAATGAGGCCCGCGGCCAGCGCAATTAAGGTCTCACGGCACTTCATAGAGCTCGACCAGAGCAACGCCCGTATCGCCGCTCGCACCAGCGACCTGGGCCGTGTAGGCACCCGGGGGCAGCGTGAGGAGAAGCGCCGAGTCCGCACTCGTCGCGTTGGCCCATCCGAAGGCGCCCACGGAGCTCGCGGTACTTGAGACCTGCGCATCGCCCCCCCAACCCGAGTTTGATGCGAGAAGTGTCGCGCCGCTGTAGAGCTGCAGCCGCGGATCGGGAAGCGTTCCCGAAACTCCGAACGGAACGAGGGCAGGCCCAGAGGCCCGCACCAGGACTGTTCGCGCGGTCGATCCCCCTATAACGAACCCCGCGATCAGGATGTTGCCGCCGGTGCCCACTTGAACCCGAGCGGAGATATTCACGAGCCGAGGCGAGGTCGGGGTGTAGCTGCCGGCTGCCGTGGCGTCGTAGACCTCGACCAGGGACACGCCCGTGTCGCTGGCTGCCCCGGAGATCTGGGCGGTATAGGCCCCTGCCGCCGGGCTCACGAGTAGCGCCGAGTCATGGCTTGTGGCACTGCTCCAGGTGAAGGCACCCACGGCCGCAGCGGTCGATGCAATCTGGGCGCTGCCGGCCCAGCCGTTGTTCGTGGCCAGCGAATTGGTCCCGCTAAAGAGCTGCAGCTCCGGATCCGGGAGTGCTCCCGAAACTCCGAGCGAGGAAAGGGCCGGACCGGACCCGCGGATCAGGAGCGGCTCGGTTCCAGAGGTTCCGGTGCCCCCGATCACAAAGCCCGCGATCAGGATATTGCCTCCAGTGCCCACCTGCGCCCGGGTCGAAATGTTGACCAACCGCCCCGTGTCATTTGTAGGCGTGACGCTCAAAGTCGCCGCGTTGCTGGTCGCCGAGCCCGAGGCATTGGTCGCGACGCAGGTGTAGCTTCCGGCCGAGACGGATGCGTTGCTGATAAGCAGCAGGGGGCTCGTCGCACCGGCAACGGGCGTCGCCCCGTTCCACATCCACTGGTAGGAGCTGGCGTTGCTCGCCACCGCGTAGAATGCCACGGTTCCTCCCGACACAGAGACCGAAATAGGCTGGACCGTGAACGCCGGAGCCGCAGTGGCCGCATTGGAAACCACCACCGTAAATGGAAAGACCGAGGATATCCCAGTCCCAACAAAGGTCCCACCGCTGCCACCCTTTTCACCCCCTAGAGCAAAGCCTTGGAGGCTGAAGGTGTAGGTGCCCGCCGTGGTCGGTGTTCCCTTCAACAAGGGAGTTGTTGTCGAATTGCCGGACATCCCAGGCGTCCATGGGTCGCCAGAGGTCCCCGCGGTTGTGGCGTCCAGGTTCCCCGGGGCCGTGAGCGATCCGCCGTTTGGCTCAACCGTTGTAAGGACTAGCCCCGGTGGTATCTGGCCCGTGACCGTCCACGAGCCGACGTTCATCGTGTTCGTTATCGTGAATCCAAGCGGGGTGATCGGTACGCCGACCGTGGTGTCAAAAACCGGCAACGTCCCGTTCGGGCTCGGCGTCAACGTGGAGGCGAGCGTCGTGGCTCCAGCCATCGAGTCCACTGCGCCCAGCGATGCGGCGGCAACAGCCGCGGATTTGAGTAGGGCCCCGACCGGGGAGCTCAGTACGAAATCCTCCGCGGTTGAGACGACGCGAAGCACCGGCGAACGCTGGAGGAGAGCGACCAGCGTCGCGGTGGACAGATTGAACCAGGCGCAATGGCGCCGGATGAATGCGGCTAGTTTCATTTTTTGTGTGTTTTGATGTTTCCGTTTAATCGCTGAAAATTCTTCGCCGGGTTAGTTGCAGCCGCATCCGCTGCCTCCTACTCCGCGGCCGCCTGACGCCGCGGCCCTCGAGAAATAGACATGCTCAGACAGGGCGGACCCGAGGGGGTCGCCGTCAGGGTTCATGACCTCGTCGGCCAAGGCCGCGCGCTCCCAGGGCCGCACGCGAGCGGCTGGCAGTGCACACCCCGAAGCGAGCAGCGCTACAATCGCCACCCCAACGCCTATCAGCAGGGCAGACGGCCGCCTTGTCATCGCAGCGCCTCCTTCTCGGCCAAAAGCTCCCCGACCTCTCTTCGCAACTCGCGTTCGGTCTCCTCCCCGTGGAATCCAGCGTGGACGAAGCGCACGTTGCCCGCCCGGTCTAGCACGTAGCTGGTCGGCATGGTCGGCACCTGAACGAGCGCCACCATCAGCCGCCTTGAGTCGTGCACCGTTGCGAATGTGGGCTTCAGCCTTGCAACGAAGGCGGCGTACGCCGAGGGCAACTCATCGACCCCCACCCCTATCACCACCAACCCGTCCTTCAAAAAATCGCGCTGGATCTCGCAGTAAACGGGGAACGATGCCTTGCAGGGCGCGCACCACGAGGCCCAGAAATCGATGATCGCCACCCTGCCCCGCGTGTCGGGAACCGCGCCCGTAAGCCCCTTCCCGGAGAGCGCGGGGAACGAGGCGCCGAGTTTCACTTGCCCGGAGGCGACTGCCGCGGAAAGGGCGCAGGTGAATGCCATGGCCCAGAGCATCCGGCAGGGCACAGGGTTTCCGGTTACCATATGAACTTCACTCCTATGCTTGTGATGTTGGCCCGGGGATAGGCACTTGCCGGGGTGACACCGTCCCGCCCGGAGAGCACGTAGCGCTCATAGGCCCCATCGATATGAATCCTCTCGCTCGCCTTCCAGGTGGCCTTGAGACCCAGACTCGTGCTGTCCTCAGCCGACAGCCGGAAATCCGACGAGTAGTAGGGTCCCGTGCCATTCGGCAGGCGGACAGGGATAACCGGGGTAGTGTCCAGATTGTAGTAGTAGAACCGGGCCGCGGACTGACGGTAGAGCCTGACCCTGGGCTCTAGGACGAGCGATTTCCCGATGTGCTGGAGCCAGGAGACCTCAAGCGTGTGCGCTAGGATGCCGTAGGTGTCCGAGTAGAACCGGTAGCTTCCCTCCAGCGCGCCCTTTGCCCCGGGGAACGCCCGGTTGATGGATGCGTATAGCGACTCGCGCTCGCGCTCGTTTGGGCTGTTCTCCCCAAAGGCCTCCTGCAGGAAAAGATTCGGGATGATCTCGATCGACTTCTCGACGAACTTGTGGGGCTCCGACAGGTAGCCGGCCGAGCGCCCCGCCGAGAGGTTGAACGTA
>Ga0302145_10001283_pt1 | contig 9999 bp, 9 predicted proteins | sample I_Bog_E2_3_FD_192437 | JGI IMG/M metagenome (GOLD analysis project Ga0302145, IMG submission 192437) | Peat permafrost microbial communities from Stordalen Mire near Abisko, Sweden - I_Bog_E2_3 | ecosystem: Environmental > Terrestrial > Soil > Wetlands > Peat | place: Sweden: Abisko, Stordalen... | reverse complement strand
CCTCGGCAAGCGATAGCGGCGATAATGGACGACCCTTCGGCATCGGAGTTCTCCCACTCTATCCGATGACCGAAAGGAAATTATTTATGCTAATTATTTCAGAGACAGTACACTAGATGCCAAAGACAGGTACGAAGACTACTTCGTTCACGATGTGCTTGCCGACGTCGAGTCCCGCTTTCCTGTTCTGCCCGGTCGTGAGAGTCGAGCCGTGGTGGGTGTTTCGATGGGTGGCTTTGCTGCTGTCAAACTGGCCTTCGCTCGTCCAGACCTGTTCGCTTTTGCAGGGGCGATCAGCCCTGCAATCGATGTGCCCAGCCGCCACTTTAGTTGGAGCCGGTGGTCGCAGAGTATGCGTTTTCGCAACATCTTCGGTCCAACAGGAAGCGAAACGCGCGCTCATAGCGACCCCTTCATCTTGGTCAAAACGGCCAGATCAGCTGACACTCCGTATCTCTACATCACGGCAGGAGAGCAGGAACCCCTCCTCCCTCCAATTCGCCGATTCGTCGGGCTTCTAAAGCTGCATCACTACGCCTACGAGTTCCACACAAAACCAGGTGGCCACGACTGGCGTGAATGGGATAGCCAAGTTCCCGGATGTCTTGACAGCCTCGTTGCGCATATCCATCGTTCCTAGCCGCGTTCGTGGGCTGCCTCTGGCCTCGGTTACGACCGTGAGGTAAAGCCGACCATGCTTCGCATGGGGTTGAGTATGGACACGCCACCCCAGAATGGGAGCTGTGGAGCAACCTTGGGTTACCCTTGGGGAACCACTTTAGAATCAGGTTGCTAAAGGGAAAAGACTCTAAAAACCTGGAGTTTTCAGGTTGCTATATGGTAACCACTGAAAACAAGGCGTTTATCTTGGTTTTTGCTCTCTGGGGATATCGGCGGGTTGCTGTCGGGGAACCTGCTGAAAACACAGGCCCGAGGCTTGGCGGAGTGTTGGAGCCGCTGGCGCGGCGTACCCTCCGCTCCGGTGTCCGTCAAGGCTCTGCTGCTTCGCTCCGACCGCTCACGCGGCGCTGGCGCGGTCTTGACTGCCGCCTCCGCTGCGGGTGTTCCCAGTCATGAGGAGCATGTCTGCTCCTCCGTTCTCAAGAGAACCGGAGTGCGACTGCGGAGCCATCGAGCGGCATCGGAGGGGCCAGCGGCGGCGCGGTAAGAGGGAGACACCATCCCTAAGCCTGACGGCTTACGAGCGGGCAGAGCGGACATCCAGATCGAACGCAAGACGAACAAGGCCGGACGCTGTCCGGCCTCATCCGTGTTTGGTTCGAGCCGGGTTCGAGGTTAGCTGGCGGCGCTGTTGAGGAAGTGATCGATGGTGGTGAGGATGGCGTCCTGCTTGCGGCGCGGGAGGCTCTGAATCTTCTCCAGCCGCTCCAGCACCTTGCGGCTGGGCTTGCGCTGAGGGGCGATCTCCGGCGCGATGTCGGTGTGGAGCAGTTCCTGGACCGGCACGTCGAGCGCGGCGGCGAAACGCAGGGCCATCTCTGCGGTGATGCGGAGCTTGCCGACCTCGTAGTTGGAGACGACAACCTGCACGACGTTGACGCGCTCGGCGAGCTCGCGCTGGCTCAAGTTGCGCAGGGTGCGGAAGTGGGCCAGACGCTTGCCCAGGGCCAGGTTGACGGCCTTGCGGGAATCTTCGGCGATGTTCTTGCGGGGAGCCATGACGAGAGTGAGTGTAAGGGCCATGTGGGAGTCCTCTTGCTTGTTAGAGTAAATTACACTAAATTCTTGTACATCTGTTCAGGGCGAAAAAGCGCTTGACAGGATTTTCGACGGAGGACGGAAAAATGGCGTACATGCCGGAGGACGAAAAGGAGCGTATCAAGCGGGAGGTGTCGATCCAGCGGCTGGCGGAGGCGCGTGGGATCAAACTGCGGCGCGTGGGCAAGGAGCTGATCGGGCTGTGCCCGTTCCACGACGACCGGAATCCGAGCCTGAACATCGATCCGGTCGAAAACGTGTGGCACTGCAAGGGCGCGTGCGGAGAGGGCGGCGACGTGTTCCTGTGGGTGATGCGGGCCGAAGGCGTGAGCTTCAACCATGCCAAGGAGCTGCTGCGGAAGAACTACTCTCCGTCGTCCGGGCCGGTGGTGAAACAGAGCACGGTTCCGAAGCTGCCCTGCCCGGTGACGCTGGGCGCGGAGGACCGGGCGGTGATGCTGGAGGTGGTGCGGTTCTATCACCAGACGTTGCAGGACACGGTGGAGGCGAAGCGGTATCTCGAAAAGCGCGGCCTGAAATCGTCGGAGATGTTGGAGCGGTTCCAACTTGGGTTCAGCGACCGGATGCTGGGGCCGGCGTTGCCGGACAGGAATCGTCTCGCCGGCGCGGAGGTACGGGGCCAGTTGGAGCGGCTGGGCATCATCCGCAAGGAGAGCGGCCACGAGCATCTACGGGGGTCGCTGATCGTGCCAGTCATCAATCTGGAGGGCGACGTGGTGCAGATGTACGGTCGCAAGATCACGCCGAACCTGCGGGCCGGGACACCCGATCATCTCTATCTGCCAGGGCCGATGCGGGGCGTGTGGAACGAGGAAGCGTTCATCGCTTCCAAGGAAATCATCCTCTGCGAAGCCCTCATCGACGCGCTTACGTTCTGGTGCGCGGGGTTCCGTCATGTGACGGCCAGCTACGGTGTCAACGGCTTCACCGACGACCATCGCGCGGCCTTCAAAAAGCGCGGCACGGAGCGCGTTTACATCGCCTACGACGGCGACGAGGCGGGCAACAAAGCGGCGGCGAAGCTGGCGGCGGAGCTGATCGCAATGGGCATCGACTGCTATCGCGTCGAGTTCCCGAAGGGCATGGATGCGAACGCTTACGCGCACAAAGTGCAGCCCGCTTCGATGAGTCTTGGAGTGCTGTTGAACGGCGCGGCGTGGCTGGGCAAAGGACAGCGGCCAGGTGTACGAGTGGCTGTGCCGGAGATCGCGGCGGCGGAGCCGGAGAGCATCGCCGCTCCAGAAAAAGAGCGAGCAGCTAAGGAAAAAATGATCGAGGAAGAGTCCATCATGGCGGAGATAGCCGAGGAGATCGAGGCCGCTGCTGTCGCTGTCGAAGAGGCACCGGAGCCGTCGCCCGCCGCAGTTGCCGAGCCTGTTTTTCCCTTAGCTGCCGCTGTTGCGGTTGAAGAGCCGCAGCCGCGTCCTATGCCGCTGTCATCGCCCTTGGTGCCACAGGTGAAGGCGGACGGCGAAGAGGTGACGGTGACGATAGGGCCGCGCGTGTACCGGGTGCTGGGGCTGGAGAAGAACACGAGCCGTGGAACGATGCGCGTCAATGTCCGCGTCTCCGGCGTGAACGCGCGGGGCGAGTTGCTGTATCACGGCGACACGCTGGACATGGAGACGGCGCGGCAGCGTTCGGTGTTCACCAAGCAGACGGCGCACGAGCTGGGCGTGAAGGAAGACGCGATCCATCGAGAGGTTGGGCTGCTGTGGACGTCGCTGGGCGACGTACAGCGGGAGCAGATGAAGAAGTTGCTCGACGCTCCGCCAGACGAGGCGTTGATGACGGCCGAGGAGCAAGCGGCCGCGATGGAGCTGTTGCGCGATCCGCGTCTCATCGAGCGAGTACTTGCCGACTTCGACCTCTGCGGTGTGGTGGGCGAAGAGACAAACAAGAAGGTCAGCTATCTAGCCGCTGTGTCGCGCCTCTTGGCGAAGCCGCTGGCCGTGGTGTTGCAGTCGTCCTCCGCCGCTGGCAAATCGTCGTTGATGGAGGCGGTGTTGGACTTCATGCCGGAGGAGCAGCGCGAGGAATACTCTGCCATGACCGGGCAAGCCCTGTACTACATGGGGCAAAAGAACCTGAAACACAAAATCCTCGCGGTGGCCGAAGAGGAAGGGGCCAGCCGCGCGGCGTATGCGTTGAAGCTTTTGCAGAGCGAGGGAAAACTCAAGATCGCATCGACGGGCAAAGACCCGGTGAACGGGAAGATGGTGACGCACGAGTACCTGGTCGAAGGCCCGGTGATGATCTTCTTGACCACGACCGCGCAGGACGTGGACGAGGAGCTGTTGAACCGCTGCCTCGTGCTGAGCGTGAATGAAGAGCAGGAGCAAACGCGGGCGATCCATCGCAAGCAGCGCGAGGCCCAGACCATCGAGGGACTGTGGGCGCGGCGCGACCGGGAGAAAGTGGTGCGGCTGCATCGCAACGCGCAGCGGTTGCTCCGGCCCATCGAGGTTGCAAACAACCATGCGGTGGAGATGCCCGACTTCCCGGATGCGGTGACGCGGACGCGGCGCGATCATACGAAGCTGCTGACCCTAATCCAGGCCATCGCCCTGTTGCATCAGCATCAGCGCGAGATCAAAACCAGCACACGCGGCAGCGAGACGCTGCAATACATAGAGGCCACCGAAGAGGACGTGAAGCTGGCGCACACGCTGATCCGGCAAGTGCTGGGGCCTTCGCTCGACGAGCTGAAGCCACGCGCGAGGCGGCTGCTGGCAGCTATCGACCGGATGATCGCCGCCGAGAGCGAACGGTTGCAGATCGAGCGGAACAAGGTCTGCTTCACTCGCCGGACGGTGCGGCAGTACACGCGCTGGGGCGACACGCAGTTGCGGCACCACATGAAGCATCTGGAGGAGATGGAGTATCTGGCGGTCAAGCGCGGCAGCAACGGCCAAACGTTCGTATACCAGTTGGCCGTCGACCTCGAAGGCATCGCCGAAGCCGACGTGAATCATAACCGCGCGGGGTCGGAGGGTGACCTTGCGGGGGGTGCGCGGGTACCTAGCGGGGGGATAGCGGGGGGTACGCGGAGTGATGAATCGCCTGTATCCATGCGGGCTGGAGGCGCTTTTTACGAGCCATCGCCGGAATGCAGTGGTACCGGAGCCGAAGAGAAGTCCGCCGCAGAGCGCATCGTAGCCAAACCGAAACCCAACGGCAGAGCGCATGACGGCTTCGCGGGTCTGGGGGGTGCTGCATGGCAAGGATAACGCAGCGGCGCAAGCCAGAGGCGAAGCCGGAGACGGCCTTGGAGTGGTTCCTGCGGGAGCACCTGAACGCGCTGGCGATCCAGAACTACTCCGAGCACACGGTCAGAAATCGGCTGGTTCATATCTCGTACTTCGTTCAATGGGCGCAGGAGCACGGCTTGCGTGAACCCATCGAGGTTACGCGGCCAGTGCTGGAGCGGTATCAACGCCATCTCTTCTACTACCGCAAAAAGAACGGCGAGCCGCTGAGCTTCCGCAGTCAACATGCGCGGCTTGTGCCGCTCCGCGTGTGGTTCCGCTGGCTGACCAGGCAGAACCACATCCTGCATAACCCGGCCTCCGAGCTGGAGCTGCCACGGCTGGGCCGGACGCTCCCGAAGAACATCTTCTCGGTCGAGGAGATCGAAAAGGTCATGATGCAACCGGAGATCGAGGAGCCGATCGGCTTGCGCGATCGAGCGATCCTGGAGCTGCTGTACGCGACCGGGCTGCGACGGCTGGAGGTGATCGGCTTGAAGCTGTACGACCTCTCGCTCGACCGCGGCCTCGTCCTGGTGCGGCAGGGCAAGGGCAAAAAAGACCGCTACGTCCCTATCGGAGAGCGCGGCGCGGCATGGGTGCAGAAGTACATCCGGGAGGCACGACCGGAGATCGTGGCCGAGCCGGACGACCGCACCGTGTTCCTCACGGCTCAGGGTGAGCCGTTCAGCCGCGATCATCTGACGTGGACGGTGCGGCAGCGGATCGTTGCCGCCGATCTCGGCAAGGCCGGAGCCTGTCACTTGCTGCGCCACACGATGGCGACCCACATGCACGAGAACGGCGCCGACATCCGGTTCATCCAGCAGATCCTCGGCCACGAGGACATCAAGACCACGCAGATCTATACGCACGTCGCTCTCAGGGCCTTGCAGCAGGTCTACGCCGCCACACATCCCGCCGCGTTGCTAGAGCCAGGTGCGGCCCCCAGAGCGGCGATCTCTCCGCCTCTTGCTCCCGACAGGCCGGAGGCCGAGGAGCTGTTCGACAAGCTCACAACGGAGGCCGACGAGGACCGGGAAGACGGCTGAGGAATACTACCAAGAGGAGTATTTCCCCCAATGAAAATAAATCTTCTTTAACTCTTGACAGGGTTTTAGGGGAAGCCCGGTCTATGGGCAGAAAAGAACGGCAGCTAAGAAAAAAGCCTATGGAGGTATCATCGTGAATATGGCAACGATCCACATCTCGGAAGCCGACGCCGCTGGTGACTTCGCCGGACTGATGGCCCGCGTCCGCGCAGGCATCGAGGTCGTCATCGAATCTGGTGCCCAGCCGGTGGCCGTGCTTCGCGCGGCGGCTCCGCCGCGCCGCTCCATCTCCGAGTCCATCGCGCTTGCCGAGGCCCGCTCGAAAGAGCTGGGCTATAAGCCGGTCATGGATGCCGACTTCGCCGCCGACATGGAAGAGATCGTCCGCAACCGCAAGCCCCGCGATACGTCGGCATGGGACTGATACTCGACACCGGCATCCTCATCGCAAGCGAGCGGCGTGGCGAGTCCATCGAAGATATCCTCCGGCAGGCTCGGGCCTCGCATGGCGAGGTGGACATCGCGCTCTCTACCGTCAGCGTGGTCGAGCTGACGCACGGCATCTACCGGGCCAAAACCGAAGCCCAGCGGGAACGGCGGCGCGTCTTCGCTGAGGGAGCCTTCCAGGACCTCATCGTGCATCCGGTCTCGCTGGAGATCGCGAGGCTTGCCGGACGCATCGAGGGCGAGCAGGCCGCCCAGGGTATCGCCATCGCCTTCGAGGACCTTGTGATCGGCGCTACAGCCCTCTATCTCGGCTTCGAAGTGGCCACGCTCAACGTGAAGCACTTCAAGCTCATCCCCGGCCTCAACATCGTCACGCTGTAGCCCCTCGAATGTTCTTCCCTTAGCTGCGCTCTTGACGTTGCAAATGCGGCCACGAATGCGCGGCCCAATGGCACACGTATCCGCCCTGGAATCGACGCCGGAACCCACGCCGAATCTCCCCCAAGAAATAACCGCCGGGCCAGCATCCGCGCCGTACAATCATCTGCGAATGCAACTCAGCTCCGACGTGCGAATCGAGAACGGGATGCTGGCCGCAATCGCCTTGCGGAACGAAAAACCGCGTCAGGGGGTTCCGAGCAAAAATCCTGCACTGCATCTGGGCATCGATGCCTGTAACTCCACACTCATGTTGGGGTTGCAATCGACCGCCGCTCTAAATCGCATCGGGTCACGTAGTACCGGCAAAGAAAGAGACACAGAATCAGGCAACGACTACATGTTCGCGCGATACTACAACAGTGCAACGGGTAGGTTCCTCAGTCCGGACTGGAGCGTCAAAGTCGCACCGGTTCCCTACGCTAAACTCGACAATCCGCAGAGCCTCAATCTCTACAGCTATGTTTGGAACAATCCGCTCTCCCGCAACGATCCGGATGGGCATGAAGTTGACTTAACCGGCGACAAGAAGGACAAGGATGCAGAGCTAAAGCGCCTCTCGGCTAACGCGTCGAAAAAAGACAAGAATGGCTTAAGGGAGTCGTCGCTTTTCAAAGAGACAACGGACAAAGATGGGAAGACGACGATGACTCTAGACAAGGATGCAGCCGCGAATTTCAAAGGCGAACACTCTGCGGGCTACAACCTTCTCACTGGGGCAATCAACGCCAAGCCTACGATAACGGTCGGAATGAGCAACATGGACTCCTATACGGGCAGGTTGGATGCTCAAGGGAACACAACCGTGAACCTGAACCGGAATGAGTCCCCGACCGATATAAACATGCCTCTGAGAGGTCTCGACGGGCAAAGAATTCCGAATCCGTTCAGCATCATCGCGGGACATGAGGTACTAGGCCATGCGTACCCGAGAATCATGGGGTGGCCAAGTGATGAAGGAAGCGCTCGTCAAACCGAAAACCAACTAAGGCAGGATCAAGGCCTTCCACTGCGCGACCCCAATTCCAATTGAGTGAAAGGAGTACGGAGATGAAGCGTATCGTCGGCATCTGTGTAGTCCTTATGCTCGTGGTGTCTACGGGATATGGCACAACAAAGCCGCCCAATGTTAGCAAAGTGCGGTTCGAGATAACCAGGTTCTCGAAGACTGCTGGTCTCTTGCACTGGAAGATCACAAACAACTCTGACGATGGGGTATATATCTACAATTTTTTCCTATTGGGTAGGGCCTACAACATCGAGCGCAACCCTGGCAGGCTCATCTTCGACACAAGCCCGATCGTTCGAATTGCGAGTTGCCCCCCGAATAGAGTTGCTCCGCTTGTCCTTACCTTCGTAAGAAGCGGCGGAGTCATGGAGGGCGACTTCATGGACCCGGAAGTTAAAAAGGCAGGTGGCGATGAGGTCTCGCTCAAAATCGCAATCGGGTCAGAACCCGACACGGTCGTTGAGGAAGCGAAGCGTTATTACAATAGCGACTGCAAGCACAGCCCCTATGACGCCATCATCGACTGGGCAACCTTCCTAAAAAGCAATCAGGTCAAGGTTCCATAGTCCGCTGTCCGATGCTAGCGATGCCATCCCTCTGGGGGCGGCTTCGCTGCGTCTGTGGCCCTCGCTGGGGGAGCAATGCCGGGGAGGTGAGAAAGCGACCATGCTTCGCATGGGGTTGAATGGGACACGTCACCCCAGAATGGGTGCTGTGGAGGAACTAAAAGTTACTCTGCGGGAACCACAATCGAATCAGCGGCTAAGCGAAAAATGTCTCTCTCAGGTTGCTGTAGAGGAACCTTGCGGTTGCTGTGCGGGAACCATCGTGGAATGAGCGTTGAGGGTGAGATCGGCGGCGCAATCGGCGGCGAATGGAATGCGGTTCCGAACGCCGAATATATCGCCGCAGCCAGCGCGGTGCTCTGCACCGGATGAACTATGACACTCCATCCCTTCCGGGGTCGTGTTGCGGAACCCTGCGGGCACCTTGCGGGTGTGCGAGTGGCATCAACCAGATAGAGCGTGTGGGGTGTCCCTGGGGAAACCTGCGATCCCATCCGTAAACGCGGCTTCTGAGGAGGATCGGCGATGGCACTTCTGGGCGACAAGGACGGCGGGGACGACCTGGCGGCAGCGGCACTGAGGCGGGCGACGTACCGTGTGCATCACGTTGGGACGAAGCTGAACGAGGGCGAGTTGCGGGCGTTCGCGGAGCTGACGGCGAGGCGGCAGCAGACGCAGGGCGAGCTGATCCGTGGGCTTGTGCTGGGCGAGATCGAGCGCGACCAACAGCCCGCGCCGGAGCCGCGTCCGAGCGTGGAGCTGGAGGAGATCACGGCCCTGCGGCTGCTGCTCATCAACATCCTGCCGAAGCTGGCGGTAGGCGAGACGATGACGCTGGAGACGTACCAGAAGATCGAGGCGGAAGTGAAAAACCGGAAGTCGAGCCGAGGGCTGGAACTGGTGAAAGAGTGGCAGCAGCGAGGCAAAAAGCCCTGAGCATCCGTGGCCGAGTACCCTCCGCTCCAGCGTCCGTCAAGGCGCTTCGCCCGCTGACGCGGCGCGCAAAATCGCGCGGCCTTGACTGCCGCTTCCGCTCCGGGTGGTGCGCTGTTATGAGAAGAATGTCTTCTTCTCATGTGTCCAAAAACACATGAAAGAGCGACGGCGGCGGTGCTAGGATCGTGCTCAATCGGAGGGCGGATGGAGTACGACCGGGAGAAGGTGGACGAGATGGTTCTGGCGCTGTTGTGGCTGACGCTTGCGGGCGACGGGCGGGCGTGGAAGGGCCACGACTGGGACGCGCTGGAGCGGCTGCACGAGCGCGGATACATCTCCGATCCGAAGAGCAAAGCGAAGTCCGTTGCGATGTCGGAGGAGGGCGAGCGCCGGGCGCGGGAGTTGTTCGTGCAGCACTTCGGCGGCAAGGTGGAAGGGGAGACACCATCCCTAAGCCTGACGGCTTACGAGCGGGCAGAGCGGACATCCAGATCGAACGCAAGACGAACAAGGCCGGACGCTGTCCGGCCTCATCCGTGTTTGGTTCGAGCCGGGTTCGAGGT
>Ga0302145_10001271_pt1 | contig 10073 bp, 11 predicted proteins | sample I_Bog_E2_3_FD_192437 | JGI IMG/M metagenome (GOLD analysis project Ga0302145, IMG submission 192437) | Peat permafrost microbial communities from Stordalen Mire near Abisko, Sweden - I_Bog_E2_3 | ecosystem: Environmental > Terrestrial > Soil > Wetlands > Peat | place: Sweden: Abisko, Stordalen... | reverse complement strand
CATGATCGAAGCCGTGCCCGACGAGCGTTCGGGCTTCGCCGTGACGGCGGACGGGATCGGCGCGCGGGTGGAGCCGCGCCTGGCATTCGAGACCTTCGACATGGCACGCCGCACGGCGGCGAAAATGGTCCGGGCGGCCGGGTACCCCGTCGTCGCGCGCCGCAATCCAGCGTCCACGTGGCACCAGACAGGCACCGCGCGCATGGGCAAGGACCCGGCCACCTCCGTCTGCAACGCGGACTGCGAGGTGCACGACATCCGCAACCTGTACGTCGTCGACGCGTCGGCGCTGCCGACCGCGGGTGCCGTCAATACCTGCCTGACCATCGTCGCAGTCGCCCTGAAGGCCGCGGACGCGATGCTCGCCAAACGCTGAATGCCGATGTTCAGACGACTGTTGCAGGGCTTGCGCAGGCAGAGAACTGCGCAACTCACGCTCATCGACGCCGACGGCGGGCGCGCGCAGGTGCTGCACGCCACGGACGAACCGATCGAAGCGCCCCACTGGAGTCCGGATGGCCACTGGCTGGTGTTCAACTGTGCGGGCGGCCTGTTCAGGATTCGTGCGGATGGATCCGGGCGCCACGAGCGGATCGACACGGGCCCGATCTCGGACATCGGCAACGACCATCTCATTTCGCCCGATGGCAGCACGCTGTACTTCACTGCTGCCGGCGCCATCCACGCCGTGGCCTTTGCGGGCGGCATACCCCACAGGGTTTCGCCCGCACACGGCCCGGATTCGCAGATCCCGCTCTATCTGCACGGCATCACGTCGGACGGCCTGTCGCTCGCCTGCGTCGGCGTGCTGCCGGGAACGAGCCGCGGCGCAGTGCAGGTGTTCGAGCTCGGCGTGACGGACGGCAGCGTCCGCCAGGTCACTCGCCACGAAGCACCGGTCGACGGACCGGAGTTCTCCCCCGACGGCCGGTTTCTCTATGTCAACGCCGAATGGCAGGCGCGCCGTCCAGGCGACTCCCAGCTCTTTCGCATGCGTCGTGACGGCACGCAAACCGAGCAACTCACCTTCGACGAGCGAGTGAACTGGTTCCCGCACGTGTCGCCGGACGGGCGACAGCTCGCGTACCTCAGCTACCCCTCGGGCACCGCGGGACATCCGGCCAATCTCCCCGTGGTGCTTCGCACGCTGCCGGCCGACGGCGGCACCCCGCGCGACGTCGCCAGCCTCACCGGCGGCCAGGGAACGATCAACACCAACAGCTGGTCCCCCGATGGTCTGCGCCTGGCCTACGTCGCGTACCCGCTGGCTTCCGATCTGCGGTAGCCTGCACTGACATGGAGCGGGTGACGAGGATCGAACTCGTGCCTGAGGCTTGGGAAGCCGCCGTTCTACCATTGAACTACACCCGCATCTCGACGATTCTACGTGCATGCCCCAACTGCCGGATATCCGATCCCGGCAATCCCGCGTATGGGGGTCGATGCGTGTCCCGTTTGCGCCTATCGTCGCCTTCTTCGAACCGAGCCGGACCGCCATGGCCTACACACTGAAGGATCTCTACTCCACCCGCCACGAGGAGACGATCGGCTTCCTCAAGAGCACCGACTATCCGGGCTCGGGCGACTGGGTGCCCGTCATCAGCGACTCGCGCCAGCTCGTCGTCGAGGGTGGCTACAACGTCGAGAAGTACAAGGCTTCCGAGGCCTTGCGCAAGCGCGTGGAGGCGGCTGACAAGAAGAACGTGAAGCCGGCCTCCACGATGCTCACCGCCGCCGGCGTCACCAGCCTGCCCTCGAGCGGGACGAAGTCGATTCCGGCGGGCGTCGCCAATCGCGTCGCGGCGCTCGAGATGCTGCGCCATCTGTGGCTGATCAAGAAGTCCGGCAGCCACAAGCTCTGGGTGCTGTCGCTGCCCGAGAGCTATCGAGACTGGCCCGCGGCCGATCTCGCGGGCAAGACCTTCGACGGCATCGGCGCGCGGCTCAACGACGACACCTCGCACTTCAGCGTCGACGATCGCAAGCACCTGTCGCAGGCCACGCAGAACGGCCTGAAATGGGTGCAGAAGGCGATGACCGTGGCGGCCAGTCCGGGCAAGAAGGGCAACCTCGACATCATCAAGCGCTGGTTCGCCGACGAGAACTCCACCGACGAGGACATGTTGGCCGCGGCCGCGACGCTCAATGCCGGCCTGAAGAAGATCGCCGCGGTCATCAAGTCGACGTTCCTGCTGATCACCGACATGCCGCTCGATCGCGGCAACGCCGCCAAGGCGTCGACCAACGCATTCGTGTTCAGCGGCGAGAAGATCGACGTGATCTACGTGGAGGCCGCGTTCTTCAGCAACGCGGACATGTTCAAGGACCTGAAGAACTGGACCCGCATCGTCGTGCACGAGCTGAGCCACCGCGCATGCAAGACGGCGGACAACCGCTATCGCCACAACAAGGCCGGCCTGAAGCCCGCCGCGGCGGATCCGAACTTCACCGCCGCCAAGGCGCTGAACAACGCGGACAGCTGGGCCATGTTCTGCATGGACTGCTCCGGCGAGATGGTGGCCGGCGACTACGTGAAGGTGAAGGTCGCGGCCTAGTCTCCTGTCCCACGAAAATACGCAGCATCGGAGTCTCCCCATGGAATTCACCAGTTCGGCCGATCGACTCGGCCCGCCCGACGTGCCGCCGATCTACCACGGCGGCGTCGTCTATTCGCAGGACGACGACGGCCCCGGCGGTGTCCTCGTCGCCAGCGACGAGGACACCGGCAAGCCGCTGTGGACGCTCAAGGTCTACGACACCCCGATCGATCCGGCGCTCGAAGCCGACGTGCAGTGGGTCTACTTCGCCGCGATGACGCTGGACGCGGACGGCCGCCTGCGCATCGTCAACGAGGCGGGCAAGACCTTCCTCGTCGACGTGCGCGCGCGCAAGGTCGCCGAGGCCTGATGAAGGCCCCGGCACTGGCCTGCGCGGCCGCCCTGCTCGGACTCGCGGCCTGCGATGGGCATGCACCTGCTCCGGCGCCCGCGGCGTCGGCGCCCAGCCTGCCGGCCGCCACCAGCGCGGCCGAGACGGCCATCGAGCCCGGCGGCCACGCCGATCGTCTCCCGCCGCCCGTCGTGCCGGCGCTCGTGCGCGACGGCGTGTCGTACGCGCAGGCGGAGGACGGCCGCAAGGCGGGGCTGTCCCAGGCCAACGGCGTGCTGGTGGCGTCCGACGCGGCCGGCGGCAGGCCGTTGTGGGCGCTCGCGGTGTACCCGGCCGACATCGATCCGAAGCAGGAGGCCGACGCGCAGTGGGTCTTTTTCAGGAGCATGGCCTTCGACCCGGACGGGCGCCTGCGGATCGTCAACGAAGCCGGCAAGGCCTTCCTCGTGGACGTGAAGAGTCACACGGCGACGCCCGCACCCTGAGCATCAGGCCATCCGGCCGCGGCAGCCCGCCCAGAACGCGCGCAGCAGGGTCGCGCCCGGGCCGGTCTGCGCGGTGCCCTTCCAGCGCGCCACGGCGAGCTCGACGAACTCCTCGGGACTGGGCAGGAGAAAGCCCATCGCCCAGTCGCTGAACTCGCGTTCGACGATGGCCTGGTTCATCAACTCGTTGATCTGGTAGTGGCTCTCGCTGGCGCGGATGCGGGCGAAGGTCTCGACGACCGCGTCCTCCTCGCCTTCGATGTACTGCATGAAGTTGCCGTCGCAGTACAGCAGGACGCCCGTGACGCCGTGCCGGGCGTTGAGCCGGCGCGACTCCGAGACGATGCGATCGAGCTGCTCCTGCAGCAGGTTCCAGGAGCCGGAACTGACGTAGGCGATGGCGTGCATGGCGGAACCGCGCGGAGGTGGAGCGAAGGTTCAGGCGAACGCGGCTTGGCGCGTGTCGGCGGTCCTGAACGCGGCGACCAGGCCCAGGAGGCTGGCGGCCTGCAGCTTCAGGCTCTCGGCCGCGGCGGCGCTTTCCTCGACCAGCGCGGTGTTCTGCTGCGTGCTGTTGTCGATCGAGGCGACCGCGCTGTTGACCTGCACGATGCCGCTGGTCTGCTCGGCCGACGAGGCGTTGATCTCGCCCATCAGGTCGGTCATGCGGCGCACCTGGGACACGACGTCGTTCATCGTGCTGCCCGCCTCGCCCACCAGTTGCGTCCCGGCCTCGACCTTGTCGACGCTGTCGCCGATGAGGCCCTTGATCTCGCGCGCCGCCTGCGCGGAGCGCTGCGCCAGGCCGCGCACCTCGCCGGCCACCACGGCGAAGCCGCGGCCCTGTTCACCGGCACGCGCCGCCTCCACGGCCGCGTTCAGCGCCAGGATGTTGGTCTGGAACGCAATGCCGTCGATCACGCTGATGATGTCGGCGATCTTCCTGCTGGACGCGCTGATCTCGCTCATCGTCACCACCACGCGCTGCACCACCGTGCCGCCCTTGCCCGCGACCTCGGCCGCGGCCGCGGCGAGCTGGCTGGCGGCGCGCGCGCTGTCGGCGCTCTGCTGCACCGTGCTGGTCATCTGCTGCATCGACGCGGCCGTCTCCTGCAGCGCGCTCGCCTGCTGCTCGGTACGCGCCGACAGGTCGTGGTTGCCGGAGGCGATCTGCGACGAAGCCGTCGCGATGCCCTCGGCCGACTGGCGCACCTGGCCCACCATCTTCACGAGGCTGTCGTTCATGCGGCCGAGGGCGCCCATCAGCTGACCCGTCTCGTCGGCGCGGTCGACCACGATGGTCTTGCTCAGGTCGCCGCCGGCCACGGCCTCGGCGAGCACCACGCAGCGTTCCAGCGGACGCGTCACCGAGTTGGCCAGCATCCAGCCCAGCGACAGCGCCACCAGCACGGCGGCTGCGCTCACCAGCGCCATGGCGAGGCGATCGCGGTCGTAGCCGTCCTCGGCGGCCTTCACGCGTTGGCGCGCCAGCTCCTGGTCGTAGGCGATGTAGTCGTTGGCGGCCTTGAGCAGCGCGGCCAGGAGCGGACGGCACTCGGCGTTCATCTTGGCGATCGCGGCGTCCTTCTGGCCGGCCAGCGCCTTGCCGACGATGTCGGTGGCCACGGGGCCATAGAGCAGCCATAGAGCGACTCCACGCGGCCGATCTCGGCCAGCAGCTCGTGGTCGCGTGCGGTGACGTCCGTGGCCTGCCCGACGGCCGCCTTGAGCTTGTCCAAGGCCACGCCCACTTTATCGTGGGCCTTCAGGACGGCCGCCTTCTCCAGCGCGACGTCCCCGGGCTCGGTGACGAGCACGAGGTTGCGTGCGGCGATGGCGCGGCGCGTGGCGGCGCCGCGGATGTCGGTGGCCAGGCGCTCGCGGGCGCCGACGCCCGACAGGTAGTCCGCGAAACGCGCGTTCGACGCGCCGAGCGAGTGCAGCGACAGCGCCGACAGGCCCAGGACAATGGCCGCGATGACGGCGAAGCCGAGCATCAGCTTCGTCCTGACGCGCAGGTCGGTGAATTTCATGGACAGCTCCCGGTTGGTCTGTCCCGTTATCGGAATGTCGCGATGGAGGCGCAGTCGGGAGGCCGCGACGTCGCGCCAGTCATCGAGAACTCCCCACGGCGAAGTTGCTCGAGTCGCTCCGATTCAGCGGTAGAACGCGCTCGGCGGCTCGCCGAACTGTCTCTTGAACATGGCCGCGAAGGCGCTCGGGCTGTCGTAGCCCAGCGCCAGCGCCACGTCGACCACCTTGTCGCCGAGCGCGAGCCGCTCCAGCCCGTGCAGCAGGCGCGCCTGCTGGCGCCACTGGCCAAAGGTCATGCCGGTCTCGCGTGCGAACAGGCGCTGGATGGTCTTGGCGTCGACGCCCAGCGTGCCGGCCCAGTCGGTCAGCGTCGAGACATCGTCGGGCTGCGCGGCGATGCGCTCGCAGATGCGGCGCAGCCGCTCGTCGGCGGGCTGCGGCAGGTGCAGCGGCAGCACCGGCAGCGCGCGCAGCTCGTCCAGCAGCAGGCGCATGAGCCGGCCGTCGCGCGATTCCTCCACGTAGGGCCGCTCCACCTCCACCGCCGCCTGGATCAGCTCGCGCAGCAACGCCGACACGCCCACCGCATGGGCGCGCGGCGGCAGGTTGGCGGCGGCGTCGGGCCGGATGTAGAGGCTGCGCATGTGCACCACGCCCACGCAGCGGATCAGGTGCGCCGTACCGGCGGGCATCCAGATGGCCCGCGTGGGCGGCACGATCCACTGGCCGCCCTCGGCCGCCACCATCATCACGCCGTGCACGGCGTAGACGAGCTGGCCGCGCGCATGCACGTGCCAGTCGATCACGTGGCCCTCCGGATAGTCGGTGGCACGCGTGTAGACCGGCTGGACGCTGGCGTCGATCGAGGCGAGGATATGCGGGTTGAGGTAGGGGTCGCGGCGGGGACTCATCGAAATGTCCTTTTTGCGCGGATCGTAGCCCGATTGGCGCGAGACAGGCATAGCTGTTATTCCTAACATGGCGCATCCGCACCTCCAGCCTTCGCCATGTCCACGACCGCCTCCGCCCTGCCCCGTCCGCCGCAACCCGCCCGCGCCTCGTTCGGCGTGCTGGGTGCGATCAGCACCGCCCACCTGATCAACGACATGATGCAGTCGCTGATCATCGCGATCTACCCGATCCTCAAGGGCGAGTTCTCGCTGAGCTTCGCGCAGATCGGCCTGATCACGCTCACCTACCAGCTCACCGCCTCGCTGTTCCAGCCGCTGGTGGGCCTGTACACCGACAAGAAGCCGCTGCCGCGCTCGCTGCCCATCGGCATGACGTTCACGCTGTGCGGGCTGCTGCTGCTGGCCTATTCACCCAACTTCACCGCCGTGCTGGTAGCCGCCGCGCTGGTAGGCACCGGCTCGTCCATCTTCCATCCGGAGTCGTCGCGCATCGCGCGCATGGCCTCGGGCGGCCAGCACGGCCTGGCGCAGTCGCTGTTCCAGGTGGGCGGCAACACCGGCAGCGCGCTGGGGCCGCTGGTGGCCGCCGCGGTGATCGTGCCGCGCGGCAAGGACAGCGTCGCGTGGTTCGGCCTCGTGGCGCTGGTGGGCATCGTGCTGCTGCTGCAGGTGAGCAAGTGGTACGCCACGCACCGCGTGGCCGCCTCCAGGGGCGCGTTGCGCGCCACGGCGTCGACGTTGACCCGCCGCCAGGTCTCCGGCGCGGTGGCCGTGCTGCTGGTGCTGATCTTCTCGAAGTACTTCTACATCGCCAGCATCAGCACGTTCTACACGTTCTACCTCATCGGCAAGTTCGGCCTGACGGTGCAGTCGGCGCAGATGCACCTGTTCATCTTCCTGGCCGCCTCCGCCGCGGGCACGCTGATCGGCGGCCCCGTGGGCGACCGCATCGGCCGCAAGCCGGTGATCTGGGGCTCCATCCTGGGCGTGGCGCCGTTCGCGCTGGCGCTGCCGCACGTGGGCCTGGCCTGGACGACCACGTTCACCGTCCTCATCGGCCTGATCCTGTCGTCGGCGTTCTCGGCCATCCTCGTGTACGCGCAGGAGCTCATTCCCGGCAAGATCGGCGCGGTGTCGGGCCTGTTCTTCGGCTTCGCGTTCGGCATGGGCGGCCTGGGCGCCGCGGCGCTGGGGCTGCTGGCCGACTCGCGCGGCATCGACTTCGTGTACAGCGTCTGCGCGTACCTGCCGCTGCTGGGCGTCGTGGCGATCCTCTTGCCCGATGTGCGCAAGCAGGCCAAGGCTTCATGAGGTTTCCACGCATGCATATGTGTCCGCGTCGCCGATGAGGTGACACGCCGGGCCGGTACGATCGAAGGCTGTCCCCAAGCTTTCGAAAGTGCCTGCATGCGTTCCGTCGCCCGTTCCCTGATCCTGGCCGTCTTCGCCGGCGCCGCGCTGGCCGCGCAGGCCGCGCCCGTCACGCTGCTCAACGTGAGCTACGACGTCACGCGCGAGTTCTACAAGGACTACGACGCGGCCTTCATCGCGCACTGGAAACAGGCGAGCGGCGAGGCGATCACGATCAACCAGTCGCACGGAGGCTCCAGCAAGCAGGCGCGCAGCGTCATCGATGGGCTCGAGGCCGACGTCATCACGATGAACCAGGCGACGGACATCGACATCCTGGCCGAACGCGGCGGCCTCGTTCCCGCCAACTGGGCCAAGCGCCTGCCCGACAACAGTGCGCCCACCACCTCGGTGCAGGTGATCCTGGTCAAGAAGGGCAATCCCAAGGGCCTGCACGACTGGGCCGACCTGGCCCGGCCGGGCGTCAGCGTCGTGATTCCGAACCCGAAGACCTCGGGCAACGGTCGCTACGCGTACCTGGCCTCCTGGGGCAGCGTCATCAAGGCGGGCGGCACGCCGGCGCAGGCGCACGACCAGGTCGCGAAGACCTTCGCCAACGTGCCGGTCTTCGACGGCGGCGGCCGCGCCGCCACCACCACGTTCGCGCAACGCGACATCGGCGACGCGCTGGTCACCTTCGAGAGCGAGGTCGATCTGATCAAGGCCGAGTTCGGCGACCACTTCGAGGTGGTGTACCCGAAGCGCACGATCCTGGCCGAGAACCCGGTGTCGGTCGTCGACAAGGTGGTCGACCGCAAGCACACCCGCAAGGAGGCCGAGGCCTACCTGCAGTGGCTCTACTCCGACGAGGGCCAGGAGATCGCCGCGAAGCACGGCCTGCGCCCGCGCAGCGCCAAGGTGCTGGCAGCGCACGCCAAGGAATTCCCGAAGCTGGACACCTTCACCGTGGACGAGGTCTTCGGCAGCTGGAAGTCGGCCCAGAAGACCCACTTCGACGACGGCGGCACGTACGACCAGATCCTGGCTTCGACGCACCGCCAGTAGGTCGCGGCGGCGTTCGCAAGGGGCCCTCGGCGACGGCGGGCAGGAACGGGTTCGGGCAAAATGCCGCATCCCGCGAGCGTCCTCCTCGACGCGCCGCCCCAGCTCCCGCCCAGATGACCCCATCTCCCCGAACCGACGGCGCCGACGCGTCCGCCGACGACAGCTCGACGCCGGCCGCCGCCGCCCACCCGCGCCGCAGCATCCGCAGCTTCGTGCTGCGCGCCGGCCGCATGGGCAGCGGCCAGGTCAAGGCGATGGAGACGCTGGGCCCGCTTTATGTGCTGCCGTACGAGCCGGCGCCGCTGGACTTCGAGCGAGCCTTCGGCCGCCGGGCCCCCACGGTGCTGGAGATCGGCTTCGGCATGGGCGACGCCACCGCGCAGATCGCCGCGGCGCGCCCGCAGGACGACTTCATCGGCATCGAGGTGCACACGCCCGGCGTGGGCGCGCTGCTGCAGCGCATCCAGGAACGTGGCCTCACGAACCTGCGCCTGCTGCAGCACGACGCCGTCGAGGTGCTGCGCGACATGATCGCGCCCGGCTCGCTGTCCGGCATCCACGTGTACTTCCCCGACCCGTGGCACAAGAAGAAGCACAACAAGCGGCGCCTGATCCAGGCGGAGTTCGTGCGCGAGCTGAGCGCGCGGCTGGCCCCCGGCGGCTACCTGCACTGCGCTACCGACTGGCAGCCCTACGCCGAGCAGATGCTGCAGGTGCTGGGCGCCGAGCCCACGCTGGCCAACACGGCCGACGGCTACGCGCCGCGCCCCGACTGGCGCCCGCTGACGAAGTTCGAGAACCGCGGCATCAAGCTGGGCCACGGGGTGTGGGATCTCGTCTTTCAGCGCGGCGACTGAGCCGCCTCGCGCGTCAGCGGCCGAAGATCAGCACGAACAGGGACGCAGCGAAGCAATACGGGCCGAACAGGTACCAGCGTCCCTGCTCCAGCCATTTCGACAGCCAGCGCAGCGCCAGCCAGCCCGCGGCGAAGCTCAGCAGCATCCCCAGCAGCGCCGGACCCGCGAGCGCCGCGAGCTCAGGCAAGCCACCGGGCGCCTGCGCCTGGTCTTTCAGCAGGCGATGGCCTTCGAGGAAGATGACTGCCGGCGTCAACACGACCGCCAGCGCGAAGCTGAATTCCTCGGCGCGGATCCGCTCGACGCCCAGCAGGATGCCGGTGGAGATGGTCGCACCGGAGCGCGAAAAGCCGCGGAACGGCAGGCACAGGCCCTGCACCACGCCGATCCACAGCGAACGCGCGACCGACAGCGTCCCCGCGGGCGGCTTGCGCAAGCCGGACACGAGGATCAGCACGCCCGCCGCCGCCAGGCCGCCGGCG
>Ga0302145_10001249_pt1 | contig 10182 bp, 7 predicted proteins | sample I_Bog_E2_3_FD_192437 | JGI IMG/M metagenome (GOLD analysis project Ga0302145, IMG submission 192437) | Peat permafrost microbial communities from Stordalen Mire near Abisko, Sweden - I_Bog_E2_3 | ecosystem: Environmental > Terrestrial > Soil > Wetlands > Peat | place: Sweden: Abisko, Stordalen... | reverse complement strand
TTGCTGTTTGCCGGAAACTCGCTCCGAGCAGGTTCATTCGCACGGCGGATGAGCTGATGGTGGGCTGCAGCTCCTTCGGGTCGGCCGAGTCACGCTTGGCCGGCGTAATCTTGTTCATCTGCAGCACCGCGTCAGCACCGGCCAGATAGAGTGTGTACTGCGGCCCGCGCGCCAGCCACTGCACGTCGCTCGACGTCTGGCCGCGATTGGGTTCAAAACTCAACGGCAGTTGGCCGTAGTGGACCTTTGCCTGGGTTGACGGAGCAGCCTTCGTGGGCGAAGGCACATCGGCTGGACTCGTCTGGCCATAGGCAGCAAGGCCGAGTGATACAAAGCAAAGAGCAGCAACGAGCTTGAGTGAGTTCTGAGCGTTCACAGGGAATCTCCTGCACGGTTCGCGCTGTTCTGCGAGAAAATGCATCACGTTCCCGATAAATTTTTAAAAATGTATCTTGCGCCCACAGATGCCACGCTGCCCGACCGCGCTACTTTGCCGCCAGCCTGGCCTGGATATCGATAAGCAGGTTGTGAGCTTCAGCGTTCATGAGCTTTGCGCCTGGAGAGAATCCATTGACAAGTAATCGGTCGGCGATCTCAGCGTGGGACAAGGCTTCCTGATCGCGATGCAGGCCGACCAGCGCCCGGGCCCAGAGGAGGTGCGATGCGCCGAACCGCCGGTCGGTTGGCGCAACTCTCCCCGTCTGGACTGCAACCAGTTCGGCGGCTACTTTCTCGCCATCCTGGAAGTGCCCGGTTGCGATATATGCCTTGCAGAGAAAGTACAGCGGCTCGGCCAGATCGGGGCTGGTGCCCCGCAGCTTTCTCCATGTGGGCATCGACGCTTCCATCATTGGCAAGGCTTCCTTAGCCCTTCCGACCTTCATGAGGGCGCCGGCCATATACTCCTTCTCCGTGAGTGCTCCGCTGCTATCGGCGCCCGAGCATTGCGCGTATCCGTCATAGGCACGTTGATAGATGGGGAGACTTGCCAGAACATCCCCTCGCATTTCAGTCATATAGGCAAGATCTCCGTAGACCTCCGATTGATCGCACAAGGCGAGAGGATCCTGGCCGTAGACCTGGAGAGCATCTTTAAAAGCTCGCTCGGCCTCGTCCAGATGACCACGTAACTCAAGATCCTGGCCCAGCATGTAGAGAGCATCGGCACACTCGCGCGAGGAGAGATTGTCGTCCCGGCACTCCTTGACCGCAAACTTCAGCAGGCGCAGATTCTCATCGCTCTGATAACCATTGTTATCGCGATTCCAGGCATAGAAGATCGCGCTCCAAACGCGAACAGCCGGAGGGACACCGGGCTTGCGCGACAGTTCCAGCGCGTGGGCAGTGAGTTTTTCGCCCATGTCCATCTGCCCTTGAAGGTAAGCGATGTTTCCGGAGAATGCTTCCGACTCAGCTTCCTTAGGAATATCCTTCGCAGCCTTGGCGCTGGCAATCGTCTGGGTAAGAACCGCCTGGGCGCTTTCGAGGTCGCCGTTCTCATACATCGATTCGGCAATTCCCATCTGCGCCTCTCGCAGATCGGCAGGATCCTTGATGTACTCAGGCAGCACCTTCACGCCAAGTTTGAGGAACTCGGGTACTGTGGCCGCAGGCTTTCCGGTGTAATTTGAGTTGGCCAGCTTGAAGAGCCGGTACATGAAGGTCTGCATGCGCAGCGCCCTCTGACCTTCGAGGACCGCCTGCTCCTGGCGCCACCCCGCATAAGCTGCACTGGCCAGCAAAGTGATTGCCACCAGTAGCGTTGCCGCCACAGCTCCTCGATGGCGGCGCACATATTTGCCTAACCGATAGAACGTGGTCTGTGGGCGGGCGAGTACCGGCCTGCCGGTGAGATAACGCTGGATGTCCCCAGTAAGCAAATCGACTGCGGGATAGCGATCCTGGGGCCTCGGGTTCAGGCACTTCTGGGCAATCGTCGCCAGATCGCCTGTCAATAAATGGCGCAGCCGGTTTTCCGAGAGTCCGCGCTGTTCCGCCGCGGCGCTGTTCACCGCGTCCGGCAGCCGTTCGGGCTCCTGCTCCCTGATAGCCCGTTCAATCATCGCTGCCACGGATGCGCCATGGCCAGGTCTAGATCCAGCAAGTAGTTCAAACAACACAGCGCCGAGTGCGTAAATGTCGCAGGACGTCGTGACCGGTTCGTTTCGCAGTTGCTCTGGACTCGCGTAAGCCGGTGTGGCCATCACGGTGGTAGTCAACAGGCTGTCCGGCTGGATCAGCTTTGAGGTCCCAAAGTCGAGCAACTTCACGGTTCCATCGGAGGTGACAAGAATATTGGACGGCTTCAGATCGAGATGTACGACCAGGTTTCGGTGCGCATAACCGACCGCATCGCACACGCGAAGAAACAGTTGCAGCCGTTCCGCAATCCCCAGCTTGCGCGCATCGCAGTAATCGTCCAGATGCACGCCGTCCACATATTCCATTACGAGATACGGCTGTCCTCGATCACTCAGGCCTGCATCCAGCATGCGTGTGATGTTGGGATGATCGAGAGAGGCAAGAATATGCTGTTCGCGGTGAAACCGTTCAATGAATGAGGGGCCAGCCGAATGCGGTGCCAGAACCTTCAGAGCGGAACGCTGCAAAGCGCCCCCCACCATGCGTTCAACCAGGTAGACAGCGCCGATGCCACCAGTCCCAATGTGCTTGATCGGCGTATAAGGCCCAATCTTGCCAGTTAAAGCGGGGACATGCGCTGCAACTTCCGCATCTTCGGTGCTCGACGCATTGAAGATATCCATCGCACGGCGGCACAACTCAATATCGGGACAGCGCTCGGCCAGCACGCGCTCACGGTCTGCTGCAGGCGTCACCTCAGCAAGATGAAACAAGTCCTGAAGCAATTGCCAGTTGTCCGCGTCCTGTGCCATGACCCTCACTTCCTGTTGGCGCGAAGCAGAGAATAAATGCGTCACGTCCTAGGCTGAGTGGAGACGGTCATAGAGCCAACCGCGCACGAATCTCAGCTCCCGATCCACCGTAGCCTTTGAGGTATTCAGCAGCTCAGCCGTCTCTTCCGCCGAAAATCCCAGGAAGAATCTCAGCTCAACCATTCTGCACTTGCGCGGATCCAGTTGTTCCAGTTCTTCCAGAACGCGGTCCAAGTCCATCATTTCGACTGGTCTGGCATCGATCCCGACTAGATCTGGATGTAGCGGAACGGGAATCCCGCCGTCGCGCTTTTGTCTCCGCTCGGAGCGGGCCTGGTCAATCAGGACCCGGCGCATCAGGCGTGCTGAAAGGCTGTAGAAGTGTTCACGGTCTTCAAATCTTAGACTGCGCTGCCGGATCAGTTTTAGAAACAGTTCATTGACCACGCTGGTCGGCTGCAACAGGTTCTCCGGCCGCTCTCTCCGAAAGAGAGAGCCGGCAATCTTCTTCAAATGTGGATACACGAGTTCGAACAGGTGCTCGGTGGCAGAGGGATCTCCCGCACTCCAATCGCGGAGAAGCAGCGTGATCTCGCCGGGTTGCGTCATGAAAGGGATCTCTGCATCGAAGTATAGACAATGCGGGGCATCTTTCGGGCATTGCGAATTAAAGTTGAGCTTATCCTATTCAGAACAGTTGAGTTTTATGAGTTTTGGGGACAGATGAAGAGGATTTAGGTCGATAGCGATCTCTTCGACCGGCGCGGAAAATCGATTGCTGAAATCGCTGTTTCAGAATTGAAATTCAGAGACGACAGAAGGAACTCTCAACCGTCTCCCCCTAGCGACAAGGAACGCCCTTGTCGCCTAAATTGATGAACTCCGGCGAGAAAAAGCAGAGGAGTTTAGGACCAATCGTCCTGATTTGGCGCCAATGCGCTCATCGATGCGATGGACCGCGCATTCGATTGATGGAATGGTCGAGCTTTCGGACAATTGCAAATGCGTCCATCGCCGCCTGCGAAGTTGAGGCGAGATCGACTTCGGTTTGCGGGCGGTCTTCATGGCGGTTTTCATGATTTCACAGTCCACTTGATGCGCCCCTTGGCGACAAACCAGATCACAAACAGACCCACGCATCGCCAGTAAGAACCGCTTCAAGTGCTTGGAGATTCGAGTGAATGTCGGAGATCACGAGTGCGCGCATGTCGGTCTCGCAGCTTCCAAACACTCAGCGTATCCCAGGATTGGTCCGACAAGTGAGGGATACGCAAACAGTGTCTATTTAAACAGTGTAGACGCAAACGCGCCAGAACTACAACACTTTGGTGATGGCAGATGCATTGTCAAAGCGCGTGTTGAAAGCTCTAGGGCTGCGCATTCGCGATCTTCGCCGGGCGCAAGGTCTTTCGCAAGAAGATCTCGCGGACAAATGCGGTGTTCACCGGACGTTCATGGGAACGGTCGAACGGGGCGAAAGCAACTTGAGTTTTTCGAACATTCTCAAGGTAGCGTCTACGCTCGGAATGTCGTTGTCAGCGCTTTTTGAGGGAGTTGATGAGAACTCGGACGCGCGTCGGCGCGGAAGTGCCGCGAAAGAGCATGATCCCCCGCCGAGGGTTATCAGGCGCTCGACGCAGCGGAAGTCATAACTGCGAGGGACTTTTTCGAACGCATGGTCACAAAACTGGAGGGCAAGCTTGCTCAGCGCGACACCTAGCCTGAGTGTTTCAGGCCGTCGACGATTCCCTCAGCAAGGCTGAAGCGCGGCTAAAAAACAGATGCGGGAAATGACAACGATAGAAACTAGACCGATTATTAAGCGCCACAGCCACCATGCCCGCCGAAACGAACGAGGTCCACAAAAGAACTTTGATGGTATCTGTGATGGTCTTTTTTTCTTGGCTGTTTCTAAACCATTGATTCTAAATGTTTTTGGCTCCTCAGGTAGGACTCGAACCTACAACCCTTCGGTTAACAGCCGAATGCTCTGCCATTGAGCTACTGAGGAGTGATTCGTACTCATTTCTCCAATACAAAGGTAGCAGAGAGAGCGGGGCGCGTCAAAACCCCAAGCGTGCCACAAGCCCCTTGGGGCGATACCATAAGAAAGACCCTGCAGGAGGACGAATGTCCAGAATCTCCCGGCTCGACCGCAGCCACGCGACGCCCCAAATCGCCGCGCTCTACGACAAAGCCTTTGCCCAGCGCGGCAACGTGCCCAACATGTTCCGCGTCATGGCTCACCGGCCTGAAATCTTTGCCACCATGCAGGCCCATTTTGGCGCAGTTCTCAATACGGGCACAGTCTCCACCAAATTGAAGGAGCTGATCATCGTCCGCACCAGCCAGGTGAATGAAACCCCCTATTGCTTGGCCAGCCACACCATTCTCGCCAAGGGCCTGGGCTGGTCCGACGATCAGCTTGCCCACCTCGCCGAATGGCCTCAGCGCGAAGACTTCACCCCCGCCGAAAAGGCCGCACTGCGCCTCGCCGAGACCGTCACCCGCGACGCCCACTCCGTCACCGACCAGCAGTTCGCCGAGCTGCGCACCTTTTACTCCGAAGGCGAAATCGTGGAGCTGCTCTGCGCCATCGGCCTGTTCAACTACTTCAACCGATTCAACAACGCCCTCAACATGGAACCCACCAAGCCCGGCGAAGGCGGTTGCGCCGTCCCCGCTACTGAAACTGCACCCGCCCGCTAGTCTCCGGAGGCCGAATTCAATAACAAAAAAGGCGCTGTCATCCTGAGCGAACGGGGCCCCAAACGTAGTTCAGTTCCCGGGCTCCCCGCAGACAGGTCTTCGGCTGCGGGGTGGAGTTCGGGGGTGGTGAGTCGAAAGATCTGCTTCTTCTTTTCATCCGTCGAGCAGGTCGCATGATTTCGCAATCAAGTCTGGAGAAAAACAGAACGATGCAACTTGAAATTCCCGCCGCCGCCTTCCGCGCCTACATCTTCGACTGCGACGGCACCATCGTCGATTCCATGCCCCTTCACTACCGCGCCTGGAAGGCCGCACTCGCCGAGTGGAACTGCGATTTCCCTGAGGATCTCTTCTATTCCTGGGGCGGCAAGCCCGTCCGCAACATCATCGCCGACCTGAACCAGATGCACGGCCTCAACATGCCCATCGACTCCCTCGCCACCCGCAAGGAAGCCCTCTACCTCGCGCAGCTTCCCAGCCTCAAAGTCATCCCTGAGGTGGTGGAACACATCAACGCGCAGTATGGCCGCATTCCCTTCGCCGTCGCCTCCGGCAGCCGCCCCGATTCGGTCATCGGATCGCTCACCGCTGTCGGCCTGCTCGACAAATTCGACGCCTTCGTCTCAGCCGGGGACTACAAAAACCCCAAGCCCGCACCAGACTGTTTCCTGCTCGCTGCCGAAAAGCTCGGCGTCGCACCCAAAGACTGCCTCGTCTTTGAAGACACTCAGCTCGGCATCCAGGCCGCCAACGCCGCCGGCATGGCCTCCGTCATGGTCCCCTTCATCATGCACAGAAGCTAGAAGATCTTGGGTCCTTCGACGGAATGAGGAAGACTCATTCGGGCGGTAGGCCGGGGATTCATCCCCGGCATAAAACCGATGAATTGACCGCAGGCTGCACATCCTGCGGAAAGACTCCGAGTTGACGTAGATGTGCGAAGGGGCACGACTTCATAGCCTGCCCTGAGCGCAGTCGAAGGGTGCCATAAGCTGTTTAAAATGAGAGACGGGGCTTCAGCCCCCACGCCATCTCCCCCAAATTCAACCCAAAGTCAGGCTTTTTCCCGCCTGTTCAGCCCACGAAGGCATGCTCTTCCGTAAAATCGCCCAAAAATCAAACCCCTTTTCGCAGCCTGCACTGCACGCGCCGCCCTCAATAAAGCAGCACCGCCACCCGGTACGCCGAGAAGGCCCCCTCGACATTCTCCGCCGGGCAGCTTCCCACCGCCGCCTGCCGATAATTCCCCGAGGCAAGCCGGTTCACCAACGCCTGCGGCAGATGCGTCAGGTCCGCATCCTGCCAGCGCATCAGGAACAACGGCTGGTCCGCCCCATGCGTCCCCGCGCAATAAGCACGCGCGGAAGCCGTATCGCGCACAACCGTCACCCCGCTTACCCGCACCAGGCTTGCCACCGTCGCTTCCACCTGCGCCGGCGTCAGTTGCTCCACGCCACGCGTGTAATCCGCCACGGCATAGAGCACTCCGCGGCTGGCCACTACGGCCACCCCCAGCCGATCCACCTCGGGGTTCAGCAGATTGGTCCGGTGTCCCGGCGAGTGCATCCACTCCTCGTGAATCGCCGCGGCGTCCGGCCCGATCGCCACGTTCTCCTCAATCAGGCTGAAGTGGGCGCCCGCGTGTCCGGCCCGCTCCGAAAGGTCCAGCTCACCCCCATACCGGTGCGCAATCGGCCCCTCGGCCGCCATCCGCAGGCAATGCTGCCGTGCAGCAGCGGCCAGTGCCGGATCCCAGTGCAGCGGCCCCGCTCCCCGCGCGGCGCGTGCCTCGTTGGCCAGCGCCAGCAACTGCTCCGCCTCCGGCTGCAAACTCTGCCGCCCGCCTTGTCCCAGCCCGTATTGCGCCTGCCCCGCGCTCACAAAAATCGCCATTCCAGCCAGCGCCGCGCAACCCATCCAACCTCTAAGTGAGAACCCCATACCGTATTGAACCCCACCCCACCGCCGGTGTCGCTGTATTCTGGCTCTGCCCATGCTTTTTTTGGAATCCAGCAAGTTACGTGCCCATTTGGGAAGATTGCCCGGCCGCATGCGCCGCCAGCCTCTCGCCGCCGCCGGAGCGCTGCTGCTGGCCGCCTTCGTGCTCGCCGGCCTCACCGCGCCCTGGCTCGCTCCCCACAATCCTGCCGCCATTGACCTGCTCCACCGCCTTCAGGGTCCCTCCGCCGCCCACTGGGCCGGAACCGACGAACTGGGCCGCGACACCCTCTCCCGCCTGCTCTGGGGTGCCCGCCTTTCGCTGGCTGTATCGGTATGCGTGGTCTCCATCTCCCTCGCACTCGGCCTCGGCATCGGCGGCCTCGCCGGCTACCTCGGCGGTTTTGTTGACACCGCCCTCACCACCTTTGCCATGAACACCTTTCTGGCTCTCCCCGGCATCCTGCTGGCCATCGCCTTCGCCGCCTTTCTCGGCCCCGGCTTCACCAACCTCGTGCTGGCCCTCGCCATCGGCGGATGGGCCGGCTACGCGCGCCTCGTCCGCGCCCAGGTCATGGCCGTCCGCGACCGAGAATACGTTGACGCCGCGCGAGCCCTCGGAGCCGGCGGCCTGCGCATCTTCTTCCGCCACATTCTCCCCAACATCATCCAGCCCATCGTGGTCCAGGCCGCCATCGGCATGGCCGGCGTCATCCTCGCCGAGGCCACGCTGTCCTTCCTGGGCCTCGGCATTCCCGCCCCCGCGCCCAGTTGGGGCTCCATGCTCAACGACGCCCGCTCCCATCTCTTCGATTCCCCCCACCTCGTCCTCTTCCCCGCCCTCGCCGTTGCCGCCGCCGTCCTTGGCTTCAACTTCCTCGGAGACGCTTTACGCGACCAACTCGATCCCCGCACCCGTCTCGAACTAGGCCTGTGACCACCCCATTTCGGTCTTGCAACAAGGTGCGCACCACCAATTTCACCTGGCGCCCTGAGCGAACAACAAAAGAGGCTTGTTATCCTGAGCGTAAAAACTGTACCGGCACAAACCCGCCGACAGCGTCCTACAATGCGCTCAACCAGGTAACATGGACCTCGGTGAATGCAGCAGTGAATGGACTCACGTACGACGCGGCAGGGAATGTGTATTACGACGGCCTCAACACGTATGCCTACGATGCCGAGGGCCGGCTGTGCGCGGTACAGCTTCCTTCCATCAGCGGCGGCACGCAATACCAGTATCTATACGATGCCTCCGGTGTGCGGGTGGGACAGGCGACTTTTACGGGGACCTTTCCAGCCAAAAACGCGACCTGCTCCGCAGCTGGAACGGCAGCGGGATTCGCACTTAAGAAACTATGGCTCACCGACCTCAGCGGCAATCAAGTTACGGAGTTGAACGGCACGGGAGGCTGGGTGCACTCGAATGTTTGGGCTGGGGCGCACTTGGACGCAACCTACGACACGAAGGGCTTGCACTTCCATCTGGCCGACCCTCTGGGATCGCGCCGCGTGCAGACCAATGCGCTGGGCGCGATTGAAGAGAACATCCAGAGCCTGCCCTTTGGCGATGGGCTTAGCACTGTCGTCCCAACCGGCGCGCCGGCCACTGCTGATGACGCCACAGAACACCACTTCACCGGCAAAGAACGCGATACCGAGACCGGCAATGACTACTTCGACGCGCGGTACTACTCGTCGCTGGCAGGCAGATTCCTCAGCCCGGATTGGAGCGCGAAGGTCGCGCCCATTCCGTACGCGAAGCTGGACGATCCGCAGAGCTTGAACCTTTACACGTACGTCCTGAACAACCCCCTAGTCCTGGCCGATGCAGACGGGCACAGCACGGACATATACAAGCCGGACCTCTACAACCACGGCGAACCGCATATTGACAGGGAGACGAAGGGCGGCAAGCTGGTCGGTCGTTATCGTCCGGATGGAACCCCAATCGAACATAAGAAAAATACTCCGCCACCAATTCCCAAAGCTGATCAGGGGAAGTTTGACAAGGCTGCAGAGAAGGTGCGGAGACGGATCGAAAGCCAACAGGAATATCAGGATGACGTGAATAATAGGCCGCCAGTTCCTAGGTCGCCGATTCCGGATGGGTTAAAGCCCGATCCGATGCCTTTTCCTGCCGTCGGACCATGTGCAGGTCCCTGCGATGGTCCAGGCCTGCTGCCTTTTCCCAACATAACGCCAGTACCAATGCCTGGGCCACTGCCATTTCCAGAACCAATGCCCATCCCGGTGTTTGCTGCGCCTCCGCCGGGTTCACCCGGAACAGGACACTGGGAACCTACGGGCAATGAGGTGCCGCGTTGGGTTCCAAATGAACATATTTGTCCGGGAAATTCCAAATGTTAAGAAGAGAGAGGAAGATGACGATAAGTCCTTATACATCAATGCTGGACGAGGAGGAACAATGAAAGGTTCACTCCCAGATATAATCCCCCCTCTGTCTGTTGTACAGGTTGTTCGGATAGAAGATGAACCTAACTGGAACGGGTACCTAGGACGCATTTTTCGGATTGGGTATTACAACCCGCAGGACGGCCTTGACTGTGTGTGGCTCGTTGACGACAAGGGCGAATATCGCGAGACCATGGACCAGGAAATGATTAAGACACATTTCAAG
>Ga0302145_10001231_pt1 | contig 10295 bp, 10 predicted proteins | sample I_Bog_E2_3_FD_192437 | JGI IMG/M metagenome (GOLD analysis project Ga0302145, IMG submission 192437) | Peat permafrost microbial communities from Stordalen Mire near Abisko, Sweden - I_Bog_E2_3 | ecosystem: Environmental > Terrestrial > Soil > Wetlands > Peat | place: Sweden: Abisko, Stordalen... | reverse complement strand
GCCCGCAGCCTTCTTAAGGAAATACGTGTTCGGCGGGGTCTTGGTCACAAAGCTGAACGTCCGGTCACCGAACGCGGTGATCACCACGGGAACCGGCATGCCAGGCTCCAAGCCCTGCGTCAGCGCATTGAATTCTTTGCAGAACTGCATGATATTGAGGCCACGCTGGCCAAGCGCCGGACCCACTGGCGGGGACGGGTTCGCCTTGCCTGCAGGGATCTGCAGCTTAATATATCCAACAATCTTCTTTGCCATCTCTGGCTCCTTAATCCTTTGGCAAACGCCAATAGACCGCGGTTCAATCGGCCGGGCGAACCATCACCCAACCTCCCACGTTCCTTGAGGGGCGGAGCCTTACATGATTATCCGGCACCCTGTCTATATCTCCTGCGCAAATCGCCTATATTGCTGCCATGCAAAATAAAGCTGCCCTGCTGGTGATCGATGTCCAGAACGATTTTTGCCCCGGCGGGGCGCTCGCAGTCGCCAATGGCGATGCCGTGGTGCCCATCATCAATCAGATCGCCCAAAATTTCGAGACCGTCGTCATTACGCAGGACTGGCATCCGGCCGGCCACATCTCCTTCGCCGCCAGCCATTCGGGCCGCCAACCGTTCGAGACCATCGAACTGCCCTATGGCAACCAAGTCCTCTGGCCCACCCATTGCGTTATGGCGAGCGCGGGTGCTGCGCTGCATGCCGGCCTCGCTATCCCCCATGCCAGCCTGATCTTGCGCAAAGGCTCACATCAGAACGTCGATAGTTACTCTGCTTTCCTTGAAGCCGACCGAACGACGCGAACAGGGCTGGACGGCTATTTTACCTCACGAGGCATCACACAGGTCTATCTGTGCGGGCTGGCGCTGGATTACTGTGTCGCATGGTCTGCCGAAGATGCGAGACATTTCGGCTTCTCCGCGACGATTATCGAAGATGCGTGCCGCGGTATCGACCTGAACGACTCTCTCGCCCAGGCATGGGAAAGGTTGCAAGCCGTCGGCGTCGCCCGCATCAGCAGCACCGCACTTTAACCTTCCGCTTCAGTCTGCCCTACGTTTTTATCGGCATCCTCCGCCGCAGGCGTGGCTTGATCCGAGGATTCCGCTTCCGGAGCGTCGGTATTCTTTCGCGCTTTGGCCTTCGCTTCCTTTTTCGCCTGCTTGGCCCGGTTACGTTCCGCCCGCTCAAGCCCGTAATTTACTTTAAATGCCACGGCGCTCTCCTCAAAAAATTTATGCCAGCGACCCTTCGGCCACTGGCATAATTCAAGCATTCAGCCGCCTCTCAGCGACTTAGTCGACGCTGATGGAGCTTACTTCCGGCCCTTTGGCGCCCTGCACGACATTCATGCGAACGGCCTGACCTTCCTGCAACGGCGGCAAACCAGCCTGCTCAAGCGCTGTGGCATGAACGAACACGTCCTTACCGCCGCTTTGCGGGCTAATGAACCCAAAGCCCTTTGTCGCATTGTACCATTTCACGATGCCGGTCATCTCAACCGCCGGCCCGCTCGCCTGCTGGCGCGGCGCACGCGGACCGCTCGGCCGCGGACGATCGAACCCACCGACAAAACCGCCGCGCCCGCCCGGGGCTTCGCCCGACCCCTCGGTTACAGAGATTACCTGGTCGACCTGACGACCTTTCTGCCCCTGGCCAACGCGGACCTGAAGGATGGAACCAGGCGTTACCGCCTGGAAACCGGCATTCTGTAACGAGTTAGCATGCAGGAAAACATCACCGGAGCCATCGGCCATTTCCACGAAACCAAAACCCTTTTCAGGGTTATACCATTTCACCGTTGCCTTGGCCTCCGGCGCGGAGGACTGTGACCCGAAGCCGGAAAAAGACGGCGGGGGCGGCGGCGTATTGCCAAAGAAATTATCGTCGTCGAAACCGCGGCGACGGGGTTGCCGCTGGCGGTCGTTTTTCGGGGGTCGCACTATAAAAACAGTCCTCTGCAATCGTTCAAGCCGCCCGGCACCCGCCGGGTAGTTTCAGCATAGGGCACGCGCCCCTTCCCATCAATCCCGAATTTCCCAAGCCCCTGCGGCGCTCCGCCCAAAACAATCATGAAATTTCGAAAACGTTCTTCATCCCTCAACGCAAGCGGCAGAAGTGTGACACAAGCGCCAGCCTGCCAAGCCCGGCGTGCCGAGCCTGCGAGACCGGCGCGCGTGGCATGGCGGCAAAGCGCCGACCGCCTCCGATGCCGCGCGCCTGCCACCTGCGTCTGGGTGATTTTTCGTGATGTATTAAGGTCTAAGCAGCGAGATTCGGGTATTACAGCATCGATTTGGCAGCAATGGCGCGGCGCCGCCAAGCGTCAGAGGCGAGGCGACGCCTCGCCCAAGCCCATCCCGCCACGTTGCCCCGCCGCGCCGGGCGGGCTAGGAGCCGCCATGCCCTTTCCTATTAAAAATCCGGCGCTCGCCCGCGCCCTGGCCGCGCGCGGCTACGCCGAACCCACCCCCGTCCAGCTCGCCGTTCTTCAGCCCGAAGCCGAGGACCGCGACCTTCTGGTCTCTGCGCAGACCGGCTCGGGTAAAACCGTCGCTTATGGTCTGGCACTCGCCTCCACCATCATGGGCGATGCCGAGCAACTTCCCAGCACCGTTTTGCCCTTGGTCCTGGTCATTGCCCCAACCCGCGAATTGGCGCTCCAGGTTCATGCCGAACTCACCTGGCTCTACGAACCGGCAGGCGGACGAATTGTTTCGTGCGTCGGCGGCATGGATGCCCGCCGCGAGCAACGCATGCTGGCCGCCGGCTGCCATATGGTCGTCGGTACGCCAGGGCGTCTGCAGGACCATATCAACCGCGGCCATCTGAAACTTTCCGAATGCGAAGCCGTCGTGCTGGACGAGGCTGATGAAATGCTTGACCTCGGATTCAAGGACGAGCTGGAATTCATTCTCAGCGCCGCGCCTGAGACGCGCCGCACGTTGCTCTTCTCCGCCACCATTGCCCGCGAAATCGCCGCCTTGGCGCGCCAGTACCAGCAGAACGCGCTACGTATTGACACGGTTTCCCGCAACCAGCCCCATTCCGATATCGAATACCGCGCCATCCGCGTTGCCGGGCATGAAATCGAGGCCGGCCTTGTCAATCTGCTCCGCCTGCACGAATCCCGGGCCTTGGTATTCTGCGCCACCCGTGATTCCGTACGCCATCTCCATGCGAGCCTGCTCGCCCGGGGCTTCAACGCTGTCGCTCTCTCCGGCGAGCTATCGCAAAACGAGCGCAACGCGGCGCTCAGCGCGCTGCGGGATGGCCGCGCCCAGGTTTGCATCGCAACCGATGTCGCCGCCCGTGGGCTGGACCTTCCGGACCTGGACCTCGTGATCCATGCGGACCTGCCAACCAACAAAGCCACCATGCTGCACCGTTCCGGCCGCACAGGCCGCGCCGGGCGGAAGGGCCTTTGCCTGTTGCTGGTTCCCAACTCAAAACGCCGCCGCGCCGAGCTTCTGCTCGGTTCCGCGAATATTGAGGCAATATGGCAAGACCCGCCAACACCTCAGGAAATCCGCGCCCGGGACCAGGAACGCCTGCTGGAAGACGAGTTGCTCACCCAGGCCCCCGCCGAGGATGAACTGGCACTCGCGCAGGCTTTGCTCTCCCGCCAGAGCGCAGAGGCAATCGCCGCCGCGCTCATCCGGCTCTACCGTGCACGCCTGCCTGAGCCGGCCAGCATCACCATCCAGGCCGCTCCGCCACCGCGCGACGCCTTTGCGCCCAGCTCCAACGGACATTCGCGCGAGCCTAAAAAGTTCGAGCGCCGGACGGACGGCGCCCCCATGGCCTGGTTTCGCGCCCCGGTCGGCCGCAAGAACAACGCTGACCCGAAATGGCTGATTCCGCTCATTTGCCGCCTTGGCGGCATTACCAAGGCAGAAATCGGGGCCATTAAAATCTTCGACCGGGAGACGAAATTCGAGATCTCGGAAGCGGCCTCGGCCAGATTCGCCGCGGCCGTTGAGACGGCCAGCAAGGACGATCTCATCCTGCAACCCACCACCGCCCCCGGCATTGGCCCCACCTTCGACCCTGGCCCACGGCCCACAAAAGCCAAGCCGTTCCGCGCACCGCGCCCGGAGAATGCCAAACCGAATGAGCAGCAACGCCGCCGCAAAAACCAGGCGACGAAACGGGCCTACTAAAAATAGTTTGTTTGGGTTGGCACGCTCGCGCGTCAACCCGAACAAGCGGACTCGAGATCAATACCGGCGCAGCAATGCCGCCAACGTCCCCTGCACCCTTACCCGCTCCGCCGGAAAAATTCGCGTCTCATAGCGCGCATTTGCCGGCTCCAACGCAACAGACTGGCCCCGGCGGCGGAGCCGCTTCAGGGTCACCTCGTTCTCGTCGACCAGTGCGACAATAATCTGTCCGTTCTCCGCACTCTCGCCCTTGCGAATGATCACGGTATCTCCGTCCAAAATGCCCGCCTCGATCATGGAATCCCCCTCGACCTCGAGCGCGAAATGATCGCCAAGGCCGATCAGCGTCACCGGAACCTCGATCTCTTCCTCGTTATCGCGCATCGCCTCGATCGGCAGTCCTGCGGCAATTTTGCCATAAAGGGGCAGTGAAATCGCCCCCGCGACATTGGCGGCCCGCACGCCGGGAAGCTTGCCCGAAAAGTCCCCCCAAATGACGGTCGGCGCAAAACGCGGCAGTTCGCGCGGCGGCGGCGAGAGGTCGTCGGAAAGCCGCACCACCTCCAGCGCCCTGGCGCGATGCTTATGTCGTTTTAGGAATCCACGCTCCTCAAGCGCCGTAATCAACCTGTGAATGCCTGATTTGGAGCGCAGGTCCAGCGCCTCTTTCATTTCTTCAAAACTTGGGCTGCAACCGGTCTGGCGCAGGTGTTTATCGATAAATACCAGCAATTCATGTTGCTTGGTGGTCAGCATAGAAGCCTCCGTTGCTCGGCGCCCTACGGGAACAAAGCGCTAACTTGCTGAATGTTCTAGTTTGGTTCTCGTCAGCGCGTCAAGCGTCACAAATCCTGCAACCGAATGATCTCAACTGCTTCGCCAACATCCCGGGCCCGGTCATGCGGTACGCGACGAATGAGCGCGTCGGCACGCGCCAGATTTCGCAACATGCCGGAATCCTGAACGGGGAAGGGAGTCGCGACCCAACCCTCGGCCCCGGCAGCGAGCGAAGCCCGGACATAATCCTCTCGCTGGTCATTAGGCTTAAGCGCGCCACCCAGACTTGCAGGTTCGCACAAAGGTGCATCCCCCGGCAGGCCGCTCATCCGCTCAATCGCCGGGCGTAAAAACAGCAGCGCGCAGACAAAAGCGGATACCGGATTGCCTGGCAGCCCCAGCATCGGCAAATCCCCCAACCGGCCAAAAATCAGCGGTTTTCCGGGACGCATCGCGATCTTCCAGAAATCCAGGACCAGCCCACGCGCGCCCAGGCCGGATTGCACGAGATCATGCTCCCCCACGCTTGCCCCGCCGGTCGTCAACAGCATATCCGCGCCGCGCGCCGCATCGGCCCCTTCGGCGATTGAAGCCAGATCATCGCGCGCGATCGGCAACACAACCGGCTCGCCGCCCGACGCGCTAATGAAGGCCGCCAGCGCATGCGCATTGGAGCTGACGATGCCCCCAGGGCCAATGCCTTCCCCAGGGAGCGAAATCTCATCTCCGGTCGAGAGAACGGCAATGCGTGGCCGGCGATACACCTGCACCCAGGGATGATTCGCCGCCGCCGCCAGCCCGATATCCCGCGCGCTCAATCGCTTTCCGGCTGGGATCAGCACGTCGCCCAGCTTGAAGTCTTGTCCGGCCTTGCGAATATGCCGGCCTGGCGCACAAGCCTCGGACATGGTGATCGAGCCTTCGAGAGCAACGGCATCTTCCTGCAGCAAAACGGTATCCGCGCCACTCGGCATAAAACTGCCGGTGAACAATCGCACCGCTTCGCCCGGTCCAACTTCACCTGCAAATGGATGCCCGGCCGGTGCCGATCCGATGACCTGCAGCACCGCGCCCTGTCGTCCATCCACCGCGCGCAACGCATAGCCGTCCATGGCCGAAACATCGGCCGGCGGTTGTGACAATCTTGCTTTTACGGGCTCAGCCAGCACGCGTCTCCACCCTTGCGCCAGCCCCAAGGTCTCCGCCCCGGTGCAGCGCAGGCCGCCCAGAATGCGCGCACGTGCCTCCTCGACGCTGATCATTCCTGCGTAAAATCCCCTGATTTGCCGCCGGATTTCTGTACGACCCGGATGCTTTCGATCCGCATGCCCCGGTCGACCGCCTTCAGCATGTCGTAGATCGTAAGGGCCGCTACACTCACCGCAGTCAACGCCTCCATCTCCACCCCGGTCCGTGCCGTGGTGCGGACGGTGGCCGAAATCTCCACAGCGTCTTCGGCAAGCAGCAGATCAACGACGACCGAGGATAACGGCAAAGGGTGGCATAACGGAATCAGATCCGCCGTGCGCTTTGCCGCCATGATACCCGCCAGCCGCGCCGCTGCCAGAACATCGCCCTTGGTTGCCTTGCCTTCACCGACCAGCGCCCTTGTCGCAGCCAGCATTATCACCCGGCCTTTGGCCGTCGCCTCACGCACCGTCTCGGCCTTGGCCGAAACATCGACCATGCGGGCCGCGCCCGCTGCATCAATATGGGTGAGCCGACTCACCCGCCGCCCAGCAGCTTGCGCACCGCATGGTCCACATCCGGCTCCCGCATCAGCGATTCCCCGACCAGAAAACCCTGTACGCAGACTTTCTTAAGCCGCAGAATGTCCTCATTCACCTTGATACCCGATTCCGAGATCAAAAACCGGTCCGGCGGGCAAAGCCGCGAGAGGTGCTCGGACGTATCGAGCGAGGTGACCATCGTCTTCAAATTGCGGTTATTGATGCCGAGCAGCGGCGTCTGCAGCCCAAGAGCGCGGTCCAGCTCTGCCTCGTCATGCACTTCAGCCAACACATCCATGTCCAGTGAGCGCGCCAGATCCTCCAGCTCGCGCGCCTGCGAATCATCCAGCACGGCCAAGATCAACAGGATACAATCCGCCCCCATCGCCCGGCTTTCATGGACCTGCCACGGGTCCAGGATAAAATCCTTCCGCAGCACCGGCAGGCTCACAGCCGCCCGCGCCGCCTTCAAATGCTCCGAGCTGCCGGAGAAATATTTCTCATCGGTCAGCACAGAGAGGCAAACCGCGCCGCCTTCGGCATAAGACCTTGCAAGAGAAGCAGGATCGAAGTTTTCGCGGATCAACCCGCCGGAAGGCGAAGCTTTTTTGATCTCCGTGATCAGCCCGGGCCGTCCAGCCGCCGAAGCGTCCATCAATGCCCTGCCAAAGCCGCGTGGCTTCTCCGCGTCGCGAGCCATCGCCTTCAGATCGTCGATACTCAAACCCGTCTTACGGTAAGCGACCTCCATGCGCGTATTCGCGCAAATCTCGCCTAGAATATTGTCTTCTAACACCATGCTCATTCTTGGCCTTGCTCGCGCGAGGCGCTCCTTAATCTGTCTAAAACCCTTGCGGCGGAGCCGTCATCGATCGCCGCAGCCGCCATCATGACGCCGTCAGCCAAACTTGTCGTCGCACCGGCCACGATCAACGCCGCCGCGGCATTATATAGAACAGTATCCCGATATCCGCCCGGCTTTCCGTTCAGCACCGCCTGCAAGGCAGCCGCGTTCTCCACGGCGTCTCCGCCTTTTATGTCTTCCAGCGGCACGTTCGCCAGCCCGGCATCGGCAGCCTCCAGCGTAAACTCGGTAATCTCGCCGGCCTTCAGCGCGACAACCTGCGTCTCCCCAGAAAGCGTCAGCTCATCAAGCCCGTTGCTATGCACGACCCAAGCGGCTTCGGTGCCGAGTTCGCGCAGCGTCTCCGCCACCGGCCGCAACCAATGCGGCGCAAACACGCCAACAAGCTGACGCTTCACCCCCGCGGGATTGGCCATAGGCCCGGTCAAATTGAAAATCGTGCGTGTTCCCAATTCCACCCGCACGGGTGCCGCATGGCGTAAAGCCGGGTGATGCCGAGGGGCGAACAAAAATACGCAGCCAGCCTCCGCCAAAACGGCGGAAAGCCGGGCCATCGGGGGCTCAATATTCACCCCCAAAGCTGTCAGCACATCCGCTCCGCCGGCGCGTGACGAGAGGGCACGGTTACCATGTTTGGCCACCGGCACTCCGCACGCGGCCAGCACAAAGGCAACAGCGGTCGATATATTGAAACTCGCTGCACCATCGCCACCCGTTCCGCAGACATCGATCGCGTTCTCCGGCGCCGCAACCCGGGTCATACGCGCCCGCATCGCGGTAACGGCTCCCGTCAACTCGGCCACGGTCTCGCCACGCGCCCGCATTGCCATCAACATTCCGCCGATCTGCGCTGGGGTCGCTTGCCCATCCATGACGACGCCGAACGCTTCCGCAGCCTCGGCAGCGCTCAGCGTTTCGCCGGCTCCTAACCTGGCCAGCACCGGTTTCAATGTCAGACTCATGCGGCTTTCGGTACGTTCCGCCCGCGCGCGATGTCCAGGAAATTCTTCAGAATCTCATGCCCGTGGCTGGTAGCAATGCTCTCCGGGTGAAACTGCACGCCATAAACGGGCAATGTCGCATGGCGCATACCCATGATCACCTCGTCCGAGGTTGCGGCGGTCGGCACCAACTCTTTGGGCAATGTCGAACGCTGCACGATCAGCGAGTGATAGCGCGTCGCGGTGAACGGCTTTGGCAACCCTTCGAAGACATCCGTATTATCGTGAAAAATCTCGCTGGTCTTGCCGTGCACCGGCTCAGGCGCCCGAATCACCTTGCCGCCAAAAGCCTGCCCGATTGCCTGATGCCCAAGGCAAACGCCCAGAACCGGCACCTTGCCCGCCGCCGCAAGCACGAGATCCACGCAAATCCCGGCCTCATTCGGGGTGCAAGGCCCGGGCGAGAGCACGATGGCCTCCGGGTTCAACGCGAGCGCCGCTTCCGGGGAGAGCGAATCGTTTCGCACCACCAGACATTCCGCGCCCAGATCGCCAAAAAAATGAACCAAGTTGAATGTGAAGCTGTCGTAGTTATCGATCAATAAAATCATCAGCCCCGCTCCGGTGCAGAGACATAGCGCACGGAATCCTCAGCGGCCCGGAACAAGGCCCGCGCCTTCTGCACACTCTCCGCGAATTCGGCCTGCGGGTCGGAATCGGCGACCACGCCAACACCGGCCTGCACGTACATCTTGCCGTCCTTCACCAAAGCCGTGCGCAGCCCGATGCAGGTGTCCATCGTCCCATTCGCCGCAAAATAGCCGATGCACCCGGCATATAACCCGCGCCGCGACGGCTCCAACTCCTCGATGATCTCCATTGCCCGAACCTTGGGCGCGCCCGAAAGCGTACCCGCCGGGAACCCGGCGACGAGCGCGTCCAGCGCATCGCAATCCTCACGCAGCCGCCCTTCCACGGTCGAGGAAATATGCATCACATGCGAAAACCGTTCGATGGCGAAGCTCTCGACCACCCGCACGGAGCCGATTTCAGAGACGCGCCCCACATCGTTGCGCCCAAGATCCAGCAGCATGAGATGTTCCGCACGCTCCTTCGGATCAGCCAGCAACTCCGCCTCCAGCGCCAAATCTTCCGCCTTGTCCGCACCCCTTTTGCGCGTCCCCGCCAGCGGGCGGATCGTTACCACGCCATCGCGCAGCCGCACCAATATTTCCGGGCTGGACCCAACCGCGACGAAATCGCCGAAATCCAGATAGAACAGAAAAGGCGCAGGATTAATCCGCCGTAGGCTGCGATACAGCGCAAACGGCGGCAAGGTGAACGGCGCCTCGAAGCGCTGGCTCGGCACCACCTGAAACACATCGCCCGCCCGGATATAATTCTTCGCCGTCTCCACGATGGCGAGGAATTCTTCCTCCTCCATATTGGAGGTCTGTTCGAGCGGTTCTGAAACCCGGCCCACAAGCTTGGGCACCGGCTGTTCCAGTGCGCGGGCGGCATTGTTCAGCCGGATCTCTGCCGCCGCATAAGCCGCCGCCGCTGAAATCCCGGCTTTTGGATACACGGGCGCGGCCAGCGTCATCTCATCCGTCACACCGTCGAAAATGATGAACAGACCCGGGCGCACCAAAATCGCATCGGGAACCCCCAGCACGTCCGGATTGGTGTCGGGCAAGGTTTCCATTAACCGCACCATGTCATAACCAAGATAGCCCGAGAGTCCGCCCGTCATCGGCGGCAGGCTCTCCGGCACGTCCAGCCTTGTCTCCGCAATCAGGTCCCGCAGGCTATCCAACGGCTT
>Ga0302145_10001228_pt1 | contig 10302 bp, 11 predicted proteins | sample I_Bog_E2_3_FD_192437 | JGI IMG/M metagenome (GOLD analysis project Ga0302145, IMG submission 192437) | Peat permafrost microbial communities from Stordalen Mire near Abisko, Sweden - I_Bog_E2_3 | ecosystem: Environmental > Terrestrial > Soil > Wetlands > Peat | place: Sweden: Abisko, Stordalen... | reverse complement strand
AGGATTGCCGGTCAGATTACAACCTTGCGCGGTTACGCGTGAACCCGAGTCGGCTGCGGCGCTCGCGAACTCGCCGGGCTGGCGGTGCCGCCGGAGGCCCGCGTCAATAGGACCAGACCGGATGCGGCGCTGACGTGAAGAGCTCGCGATGCTGATCGCCGTCCTCGACGCCGATGTCTTGTTTCCGATGGTGCTTCGCGACACGTTGCTACGTGCTGCCGCCGCGGGCTGCTTTCGCCTGCACTGGTCGAGCCGAATCCGCGACGAGGTCACGCGCAACCTGATCGATCCTTACGGCATGGAAGGTGCCAAGGCGATCGCGTTGCGGGCGCTCATGGAAGAGGCCTTCCCGGAGGCCGAAGTCGGCGGCTGGGAAGCCCTCGAGCCTACTATGCGCAACCATCCGAAGGACAGGCACGTCGCCGCTGCTGCGGCGACGATAGGCGCGCAGATTATCGTCACCTCGAATATCCGCGACTTTGCCGATCTTCCAGCCGGCGTTGAAGCCATGACGCCCGACCGCTTTTTGTCGGCGTTGTTGGAGCGCGCGCCGGAGGCATTGATTTCCGCCCTTCGTGTCCAGGCGGCCGGGTATCGTCGGCCGCCCATGTCTGCCGCGGATTTGGTGCGGCAACTCGCAGCACTCGCCCCGACGTTTTCGGCCGCAGCCGCCAGAGCCATCAAGGGCGAGGGCGCTCCCGCCGTCTCGGCCCGGAAGACGAATTGAGCATCGGGCGCGCCAGAACGATAACGGCCATCATCCTCCAGCTTTCGAGCAGCCGACCCAGCCATGTTCCACCGCGCCCCGCAAACGACCGTTTTGGGTGAACGGTGACGCTCGCCTGAACGGCCGCAATGGGCGCACTGCCGCTATGACCGCCGCCCTGCAGCACCGGCTGTTTCGTGCCAGGGACCGGACATCGGCTGAACGTTGAACCGGTGACGCCGCTGGCCGCACTGCCAATCGGCCACGTCCGGGGTTGCTAGGCAAAGACGTCATCAAGGCTTCTGGCATCAAGGACGCGCAGGCCCCATTCCTCCAGCGCGACGCTGTCGGCGGTGGCGATGCGATCGCTGGCCCAGCCCGGCAGCGCACCGAACCGGCGCTCCAGTTGGCGCAGCAGCATGGCCGCCTCACCCTTCCGACGGCCCTCCTGCTCGCCCTTCTGCTTGCCCTCTTGCAACCACTGCTGCTTCCAGGTCTCAGCCCGTGACGCCAGCATGTTCCTTACCTCCAGCAACCCCTCCGGGACCCGAACGTCCGGCACCAGAGGCCCCATCATGCCGCCGAGCAATTCGGCAAACACTGACCGCAGCGCCTCAAACCCCGGATGGCGCCCAAACCACGCCAGCACCGCGTCGGCCAGGACAACAACCTGTTCCGGATCAGGCGGGTTTTCCAGCCGGAACAGCAACGCTGGGAGTGCGTCACGCCGCTCCAGGTCACCTTCGCTGAAGCCGCCCTCATCAATGAGATGGTAGCGCATGTCCGGCTGCCATCGCCACAGCGGCGAGGTCTCGGGCAGGCCAACCAGCTCACGCAGCGCCAACGGCATCGCCCAGCGCGGATCGCCGTTATACAACACGACCGGCATGATCGGCGGGAGCCTGCCGTCGGGCGGCAGGCGCTTTTATTTCACCAAATGCTGCCACAGCAGCCCGGCATAGACCAGCGCGCGGAGCGCCATCCAGTGGTCGGGGGTGGACTGGAACTCCAGCAGCAGCACCAGGTAGGCGTCGCCGTCACCGCGCCGCGGGATGCGCCAGATCATGTCGCCGTCGCGTCGCTCGCTCGTCTCGGCGTGAAACTTGGCGTTCAGGCGCTCCATGCCATCCAAATCGAGGTCGTCGAGCCAGGGGCCAGCGACGAACTCGCGCAACAACTGGGCCACCATCCCCGGATGACTGAACAGGCGGTGATACAGGGCATCGTGGTCAGGCATGCTCGCCGTCTACCACAGCCGGCCGGCGGCCAGGACGCGTCGGATCGGGTGCTCAGCCCGCGTTATCCAGCGCTCCAGCCCCGGTCCGAACCGATCAAGCCTGACCGGTGCTCATGCCCCCGAACGGAATCTTCCCAGCGCGGACCGCGACGGCAACAGGTTCGATCCACGCCCCTGGGTCGAGGAAGCGCTGGTGTTGCTGTCCAATATCGGTGGCGGGGCCACGGTCCTTCCGCCGGTTGATGGCGCCTGGTTCAACCCCGACACGGGCAGACTGATCAAGGAGAAGATCATTCTCGCATACACCTACGTTCAGCCAAGCCGGTTCATCGGATCGCTGCCCCGGGTGCGCGCGTTTCTGCATCGCATGGGGCGGCAGACCCGCCAGGGCGAAGTCGTCGCCGAGTTCAACAACCGGCTCTACCGGATCATAACCTACGACACTGCGTGAAAGAGCCCACCATGCCCCGCCATTCCCCGTCCGCTACGAAGGCCGAGAAGCTGATCGTTCTGACGGACGACACCGTGCCGCCGGTGATCCTGATCGATGACACCCTGCCGCCAGTCGATCTGGATGCCGGCGACATCGCGCAAACCCTCGGCGCCGATCACACGAAGCCGGCGCCCAAGGGCGGGTCACCGATCACATGGTATGCAGTCCGCGAGGAGGCCGCCCGACGCTTGCGGTCCACCGGCGGAAGGCCCGGCCTGCCCGGCGGTGATCTCCGGAAAGTTGCCGTGACGGACGAGGACTGGCGGATGGTGCGGGAGCTTGCCGACTCCATTGCCGAGCCAGGGTTTCGTCCCTCCGTCGGCCAGGTCGCCGGCGTGCTCCTCAGCCGTGCGTTGCACGAGGCGCACCGGTCGCTACCGAAAGAAGCCAAGGCGCACGCGTTCGACAGTCGGCTCCATACCAAATCCTGACGAACAGGGCGTGGTGCCCATGCCGCGCCCCTCCAGCAAAACGACGAATGACGGTTGCTACGATTTCAGGCCAGCCGTTCCCTGTTCCAGTCCCAGCAACACGCGCCCGATCGGTTCCAGGTTGCTCATCGCTGCCACCGCACCATGCTGGCCCGCGGCGTGAACGTCGCGGAAGCAGCGCTCCAGCCGGTTGCCCTCGAACAGCGCCGTTCCCCCGCCTAGCGCAAACATCAGATCGACCGCCTGGATCGCGTTCTGCATCGCCTGATACGCGGCAAGGCGCACCAGCATGCGGCTCCGGGCCGTCACGGGGTGACCGGCCAGCATCTGATCCCAGACGGAGCCCAACTCGTCGAACAGGAAGGCGCGGCCGGAGCGCACCAGGGCCTCCGCGCGCGCCAGGTCGGCCTGGGCCAGGGGCTTGTCCCGCAGCACAGAATGCGAGCCGGTGGGAGTCTTCGCGCTGGCCAGCTCGGTCAGCGCCTCGATCGCGGCACGGGCGATCCCGAGCGCCACGATCGCGATAAAGCTGACCAACGTGTTCGGCATCGGGGCGAACAGTGCCCCCGGCTGGCGGGGCACCGGGCTGGCACCGCTCAACGGGATCGTCCGCCCTTCCGGCACAAACAGATCGGTAACCTGATAGTCGTCGCTGCCGGTCGCCCGCAGACCGCCGACGCGCCAGATGTCGAACACCTCGACCTGCTCACGGGGAAACAGGCAGAGCCGGAAGTCCGGGCCGCCGCTCGCGTCCCGGCGTGGGTCGCCTGCGTCATGCGTGACGCAATTGCCGAGCACCCAGTGGCTGTGACCGATGAAGCTGCCGTAGCTCCACCGCCCGGTCACGCGATACCCGCCTGGCACGGCCAGCGCCTTCCCGCTCGGATTGGTGGTGCCGGCCAGGATCGAGCGCCCCGACCCGAAAATCTCCGCCGCCACGTCGTCCGGCAGCGAACCGGCCAGCCGTGCGTAGCCGGCCGCGACGACGGTGCACCAGCCGAGCGACCCGTCCTGCCGGGCCAGTTCCTCGATCACGGTCAGGAAACTCAGCGGGTCAAGCTCCGCCCCCCCGAGCGAGCGGGGCAGCCACATGCCGAACAGCCCGGCGGCTCCAACCGCGTCCACCAAGGCGCGCGGAAGCTGCCGTTCGTGATCGAACCGGTTACGCAGCGAGTCGACCAGCGGCTTCAGCCCCCGCGCTGCCTCCAGCAGGTTGTGTGCATCTGCCCGAGACTGCATCGACAAGGCCCCCAAGGTGACTGCGCAATCATTGCAATGCGATCACGCCGACATGGGCCGGAATTCCGATGTCGCCACCCGCCATTGGCTTCACACGTTGAGCGGGTAGAGCCAGTTCAGCCAGGAATGCGCCGCCCGGATCGAGATCCGCCGGAGCGCGGCAAACCCGCCCCGGTCGACGTGTGTATATCGGCGCACGCCATGCGTACCGACCGGAAACCCTGTCGTCCAGGCGGACGCGGACGGCGCTGGTGGCGGAGCGGCCTCCGGGACGGGCTTGCCGGTGCCGAGCGGTCTCGTTTCGCATGAGGAACACCCGACTCCATGCAACGCCCCCGTGTGTGGCTAAAAGATGATCGTGACCTGCGTGCGCAACTGCCGTGTCGGACCGAAATCGGGGCGGAGCGCGTTGTAGTAGGCGCCGACAAGAAAGTTCACCGGCAGCTTGCCGCCGATTTTCACCACGCGGCCGACCTGCGCGCCGACCGGCAGCGTCCAGGCATTGTTGCCGGCGGTCAGCCAGTTCGCCGTGATGATCGGCGCAGTGCCGAGATACCATCCCTCCCCGAAATTGTAGTTCGCGAACGGCTGGGTCAGGAACATGTTGTAGCGCGTGCCGTTGTGGCCTGACGTACCACCGAACGACCAGACGTTGTTTGCCAGCGCCCCGGTGACCCACGGCCCGCGGATATAGACCACGACGCCGGTCGGACCGCCGCCCCAGACGTTGGAGCCAAGACTCGCATTGCTGATCGTCGGCACCTGCGCGACCGGGCCGACGCCCCACAGCCAGCCGTTGACGGTCTTGCTGGGCGAGAGGAACACTGAGAACGTGGTCGGGCCGGTGCCGAACGGCACGGTCTGCGCCGGCTGCAGCGACGGCTGCCAGACCAGCGGCAGGATGGTGCGGGTGATAACGTTCCAATCCTCGTTGAGATTGATCGGGATCACCGGCTGCACGTTCAGGACGTCCTGCGTGCCCTTGTTCGGACCGTAGTTGAAGTGTTGAAGTTGGTGTTGTTCTGGAACGGGAAGCTGTACAGGTCGCCGATCGGGTTTTGCAGCTTCTTGGCCGGCGCAGTAGCGCCCTCGCCGTCCGGTCTGGCGCTGTCCGTGGGCCGATCGCCCGGCGCCGGCGCCTGCGCGGCGGAACCAAGCGAAAAGGCCGCCAGAACAAGCATGCCCGCGCTCAGCGTTGTCAGGCGTTTCATGCCATCCATCCTGCGTACTGCGGCGTCGGAGGACGCCTTCGGCGCTATTGCTCAAACGGGAAGATGCGTTTCCAGTCGTCCTTCATGCTGATCACCGTCCAGCCTTGCTTCTTCGCCTCGTCGTAGAGCGGCTGGGTGAACGTGCCGACGCGGGTGTCGGGCAGCCCCTGTGCCGGTCCGTAGGCGAACTCGCGCCTGGTATCGTCGTGCAGCACCAGCATCGCCAGCCGCGGGCCGCCACCGGCCTTGGTGTATTCCAGCATCTCCCGGTCGCCGATCGAGTTGCCGAACGCGGCGTACGGGCGGCGGCCGATCATCAGGTGGATGCCCTCCGGCTTGCCGGCATTGTTGTCGTTCAACAGCAACTTCGGCTCCTTGATCAGGAACGGCTCGCCGTTCTTGCCGTATTGGTATTTCGTGACGCCCGCGCTGCCGACCACCTGCTCGGGCGGAATGTCGTAGACCCGCTCGGAGTAGACGCGCACGAAGTCCTGGCCGCCGCCGGTGACGATGAAGGTCTTGTAGCAGTTGGCGCGCAGGTAGCTCAGAACTTCCAGCATCGGCAAGTACACCAGGTCGGTGTACAGCCGGTCCCAGCGCGGATGCTTGGCGGTCGTGATCCATTTCTCCACGTCGGCGCGGAATTCGTCCACCGTCATGCCGGTGAGCGTCACCGCCAGGATCTTCTCCAGATCCGGCAGGCTCAGCTTCGCGATCGCCTCGCGGTTGCCCGACAGAACGGTCTTGAACGGTTCGACGTGCTTGAGTTCTGGCTTCTTCTCCACCACCGCCGGCACGCGGTCCAGGCAGTACATCACCTGCGTGTAGATCGGGTGCTCGACCCACAGCGTGCCGTCCTGGTCGAAGGTGGCGATACGCTCCTCGATGGGAACGTAGTGCGGGCTGTTCTCGTCGGTGGTGGCACTGACAAAGTCCAGGATCGCCTGTTTCGACGCGCCATCATTCCACGACGGCAGATTGTCGGGCGGGGTGGCATCGGCAGGCGGCGGTGCATTGGCCAGGGGCGTCGCATCGGCTGGCGGCGGTGCATCCGGCGCGGTCTGGGCGCGTGCGATCACGGGCAGCACCGGCAGCGCGGCCAGGGCGGAGATAAGCAACCGCCGGCCGATGCCGGGATGAAGCGGTGTTTCGCTCATGGTGTTCTCCCTTGCGGATCGAGGGCTGTCCGCCATTGCATGGTTCGCGAGGTCACCGACACCGCTTCGACAAACCCTTGGAGCGACAGACCGCTGGCGCCCCTGCCCAGGGACGCCAGCGGCCGATATCACAGCGAGCCGCGCCGTCAGTCGCTCGGGTGGCCGGTGCTCTTCACCATCTCCAGCACCTGCGTGAGGTTCCAGGTCTCCGGCGCCTGCATCGGCGGATAGGTCCGGTACGATTCCAGTTCGGCCAGCCAAAGCTGCTGACCGATTGGCAGCATGTTCCAATCGTACAGGAACGCGGTTGCCGGCGCCGCCAGCGCACCGCCCAGGCCCAGGGCGGTTTTCATGCTCTCCCCAACCGCCTGCTCGAACGGGTCACGCTTGATGTTCTGGACCAGGGTGAAGTGGTAGGGGACCAGGGGTAGAATCCAGCCGTCCGCACCCGGTTGCGACATGGTGTAGTACATCTTCCAGTTCTTGTAGCGCACCGCGGACGGCGTCGAGCCCGAGAAGTAGAAGAAGACATCGCGCGCCGACTTGTCGGACTTGCCTTCCAGATAGTCACGCTGGTCGAAGCCATCGAGCGTGGTCTTGACGATGCCGGGGTATTTCCCCGCCTCGATTTCCTTCTTCAGACCGTCGCCCTTGTGGCCGCCCGCGATGTCAACCAGCGTCGGCAGCCAGTCGAGCGCGGCAAAGAGCTGGTCGTGGATCGTGCCAGGCTTGATATGGCCCGGCCAGCGGACGACCTGCGGCACGCGGTAGCCGCCTTCCCAGGCCTCGCCCTTCTGACCCTTGAACGGCGTGACGCCGCCGTCGGGGAAGGTGATTGTCTCGGCACCGTTGTCGGTGGTGAAGACGACGATGGTGTTTTCGAGTTCGCCCATGTCCTCCAGCTTCTTCAGGACATAGCCGATGTTGTCGTCCAACTGCTTCATGCCGGCTTCGTTGACGCCCCAATCCTTGCCACCGGGTGTGCCAACCATGGCCATGTACTTGTCCGGCAGCATGGTCGTGACATGCATGCGCGCCGGGTTGTACCAAACGAAGAACGGCTTGTTGGTCTTCTTGGGGTCGTTGCGATCAAGGAAGTCGATGACCTTGGCCGAGATCTCCTCATCCACCGTCTTCGACCGTTCCAGCGTCAGCGGACCCTCGTCCTTGCAGGTCTGGTTCTTCGCCGTACCGTCGGAAGAGTGACACCAGATAACCGGGCGCGGCGGCGTCATGCAGACCGTCGTCCGCGGGTCCACCGCGCCGGGGACCTCGGGCAGGCCCGGGACGGGCGTGTTCTTGCACGGCGGCGCGATGCCTTGCACCAGCGGGGTCTTGTTGATGTCGGGGAAGCTGACCTGCTGCATCGCGTCCAGGTGATACAGGTAGCCCCAATACTCCTGGAAGCCGTGCGCGGTCGGCAGCGCCTCGGTGTGGTCGCCGAGATGGTTCTTGCCGAACTCACCGGTGGTGTAGCCGAGATCGTACAGGAACTTGGCAAGCGCCGGCGTGCCAGGCCGCAGGTAGGACGGGCTGCCGGGCAGTTGCGGCGGGATCATGCCGGTGCGCAGCGGATACATGCCGGTGAAGAAAGCATTTCGCCCGGAGGTGCAGCTCTGCATCCCGACATAGTCCATGAAGATCGAGCCTTCCCGCCCGATCCGGTCGATGTTCGGCGTTTCGCCGACCATCAGGCCGCGATGGTAGATGCTCGGCTGCATGAAGCCGATGTCGTCGCCCATGATGAACAGGATGTTGGGTTTCCGCTCCTGCCCGGCGGACGAAGTCTGGTTGCCCTGGTTCCCGGCCTGGTTGCCTTGGGCCTGCGCCGCCGGCGCGAGCAGCGGCAGCGTGGCGAGCGACAGGCCGACGGCAAACGCGCCGAGGACCCGCGACAATCGCGAATGGCTTGTCATCCGATGACTCCACGACAACGACGCTTCGAAACAGACGCCATGTGGTCCTCCTTGAGGTGTCCTGCCGACGCAGCGACCGGCCTAATTGCCCGGCCCCACCAGCGTGACTTCGATCCGGCGGTTCTTCGCCCGGCCCTCCGCGGTGTCGTTGGAGGCGACCGGATTGGTAGCACCGAAGCCCTGCGCGGACAGCAGGTTCGGATTCACGCCCTGCGACTTCAGGAACTGCACCACCGTGTCGGCGCGCCGGGACGACAGGTCGAGATTGGACGTGACCCCCTGCCGTTGCAGCTCCGGCCCGACCGGCACATTGTCGGTGTAGCCGTCCACCACGATCTTGGTCTGCTGCAATCCCTGCAGCGTCGGGACGATCTTGGCGAGTGACGCCCGCGACTGGCTATTGAGCTGCCAGCCGCCCGAGGGGAACAGGATATCGTCCTTGAAGGTTACCTTCAGTTCGCCCTGCAGCTTGGTGATCTCGGCCTGGTCCCCGGTGAGCTGCTGCCTGAGCTGCTGATAGTCCTGCTCCAGCGCATCGTATCGCTGGGCCGACACGCAGCCCGCAAGCAACGCGAGGCCCAGCAGTGGCGCCAGTATCATGCCTCGTTTCAGTTCATCGATCATTGTTAATCTCCGTTTGTCAGGCATGAATTTTTGCCGCGGTTCGGGGTCTGCGACACGGCTTCGCCGCCGAACAAGAGTCAGCGGGGTTGGTCAGTGCCGTCCGGGGTCTCCGGGAGGCGGCATCAGCCGGTCTGGACGGGCCGCACGTTGTTCTCGTTATGAACCCGTGTCGTTGGAGCAACAGGCTGCCGTCGTCAACGAGAAGGCGCATTTGTCCATTCCACCTTCACGCCGAATTGTTCTGGTCGGAGCAGTGTCGCGGGCTCGCCCACCCGTGGCTATGCAGATTTGGCAAGGTTTCGATCGCCGTCCGGTCGGCGACCGTGCATGGCTCTGCGGCGCGGCGCGGCCGGGGGGAGCTCCGCGCTACGCGACCGCGGCGATCGGGATGCCGGCCGCCCGGCGCTGAGGCACCGACGAGTCACACGGGCGGCGCAGCGTCGCGGAGGGGGATTCGCCGAACAGCGCCCGATACGTCACCGCGAAGCGGCCGAACTCCCAGAACCCGTAGGCGGCGGCTGTCGCGGTCACGGTCGCGGCGGCCGGATCGGCCACGGTGAGCGCCCGCCGCACCAGGTGCATGCGCCGCAACCAGAGATAACGCAGCGGGCTCACCCCCAGAGCCTCCTGGCAGCAGGTGCGCAGCGTTCGATCCGACACGCCGATGGCGGCGCAAAGCTCCGGCACGTACAGCGCGCTGTCGGCGTTCTGCTCCAACACGACGCGGAACCTGCGCATGATCGTCGCATGGCGGCGCTGGGATGCCGTGTCCGCATGAACGTGCCCGGTGCCGAGGCAGTCGACCAGCGCGTGCAGCAGCGACTGCTCCAGTCCGCGCGCCGCCTCCGGGTTGGCGATGACCTCCGGCGAGTCGTCCGCCAGATGTTCCGCCGCTTCGTGCAGCCGTTGCAGCCTCGCCGTGGCAGCTTCCGGGGCAATGACGGTCAGCGCATCAAGGGGCGGCATCAGGTCGCAGCCGGCGATCGCCGCGCCGGCGGTCACCATGGCCTCCACGGGCAGCGACATGGTCGCAAAGCAGGCCGGTCCGGATGACCGTTGAAAGAAGGCGTGGCGCTCGCTCAGGCGGATGATGCCGTTCGGCGCCATCTCGATGCCATTCAGCGACAAGCCCGGCCCGGGCCGGGTCCGGATCATGACAACCGCGCGGTCCGGTGAGACGGCCGAGTGCCCGATGCGCGGCAGGCTTTCCTGAAACCGCTGCATCCATAGCTGCTGGAAATCGAACCGGACCAGCTTGGCGGCAAACTGTCCAGGTCCGGTGACCAAC
>Ga0302145_10001188_pt1 | contig 10436 bp, 10 predicted proteins | sample I_Bog_E2_3_FD_192437 | JGI IMG/M metagenome (GOLD analysis project Ga0302145, IMG submission 192437) | Peat permafrost microbial communities from Stordalen Mire near Abisko, Sweden - I_Bog_E2_3 | ecosystem: Environmental > Terrestrial > Soil > Wetlands > Peat | place: Sweden: Abisko, Stordalen... | reverse complement strand
GCACCAGGACGGATTGTCGCCGCAGAGCTGCCACTGGCATGCGTCCGCGCCGAACGACGAATTCGATTGCAGCGCCCTTGCGGGTCAATCCGGCCTGACGCAGACAGTCTGCGTCAAGAAACAGGTCGATCCCGACTTGCGGGACACCTGCGGCGCGGTCTTGAGGTAACCTGGAGGCCCCGAGTTGCTACGAAAGGAGGTGATATGTCTTCATTCTCTTGGTCCGAGAGGGACCTCACTACGTGATGTAGCCAGGTCTCGCCAGACCCGCGGGCGCCCTCCACTCAGCGTGGACGGCGCCCGTGTTTGTTTCCGGCGGCCCAATGAAAAACGCCAACCCGAGCGGATTGGCGTTTCTTGTCGGGCGCGCTCGAGGCGCCCCTTGCTCAGGTGGGCGAGTCTTCCGCCGGCTTCGTGTGCTCGTCGAGCTTCTCCTCGAGCACCTTCTCGCCCTCGAAGCCGCCGACGGCGGCGATGGTCTTCTTGAACAGGCCCGCCTCCGGGTCCAGCTTGTCGACCGCTTCTTCCGCGACCACGGCACCGATGATTTCGTTCAGCAAACCCATGTCGAGCTCCCAGTGATGATGTGAAACGGTGTTCATCTTCAGCGGTCAAGCTGAACAGGGCAAGCCGCTGCGGAAACGACATCCCGGATGAGGAAAAGCGTCGCGCGCGTGTTGCGGGCGCGACGCAGACCCCGGTCGGAATGCTCAGAAGCGCAGGATGCCGCCGGCCTGGATGCCGGTGATCTTGCGGCCGGTCAGGTTGGTGCCGGAGAAGTTCTTGGTCAGGCCTGCGGAGCCGGCCAGGCCCCACGCGCCGGTCGAGCTGTTGTCCATCTCGTCGACGATGCTGTAGAGCGTCACGTTGGAGAAGGCCTGCCAGAACGCGCCCGCCGACCAGCCCGTGGCGCTGCCGCTCGAAACGACGGTGTCCTTGATCTTGCCGTACAGGGCGCCCAGGCGCAGCGTGGACGTCAGGCGGTAGTCGGCCGAGACCTGGTAGATGTCGTAGGCGACGCCGCTTGTCGTGTTGGCGCCATTGACCACGGTGGGGATGTTGCCGATCTCGTTGCCGCCGGTGTTGCTCAGCGCGCCGCCGCCGTTGTTCGAATGGACGTAGGCGGCGTAGATCGTGCCCAGGCCGTAGTCGTAGTTCGCGTACGCGCTGTGGTAGAAGATTTCCTGGCCGTGCGCCGCGCCGTCGGGGGCCTTGGCCACGAGGCCGGAGTAGGCGACGCGGATCGGGCCGGTGACGTAGTCCACGCGCAGCTGGTAGACGCCCTGGTTGAACGTGCTCGTGTTCTGCTGGCCGCCGCCGCCGATGGCGTAGTGAGCCACCAACTGCACGCCGGCGATGCGCGGCGAGAGGTAGGCGATGTCGCCGTCATAGCGCGACGGCACGCCGAACGAGTTGATGACCGAGCCGAGGTTGCGTTCGGTGTAGTCGATGTAGTTGCCCTGCGACTGGATGTCGGTGTTCTGGCGGCCGACGCGCAGTTCGCCGTACTGCGTGCTGGTCAGGCCGGCCCAGGCCTGGCGGTCGAAGAAGCGGCCGCTGGTGGTCAGGCCCGTGGTGGCGGCGTTGGGCTGGTCGCCCGCGGCGCCGTTGGTCGCATTGAATCCGGTCTCGAGCGTGAAGGCGGCGCCGTAGCCCGATCCGAAGTCCTTGGTGCCCGCGAACCCGAGCCGGCTGCGCAGGATCGCGCCGTCCTGCAGCGAGTTGATCTTGGCGCCGCTGCTGCTGTGCATGTGGTTGCCGTATTCGTCGAAGTCGCCATAGACCATGAAGCTGCTGGTGGGCGTCTTGATCTGCAGCAGGCGCGCAATGGGCACCAGCTGCGAGGCGGTGCCGATGTCGGTGGCGGCCGGGATGGCCGGCTGCGGATTGACCACCACGCCCGCAAGCGACGGCGCGGCGGCGGCCTTCTGGTCGTCCGCGGCGCGCTGCGCCTTGAGATCGGCGACCTGGGCCTGCAGCTTCTGCACGGCGGCTTCGAGGTCGCTCAGCTGGTCGGCGCGCGCGGCGCTGGTGGCCACCAGCAGGCCGGCCGACACGAGCAGGGCGGCGACGGGATTCATGCGGAACTCAAATTTCGGGTGGAACATCGAAAGTCTCCTCGTGACCTGGTGCGGTCTGGTGGTTGTCGAACACGGTGGGAACGGGTGCGGGCGCCTTGCGCAGCCACAGGAGGCGGCGCATTCTGGCAAGTCGAAAACTCTACTGCGGGCCGAGCGTTGCGATCAACGCGCGCAACTGCTCGAACTCGTCGGATTGCAGGTCGGAAAGCGGTGGTCGCACGGGGCCGGCGGAATGCCCGACGATCGTCGCCCCGGCCTTCACGATGGACACGGCGTAGCCCTCGCAGCGATTGCGCAGCGCGATGTAGGGCAGGAAGAAGTTGCGGATCACCGCGTCGCAGGCGGCGCTGTCGCCGGCCGCGTGGGCCGCGTAGAAATCCATGGCCATGCGCGGCGCGAAGTTGAAGACGGCCGAAGAGTAGACCGGGCAGCCCATGGCCTTGTAGGCGCCTGCGAACACCTCCGCCGTGGGCAGCCCGCCCAGGTAGGCGAAGCGGTCGCCCAAGGTCTGGCGCACGGCGACGAACTTCTCGATGTCGCCCACGCCGTCCTTGAAGCCCACGAGGTTGGTGCAGCGCTGCGCGAGCACCTCCAGCGATGCGGGCGTGAGGCGGCAGCCGCCGCGGTTGTAGACGATCACGCCGATCTTCACGCTGCGGCACACCGCCTCGATGTGCGCCACGAGACCGGCCTGGCTCGCCTCGGTGAGGTAGTGCGGCAGCAGCAGGATGCCTTGCGCGCCCAGGCGCTCGGCTTCCTGCGCGTACTGGATCGCCAGCGTGGTGCCGCCGCCGGCGCCCGCGACGATGGGCGTGCGGCCGCGGCAGGTGTCGAGCGCCACGCGGATCACGTCGGAGAATTCGCGCGGCTCCAGCGAGAAGAACTCTCCGGTGCCGCCGGCGGCGAACAGCACCGAGGCGCCGTAGGGCTGCAACCATTCCAGGCGCGCGGCGTAGGGTGCCGGCGCGAAACGCAGATCGGCGTCGAAGTCGGTCAAGGGGAACGACAGCAGGCCGGCCTGCAGTACGGTCTTGAGCTCTTCAGGTGTCATCGTGTTGTCTCCGCGTGGTCGGCGAGCGTCGCGAGATGCTCACTCCTGGATCATTATTTGACCCTTGTTGTCAGTCATCGTATAACAATGAAGATCATGGCAACCCCGGGAAAGCCCGGATCGAACAACACTTCAGACACGCCCATTGACAGTATGCGCAAGTCGTTGGTGTTATCCCTGTATCCGGCCCGTCGCCCAGCACCTACAGTCACCCTAGTTGTACGACAACCTATGACAAGCCGAACGCTTGCAACCGAGACAAGACGACCGCCATGGCCTCGACCGCTCCCGCCGCCCCGTTCCATCGCCTGCTGCTCACCGGTGCCGCCGGCGGCCTCGGGCGTGAACTGCGCCGCCGCCTGCCGGCCCATTGCGAGATCCTGCGGTTGTCAGACATCTCAGCGCTCGGCGAGGCCGGGCCACGCGAGGAAGTGCAGCTCGTCGACCTGGCCGACGCGGACGCGGTGCTGGCGCTGCTGGAAGGCGTCGACGCGGTCGTCCACCTGGGCGGCGTCTCCACCGAGCAGCCGTGGGAGGCGATCCTGCCGGCCAACATCGTCGGCACCTACAACCTGTACGAGGCCGCGCGCAAGCAGGGCGTGAAGCGCGTGGTGTTCGCCAGCTCCAACCACGTCACCGGCTTCTACCGCCAGGACGAGGTGATCCCTGCCAACGCGCCGCCGAAGCCGGACGGCCTGTACGGGCTGTCCAAGGCCTTCGGCGAGGATGTGGCGCAGCTGTACTTCGACCGCCACGGCATCGAGACGGTGAGCCTGCGCATCGGCTCGTCGTTCGCCGTGCCGCGCGACCGCCGCATGCTGCACACCTGGATGAGCTTCGACGACATGGAACGCCTGGTGCTGGCCGCCCTCGTCGCCAAGGACGTCGGCCACAGCACCATCTGCGGCGTCAGCGCCAACCCGCACGTCTGGTGGGACAACGCGAGCGCGGCCCACATCGGCTACGTGCCGCGCGACAGCTCCGCGCCGTTCGCCGCGCAGATCGAGCGCGACACCCCGCCCGCCGATCCGACCGACCCCGCCGTCATCTACCAGGGCGGCGCCTTCGTGAAGCTGGGGCCGTCGCGATGAGCGCCTTGCGCGCGGAACGCGTGCGCCCGGGCCACCGCGACCGCGTGGGCGAAAGTCCGCTGTGGCACGCGGCCGAACGCGCGCTGTACTGGGTGGACATCGAGGCCTGCGCCATCCGGCGCCTGGCCGGCGGCGAGCTGCAGTCGTGGACGCTGCCCGAGCGCGTGGCCTGCGTCGCGCTGCACGCCGGCGGTGGCCTCGTGGCCGCGCTGGAGTCGCGTGTCGCGCACGCCACGCTCGGCGCCGACGGCAAGTTCACGCTCGCGACGCTCGCCCCCGCCCGCCACGAGCGCGACGACATGCGCTTCAACGACGGCCGCTGCGACCGCGCCGGCCGCTTCTGGGTGGGCAGCATGGTGCGCGACATGGGCGCCAACGTGCCCGCCGGCCGCGTGTACAGGCTCGACACGCACGGCTTTGCCGCGGCGGACATCGACGACCTGTACACGCCCAACGGCCTCGCCTTCGATCCCGACGGCCGGGGCATCTGGTGGAGCGACAGCCACCCGCTGTCGCAATGCATCTGGCACGCGCCGTTGGCCGACGACGGCACGGTGGGCAAGCGACGCCTCGTGGCCGACCTGCACGACCAGCCCGGCCGCCCCGACGGCGCCGCGATGGACGTGGACGGCGGCTACTGGATCTGCGCCAACGACGGCGGCCGCGTGCTGCGCCTGACGCCCGCCGGCCGCGTCGACCGCGTCCTCGACGTGCCGGTGAGCAAGCCCTCCATGTGCAGCTTCGGCGGCGACGGCCTCGACACGCTGTACGTCACCTCCATCCAGCCCGCGAATCCGCAGGGCGACGACCTCCTGCTGTCCGGCGAGGTGTTCGCGCTGCGCCCCGGCACGCAAGGCCTCGCAGAGACGCCCTTCAAGCTCGCCGGCTGACGCCGCGCTCGCTTCCACACGACACCGCACAACACGACAACCGGAGACAAGCCATGACCTCATTCAAGACCACCCCGTTCCGTTCGCTGGCGCTGGCCGCCGCAGTCGCGCTCGCCTGCGCGACCGCGCAGGCGCGCGAGTTCCGCTCCGCCGACATCCACATCAAGGAATACCCCACCACGCTGGCCGTGAAGTACATGGGCGACCAACTGGCGAAGAACACCGGCGGCAAGGACAAGATCAAGGTGTTCGCCGACGGCGCACTGGGCTCCGAGAAGGACACCGTCGAACAGGTCAAGATCGGCGCGCTGGACATGGTGCGCGTCAACACCGCGGCCTTCCACGGCATCGTGCCCGAGTCGATGATCCCGTCGCTGCCGTTCCTGTTCCGCGACATCGCCCACTTCCGCAAGACCATGTACGGCCCGCAGGGCGACAAGGTGCTGGCCGCGTTCGAGAAGGCCGGCTTCATCGGCCTGGCGCTGTATGAAAGCGGCGCGCGCTCGTTCTACGGCAAGAAGGCCATCCGCAGTCCGGCCGACATGAAGGGCATGAAGGTGCGCGTGCAGCCGTCCGACCTGTGGGTGGACCTGATCACGGCCGTCGGCGCATCGCCCACGCCGATGCCGTTCGCCGAGGTCTACACGGGCCTGAAGACGGGCCTGCTGGACGCCGCGGAAAACAACATCCCGTCCTACGACGAGATGAAGCACTACGAGTCGGCGCCGGTGTTCTCGGAGACGGAGCACGTGATGTCGCCCGAGGTGCTCGTGTTCTCCAAGAAGATCTGGGACACGCTGACTCCCGAAGAGCAGGCCGCGCTGCGCAAGTCGGCCAAGGAATCGGTGCCCTACTACCAGACGCTGTGGGTCGCCAAGGAGACCGCGGCGCGCGCCTCGGTGCTCAAGGCGGGCGCGAAGATCATCCCGGCCTCGGAGATCGACCGCAAGGCCTTCAAGGACGCCGAGAAGCCGGTGTGGGACAAGTACATGTCCACGCCGGAGATCCGCAGCGTCGTGAACGAAATCGTCAACACGAAGTAAGCTGACACCCCACGGCACCATCGGAGCTCCCTGTGACCTGGCTCGCCCATCTCAACGCCCGCCTCACCGCCATCGTGCTCGTGCTTGCACGCCTGTGCCTGGCGGGACTCGGCATCATCGTGGCCTACGGCGTGGTGATGCGCTATGCCTTCAACAACGAGCCGCCCTACGTCGAGCAGCTCGCGCTGCTGCTGGTGATCTCGGTGTCGATGTTCGGTGCCGCCGCGGTGGCGCACGACGCCGGGCACATCGGCCTCGACTCGCTCGTCAATCGGCTGCCAGCGGTGGTGCGGCACTGGATCGCGCGCCTCGTCGCGCTCTCCACGCTGAGCTTCGCGCTGGTGATCCTGTATGGCGCCTGGGAGATGTCCAAGTCCACGTACGACAACCAGATCCCCACGCTGGGCATCTCCGAGGCCTGGCGCTACCTGCCGCTGATCATCGCCGGCGGGCTGATCGCGCTGTTCTCGATCGATCGCATGTTGCGCCGCATGCCGACGCCCGAACAAGAGTGACACGAACGCCATGGCCCTGACCCTTCTCTGCTCCACGTTCGTCGTCCTGCTCCTGCTGGGCGTTCCGGTGGCCTTCGCCATCGGCCTCGCGTGCCTCGCCGCGTTCTTCTCCGAAGGCCTGCCCATCGCCACCGCCGTGCAGATGATGGTGTCGGGCATGAACGTGTTCTCGTTCCTCGCGATCCCGTTCTTCATCTTCTCGGGCGAGCTGATGCTGCATGGCGGCATCGCCGACAGGATCATGAACTTCGCGCGCAGCCTCACCGGCCACGTGCGCGGCGGTCTGGGCCTGGCCAACGTGCTGGCCAGCACGCTGTTCGGCGGCGTCTCCGGCTCGCCCGTGGCCGACACCTCGGCGATGGGCGGCGTGATGATCCCGCTGATGAAGCGCGAGGGCTACGGCGCCGACTACGCCGTCAACGTGACGACGCACGCGTCGCTCACCGGCGCGTTGATGCCCACGTCGCACAACATGATCATCTACGCCTTCGCGGCGCAGGCGGCCGCGGGCGAGATCGCCGGCCACACGATCAAGGGCGTGTCGATCGGCGACCTGATGTTCGCCGGCCTGATCCCCGTGTTCTGGATCATGGTGTGCATTCTCGTGGCGGCCTACTGGCAGGCCGTGCGCTGCGGCTATCCGAAGCGCGCGGACGGCAGCTCGATGATCCGCATGTTCCCGGGCTGGGGCACCGTCGCGCGCACCGGCGTCGCGTCGCTGCCGGGCCTGGCCATCATCGGCATCATCCTGGGTTGCGTGATGGGCGGCGTCACCACCGCCACCGAGGCCGCGGCCATCGCCGTCGCCTGGTCGCTGTTCCTCACGACCGTGGTCTATCGCAGCATGACGCGCGAGAAGATGTGGCACGCGCTCGGCAAGGCGGCACGCACCACTGGCGTGATCCTGCTGCTGATCGGCGTGTCCAACATGCTGCGCTGGCAGATGGCCTACCTCGAGATCCCCGACAGCATCCAGTCGCTGCTGCTCGACGCCACGAAGCAGCCCTGGCTGATGCTGCTTTACATCAACATCATCCAGATCGTGCTGGGCATGTTCCTGGACATGGCCGCCCACATCCTGATCACCACCCCGCTGCTGTTGCCGCTGGCCATCCAGATGGGCGTGGGGCCGGTGCAGTTCGGCATGATGCTGCTGCTCAATTGCGCGCTCGGGCTGGTGCATCCCCCGGTCGGAACGGTGCAGTTCGTGGGCTGCGCGATCGGCGAGATCTCGATGGGACAGGCCACGCGCACCGCCTGGCCGTACTACCTCGCGATCTGGGTGGCGATCAACCTGGTCACCTACGTGCCGTCGTTCTCCACCTGGCTGCCGTCCGCGATCACGGGCCACGCGGTGTTCTGACGTTCGACCGCGCCTCAAGTCCCGGGCAGGACTGTCGACAATCATGAACGGGGCTCGGCTGGCATGATTCTGGCTACGAACCGTTACCACCCTTCGCGTTGCTGACAGCCCGCGCGAGCTCGACAGTTGCACAATGCGCGAGCAGTCCCGGCGACCCCGGGCGGCTGCCACTTGTGACGGTTCCTTCCCGAACGGCGCCCGACGCCTCCAAGCCATGCCTGTCATCGCAGTCATCAATCGCAAAGGCGGAAGCGGCAAGAGCACGCTGGCCACGCAACTGGCCGGTTCGCTGGCCAACCGCGGGTTCCAGGTGATGCTGGGCGACGTCGATCGCCAGCAGTCGTCCCTCGCCTGGCTGCGTCGACGGGCGGCCCAGTCGCTGGTCAACAAGAACGTGGCGATCGCGGGCTCGGCCTTCGGCAGCCACAGCGTGATGCGGCCGGCTGCCGGCATGACGCACGTGGTGCTCGACACCCCCGGAGGCCTGCACGGCTTCGACCTCGCCCGCGTGGCGATGAGCGCCGACGCGATCCTGATGCCCGTCAGCGACAGCGTGTTCGACCGCGAATCCGCGCTCGAATGCCATGCCGAGCTCATGACGCTCCCCCGCGTGGCAGCGGGCCGCTGCAAGGTGGCCATCGTGGGCATGCGCGTGGATGCGCGCACCAAGGGCGCCGCGCGCCTGGAGGCCTGGGCGCTGGAACATGGCCTGGCTTACGTGGGCTCGCTGCGAGAATCGCAGCTCTACACCCGCTGTGCGGAGCAGGGCCTGTCGCTGTTCGACGTGGCGCCCGCCAAGGTCGAGGCCGACCTGGCGCAATGGCGTCCGCTGCTGGACTGGGTGGATGCCACCTGGGCCGAGGCCGCGCGCCTGGAGGCCACGTCCCGTACCGCCATCCCCGTCTCGGCCCCGTCGATCGCACCGCAGGCGCGCCGCCGCACCCTGGTGCGCGCAGCGCTGCCGGTGCCGGTCATCAAGGCGCCGCTCCCGGAATTCCGCCCCAGCCGCGACAGCGTGCGCCCGCCGCGCGCCGACCGCTTCGGCTGGTTGCTGGGCGTGTTCCGCTCGTTTTCCTGAGACTCCCGGGCCGGGCGGCGCCCGGTTCGTGTCGAGCGCGTGCCCCTCGCGTTGTCAGGTCCGACACATTGTTTGCATGATGTATCGGCGCGGCCTTTCGACCGCTTGATCCGCGTTCCGCCTCCGACGACGCAGCCTACTATCGAAGCACGGTCGCCAAGGCGTCGGCCGCAGCTCTACTAGGTCCTGCCATGTCACTCACCCCCCTCAGCAGCACGGCGTCCCCCATGGTGACGTCCACCAGTTCGACCCGCACCGATCGCGTCGCCGCGGCCACGGAGGCCGGCGTCGCCGCCACACTGGGCGGCGTCGCCACGGCCGCCAGCGATGGCGTCAGCGCGACCGTGTCGCTCAGCGACAAGGCCTTGCATGCGCTGCAGCACGCGGGCGAGGAGGCGGTCGACACCGTCGTGGAGGGCGGGCGCACCCTGGCCAGCGCCACGAACAGCGCGGTCGACGGCATCGAGGACGTGGCCATCGGCGCCTGGCGCGTCGCCCAGGGCGCCGCGCACGGTCTCGAGAACGCCGGGGAAGCCGTGGCGGACGCGGTGAGCGAGGGCGTGCAGGAGGTCGTGTCCACCGCCACGAGCGTGGGCAAGGCGCTGGGCCACTACGCCGAAGTGGGACTCTCGGCCACCGGCGACGCGCTGTCCGAGATCGCCAGCGGCACCGTGATGGCCGCGGCGGCGGGGGGCAAGGCGATCGCCGCGATGATCTGACGCCGCCGGGCTCCGGTGGGTCGTCGGTGCCGCGCTCAGGTCGGCGTCGACGGCGCAGTGCGCCGCATCGCCCGGAAATCCGGACATGTCGCAGGGTCATCGGAAACGGAGCGCGAAGGGCCCCGCTGATAATATGAGAGCCATCATATTCATCCAGGCACCGCCATGACGGAGCTGTCGGGTCGCAAGGCCCTGTCCCATCAACGCATCGTCGACGTCGCCTCGCGCGCCATCCGGCGCCAGGGCTACGACGGCGTGAACGTCACCGAGGTGATGCGCGCCGCCAAGCTCACGCACGGCGGGTTCTACGCGCATTTCGCGTCGCGCGACGCGCTGCTGGCCGAGGCGGTCGCCCAGGCCGGCGCCGACATCGCGCAGGCGGTGCGCGAGCAGAGCGCGCGGCTGGTGGCCGGCGGCGCCAGCGCGTTCCGGGCGATGGTGGAGATCTACCTGTCGATCGAGCACGTGCGCGACTGCGACAACGGGTGTCCGGTCTCGCTGCTGTCCGGCGAGATGTTCCGCCAGGTGCCCGAGGTGGCAGAGCCATCGCGGCGCCTCGTCGTCGGCCTGCATGAGCAGGTGAAGCGCGCCCTGCCGGCCGGCGC
>Ga0302145_10001183_pt1 | contig 10457 bp, 7 predicted proteins | sample I_Bog_E2_3_FD_192437 | JGI IMG/M metagenome (GOLD analysis project Ga0302145, IMG submission 192437) | Peat permafrost microbial communities from Stordalen Mire near Abisko, Sweden - I_Bog_E2_3 | ecosystem: Environmental > Terrestrial > Soil > Wetlands > Peat | place: Sweden: Abisko, Stordalen... | reverse complement strand
AATAAACTGACCTTCAGCGCCTTCGTGCGTAATGAAGAGGAGTGTTCGATGAAAGCCATTGCCACCGCACTGCTTGTCACCACCGGCCTCACCCTCAGCGGCGTCAGTCTCGCCGCCCAGACCCTGACCATCGCCACCGTCAACAACAGCGACATGATCCGCATGCAGAAGCTCTCGAAAACCTTCGAAGCCGAGCACCCGGACATCAAGCTCAACTGGGTGGTACTGGAAGAAAACGTCCTGCGCCAACGCCTGACCACCGATATCGCCACCCAGGGCGGACAGTTCGACGTGCTGACCATCGGCATGTACGAAGCTGCACTCTGGGGCGCCAAAGGCTGGCTGGAACCGATGAACAACCTGCCCGCCGCCTACGATATCGACGACGTATTCCCGTCGGTGCGTGATGGTCTTTCCGTCAAGGGCACCCTGTTCGCCCTGCCGTTCTACGCCGAAAGCTCCATGACCTACTACCGCACCGACCTGTTCAAGGACGCCGGCCTGACCATGCCCGAGCGCCCGACCTGGGAACAGATCGGCGAATTCGCCGTCAAGCTCAACCACCCCGACAAGGAGCAATACGGTATCTGCCTGCGCGGCAAGGCCGGCTGGGGCGAGAACATGGCCCTGATCACCACCGTGGCCAATGCCTACGGCGCGCGCTGGTTCGATGAGAAGTGGCAGCCGGAATTCAACGGTCCGGAGTGGAAGAACGCCCTGAACTTCTACGTCGACACCATGAAAAAAGCCGGCCCGCCGGGCGCTTCGAGTAACGGTTTCAACGAAAACCTCGCGCTGTTCAACAGCGGCAAGTGCGCCATGTGGGTCGACGCCAGCGTGGCCGGCTCCTTCGTCACCGACAAGACCCAGAGCAAGGTCAGCGACCACGTCGGCTTTACCTACGCACCGCATCAGGTCACCGAGAAAGGCTCGGCCTGGCTCTACTCCTGGGCCCTGGCGATCCCGACCAGTTCCAAGGCCAAGGACGCGGCGAAAGTCTTCAGCAGCTGGGCCACCTCCAAGGAATACGGCGCCCTGGTTGCCAAGGAAGACGGCATTGCCAACGTACCGCCAGGCACCCGAGCCTCGACCTACAGCGATGCCTACATGAAGGCCGCGCCGTTCGCCAAGATCACCCTGGAATCACTGAAGGCCGCCAATCCGAAAGACCCGAGCGCCAAGCCCGTGCCTTATGTCGGGATCCAGTTGGTGACCATTCCCGAGTTCCAGGCCATCGGCACCCAGGTCGGCAAGCAGTTCTCCGCCGCACTGACCGGCCAGACCACCGTCGACAAGGCCCTGGCCGATGCCCAGACCTTCACCGAACGCGAAATGAAACGCGCGGGTTATCCGAAGTAACCCCATTCAGGGACAACACACCGTCCCTGTAGGAGCAGAGCTTGCTCGCGAAGCTTTTGACGGACTCAAAGCCGTCATCGCCAGCAAGCCCGGCCTCCCGAGCCCGCGCAATACCTGTTCGCTATTTGCCTTCCATTGGTTCTGATCACCATGAATACCTCCACTGCCAAAGCCCATATGGATATACCCCAGCCGTTGCGCAAAAGCCGTCTGCGCAACCCCGGCTGGTTTCTGGTCTCACCATCAGTCGGCCTGTTGCTGCTGTGGATGATCGTGCCCCTGGGCATGACCGTTTACTTTTCGCTGATCCGCTACAACCTGCTGTATCCGGGCGAGAACCAGTTCGTCGGCCTGGAAAACTACACCTACTTCCTGACCGACTCGGGCTTTCTCCCGGGCGCCACCAACACCCTGTTGCTGGTCGGTAGCGTATTGCTGATCAGCGTGGTGTTCGGCGTGCTGATCTCGGCACTGCTGGAAGCCAGCGAGTTCTTCGGCCGCGGCATCGTCCGGGTCCTGCTGATCTCGCCCTTCTTCATCATGCCCACCGTCGGTGCGCTGATCTGGAAAAACCTGATTTTCCACCCGGTCTCGGGGATTCTCGCCGCACTGTGGCGAGTGTTCGGCGCACAGCCGGTGGACTGGCTGGCCCATTACCCGCTGCTGTCGATCATCATCATCGTCTCCTGGCAGTGGCTGCCCTTCGCGATCCTGATCCTGATGACCGCCATGCAGTCCCTCGACCAGGAACAGAAAGAAGCCGCGCGCCTGGATGGTGCCGGCCCCGTGGCGATCTTCTGGCACCTGACCCTGCCGCACCTGGCCCGGCCGATTGCCGTGGTGGTGATGATCGAAACCATCTTCCTGCTCTCGGTGTTCGCGGAAATCTTCACCACCACCAACGGTGGTCCGGGCTACGCCTCGACCAACCTGGCCTACCTGATCTACAACCAGGCCCTGGTGCAGTTCGATGTCGGCATGGCTTCGGCCGGCGGTTTGATCGCCGTGATCATCGCCAATATCGCCGCGATCATCCTGGTCCGGATGATCGGCAAAAACCTGACAGACAAGCCTTGAGGCCCGCGCCATGACCCTCACACTCAAACAATCCCGGCGCCTGCAAAGCGTTCTGCTCGGCACCCTGGCCTGGGCCATCGCGATCCTGATCTTCTTCCCGATCTTCTGGATGGTGCTGACCAGCTTCAAGACCGAAATCGATGCGTTCGCCACGCCGCCGCAGTTCTTCTTCACCCCGACGCTGGAGAACTACCTGCATATCCAGGAGCGCAGCGACTACTTCCACTTCGCCTGGAACTCGGTGGTGATCTCCTTCAGCGCCACCTTGCTGTGCATGCTGATCGCGGTGCCGGCGGCCTACTCCATGGCGTTCTATGAAACCCAGAGGACCAAACGCACCCTGCTGTGGATGCTCTCCACCAAGATGCTGCCGCCGGTGGGTGTGCTGATGCCGATCTACCTGCTGGCCAAGAGCTTTGGCCTGCTGGACACGCGCCTGGCGCTGATCGTGATCTACACCCTGATCAACCTGCCGATCGTGGTCTGGATGATTTACACCTACTTCAAGGACATCCCCAAGGACATCCTCGAGGCGGCCCGCCTCGATGGCGCGACCCTGTGGCAGGAAATGGTCCGGGTGCTGCTGCCGATCAGCAAGGGCGGGCTGGCCTCGACCCTGCTGCTGTCGCTGATCCTGTGCTGGAACGAGGCGTTCTGGTCATTGAACCTGACCTCCTCCCAGGCCGCGCCGCTGACCGCATTGATCGCGTCCTATTCAAGCCCCGAAGGTTTGTTCTGGGCCAAATTATCGGCCGTTTCGACCCTGGCCTGTGCCCCGATCCTGATCTTCGGCTGGATCAGCCAGAAGCAGTTGGTGCGCGGCTTGTCCTTCGGCGCTGTGAAATAAATACTTAAAAGGAGCCTCACCATGGCCAACCTGAAAATCAAGAATCTGCAAAAAGGCTTCGAAGGCCTGTCCATCATCAAGGGCATCGACCTGCAAGTGAACGACCGCGAGTTCGTGGTCTTCGTCGGCCCGTCGGGCTGCGGCAAATCCACCCTGCTGCGCCTGATCGCGGGCCTCGAGGAAGTCACCTCCGGCACCATCGAGCTGGACGGTCGCGATATCACCGAAGTCAGCCCGGCCAAGCGCGACCTGGCGATGGTCTTCCAGACCTATGCCCTGTACCCGCACATGAGCGTCCGCAAGAACATGTCGTTCGCCCTCGACCTGGCCGGCGTGGCCAAGACCGAGGTGGAGCGCAAGGTCAATGAAGCCGCACGGATCCTCGAACTCGGGCCGCTGCTGGAGCGCAAGCCCAAGCAACTCTCCGGTGGCCAGCGCCAGCGTGTCGCCATCGGTCGCGCCATCGTGCGCAACCCGAAGATCTTCCTGTTCGACGAACCGCTGTCCAACCTCGACGCCGCCCTGCGGGTGCAGATGCGCCTGGAACTGGCGCGCCTGCACAAAGAGTTGCAGGCCACCATGATCTACGTGACCCACGACCAGGTCGAAGCCATGACCCTGGCCGACAAGGTGGTGGTGCTCAATGCCGGGCGCGTCGAGCAGGTCGGTTCGCCCCTGGAGCTCTACCACGCACCGGCCAACCTGTTCGTCGCCGGCTTCCTCGGCACGCCGAAAATGGGTTTTCTCAAGGGTAAGGTCAGTCGCCTCGACGGCCAGGGCTGTGAAGTCGAACTGGAGGCCGGCACGCGCATCAGCCTGCCGTTGAGCGATCCCGGCCTCAGCGTCGGCAGCCCGGTGACCCTGGGGATTCGCCCGGAGCACCTGGAGCTCGCCAAGCCGGGCGACTGCACCTTGCAGGTCACCGCCGACGTCGGCGAACGCCTGGGCAGCGACACCTTCTGCCACGTGCGCACCGCCTCCGGTGAGGCCCTGACCATGCGTATCCGCGGGGACATGGCCAGCCAGTACGGGGAAACCCTCAAGCTGCACCTGGACAGCAGCCACTGCCATTTATTCGATGCCAACGGTGTAGCGGTCGCCCGTCCGCTGCGCGCTGCCGCCTGATTGCCGAGAGCCTTAGCAATGAAACTGAACAAGCAGAATCTCAACCGGCTGGCTCCTGAAGTCCGCCTGCCCCTCTACAACCTGGCCGATACCCGCCAGGGCATCGTCCATATCGGCGTCGGTGGTTTCCATCGCGCCCACCAGGCGTACTACACCGACGCCCTGATGAATACCGGCGAGGGCCTGGACTGGGCCATCTGCGGGGCCGGCCTGCGCAACGAAGACCGCCGCGCCCGGGATGACCTGGCCGGGCAGGACTACCTCTTCACCTTGTTTGAGCTGGGCGACAGCGATGACACCGAAGTCCGGGTGATCGGCGCCATCAGCGACATGCTGCTGGCCCAGGACGACCGCCAGGCCCTGATCGACAAGCTGGCCTCGCCGCAGATCCGCATCGTCTCGCTGACCATCACCGAAGGTGGCTACTGCATCGACGACAGCAACGGCGAGTTCATGACGCACCTGCCGCAGATCCAGCACGACCTCACCCACCCCGACGCGCCGCAGACCGTCTTCGGCTTTCTCTGCGCGGCCCTGGCCAAACGCCGGGCCGCCGGTATCCCGGCCTTCACCCTGATGTCCTGCGACAACCTGCCCCACAACGGCGCGGTGGCCCGCAAGGCCCTGCTGGCCTTCGCCGCCTTGCGCGACGCCGACCTGCATGACTGGATCGCCGCCCATGTGAGCTTTCCCAATGCCATGGTCGACCGCATCACGCCGATGACCAGCACCGCCCACCGCCTGCAACTGCACGACGAACACGCCGTCGACGATGCCTGGCCGGTGGTTTGCGAACCCTTTGTGCAATGGGTGCTGGAAGACAAGTTCGTCAACGGCCGTCCGGCCTGGGAAAAGGTCGGCGTGCAGTTCACCGACGACGTCACACCCTATGAAGAAATGAAGATCAAGCTGCTCAACGGCAGCCATCTGGCCCTGACCTACCTGGGTTTCCTCAAGGGTTACCGGTTTGTCCACGAGACCATGAACGACCCGCTGTTCGTCAAGTACATGCGTGCCTACATGGACCTGGACGTCACCCCGCAACTGGCGCCGGTACCGGGCATCGACCTGACCGAGTACAAGGACACCCTGGTACAGCGCTTCTCCAACCAGGCGATTGCCGACCAGTTGGAGCGGGTGTGTTCCGATGGTTCGTCGAAGTTTCCCAAGTTCACCATCCCGACCCTCAACCGGCTGATTGCCGACGGTCGCGAGACCGAGCGCGCGGCGCTGGTGGTGGCGGCCTGGGCCTTGTACCTCAAGGGTGTCGATGAAAACGGCACGACCTACAGCATTCCGGACCCACGGGCCGAATTCTGTCAGGCGCTTGTGGCGGATGACACCTTGATCGTGCAGCGGCTGTTCGCTGTCGAGGAAATTTTCGGCACGGCGATTCCCCAGTCCGCCGAGTTTATCGCCGCTTTCGAACGCTGCTTCAACAGTTTGCGAGAAGTGGGCGTGAGCAAGACGCTGGAACGTTTGCTGGCGAAAACGAACTGAATGCGTGACGAACCTTTGTGGCGAGCGGGCTTGCCACAGGTTAGCTCTCCACAAAGGGATCGCCTTACTCAAGCAGGCCAAGCATGAATCAGAAACTCTATCTCGGTATCGATTGCGGTACCCAAGGCACCAAGGCCATCGTCCTCGACACCGTCAGCGGCCAGGTGCTGGGCCAGGGCTCGGCCCCACACGACATGATCAGCGGCGCCAACGGTCGCCGCGAGCAGGACACCGGGCAATGGCTGGACGCTTTTGTCCAGGCCACCCGGCAAGCACTGGCCGCCGCCGCTGTCGACGGCCAGGCCATCCTCGGCCTCGGCGTTTCCGGCCAGCAACACGGCCTGGTCCTGCTCGATGAACAAGGCCAGGTCCTGCGCCCGGCCAAACTCTGGTGCGACACCGAAACCACGCCGGAAAACCAGCGCCTGCTGGAACGGCTGGGAGGCGAGCAGGGTTCACTCGAACGCCTCGGCCTGGTCATCGCTCCCGGCTATACCGTGTCCAAGTTGCTCTGGACCAAAGAGCAGCACCCGGACCTGTTCGCCCGGATCGCCCATATCCTGCTGCCCCACGATTACCTCAACTACTGGCTTACCGGCCGCAGTTGCGCGGAATACGGCGATGCCTCGGGCAGCGGCTATTTCGATGTGCGCAAGCGCTGCTGGGACCTGCCGTTGCTGGACGGGATCGACCCCAGCGGGCGCCTGCAAGCCGCCTTGCCGGAACTGATCGAAGCCCACCAGCCGGTGGGTCGGGTCCTTCCCGAGATCGCCGGACTGCTGGGCATCAACCCCAACGCCCTGGTCTCCAGTGGCGGCGGCGACAACATGATGGGCGCCATCGGTACCGGCAATATCCAGGCAGGGATCATCACCATGAGCCTGGGCTCGTCCGGTACGGTCTATGCCTATGCCGACCAGCCCCTGGTCAGCCCCCACGCCTCGGTCGCGGCCTTTTGCTCTTCCAGCGGCGGCTGGCTGCCGCTGATCTGCACCATGAACCTGACCAACGCCACCGGCGCGCTGCGTGAGCTGTTCGCTCTCGGGCTCGACGACTTCAATGCCCGGGTCGAGCAAGCGCCGATCGGCGCCGACGGGGTCAGCATGCTGCCATTTCTCAACGGCGAGCGGGTCCCCGCCCTGCCCCAGGCGACTGGCAGCCTGTCAGGCCTGACCCTGACCAACCTGACCCAGGCCAACCTGTGTCGCGCGGTCGTCGAGGGCACCACCTTCGGCCTGCGTTACGGCCTGGACCTGCTGCGTGAGGCCGGCCTCAAGAGCCACGGTATCCGCCTGACCGGTGGTGGTTCGAAAAGCCCGGTGTGGCGGCAGATGGTCGCCGATATCATGGACACCCCGGTGGTCTGCACCCGCCAGAGCGAAGCCGCGGCCCTCGGTGCGGCGATCCAGGCCGCCTGGTGTGAATCCGCCGGTGTGCAAAACCTGGCCGAACTGTGCGAACGTTGCGTCAGCCTCGATCCGGCCAGCGAAACCCGGCCGATAGCAGCCAACGTCGCCGCCTACCAACCCGTTTATCAGCACTACCGCCAACAGGTAGCGGCCCTTCAAGAGTGAGTACCCATGTATCTGGTCTGTGGTGAAGCGCTGTTCGATTTTTTCAGTGAGCCTGACGCGAGCGGGCAAACCTCGAAAGTGAATTTCAAGGCGATTGCCGGCGGTTCGCCGTTCAACGTTGCGGTCGGCCTGCGCCGCCTGGGGGTCGACGCGGCATTGTTTGCCGGCCTGTCCACCGATTACCTGGGGCGCCGTCTGCAGCAAGTCTTGCAGGAAGAAGGTGTGCGTGGCGATTACCTGCTGGACTTCGACGCCCCCACCACCCTGGCGATGGTTGCCGTGGGCGCCGACGGTTCGCCCCATTACAGTTTCCGCGGCGAAGGCTGTGCCGACCGCCAGTTGCTGCCGGGCCACCTGCCGAAGCTGGGTGACGAGGTGCGTGGTTTGCACATCGGCTCGTTTTCGCTGGTGGTGCAACCGATTGCCGATACCCTGCTGACCCTGGTGCAGAGGGAAAGCGGCCGGCGGCTGATTACCCTCGACCCCAACGTGCGACTCAATCCGGAACCGAATATCGAGCTCTGGCGCCAACGCATCGCGGCCCTGGCCGAACATGCCGACATGATCAAGGTCAGCGATGAAGACCTGGGCCTGCTCTACCCGGATCGCGACCCGCAGAGCATCGCCCAGGAGTGGCTGGCCCAGCGCTGCCAACTGGTGTTCCTGACCCGTGGCACCCAGGGCGCCAGCGTCTACAGTCGCCAGCATGGCCACTGGTCGGTACCGGCCCGCGAAGTCATCACCGCCGATACCGTCGGTGCCGGCGATACCTTCCAGGCCGCGCTGATCGCCTGGTTGACCGAACAGCAGCTTGATTCAGTGGAAGGTCTGGAGCGCCTGGACAAGGCCCAGATCGACGCGATGCTGAACTTCGCCGTCAGCGCCGCGGCGATCACCTGCAGCCGCACCGGGCCGGACCTGCCCTATCGCCATCAGGTGGTGTGACCCCGGAAAAACGACAGACGGCGCTTCGAACTGTCATTTCTAACAGGTGGCAAAGGGATAGCAGAGGAGTTAACTAAACCCGTCACTTGTAGAAAAGCCGTTACAGGTGGGTAAACACTTTTGCTCATCAGGGATGGACCCAACATGAACAACCGTCTGAAGCTTCCAGCCACGTCTCTAATGATGATCGGCGCCTTGTCCGCCAGCGTCCTGCTGACACCCGCGCAAGCCGCCACCCTTCAACCCGTCGGCCCCACCACCGTCACCGCCAGCAGCCTGGCGCAATCGGTGAACAGCACAGGAAAAGTTGTGGGGGCCGTCGGCTCCGATACCCCCGGCGGGCCCGATAGCGCCTGGGTCGATCCCGGTGTCACGCTGACCCCGCTGAGTCCCGGCGAGTCGTGCCGGGCCAACAGCATCAGCAACGAACCGCAGGGGAGAAATATCCAGAGTGTGCTCGGTACTTGCACAACGGCCACAGGCCCGGCGCATGTGACAACCTGGTCACCCGAGAGCGATAACCCAACGGAAGACAAACCCCTGTCGTTACTCGGCACCGGCCTGCTGCCCGATCCCAGCGCCCAGGCCACCGCCAGGAACAGGGTCACGGGTACTACCGCCGGCCAGAGTTTCGACAGTGCCGGACAAGCCGCGTCAATCGCCTGGAATCAGGGCACCGCCGTCGCCCTGACCTTGCTCGATGTGCCACTGGTGCGGGACAACTGTCTGCCTGTCGCGGTCAATTACCGGGTGTTCAGCAACGTCGACATCGCTCTCAATTGCCCCAATCCCGATGGCACCGTGACGCCGAAGCTTGCCACCAATGGCTTGCTGGGGTTTACCGTCGTCGCCCTGCCCCTTCCGGCCAACAGCCACTGCGAAGCCGTGATGGTGAACGCGGTGCGCGAGGTGTTTGGCACCTGTGTCAATCCCGCGACCAACCAACCGACCGCCACCTACTGGGCGACCCCGTCCAGTGTGCCGAAATTGCTGAATATCTCCGGTAATCCGGCGAGTCAAGCCAAATTCGCCAACGATCTGGGCTATGTGGCCGTCACCTACCAATTGGCTTCCGGAGGCCTTGCGGCGGCGCTCTGGCACCCTGCCACCAGCCAGATATTCCTGGTCAATACGGCAGCGAACATCACCTCGGTCGCAATCGTAGCGCTGGCGGGCAGCAATCGCATGCTGCTGAACCAGACGGACAGCAGCCAGATCGTGGCCGGGGCCAGCTGGACGGTTGAAAACGGCGTACAGGCCCTGGGAACCTATCAGGGGCAGACCGTCACCGGGGTCGACATCGACACCAGCGGCAGCTACGCCGCCGCAAGCGCCACTGTCGGCGGAAAACTGATAGCGCTCAGAGCCATCCTCCCTTAACCCGGCCCAGGGCCGCGGCCCCCGTAACCAGCAGTAACGGGGGCTACCAGGGTCCATGAGTCAGGTCGGCGCTGATCTGGACAAGGCGCCCCGATCCGGCAACAGGATCAACCGCGCGGAGAATTGCCATCCTCCACCAATCCCCAATCCTTGGCATCGAGCTCCTTCGCCGCGATCGGTGGCGCGGGAGGCGTCTTCTGCACGGTCAGGGCCGCGGTATCCTGATGCAGTTTCAGGCGCAGGCGCAGGTTGTTCACCGAGTCGGCGTTCTTCAGCGCTTCTTCCTCGTCGATCGCGCCCTCCACCACCAGCTCGAACAGTGCCGTATCGAAGGTGCGCATGCCGATAAGCTCGGACTTCTCCATGATGCCCTTGAGCTCGGAAAACTCATTGCGCTTGATAAAGTCTCGCACCGTCGGCGTGCCCAGCATCACTTCCACCGCCGCCCGGCGCTTGCCGTCCAGGGTCGCGACCAGACGCTGTGAAACGAACGCCTTGAGGTTGTTGCCCAAGTCATTGAGCAATTGCGGCCGGCGGTCTTCCGGGAAGAAGTTGATGATGCGGTCCAGCGCCTGGTTGGCGTTGTTGGCGTGCAGGGTGGAGATCGCCAGGTGCCCGGTATCGGCGAAGGCCAGGGCGTGTTCCATGGT
>Ga0302145_10001156_pt1 | contig 10571 bp, 8 predicted proteins | sample I_Bog_E2_3_FD_192437 | JGI IMG/M metagenome (GOLD analysis project Ga0302145, IMG submission 192437) | Peat permafrost microbial communities from Stordalen Mire near Abisko, Sweden - I_Bog_E2_3 | ecosystem: Environmental > Terrestrial > Soil > Wetlands > Peat | place: Sweden: Abisko, Stordalen... | reverse complement strand
ATCCCAATCCGTGCCCCAAATGACCTTGATGACATTCCAGCCGGCGCCGCGGAAGAGACCCTCCAGTTCCTGAATGATTTTGCCGTTGCCGCGCACCGGACCATCCAGGCGCTGCAAATTACAGTTGACCACAAAGATCAGGTTGTCGAGTTTTTCGCGCGAAGCCAGACTCAGCGCAGCCAGCGACTCGGGCTCATCCATCTCGCCATCACCAAACACGCCCCATACCTTGCGTCCCTGATCCTGCAACAGGCCACGATGCTCCAGATAGCGCAAAAAGCGCGCCTGATAAATCGCATTGATCGGGCCGATACCCATGGAACCGGTCGGGAACTGCCAGAAATTGGGCATCAGCCAGGGATGCGGATAGGAAGACAAACCTTGCCGCCCCTGCTTGGTGGCTTCAATTTCGCGTCGGTAAAAAACCAGATCTTCTTCGCCTAATGCGCCTTCGAGAAAGGCGCGGGCGTAAATGCCTGGCGCCGAATGCGGCTGAAAATACACCAGATCGCCAGCAAATTGGGCATCACGCGCACGAAAGAAATGATTGAAGCCGACTTCGAACAAATCTGCCGCCGAGGCATAACTGGCAATGTGTCCACCCAGTTCGCCGTAGGCGCGGTTGGCACGTACCACCATGGCCAGCGCATTCCAACGCATCACCGTGGCCAGATGTTCTTCGATCGCCTGCGCGTCCGAGCCGCCCGGAAATGGGGGTTCCTGCTCAGGACGGATGGTATTGATATACGGCGTATTGCGCGCATCGCGCCAATTGACGCCCCACTGTTGCGCCGCCGCGCTCAGCCGCGAGAGCAAAAAGCGCGCACGATCGGGACCGACCTCTTGTAGTACACCTTGCAGAGCCTGCAGCCATTCCTGCGTCTCTTGTGCATCAATATCGATGTCCTTGGCGAATTCGCCGGCGGATGACATTTCCACGTTTGCTCTCCCTGTTTATTTTGGAATACTTTACGCCCAATGGCGCAGAATGAGTCACCGAAATAGCTGGTCGCAACAGGTGTTTACAGAATAATATGCTGCAAATATCCCATTCAAAGCCAAAAATTTCTCATATGGAACTCGACGCCATTGATCTGCGTATTCTCAAGTTACTTCAGGAGAACAGCGCCATCAGCAATCTGGAACTGTCAGGCAAGATCAATCTGTCGCCCTCGCCGACCCTAGCTAGGGTCAAACGACTGGAAAACGAAGGCATCATCTCGCGCTATGTGGCGCTGGGCAATCCCCATCTGCTGGGGCTGAAGGTCAATGTGTTCGTCAAGGTCAGCCTGGAAAAACAAGAGTCGCAGGCACTGGCGCAATTCGAGGCGGCAGTGAGCGTCTTCGATGAAGTGATGGAGGTCTATCTCATGACTGGCGATGAAGACTATCTGTTGCGTATCGTGGTCCCCGATCTGCAAGCACTGGAGCACTTCATTCTCGAGCATCTCACCAAGATTGCCGGCATCAAGAATATCCGTTCCAGCTTTGCGCTCAAGCAGGTCAAATACAAAACCGCGCTGCCGATCGGTTAACCACGGCAACGCGCAAATAAAAAAGGGCGGCTTACATTGCTGTAGGCCGCCCAAGCGGAGCCGACGCTCGTCACATCGGCGATGAGGCCATGCTTGCGCACACGGTACCCCATCCGCTCACCCCACTACACAAACTCCCCCAAGACATTCTCTTGCTGAGCGCCTGACTCGCAATACAGCAGTCGATGTAAGGAGTTTCCGACAAACCGGCCAGCCTGAATATAGGAGTTTTCCTGAGTAGTGGAGGTCGTGTTATTTCGCCACAAGCAACGTGCACAGCAAGCTATAAAGACAGATAGACTCGTTGCACAGTGCTGTCGGCGGCCAGTTGCGCCATCGTCCCTTGATAGTGGATATGGCCGTTTTCCAGCACATAAGCGCGGTCGCTGACCTGCGCGGCAAAATGCAGATTTTGCTCCGACAACAGGATCGACATGCCAGCACGCTTGAGTTGCACAATCATCTGCGCCATCTGCTCGACGATCACTGGCGCCACGCCTTCCGATGGTTCGTCCAGCAATAGCAGATACGGGTTGCCCATGAGGGTGCGTGCTACGGTCAGCATCTGTTGCTCGCCACCACTCATCTGGGCACCGCCGCGCAGTGGCATCTCACCCAGATTGGGAAATAAGCTAAATAATTTTTCGGGAGTCCACGTCAGCGCATCCCGGCGCGGCGGCTGGCGACCGACTTCCAGATTTTGCAGCACATTCAGATCAGTGAAGATGCGGCGCTCCTCCGGCACATAGCCCATGCCCATGCGCGCGATGCGATGGGTCTGAGCAGCACTGATATCTTGCCCGCGAAAGAGCACCTTGCCGCGCGTGTGCGTGAGCAAACCCATCAATGCCTTCATGGTGGTCGACTTGCCTGCCCCATTGCGTCCCAGCAGCGCCACCACCTCGCCTCGCTGCACGTTCAGAGCAACATCAAACAAGACTTGCGCGCGCCCATAAAAAGCGTTGAGCGCCTCGACCTGCAACATCACTTCGCCAGCGCTCATGTCACACTCCCTGCGGCCGTGCCACTGCCAAAATAAACTTGTCGCACCAGGGGGTCGCGGCGAATCGTCTCGCCGTCGCCGGCAGCGATCACCTTGCCGCGCGCCAGCACAATCATGCGGTCGGCGAAGGCAAACACCACATCCATGCTGTGCTCCGTAAACAGCACCGCCAGATTGCGCTCGTCAACCAGCTTGCGCGTAAGCGCCATCAAGGCATGCCGTTCCGCCGTCGCCATGCCGGCGGTGGGCTCATCCATGAGCAGCAAACGCGGCCGATGCGCCAGCGCCATGGCCAATTCCACACGCTTGACGTCGCCATAGGCCAACACAGCACCGGCGCGTTCAGCCTGATCAACCATGCCAACCTGTTCCAGCAGATCAAACGCTTCATCGCGCACCATGTCAGTCGCCGCTCGCCACAGTTGCCACAACTTGCGTTCACGCGAGAGCAAGGCGGTCTGGACATTCTCCAACACCGTCAGCGAAGCAAAGCTCGCCGCCACCTGGAACGTGCGGCCGATACCCAAACGCCAGATCTGGCGCGGCGCCAGAGCGCCGATGTCGCTACCATCGAACAACACGGCACCGCTATCGGCGCGCGCTTGGCCATTGACGATATTGAAGCAAGTCGATTTACCGGCGCCGTTGGGCCCCAGCAATGCCAGCAATTGCCCGGCCGGCAAATCGAAGGAAACATCATCGAGCGCCTGCACCCCGCCGAAGCGTTTATGCAAATGGCGCACCTGCAACAGACTGCCGTTGACGACCGCATTCATGGCGTGTCCCGTTGCGTAAAGCGCTGAAACATACCAGCCAAGCCGGCTGGAAACAACAACACCAGGGCCAGCATTGTCAGCCCCAATAAAGCCTGCCAATAGTCGGTCTCGCGCGCAATCACATCCTGCAGCCAGGTAAATGCCGCCGCTCCGAGCAACGGCCCCAGCAAAGTCTGCACGCCGCCCAACATGACCATCACCAGGCCATCGACCGAGCGCCCGATACTGATGGCATCGGGCGAAATACTGCCCTTGGAAAAAGCGAACAAGGCGCCAGCCATGCCGCACACTGCGCCGGCCAGCACAAAAGCCATCCACTGCACGCGACGCACATCGATGCCAATCGCCTCCGCACGCAAGCCCGAATCACGTGCCGCGCGCAAGGCCAAGCCGAACGGCGCCAACACCACGCGCCGCAACAGCAGCACGCCCGCCACAGCAAACGCCAGCGCCAGGTAGTAATAAGCCAGCGGCGACGCCGCCCACGGCGCCGGCCAGACGCCCACCAGACCATTGCTGCCACCGGTAACATCATCCCATTGAAACACGATGGCCCAGATGATCTGCGCAAAGGCCAGCGTCAGCATTGCCAGATACACACCCGACAGACGCACGCAAAACCAGCCGAATAACAAGGCCCCGGCAGCGCCTGCCAAGGGCCCCGCCAGCAAAGCCACAGACATGCTCAAATGCAGCCGCAGCAACACCAGCGCCGCCGCATACGCACCCAAACCGAAATAGGCGGCGTGACCGAAAGAATGCATGCCGCCCGGGCCCATCATGAAATGCAGACTGGCAGCGAACAGCACAGCGATCAATATTTCTACCAACAAGACCGTCAGATAAGGAAACTGCTGCGACAACAACGGTACCGCCAGCAGCAATGCCAACAGCAGCCAGCCGGCGCGGCGCTGCCAACGTCCGGCTGCACGCAAGGGCGGCGCGGCATCGGCCAGCGCGCGCACCAGCCCCTGCGGCTTGCCCAGCAGACCCCAGGGTCGCCATACCAGTACCGCTGCCATCACCAGAAATTCGACCACCAGCGTCAGCTTGGAAAACGAGATGACCATACCGCCGAATGACACCACCCCTAAAGCCACACAGAGCGCCTTGATCTCGGCAATCAGCAGCGCTGCCAGAAAAGCCCCACTGATGGATCCCATCCCACCGACCACCACCACCACGAAAGCATTGGCGATGGTGTCCAGATCCAGTGCCAAATTGGCCGGCACGCGCGGGGTTTGCAACGCGCCGCCCAGACCGGCCAGAAAGCAGCCCAACGCAAACACCCCGGTAAACAACCAGGCCTGATTGACGCCGAGCGCCGCGACCATGTCGCGATCCTGCGTTGCAGCGCGAATCAGCGTGCCCCAGCGGGTACGATTGAGCAGCAACCACAACAAGGCCAGCACCAGCGGCCCGATGACGATGAGCAATAGATCGTATTGCGCCAGCCGGCGTCCGAGCAAATCCACCGACCCGGCCAGACCCGGCGCGCGCGGGCCGAATAGATCTTCCGGCCCCCACAGGTAGAGCGCCGCATCCTTGATGATCAGCACCAGCGCAAAGGTCGCCAGCAATTGCAGCAATTCGGGCGCGCGATAAATGCGGCGCAACACCAGCATTTCCACCAGCGCACCGAGCAAGGCCACCGCCAGCGCCGCCAGCAACAGCGCGCCCCAGAAGCCAAGCGGGCTGGCACCGATGTGCGCCACCAAGCTATAGGCGATGAAAATGGCTAGCATGTAAAACGAACCATGGGCAAAATTGACGATGCGCGTTACACCAAAGATCAGCGACAATCCTGCCGCCACCAGGAACATGGAAGACGCATCGGCCAGGCCGTTGATCAGTTGTACGATCAGACTCGACAGTGTCATTAAGAACTCATTTCATCAATACCGGCTTGATTTCCTTGCCGCGCTTGCACACAATGGCCGCAGTATACCGGGGACACCGTCCATGCAGTGCCGCCATCCCAATCAGGAGTCGTTATGTATCTCGATTTTTCCCAATTAGAACCGCGTCATGCCTACAGTTGGCTGGCCTCGGCCGTGATCCCGCGTCCGATTGCCTGGGTCTCTACGGTGTCTGCGAACGGCGTGCATAATTTGGCACCGTTCAGCTTCTTTCAGATGATTACCGGCAATCCGCCCACCGTCATGATTTCACCGCTGGTGCAACGTGATGGCAGCTTCAAGGACACGGTGCGCAATGCCATGGAAAGCGGCCAGATGGTGGTCAATCTGGCCTGCCATGATATGGCCGATGCCATGAGCGAAAGCTCATTTTCTTATGGTCCTGATATCAGCGAATTCGAGCGCTGTCAGGTCGCCTCATCGCCGTCGACCTTGGTCAAGCCGCGGCGCGTGGCGCAAGCGCCGGTGAGTCTGGAATGTGAAGTGGTCAGTTGCACGCCGTATCCTGAAGCGAAGCCGTCTTGTCATATCATCCTGGCGCGCGTGCTGGCAGCGCATTTCGATGAGGCCGTGCTCAATGACAAGCAATTGCCGGATCCCGAGCGGCTTGATCTGCTGTCGCGTATGGGCGGGGACTGGTATGGGCGCACCCGCAGCGATGACAACTTTACCTTGGCGCGGCCGCTGGGGTGGGCGAAGTAGTACCGGCGTTATTGCGCCTACGGCTGGTTGAGCCGGTCAATACGTTCATCCGACAGCTTGCGCAGCAAGATTGCGGATGCCAGCGAGAGGCGTAATAGATTGGCGCTGTCGGTTTTACCGATTGCTGGCGGAGATTCCTGTCCGAGTTCAACATCCAGATTCATTTCGCGTACCAACTCACTGCTGTAGATGAGTTGCAGGCAACTGATAAGACCTGCGGAGATGTCGCGTGTGAGTTCGATGAAATCGCTGTTGTGAGACTCTTTTCCTGGACCGTGAATCCAGTGAAACTCTTGGTGAGTTGGGGGGATGGGGTTTTGATCGGGCGTGTTGGTGCTAGGCATGAAAGCCTCCTTTTTGCGAGATTGAACCGCGCCCCGCGACTAAACGGGGTGGGCGGCAAATGACAGGGTTAGTCGACTGGTGCAAAAAAGAAAACCAGCAGGCCGAAGCCTCCCCGCCACCGCCGCCCATAAAGGACGAGCGCCAGCATACACACGTAAAAAAGCCGCATTGCGCGGCTCGTGCGCTTCTTTGCATACCAGGCGACTAAACCCGTTCCCCTTTTTCTTGGGGACGCAATAAGTATGAGTGCGATGCCGTGAGCACGTCAAGTGCTCCGTTTTCTTAGCTTTCTAATATGGTGTTTTCTTCGGACGAGCTAGCCGGGGGTAACCCGGCAGCTACTCACTTTTCTTGCTTCGCCAAGAAAAGTAAGCAAAAGAAGGCGACCGCAAAAGCCTGGCCCCTACGGGGTTCCCAGTGATGCACAGTGAAAAATGGGAGCGACGCAAACGCGCTGCGCTCAAACATGCGTCACTCTTTTTCCATTTTTCACTGCACATCACTGGCCAGGCTTCAATGCGGACCTGAACAACCCCAACCGCTCGCTACGCATCGCGTTGACGAGCGCGACTGCTTCAAAGATTTCAACCTAATTTGAATATCCAACAGAGTTCGCAAAGCCACCATGCTGCGCAAGCAGCGCAATGCGCAGCGAGCAGTTGCGCCGTTTCCGCTTATGCGTCGCCGGTGATGTGTTGCAGCAATCGGAAAAAGAGGGACGCATGTCTGAGCGCAGCGAGTTTGCGGCTCTCCCGATTGATGCGACACAGCACCGGGTACCCCGTAGGGGCGACGAATCGGTTGGAGCAGTGCTCCAACCCTTTATTTGCTTACTTTCTTTGGCCAAGCAAAGAAAGTGAGTAGCTGCCGGGCTACCCCCGGCAACGCACCGTAGTCCGAAGAAAACACACCCCCTATCAACAACATCAGTCTAATAGTATTAGTTTTAATACCGGTATAAGCACTCGCCTTGTCCCGCCAAAAATGCCCTCCTATGATGCCACTCAGACAGTCAACCATGGAGCAAAAAATGAAAATCGCGGTATTGGCAGGTGATGGCATCGGTCCGGAAATTGTAGCGCAGGCAGTGCGCGTGCTAGAAACCCTGCGTCGAGAAGGCCTCAACATCGTGCTCGAAGAAGCCGCCATCGGCGGCGCTGCCTACGATCGTTACGGCACCCCCTATCCCGAAACCACACAAAAAATCTGCCACGCCGCCGACGCCATTTTGCTCGGTGCAGTAGGTGGTCCTCAATACGACCATCTGGCACGTCCGCTGCGTCCCGAAAGCGGCTTGCTGGCCATCCGCCGCGATCTCGACCTGTTTGCCAATTTACGTCCGGCCGTCTTGTTTCCCGAACTGGCCAATGCCTCGCCGCTGAAACCGGAAATCGTCAACGGTCTCGACCTCATGCTCATCCGCGAACAGGTCGGCGACGTCTATTTTGGCCAGCCGCGCGGCATCCGCCAAACCGATGACGGCGAGCGCGAAGGCTTCAACACCATGCACTACAAAGAATCGGAAATTCGCCGCATCGCCCATTTCGCATTTCAGTTTGCCACCACCCGCAGCCGCAAGCAGCTTTGTTCGATCGACAAATCCAATGTGCTTGAAACCAGCCAGTTGTGGCGAGAAATTTTCACCCAGATTGGCGACGACTATCCTCAAGTCGAACTGAGCCATATGTATGTCGACAACGCCGCCATGCAACTGGTGCGCAATCCGCGGCAATTTGATGTCATCGTCACCGGCAATTTATTCGGCGACATTCTGTCCGATGAAGCGTCCATGCTGACCGGCTCCATCGGCATGCTCGCCACCGCTTCGCTCAACGGCGACAAGAAAGGCTTGTACGAGCCCGGACACGGTTCGGCTCCTACCATCGCCGGTCAGAATATCGCCAATCCGCTGGCAGCCATTTTGTCAGTCGCCATGATGTTGCGCTACAGCTTCGACAATGCCGCCGCCGCACAACGCATCGAAACCGCGGTCAGGCACGTCTTGGCCGAGGGCTATCGCACCGCCGATCTGGCACAAGCCGGCGCCAGCACGGTATCGTGTTCACGCATGGGCGACTTGGTGCTGGCGCAACTCGGCTAGGGCGCTCCAGCGGCCAAGGCCTCCAGCAACTTCTGATTGAACGCCGCCGGATCTTCCATCATCGGCGCATGCCCCTGGCCCGGCAATTCAATCAGTCGTGCGTGGGGAATGCGCTGTGCAGCCTGCTTGCCCAGTACATCGTAATGCCCTAGTTTGGCCTTGACCTCTGGCGAGGCAATATCGCTACCGATGGCGGTGGTATCGGCAGTGCCTATCATCAACAAGGTTGGTACTTGCAGTAGCGGCATTTCGTAGTAGACCGGCTGGGTGAAGATCATGTCGTAGATCATCGCCGAGTTGCGCGCCACCAATTCGTGGCCAGGCCCGGCATTGAGGCCGGCCAGCATGTCCACCCATTTTTCATATTCCGGTTTCCAGCGGTTGACGTAATAGGTGCTTTTTTCATAGCTGCGAATACCGTCTGCATTCAGCTTGAGCTCGCGTGCGTACCATTGATCCGGCGTGCGATAAGGAACCCCCAAGGCTTTCCAGTCTTCCAGACCGATAGGATTGATCAAGACCAACTGCGCAGTTTCCTGCGCAAACATCAGGGCATAGCGGGTAGCCAACATGCCGCCGGTGGAGTGACCGATGACGATACTGCGCTCAATCTTGAGCTGCTTGAGCAAGGCATGGGTATTCTCCGCCAACTGCTGGAAGCTGTATTGGTAAGACACCGGTTTGCTGGAAGCACAAAAACCAATCTGGTCCGGTACCACCACGCGATAGCCGGCGTGACTGAGCGCGGTAATACTGTCGTCCCAGGTCGCGCCACAAAAATTTTTGCCGTGCAACAGCACCACGGTCTGGCCGTTGGCAGTCTTCTGCGGCGCCACATCCATGTAGGTCATCTGCACGGATCGGCCTTGTGACCTGAATCCATAGTGCAATTGCGGATGCGGATATGCAAACCCTTGCAGCTCCACGCCATAGGAGTGTGCTGGTACCGTTATTTCTGCTGCTGGTGCCGCAGCAGGTATTGGTGTTGCCGTCGGTGTTGCTGCTGGGGGCTGCTCCGGTGCCAGCTCTATCGGAGCAGCCAGGGCCTGCCCACATGCGGCCAAGACGAACGTACTCACGAGCAACTTCAGACTGTAGTGCATTTTTTCTCCAGATTTACTAGGTCATTTACTCAATGTCCATCAATAAAGTGACGAGACAATGTGCTTCTTAGTGTGCCATAAACCCCAAAAGTCCATCGCGAGCGCAAAAAGAGGATCCGACGCTTTGCGCATAAAAATATCGATTGCGATTCTCAAAAACACATAATAAACTACACAAAGCGTATATTTTTAAGGAAACAATGTCTATTCAACAACAAAGCTTTCTACGCGACGCCATGCGCCGACTCAACATGACGCGTGAGGCGTTTTCGTCGCGTATCGGTGTCAGCAGACGCGCTCTGGATACCTGGCTGCTACCGTTTGAATCGCAAGAATTCCGCCGCATGCCTGAAATTGTTGAACGTTTTGTCGGAGAAATTCTTGCCGGCCACAGCCATGCCACGCAAAACGCAGATGCAGGCAGTTCCCTGAGCATCACCCACGAGGGCAAACCCTGCCTGATCTCGGTCGATCAATTTTCGCGCGAATCTGCCGAGGCCTTATTTCAATTGGCCGATGTAATGCAACCGATTGCGCGGCGTCAAAAAATTTCGCGGGTGCTTGAAGGCGCGGTGCTGGGCAATCTGTTTTTTGAGGCCAGCACACGCACGCGGGTCAGTTTTGGCGCCGCCTTTTGCCGCCTGGGCGGCTCGGTCTGCGACACCACCGGCTTCACGTTTTCTTCCATGGCCAAGGGCGAATCGATCTATGACACCAGCCGCGTCCTCAGCGGCTATGTCGATGCGATGGTGGTGCGCCATCCAGATCAGGGTTCAGTGGCCGAGTTTGCGCGCGCCACCAATATTCCAGTGATCAATGCTGGCGATGGCCCAGGTGAACACCCCAGCCAGGCCTTGCTTGACCTGTACACCATCCAGCGCGAGTTTTCGCGCTTGGGAAAAATCGTCGACGGCGCACACATCGCAATGGTGGGCGATTTGAAATACGGCCGCACGGTGCATTCACTGAGCAAATTGCTAGCCCTGTATCGCGGCATCAAATTTACCTTGATCGCACCACCCTCATTGGAAATGCCGGCCTATATCATCGACCGCATCGCAGTCAACGGCAATGTGGTGGAGCAGAC
>Ga0302145_10001153_pt1 | contig 10576 bp, 9 predicted proteins | sample I_Bog_E2_3_FD_192437 | JGI IMG/M metagenome (GOLD analysis project Ga0302145, IMG submission 192437) | Peat permafrost microbial communities from Stordalen Mire near Abisko, Sweden - I_Bog_E2_3 | ecosystem: Environmental > Terrestrial > Soil > Wetlands > Peat | place: Sweden: Abisko, Stordalen... | reverse complement strand
GCAGCTTGCCCAGGGGCAACAGCGTGGCGAGACCCATACTGCCAACGGTGTAGGCGAGGGCTGCGCCGGCGGCTACGGGTGCCATCACCATGATCATGCGGGTGAGGCGGAACATGGTGTCCGTTAGCGATTGCAGGACAGAGAGCAGTGGGGCGCGTTTTGGTTCAGGCAGCATGGCCAGGGCAGTACCGAAGAGCAACGCGAAAACGGCGACCTGCAGGATTTGGTTTTCGGCGACGGCCTTGGCGATGTTCTCCGGAAAAATGTTCAGCAGAATCTGCTGCCAGGTCTCTGGTTGCGTGGTGGACGCGGCACCCTGAATGACAGTCGGCAGCGTAACGCCTGCCCCGGCCTGCGTAATGTCGATAGCGACGGCGCCCAGGATGAGGCCGAAGGTGGTGACAACTTCAAAGAAAATGAGGGCCTTGACGGCCACTCGTCCCACGCCGCTGAGCTGATTGTGCCCGGCGATGCCGGTGACAATGCCGCCGAAGATGAGCGGGGCGACAATCATGCGTATGAGGCGAAGAAAAATATCGCCAAAGAAGTGGGTTTGTGCGGCGAATTGGGGTGCGTCAACGCCGAGTTCTGCGCCGGCTGCCATGGCGAAGAAGGTCCAGACCAGCAACGAACGGCAGCGGATAGCGTAAGGTGCGAAAAGGCCGAATGCTACCCAGCGAAGGGAAACTGCGAGTTGCGCGGGCGCGTGCATGAAGCTTGCGGCAAGGCCCGCGGCGAAGAGCATGGCAGCGACAGCAGAAAGTGCGCCGACGGGAACGCGTAGCGAGGGTGGCTCGGGTTTGCGTTTGATGGATTGGGCGGATGGCTTCAAGAACCCCATTATCCTATGAGTATGCACAAGGTTGCTTTTCTTGAATGCTCCCGCTGCCATTTACACCATGACGCTACAACTCCACAAACAGTCTGCACGGCCTGCAGCGGAACTCTCTATGTTCGCTACGATCTCTCCGACGCAAACGGGATCGCGAAGCGCGACCTGGTTGTGCAAACAACGGTCGACGGTCGCTGGGATGGGATGTGGCGTTATGCCCAGGTGCTTCCCCAAGTGGAGCCGGTGACGCTGGGCGAGGGATGGACGCCGATGCTGAAGAGCCGGCGGTATAAGAACGTCTGGCTCAAGGAAGAAGGCGCCAATCCAACGGGGACCTTCAAGGCGCGTGGACTTGCGCTGGCGGTTACCATGGCGCGATATTACGGATTGAAAAAGCTGGCCGCGCCTTCAGCGGGCAACGCGGGTGGGGCGCTCGCTGCGTATGCGGCCGCGGCGGGGATCGAGGCGCACATCTTTATGCCAAGGGACGTGCCGATGGCGAACCAGGTGGAACGTCTGGCCTACGGTGCGCACTTAACGCTCGTGGACGGGCTCATCTCCGACTGCGGGCGCATCGTGGCGGAGCGCAAGCAGGCCGAAGGATGGTTCGATATTTCCACGCTGAAGGAGCCGTTTCGCGTGGAAGGCAAGAAGACCATGGGATACGAACTGGTGGAGCAACTCGGCTGGGAGTATCCCGATGCGGTGTTTTATCCCACTGGAGGCGGCGTGGGCATGATCGGAATGTGGAAAGCGTTCGAGGAGATGGAGCAGTTGGGTTGGGTGGCGGGGAAGCGGCCTAAAATGATCGCGATTCAGGCAGCGGGATGCGCGCCGGTGGCTCGAGCCTTTGACCAGGGAGAAGCAGTGAGCCAGATGTGGCAGAACGCGCATACTTTTGCCTCGGGATTGCGCGTTCCCAAGCCCTATGGCGACTCGATCATATTGGAAATCGTCCGCGCATCGGGCGGAACCGCGCTGGCGCTGACGGACGACGAGATTTTCGCTTCGCTGAAGGACTGGGCAGCGCACGAGGGGCTGCTTCTGTCGCCGGAAGGCGCGGCAGCTACGGCGGCGTATGATCACTTGCTTGGCACGGGATTTTTGACGGCGCAGGACCGGGTCGTCCTCTTCAACACTGGATCGGGGAACAAGTACACCGACGTGTTGGCGGCCAAATTCAGGGCGCTGGGAGCATTTGAGGCGCTGCAGCGCTAGCTTGTTGAACTCGGCGTGGAACTGGGCGCGGAAGCAGGCGCGGCCGACGCACTTTCGCTCGTACTTGAGGATGATTTGGTCTCTGCCGGTGCGGCTGTCTTGCTGGAATCGGGTTTGGATTCCGTCGTAGTTGAATCCGTCTTGAAATCGGTGGAGGATTCGGCGACGGGCGCGGAGTTTTTGCCGGCGTAGTCGTTGACATACCAGCCAGCGCCCTTAAAGTTGAGGGCGGGCGCGGTCAATGGCCGCTCCAGAACGCCTCCGCATTTGGGGCACACTGACTCCGGCGTGTCGGAAAAGTGCTGAATTTTCTCAAACAGGTGTCCGCACTTGGTGCAGCGGTACGCGTATAACGGCAAGTTGTTTCCGCCTCCCGGAAGAAGTGACTACAACTCTATTGTATCGGTTGGGCGGCGAATAATCTCTAAAGCCGCCCTTGCCGAGAATCTTAATGGATCCGCGAAACTTATTTGACTGTTAAGGGCACGGTGGCAATATGGTTTTCCCAGGATAGCGTCAGGGTTCCCGCGGAGCCGCCTGTGCCGGCGAGTGAGTACTTGAGGTTTTCGATGGTTGAGGCCGGCTTGGTCATGGTCATCGGCACGCGGCCCAGGTCCTTTGTCTTGTCATAGACGGTGCCCCATTGGCCGGTCTGGGTGTTGACGACGAGAACCCAGTTGTCAGGATCGGAGACGTCTGCGTAGAGGGTGTAATCACCTGCGGGAACGGCAAGGCTGCCGATCGTCAGGTCTCCATCGGTGTGCAGCTTGGTCGCGGCGTTGGCTCCAGCCCGCCAGACGGGGTAGGTGGGATCGTGGCCAATCTGGCCGTCCTTGGTGAAGAGATGGCCGGCGCGGCCTTTGACGCCAGGTGCACTATAGGTGATGGAGATGGCTTTTCCTGCGATGGTGGCCGACTCGGTCGCGAGCGGGCTCTTGGGAGGGGGCTTGGGTGCGGGGGTCTGGGCGGAGAGGGTTGCTGCTGCAATCAGCAGCCCGGTACATGCGATAAGAGATTTCATGACGATGTTTCTCCTTTGGGGATGTCGCGTGGTGATATGGACGCGCCAACGGGATGATTGTCGCACTGCATGGGTGAGTTGGGAAACTGGACCGCGACGGCTGTTATGATGCGGCGGAAGGAAGACGCATGGTTGAGCACTTGAAATCTGGGTCCGCTGGGGCGCGTTTCCGGGAAGCTGTACGGGAAGAACACCCGCTGCAAGTGGCGGGGGCCATCAACGCGTACGCGGCGCGCCTTGCGGAAGCGACGGGGTTTCGCGCGCTCTATGTTTCGGGCGGCGGCGTAGCAGCCAATTCTCTCGGCATGCCGGATTTGGGCATCAACACCATGGAAGACGTTCTCATCGATGTGCGGCGGATTACCGACGCGAGCAGTTTGCCACTGCTGGTAGACATCGACACGGGCTGGGGCGGAGCATTCAATATTGCCCGGACAATTCGGTCGATGATCAAGGCCGGCGCGGCTGCCGTGCACATGGAAGACCAGGTGGGCCAGAAGCGCTGCGGGCATCGTCCGGGGAAAGAGCTGGTATCGGCGCACGAAATGGTCGACCGCATCAAGGCGGCCGTGGACGCTCGGACCGACGAGCAGTTTGTCCTGATGGCACGGACCGATGCACTGGCCAATGAAGGCATGGCTGCCGCGATTGAGCGTGCGCAGGCCTATGTGGCGGCGGGTGCGGACATGATTTTTGCCGAGGCGGTAACTGAACTCGCGCAGTACACCGAATTCCGTAAGGCTGTAGGCGTGCCGATCCTGGCCAACATTACGGAGTTTGGCCAGACGCCGCTGTTTACGCGGGATGGATTAAAAGCCGCCGGCGTGGACATTATTTTGTATTGCTGCGGCGCGTACCGGGCAATGAACGCGGCGGCGCTGAAGGTGTATGAGGCGATCCGCGCAGAGGGTACGCAGAAGAGCGTGGTGGGGCTAATGCAGTCGCGAGCGGATCTGTATAAGTATTTGGACTATCACTCGTATGAAGCGAAGCTGGATGAGCTGTTTGCGAAAGGCAAAGAGTAGACAGCCGCCAGGTTTTTCCATTAAGTTGATGCTCGCGGAGAGTAAAAATGAGTGAACAAACAGCCTCGCCCCCGGCGTTTAAGCCGAAGAAATCCGTGGCACTTTCCGGCACACCGGCGGGCAATACATCGCTGTGTACCGTGGGCCATAGCGGCAACGATCTGCATTATCGCGGATACGATATCAAGGACCTGGCACGGCACTGCGAGTATGAGGAAGTCGCGTATTTGCTTGTGCATGGCAAGCTGCCCAATGCCGCGGAGCTAGGATCCTACACAGTGAGCCTCAAGCCGCTGCGCAGTTTGCCCGCTGCGGTAAAGCAGGCGTTGGAACTGCTGCCGCCCACCACGCATCCCATGGACGTGCTGCGAACGGGCGTGTCAGTACTGGGTTGCGTGTTGCCCGAAGCTGCGGATCACAGCGATGCGGGCGCGCGGGCGATTGCAGATTCGCTGCTCGCGTCGCTCGGCTCGATGCTGCTCTATTGGCACCACTATGCGCGTAACGGGCGGCGCATCCAAGTGGAGTGCGAAGAAGACTCCATCGCTGCGCATTTTCTGCATCTGCTCCATGGAGAAAAGCCGAGTGCCGAATGGATTGCGGCGATGCAGGCTTCGCTGATCCTGTATGCGGAGCATGAGTTCAACGCTTCCACATTCACCGCGCGGGTGATTGCGGGTACGGGGTCGGATATCTATTCGTGCGTTTGCGGAGCCATCGGTGCGCTGAAGGGGCCCAAGCATGGCGGCGCAAATGAAGTGGCACTGGAGATTCAGCAGCGCTACGAGACTGCGGACGAGGCGGAGGTGGATATTCGCCGACGCGTGGCAGAACGCGAAGTGATTATCGGCTTCGGGCATCCGGTGTACACCATCAGCGACCCGCGCAGCGACATTGTGAAGGAAGTGGCACGGGGACTGGCGGTTGCTGCTGGAGATACGCGGCTATTCGATGTGGCTGAGCGCATTGAGTCCGTGATGCACGAGGTCAAGCGCATGTTTCCGAATCTCGATTGGTACTCGGCGGTTGCTTATCATCGGATGGGGATTCCCATCGATCTGTTTACGCCGCTGTTTGTGATTGCACGGACGGCGGGGTGGTCCGCGCATGTGATTGAGCAGCGGCAGGACGGAAAGATTATCCGGCCGTCGGCGAATTACACCGGGCCGGAGAATCTGAGGTTTATCCCGATGGAAGAGCGGCCATAAAGGAGTTCATTTGTCATCGCATATCAGCAATGAGCGCCCGGCGCCGGATCAGGTTCTTACCGACATCGCGGACTACGCCCTGAGTTATGAAGTTACAAGCGAGTTAGCTTATACGACCGCACACTATTGCCTGCTGGATACACTAGGCTGTGGGCTTGAGGCGCTTGAGTATCCGGCATGCACCAAGCTGCTCGGCCCCATCGTTCCCGGCACCGTAGTTCCGCACGGCGCAAAGGTCCCGGGCACCAACTATCAGCTTGACCCGGTGCAGGCGGCGTTCAATATCGGCGCCATGATTCGCTGGCTCGACTTCAATGACACATGGCTTGCGGCGGAGTGGGGTCATCCTTCCGACAACCTCGGCGGCATTCTTGCCACAGCCGACTGGCTATCCCGTACAGCTGTTGCGAATGGCAATCCTGCGCTGACCATGCGCGATGTGCTGACGGCGATGATCAAGGCGCACGAAATTCAGGGTTGCCTTGCGCTGGAGAACTCATTCAACAAAGTTGGCCTCGATCACGTAGTGCTGGCGAAAGTGGCTTCAACCGCAGTGGTTTGCAAACTTCTCGGCCTGACTCGCGAGCAAAGCATCAACGCGATCTCACTGGCGTGGGTGGATGGGCAAAGCCTGCGCACCTATCGCCACGCGCCAAATGCCGGCTCGCGCAAAAGTTGGGCAGCCGGCGACGCGACTAGCCGCGCAGTCCGTCTCGCACTGATGGCGCAGGCGGGTGAGATGGGCTACCCGTCAGTGCTGACCGCGAAGACATGGGGATTCTATGACGTGTCATTCAAAGGGCGTCCATTCAGCTTTCAGCGGAGTTACGGCAGTTATGTTATGGAGAACGTGCTGTTCAAGATTAGTTATCCCGCGGAGTTTCATGCACAGACCGCGGTAGAAGCCGCGATGAAGCTCCACCGGCAACTGGCCGAGCGCGCGCAGAACGCCTCGGCGATCAAGTCCGTCACGGTTCGCACGCATGAGGCGTGCCTGAGGATCATCGACAAGAAGGGACCGCTCGCAAACCCCGCCGACCGCGACCACTGCGTGCAATACATGATTGCGATTCCGTTGATCTTCGGCCGCCTCACGGCACGCGATTACGAAGACGCAGTGGCCGCCGATCCGCTTTGGGGACCGCGCATTGACGCAGTGCGCGAACGCATCACATGCGTGGAAAAACCTGCGTTCACAACCGACTATCACGATCCGGACAAGCGCTCTATCGCCAACTCTCTCCGCATGGAGTTGAATGACGGCACGCTGTTGGAGGAGACGGTTGAATATCCTATCGGGCATAGGCGCCGGCGTGAAGAGGGAATGCCGCTGCTGATCGAGAAGTTCAAGACCAATCTGCGCCGCCGCTATGACGAAGGTCGGCAGGAACGGATTCTTGCCGCGTCGCTCGATCGCGAAAAGCTCGCGGCGATGCCGGTGAACGAGTATGTGGATCTGTACACATTCTGAATGAAGCGCGAGCGGCGGAGGGTGCGATATACTCCGGTTCGCAAGAGAAAGTGGAGGTTTTGCTATGCGGAAAAATGCAATTTTGAAGATGGCGGCGGCCGGGATGATGGCTGTAGCAATGACGACCGCACCTTTGGCGGTGTTGGCGCAGGGCGGCGATACAGTTCTTAAGCCTGCGGACACGCAGAAACTGTTGCCTGCCAGCGTTTTTTATCGCGCGCAATCGGCGACCACGCAGTTGAGGAACTCTGGCGGCGTGAAGTTTGGCGACGGGTACCTCGTACTCGCAACAATGGTGGATACGAGCGGGTATTCGTCTGACGTGGCGTCGAAGTACCAGGCCTATTTCATCACCGAAGTTCCCATCAAGATCGGCGGACAGAGCCTGGGTGCGGGTGCGTATGGCATTGGGTTTGTGGCCGACAATAAGTTTGTAGTGACTGATGTAGGCGCGCACGATGTACTGACGGCGGCCACGGGCGACGACGCTGGGCTTAAGCGGCCCACGCCGCTGCAAGTGATGGCGGACCCGGCAGGCGGCTACAGACTCTATTCCGGACGCCGGTATGTAAGCTTTACCCGGTAGGCACTGGAAGACCGCAGATAGTTGATTCCATTCAGTGGGCTGGAATTCCTGGCGCCAGCAGCGACGCCAGAGATTCCGGCCCACTGCGTTTGCGTTTGACTGCGTTCACGTGCGAGTGAGATTCTTTTCGCAACAAGAGAGGTAGATGCCTTGCCGCTGACGCTGACAGTCAACAAATTGAATACAACGGTTGACGTTTCGCCGGACACACCGCTGCTATGGGTACTGCGCGACGTGCTGAATTCGACGGGCACCAAGTACGGATGCGGGATGGGACTCTGCGGCGCATGCACCGTGCTCTTGGACGGCAAGGCAGTGCGCTCATGCATGACGCGGGTGAGTGGCGCTGTGGGCCGGGCAATCACAACGATTGAAGGACTTTCCCCGGATGGTCTGCACCCGGTGCAGGTGGCTTGGGAGGCGATCGATGTGCCTCAATGTGGCTACTGCCAGGCCGGCCAGATCATGTCTGCCGCAGCCCTGCTGGCGCGCACGCCTCATCCCACCGACGCGGAGATCGACACAGCAATGAGTGGCAACCTCTGCCGCTGCGGAACCTATCCTCGAATTCGCCAGGCCATCCATGAGGCTGCCAATGCCGGCGCAGCAGCGCGCAGCGAAGGAGGGTCACCCGATGCAAGTCAATCGTAGATCTTTTCTGCAGATGAGTGCTCTCGCTGGCGGCGGATTTGCGCTGAACATGTACCGCTCGCCGCTTGCCGCCGCGCAGGGGGCCGGGAAGCCGCCTGACCTCACACCGCAGGCATTTATTCAAATCGCGCCGGATGGCATAGTCACCATCATGGCCCGCGCTTCTGAAACTGGTCAGGGCATGCGCAACATGCTGCCGATGCTCATTGCGGAGGAACTGGACGTCGAGTGGAAAAACGTCCGCGTGCAACAGGCCGACCTGAACGAGAAAAAATACGGAATACAGTTTTCCGGCGGGTCCGCGAATACTCCGGTAGGCTGGGAACCCATGCGGCGCGTGGGCGCGGCCGGCCGCGAATTGCTGATCACCGCAGCGGCGCAGAGTTGGAATGCGCCGGCAACGGAATGCAGTACGCAGCCAGGTCGCGTGATTCATTCTGCGTCGGGCCGTTCTGCCAGTTATGGAGATCTGGCTGCCAAGGCAGCCGTGCTGCCCGCGCCCTCACTCGACAGCGTGAAGCTGAAAGACCCCAAGGACTACCGCATCATTGGGCACTCGCAAGCGGGCGTGGACACCCATTCGATCGTCACCGGGAAGCCGATCTTTGGCATTGATATCAAGCTGCCCGGAATGCTGTACGCATCCATTGAGAAGGCTCCAGTGTTCGCCGGAAAGGTGAAGACAGCTAACCTTGATGAGGTGAAGGCGCTGCCGGGCGTGCGCCATGTTCTGATCATTGACGGCGGCATTACTCCCGCGGCCTTCACACCCTGGGAACCAGGCATGGAGCCGGGAATCGCCATTGTGGCCGATACCTGGTGGCAAGTGCAGCAAGCCCGCAAGCAGTTAAAAGTCGACTGGGACCTGGGCCCGGCCGCGACGCAAACTAGTGAGGGATTCAGGAAGCGCGCCGGAGAACTGCTCCAGGCTACGCCGGCAAAAACGTTGCGCAAGTATGGTGACGTGGACGTTGTGCTCAGGTCGTCAACCAAGGTGGTTGAGGCGACTTATGAGTATCCGTTCATTGCGCACGCCACCATGGAGCCGCAGGGCTGCACCGCGCACTGGAAGGACGGCAAGCTCGAAATGTGGACCACGAGCACGTTGCCAGTGGACGGCCGCGGGTTGGTAGCAAAGACGATCGGTATCCAGGAAAGCGACATCACGACCCACATGGTGCGTGGGGGCGGCAGTTTTGGCCGTCGTCTGCAGAACGATTACGCGGTTGAAGCCGCGTGGATCGCGAAGCGTGTAGATGCGCCGGTGAAACTGCTCTGGTCGCGCGAAGACGATGTGACGCACGACCCTTTCAGACCAGGCGGTACCGTTGGCCTGAAGGCCGGTCTCGATGCGCAAGGCAAGTTGACCGCGTGGCGGCATCACCTGGTTACGTTTGGCGATGACAATAACAGCGCTCCTGGCGGGGGCATCGGTTCTGATTCCTACCCATCAGGATTTGCTCCGGCTTACGCACTATATACATCTGCGCAGCCTCTCATGCTGAGATGCGGGGCCATGCGGGCCCCCGGGGACAATGCGTATTGCTGGGTGTCGCAGTCATTTCTGGATGAGGTGGCGCACGAAGCAGGACGCGATCCTCTCGAATTCCAACTGGAGCTTCTAAGCAACAAGCAGGCGCCCTGGAGATCAAATGGCAAGGACGAAGTTGGCGATCATGAGCCGCACGGACAGGAGGTTCTAATCCCTGAACGCTTCAAGGGAGTGCTTGAACTGGTCGCGGAGAAGTCGGGCTGGGCAAAGCGCCCGAAAGAGCCGGGCCGCGGCATGGGAATTGCAGCGTGGTTCTGCCACCTGGGCTACTTTGCTGAAGTGGCCGATGTGAGCGTGGACGCCAGCAACAAGGTCACCGTGCACCACGTGTGGGCCGCGGGCGATGTGGGAAGCCAGATCATCAATCCGCAGGCGGCAGAGAGCATGGGCTTCGGCGGCGTCATCGATGGCATGAGCGAGATGGGCCAGGAAATTACGCTGGTGGACGGCAAGGTGCAGCAGACGAACTTTCACCAGCACGCGATTCTGCGCATGCGCCAGACCCCACCCATTGATGTGTATTGGCGCAAGACGGACTATGCGCCTACCGGGCTGGGCGAGCCCACGCTGCCCCCGATTTTGCCGGCGGTGAGCAATGCTATTTTCGCTGCCACGGGAAAGCGGATACGCACGCTGCCCTTGCAGAGGAGCGGGTTCAGCTGGGCTTGAAGCGTCGTTTCCAGACCACGAACTGAATCTCGGTTGTGCGCCTCCATTCGATGCGCTCTCGTTAATTGAGGGCGCTTGATGTCACAAATCCCTTGAATCAGCCACATTTAAGTGAATCGACGAATTGCGTGATGTGTATTTGCGCGATTCATCGGGATTCTCTGCGGTATTCCGCAGATGATTCAAGCGGGCAGCACCGATAGAGAACTTAGAGGAGAATCTGATGTCGAATGGCTTGGTTAGACTTACCCCCGATGTCTACGATCTGGTCCAGACCGGAATCGATAGTGGACACTATGACACTGCCAGCGAGGTGTTACGGGCTGCATTGCGCGCCTTGCAT
>Ga0302145_10001140_pt1 | contig 10607 bp, 8 predicted proteins | sample I_Bog_E2_3_FD_192437 | JGI IMG/M metagenome (GOLD analysis project Ga0302145, IMG submission 192437) | Peat permafrost microbial communities from Stordalen Mire near Abisko, Sweden - I_Bog_E2_3 | ecosystem: Environmental > Terrestrial > Soil > Wetlands > Peat | place: Sweden: Abisko, Stordalen... | reverse complement strand
CCGCGAGGACACCGCCATGCGCGCTCCGGTATTGCGCGACAATCTGGGTGAGAGAGAGCGGCGATCAGGATGAGAATTGGCAACCGCAACGAAGGCATGATGTCGGGTCTGATTGTCGCTGGCAAGCGCTAAGTTTCGGTTTGATTGTCGGGGAGCGACAAAGGGCTGAGGTCGCTGATTGTCGCGCGATTTGGTGGCCGCCCGGCGCCTTTGTGTTTTCGTTCGAGGGCAGCGCGTCGCCTGTAGCTGTCGACGTTGATTTCGAAAATCGTAGCGTGATGCACGAGGCGATCGACGGCGGCGAGAGTCATGGCGGGATCAGGGAAGACCTTCCCCCATGCACCGAACGGCTGATTGGCGGTGATGGCAGTCGAGCGGCGCTCGTAGCGGGCGCTGATGAGTTCGAACAAGACGGATGTTTCAGCCTGATCCTTGCTGACGTAGGCGAGATCATCGAGGATCAGCAGGTGGAAGCGATCGAGCCGATTGATGGCGGCCTCGAGTGCCAGCTCGCGTCGCGCGAGTTGTAACTTCTGAACCAGGTCGGACGTGCGGGCAAACAGGACCCGCCAGCCCTTTTCCACCAGCGCGAGGCCGATTGCAGAGGCAAGATGCGACTTTCCTCCGCCCGGTCCGCCGACCAGAATCAGATTTGCGCCTTTCTCGATCCAACTGTCGCCGGCACAGATCGCCGAAACATGCGCCTTGGAGATCATCGGCACCGCCGCGAAGTCGAAGCTATCGAGGGTTTTTCCAGGCAGCAATTGCGCTTCGGCGAGATGGCGCGCGAGGCGGCGGCGGTCGCGTTCGGCAATCTCGTGTTCGGCGAGAGCAGCGAGGAAGCGGGCTGCGGGCCAGCTCTCCTTGTCCGCCCGCTCGGCAAAGGCTGACCAGCCCTGCTTGATCGCGGGCAACCGGAGGTCGTTGAGGAGAAGGGTGAGCCGAGCGCTGTCGATGCTCTGGGTCATGCCGCCTCTCCCATGTCGTTGCCGAGGAGCGCTTCGTAGGCGATCAGCGGGGTCAGTTGGACCACGATCTCGGGGAGTGCCGCGGGATCAGGAGCAAATCGCTCGCGCAACGCCACGATGTCGGGCAACTGGCCCGCCGCGAGATCGGCGGCAAGCAGAGTGGCGAGCTCGGCCTCGCATCCGCGGTCATGGGCGAGTGCCAGGAGATTGACCATCAGGCGACAGGCTGACTTTTCGGGGATCTTCTCGAGCAGCCGGTCGAAGGTCTGCCGATAGGCTTCGCGAGGGAACAGCTGGTCGCGGTAGACGAGATTGAGGAGTGCCATGGGTTTGCGCCGCAGGGCGTGGATTACATGGTGATAGTCGACAACATGCGCACGCTTGCCTGTGGCATCGGCACGTCCACGCGTCAGCGTCATGAGCAGCGTGCCGCCGATGAACAGATCGAGGCGGTCATCGTAGAGCCGGACCCGCAGCCGGTGCCCAATAAGCCGCGATGGCACCGTGTAGAAGACCTTCTTCAGCGAAAATCCGCCGGAGGACGTGACCGTGACGATCGTCTCCTCGTAGTCACAGGTACGCTGTCCGGGCAGCCGCTGCAGTGCAGGCCGCTCGGTTTCGATGCGTTTGGCCTGATGGGCGTTCTTGCGGCTCACGATCTCGTCGATGAAGCGGCGATAGCTGCCGAGATCATCGAAGTCGTTTACGCCGCGCATCAACAGCGCGTCGTTGACCGCCTTTTTGAAGTGGCCATGGGAGCTCTCGATGGACCCGTTCTCGTGAGCGACACCGCGATTGTTCCGGGTCGGCTCCATCCCGTAGTGGAGGCAGAGGGCGTCATACCGCCGGGTCAGATCCTCGCGGGCATTCTTGTCCAGATTACGAAATGCGGCCGAAAGACTGTCGCTGCGATGCTCGCTCGGCGCACCGCCCAAGGCCCACAGCGCGTTCTGAAGACCTTCGGCCAGCGCGACATAGCTTTCGCCGCCGAGGATCACATGGGCATGCTCGAAGCCCGAGTAGGCGAGCCGGAAGTGGTAGAGCCGGTGATCGAGCTGTTCGCCGGCGATGGTGACGCCGAGGTCGGCCATGTCGGTAAAGTCCGACAGCCCCATCCGGCCGGGCTCATGAACCTGGCGGAAAATCACCTCCTGGTCTGCGCCATGCAGTGCCCGCCAGGAGCGGATGCGCCGCTCCAGAGTCCGTCGGGCGCCCGCGGGCAAGTCAGGATGGCGTCGCTGCATCTCATCGAAGATCGCGACCGACCGAAGTCCAGGTGCCGCCTTCAGCATCGGAATGACCTCGGCATCGAAGAAATCGGCGAGGGGATCGGGTCGGCGGCGGCCGCGTGTCTTTGCCTTATGCGACGGAAGCCTGTGGTCCTGCTCGAAGCGATAGGCCGTGGCGGCGCTGATCGATGCCTTCGCCGCCGCCGCGGGCACCGCGTCTGACTGTCGGAACGTCATAAAGAGCCTCATCTGGTGATCGGTGACATGGCGGCCGGGCAACGGGCGGTTCCTTTCGACGAGGAATCCATCCGCTACCGAGTCGGCTGCGATCACCAGACGGTTCCGGTCCCACACCAGGACCCAAACCGATTTCCGGCGCTTGCGCCTCCGGTCGGGCTCCGCCCTCCCTTCAGCACAAGCGCCGGAAACCTCTCTCACCTTGATTGCCGGGGACTCTCACCTTGATTGTCGCGCGGCACGCCGGTTCGTCCGCAGCATGCGGAACCCCTGCGGAGGTTGGCCGAAGGGGTGGCCTACAGCGGTTTGGCGAAGACCGCGCGACGGCAGCAGCAACGCCAGCAAGGCCGTGCTCAACCGGCTTCCGTCGAACCCCTCCCGAAACACGGCGTTGGCGACAAGCTTCACGCTACTCGGCAACCGACCGCATCGTGATGTGCAACGTCAACGCCGGCCATCGCGTTCGCACCGCCGAGAGGGCGCGCCAGGGTGTCCAGTCAGCCGACCAGAATCGGTAGCTGACCCCGCCATGATCCTGCGGGATCGGCAGCCCGGCACCGACCTGCACCTCCTCGACCCCGCGCAGCATCCAGGTCGTGCCCCAGTTTTCCCACAGCCAGGCGAGCACGGCCGGATCGTCCGGTCCGAGCACGAGCAGCGGCTTTGGCACCGGGACGAGCGCGTTCAGGTCGAGTGTGCAGCTTTCGTCATGAGCCTGGTCGGCCGCCAGCAAATCCCGTGTCTCGATCAACTCGCGCATCTGCTCCGCCACGATCCGCGCGCCTGGCACGGAAATGCCCCGCTCCGCCGGCGGCCCTGCCAGCATGCGGAAGGTCCAGTCCTCCTGCAGCCGTTGGTAATCGAACAGCCAGGGGACCCGGCCGGAACCGGCCGCCGCTGTCCGAAACGCCGCCAGGTCCGCCATCGGCCCGATGACCGTCAGCGTGTGCGGCAGCCACTCAGGGTTGGGCAGGCACAGCACATCCATCCGCTGCTGGCCGACGGCACGCCCGGCCGGCTCCGGTTCAGTGGCAGGCGATCGATCCGGGCTCAGCATGCCGTCCAGACGCGCGCTGAGCGCGGCGCGAGCGCGGCGTTTACCGCGATCGCTGCCAGGAACGAGGTGGGCCAGGCGCGACGGCCGGCCACGCAGCACCGTGGGCGTCGGGTCTTCCTACTTGGCGCCGCGGCGCCGCTTGCCTGGCGCGCCAGGGGCAAGACCGGCAGCGCCAGAGTTACCCGGACGGCGCTTTCGGGCCATCGGTTAAAGCCCCAGCAACTTGGCGGGACTCTCGGTCACCAGCTTGGCGCGCCGGACATAGCCGCGCATCGTCCGCAGGTCCTTCTGCCTTGTATGATCCATGATCTGCTCGTCGCGCGCGCCGTTGATGTATGCCTGGGTGATGAAGCCGGCGCGCAGGCCATGCGGGCTCAGCCGTTCCCCCGCCGGCAGGACCAGCCCGGCCATGCCGGCCCGTTTGACCAGGATCTGGCGGACCGCGTCCGGATGCAGCGCGCGGCGGTCGATCACGCCACGCGCGTCGATGCCACGAAACACCGGCCCGTGCCGGCAGCCCGATGTTTTCAGCCACGCCTCGACCGCTTTGACCGGACAGGTGTCGGGCGAACTGCCCTTGGGAATGCCGATGCTGACGCCCTTGCCAGCTTGGTCCCCCTTGGCCCGCGGGATCAGCAGCCGCAGGCCGTCATGGGTGAACGTGAGGTGTTCGTGCTGGATCGCAACCAGCTCGGAACGACGCAGCGCGCCGGCGTAGCCGAGCAACAGCAGCGCTCGGTCGCGCTGTCCGGCCGGCGTGGCATCGCAGGTCGCGACCAGACTGCGCACCTCGTCAGTCGCCAGCGCAGCAGCCTGCCGCGGCGGGCGGCCATACTTGCGCTGGATGCCGCGCAGCGTGTTGCGGATCGCCGGATGCGCCGCCTGCCAGGGTTGGCTGGCGAGCCGGTGCGCCCGGCTCAACGCCGCCAGCCGCCGCACCAGGGCGCTGCTGGTGTGGGTGGCGGCGAGCGAGGCGAGATAGGCGCCGACCGTCGCCGGATCGGCCGGCAACGGCGTCCAGCCGGCGCCGCGGCACCAGGCACAAAAATGCTGCCAATCCGAGCGGTAGGCGCGTAGCGTGGCGGGCGCCAGCGCCTGGCCGGCGAAATCGATCGCGGCGGCGAGGGCGGCGAGCGCTTCCGGCGATACCGGCGCACTCGGCACAGGCAGCGCCGCGGCGGCTCCGCCTTCCCCGGATGGGCGGTCGGTTGCGGGATCGGCTGGCGGTTGCGGCGCGGTGATCATCGGTTTGGCGGTGGATTTCCTTGGCTGCACAGTGGTTTAGCCCACATTAAGGCAAAAATGCAAAGGACGTGATAAGGTCCACTTATCACGTGTTACACCCCCGAAAAAGCGTCCTGCGGAACCCGAAAATTCACCCTGCTTGTCGCGTGTCCTAGATCGCGAGAATCTGGCGCCCGTGGCCGCGCCAAGCCGGGATTCGTGCCCTGGATCGCGATGTCGCGTGTCCTAGATCGCGAGAATCTGGCGCCCGTGGCCGCGCCAAGCCGGGATTCGTGCCCTGGATCGCGATAAAAATGCCCCGAGATCGCGATAAAAAATGCCCTGGATCGTGATACGGCCGCGCCCCGATGAGGCCGAAATCGCCTCGGGCCCTGCCCGGCCGACCGGCCCTCAAGACGGCATGGCGGGCCCCTGGGTCCCGGCCACCTCTGCAAACGACCGTTTGGGAACATCTTGTTGGTTTGTAAAATCACCCGTCAGGAGGGCTGGCGCAACTATGCAGGCGAAGACCCGGAAAGCCGCCGCGCCAGGCCGTCTGATCGGCTATGCGCGGGTCTCAACCGACGAGCAGGGCACCGACCCGCAGCGCGACGAGCTGCAAGCGGCCGGTTGCGACACGATCCTCGAGGAGCACGCCTCCGGCACCGATCGCAGCCGCCCGGTGCTCGCCTGCTTGTTGCGCGAAATCCGGCCTGGCGAGACTCTCGTCGTGGTCCGGCTCGATCGCCTTGCCCGCTCGGTCAGCCACCTGCTGGCCGTCATCGAACAGCTCGAAACCAGCAGCGCGCATTTCCGCAGCCTGCGCGATCCGATCGACACCGCAACGCCGCAAGGCATGTTCTCCCTCCAGGTGCTTGGGGCAGTTGCTCAGCTCGAACGCGCACTGATCGCCGAGCGCACCAGAGCCGGCCTTCAGGCCGCGCGCAGCCGGGGTCGCATCGGCGGCAATCCCGGCCTGCGCGCCGGCGACCCGGACGCGGTCCGGAAAACCCGGGCAAGCCGCGCCGCCGCTCATCTGGACGGCGTCCTGGCACGGCTGGACTCCTGGCTGCCGACCGTACGGCGCATGCGTCCGGACCAGCCCTGGGGCGACGTCGTGCGGGTCCTGAACCGTGGCAACGCCTCCACCTGGACGGTCGAGCGGCTCCGCCGCACGGTTCGCCGCCTGGTCTCGGAGGGTATCGTCGAGGCGCACCTGCTGGATCGCGCCCGGCCACAACGAGGCAGTGACCGGCTGGTTCGGCTGATCGCCGGCATTGCCGCTGCCGCGCCTGAGCGCACGCTACAACAGATCGCAACCCAGCTTGAGGCCATGCGCGAACGCACGCCGCGCGGTGGAACACGTTGGCACCCCTCATCGATCAGGCACCTGCTGGCGCGTGCGGAAGAACTCGGCTTGGCGGGCAGGTCAGTGGCCGCCGCACCACGATGACGGGTTACCCCGCGGTAGAGCGTCCTCATTGCACGTGGCCCTGCACCATTGGCGATGCCTGAAGCGCTGTCGCCGGCCTCTTGGCCGCCCTTGCGGCGATCCGCCGGCGGGCATCGTTAACGTACTTCGCGGTCGCATGGCGTAGCCAGGCACCATCACGCCGGGCTTGCTCACGCCTCGCGATCGCGCGGCGCCGGCCTGCTTCTTCGATATCCGCCGCATCGCCTACGGCCCGTGCCAGGATCGGTCCCCACCCTCTCGCCCGGGCCTTCAACCATTGCTGCCCGTCCGCGGGAAGCCTGCGGATGAACCATGTCAGATCGACCGCCGCACCACTCGGCCCCAACCCCTCGACTTGAGCAGCACGCATTCTCAACGGAGGCCGGCCAGCTACAGCGGTGAGGACCGACGCGATGATTCCAAGCACCTCATGCGCAATCCGCGGCGCCAAGGCCGCGAATACATGATCACGAAATGCCATCATCGCGCCCTCGTCGTGCATCGGCCCCAGCCTGAAAAATCCTGGCCACAAAAGGGCCGCAGCCAGGTCACGCACCACATCCGCGACACCACTCGCTGGCACGTCGAGCTGCCAGAGAGGCGAGGTCGAACCGGCGGCCAAGCCGAGGAGAACAGCCTGAAGGGCAAGGGCGAGTTGTGTCCACTCGGGACATTGCGGCAACTCGAAATGGCTCCGCGGATCGACCAGGATGCCCCTCCCCTGCCCGGTGTCAGGCGATAGATCGACCGGCCGCTTGCAGAGCCCGCAAACCAGCCGCTGCCGCCCGGCGATGGCCTGGAATTCGACACACCCGTAAGCGCACGCCGGGCAGACATCAGCGAGCACCGAGCGATGCGTGGGACAAGCGGCACAACAGCCGAGGCGCCAAACAGCGCGCTCATAAGTCTCCCCGTGGCGGGCGACATCCTCGTACGCGCATCTGGGGCACCAGGCGAGCAACGACCGGTGCCAATGGGTCGGTACCGGTTTGTCCTCGACGATAGGGCGCAGTCCCCTGATCCGGGCTCGGTCGAGATGCGTCGCCTGCGCCAGGAGATTCTCCAAAGCGGCATCTTCCTGCCAGTCGAGCGAGGCGAGCCGCGAGACATGAACCGAGTGCCCATCCGCAAGTTGCGCCACCAGCGCTGGCGGCGTCAGATCGTATCGTGCGGCGACGCGTCCGATCCACGATCGGACTGATTCGTCGGGGAACGGTCTCGGCGCCAGGGGGATCGATCTGGGCCACGTCACGCCCGACCAGCCCCGACCGCTGAGCGAGGCCGTGGGCGCGTGCGCCGGCCGAGTGCCGCCACGCCACGCCAGATCTCCGGGTCCTCGAAGCTGGCGAGTTCGATCCGCTCGTGCCCCGTGCGGATGGCGGCCACGGCTGCGCGTTCCACCGCCTTACAAATGCCCAACGTGACACCGCCCGATCGCTCGGCCAGCATGGCCCGCAGCTTCGCCGAATCAACCGGCGATGGCTGGCGCAGCGGCAGGCTCCAGACCAGGCGGGTGACGAAGTCGCGCAGGTCCTCGCCTGGTGTCCACGGCGCCAACTCGATATCACTGAAGCGGCTGCGCAGCTGCGCGTCTGATAGCAGCGCGTGTCGTGCCTCAGGCACGCCGACGCCGACCAGTGCAAGCATCAGGTCGTTGGACAGGAACCGCAGCAGTTGCAGGAATAGCCGCTGCTGCCGCGCCGATCCCACCAGCACCGAATTGATCTCATCGATCACCAGCACGCGTGCACCGACCTCGCGCAGCAGCCGGATTGCCGACGTACGCAACTGTCCACCGCTGGTCCAATACCCTGCTGAAGGGGCGTTGATCGCCTCCAGCACCCGATTGAAGAATTCTACCTCCGTCGGCTGCGGCGGCATCAGCATTACAACGACCGGTCGGCGCTGAACGCCCGCCGCCTCGTCGAAGCTGACCGCGTTCTGCCGTTCGAACTTACGGATAAGCATCGTTTTGCCCATCCCGCTCTCACCCAGGAGCAGCAAGTTCTCCATCCGCTCACGGGGCGGCTGGTCGAAGGCCTCCTGAAGGTAACCCAACAAGCGCGCTGCTGCGGCATGCTGGATCCAGCGCCCGGCACGGATATGGGCGATCCGCACTTCGGCGTCGAGTTGGGCGAGCGGGCGCACATCCGCCGGCAGGTGGGCGAACTCGGTATCAGCCACTACCAGATCTCCACGCCACTGGTGGCACCCTCGGCCGGCATCGGAACCCGGGCATCCGGATCATCGCTGGCCTCTGCCGGCGGCGGTGATGGGTTCGTGCGCTCTCCGGCAACCTGTTCGGCCGCAAGATCGGCGCGGACAACGGCCCGTCGAGCGCTCTTGCTCCGGCCATAGGCGTCAGCAAGCACGCGGCGCTGCTCCTCGATGGCCGCGAATATCGCGTACTCATCGACCGTCCGCCGCCCTTCCTCGCGCAATCGCTTGGTCGCAAGCCGGTGCTCCCAGAGCGTCACCGCCGGCCGGCCGATATCGGCATAGGGCACACGGATGTGGTCACCCGTCGGAAGCTCGACGAACACGGCGCTGAGGTCGCGCGGATCATACTTCACCCGCCGCCCGCCGCCCCCACGATCCACAAGATGGGCCAGAGCACCATCTTGGTAGAGCACGTTGAACAACCGAACCCCGTCACGCCGTACCGTGCGCTCCTCGAAGGGCAGGAAGTCGAGAAGCAGTGCTTCGGCATCCGCTGGCGCGCGCAGCGTAAGGTCCACGGTTCCCTCACGCCACGCAGCGGCCGGCGTTCGACCAAGGGCCGTATGGACCTCGCTATGGTATGGGCCAAGCACCTCCAAAACGAGGATGCGTTCGAACTCGCGAAAGCTGAGCACCGCCCGCGCCTCCGAAGCGTAGTCGCCACGCGCGGCGACGCCGGAAAAGGTCGTGCCTGGCAGCGCGTGAATCCGACCCATCAAGGTTCCCATCAGCCGCTCGATATGCCCACCGAAGCGCGGCGTGGCGGGTGGCCGATAATCAATACGGATGCCGTGCTGCTGGCATCCGCGCTCGAAGGCGCGCGAGTGGAATTCCGCGCCGTTATCGACATGAATGGCTTCCGGCAATCCCTGCGTCGGCCAGTCAAGGCCGATGGCTCTGTCCTTGAGCCACTCGGCCTTCGGAAGCACAGCCTGTGTCACCGTCAGGGCAGTGCCCGCGGCACTCGGCGGGTCCAGCGACAGCGTGAGGCCAGCGACCATGCGGGTATGCACATCGATCACCAGCGTCAGCCAAGGGCGGCCTATACAGGCCCGCGTCACGTCGTCGACCAGCATGATGTCGACCTTGGTGTGGTCGATCTGTACGACCTGCAGGGGTCGCTCCGTCCGCAACCCCGGCTTGACCAGCCGGAAACGTTCCCCGGCGATAGCCGCGCCTTCGCGGTGCTTGATTCGCTCACGCAAGCTTCGCGCCGTGACGCGTGCCCTCAAGGCCTTCATCGAAGGCGGTTTGAGCCCGGCGGTCACGCATTCCTGCCGCACATGGCCGAGCAGACGTTTCACCGTCGGTCGCTCGGGCTTCAGGTAGATGGCATCAATCGCCGTCTCGACTTTCGCCTCGACGGCGGGAGGGAGCCGCCGCCATCCCGCAGCGGGTCCTGGGGGATGCGGCAGCATCGACGCCGTCACCGGGTGGCTGCGAAAGGCGCGGATGAGCGAATAGATTCGGGGGACGCTCAATCCGAGGCTTTTGGCCGCAGCCTGAACGGCAAGCCGCCCCAGCAGCGGCGCCTCCGTCAGGGGCCGGATCGCAGCTTCCCTCCGCACGGCTTCAGCCCAGTCCTCGTCAGAGGCCGAGTGCGCAGATCGAGCCTTGGACGTGCGCACCTTGGACATCCGCGCTCACATCAGTTTTGGATTGGGATCCAGGAGATTTTTATCGCGATCTAGGATATTTTATCGCGATCCTGGGGCAACGCAAGCCATTGAAATTGCCTACTTCGCAGGATTACGATCTAGGGTTCGCGACAAAAATTCACCCTGCTGAGCCGTTCAAACCGCCGCTGGCAGGCGCCTCTGCCGCCTCCGGCACCGGATCGGTACGCTGTTCCGGGGACTTGCCGCCAGCGACCAGCAAGCTGCTCGCACCCGGCAGATCACGCAGGCTCGCCAGCCCGAACTGGGCCAGAAACCGTGGCGTCGTGACCCACAACGTCGGCCGGCCAGCCGTCTCCTGGCGGCCCCAGGGCTCGATCAGACCGGTCTCCAGCAGCTCCTCCATCGTCCCCTGGGCCACGGCAACGCCGCGGAGTTCCTCGATATCGGTGCGGGTGAGCGGCTGATACAAGGCGATCACCACCACGGTTTCCATCGCCACCCGCGGCAACCGGCGGGTTTCGCTCAGGCCGGCGCGAAGCGGTGCCGCCAGATCAGTCGCAGTGCGGAACGCCCAGACACCGCCGGACTCGACCAGCACAA
>Ga0302145_10001138_pt1 | contig 10616 bp, 8 predicted proteins | sample I_Bog_E2_3_FD_192437 | JGI IMG/M metagenome (GOLD analysis project Ga0302145, IMG submission 192437) | Peat permafrost microbial communities from Stordalen Mire near Abisko, Sweden - I_Bog_E2_3 | ecosystem: Environmental > Terrestrial > Soil > Wetlands > Peat | place: Sweden: Abisko, Stordalen... | reverse complement strand
AACGTTAATGGAATGGAGCGGACAGAGACTGATGAATTGATTTCGAGAACAGCAAAAACACTATCGATTGATGGTATGATAACCGAAAATTATAAGGAGCAGTTGTTCGAGGAATCCGACGGCCATCCGTATGTAATCAAGATAATTCTCGGAGAAGTCGCCGACAAAAAATTAATCGGCAAACCTGCGCGCTTAATATCTCAGAAAGATGATATTCTTGGCGCGATATTCGAGCGAACTTTCGCAAGCTTATCCCCAATAGCGAGTCGCATTTTCTTGACGCTCAGCGGATGGCGCTCCCTCGTTCCCCAACTAGCTCTAGAGGCAGTAGTGCTCCGTGAACAAAGTGAGCGGGTTAATCCAGCCAGCGGAGTGGAGGAACTGCTGAGAATGTCGCTGGTACAAAGGAATACTGCAGCGGATGGGACGGATTTTCTTGATGTGCCGCTAACAGCAGCAATATTTGGATTCAGGAAGCTTGGCGTTAGCCCAATCAGAATCGTTATAGAGAACGATATTCGCCTCCTACGGGACCTGGGACCGACGAGTTCAAGTTCGTTAAGAGATGGGATTCGTCCGCGCATCGAAAGCCTGTTCCGTAAAATTGCATCGCGCATATCAGAACGAAATACCGAGCTATCTTCAATGCGCCCCGTACTCGAATTTGTGGCTCAGAGCTACCCTCCGGCTTGGTTACTTCTTGCTGACCTACAGGAAGAGTTACCCGGAGAGAAGGACGTTGACGCAGCGGCAGAGTATGTTCGACGTTATCTGGAGAGAGAGCCAGAGGGATCGGAAAGCCGGGAGGCTTGGGAGCGTCTGGCCGAACTTTACAGGTTGATGGGGAATGTGGTCGGAGCATGCGGGGCTTTCGTTCGCGCATTCAGCGCCCCGAATGCTCCCATGTCGGAGATTAGCAACATGGCCAACTGGTTAAATAATCATAGGGACGCGATTGCATCCATGGACGCTGCCGACTTAGCATCGGTTTTTGGTGCGCTCGCCGGCCTTATGGACAGACGGATCGCGCAACTCTCTGCCATCGATCTATCACGGTTGGCGTGGCTGCATCTTCACGCCGGTAATGAACAACGCGCGCGCGCTGTCGCCGAACTCGGCCTGGCACATGACGCCGAAAATATTCATTGCCAACGCCTAGTCGATCGCCTTCCGAGGATAGCAGGATCGTAGTCCCGATTCATGATCGCCAAGCCGGCTCTACGGGAACCCACGGGAACCCGGCGCCATCCCCGGCATGACTCCAAGCGCTACGCGACGCTGCACGCGGGCGAGACCATCCGCACCGCCCTCGTGGACCGCCCGTTCGGGCGGCTGCTGGTCGGCGCAACCGCGTCAGGGGTTTGCTTCCTGGGCTTCGCCGAGCCGGACGAAGCGCTGCTCGGCGACCTCCGCCGCCGCTTCCCCCAGGCGCTCATCGTCCCCGGGGACGCCGCTCTCGCCGAATGGATCGATGCAATCCTGGCCTTCCTCCGGGAGCCAAAGCATGCGCTGGACCTTCGCGGCACGGCGTTCCAGTTGCGCGTCTGGCAAGCGCTCCTCCGCATCCCGCTGGGCGAAACGCGCTCCTACGCCGAGCTGGCCCGCATGATCGAGGCACCCAAGGCAGTCCGGGCGGTGGCACGGTCCTGCGCCGCCAACCCGGTGTCGCTCGCCGTGCCATGCCACCGCGTGTGGGAAGCAGCGGCGAGCTAACCGGCTACCGCTGGGGCGTGCCACGGAAGCAGGCGCTGCTGGACAGGGAGCGCGCGGCGAAAGAGCGCTGATGCCGCCACGTCCAGCCGGCTGGACGTGGCGGCATCGCCAGGCACGGCCAGGGGGAAAGCCGCGCCCGCCCATCCGAACGCGACCAGGGGGGCGCAGTTTGCGGTGTCACGCGGCTGTGGCGCGCAACAGCCCGAGCGCGTCACCCCGGCTCAAGCAGGCAGGCATCGCCGTAGGAGTAGAACCGGTAGCCCGTGGCAACCGCGTGAGCATACGCCGCGCGCACACGCAGAGTCCCTGCGAACGCACAGACCAGCATGAACAGCGTCGAACGCGGCAGGTGGAAGTTGGTCATCAGCACATCCACCGCCCGGAACCGGCGGCCGGGCAGCACGAACAGCTCGGTATTGCCTGCGAACGGGTGGATCGTGCCGGCATCATCGGCGGCGCTCTCCAGCAGGCGGGCGCTGGTCGTGCCGACGGCGACGACCCGCCCGCCGGCCTGTCGCGCCGCGTTGATCGCAGCGGCGGCGACGGGGGTGATCTCGCCGCGCTCCGCGTGGATGCGATGCTGCGAGACGTCGTCCTCGCGCACCGGCAGGAAGGTGCCGGCGCCGACATGCAGCGTGACGGTCACCCGCCGCACGCCTTGCGCGTCCAGCGCGGCCAGCAGCGCGGGGGTGAAATGCAGCCCGGCGGTGGGGGCGGCCACCGCGCCCTCATGGGCGGCGAAAATCGTCTGGTAGTCGGCCGAGTCCGCTTCCGTGGGGCCGGCCGGCCGCCGGATGTAGGGCGGCAGCGCGAGCGCGCCCGCGCGATGCGGCGCGTCGGCCTGGTTGAAGCGCAGCGTCACCCCGCCGTCGGGGTCGCGAGACAGCACCTCGGCCGTCAGGTCGCCGGCGCCCTCGACCTTCAGCACATCCCCCGCCCTCAACCGGCGGGCATTGCGCGCAAGCGCATGCCAGGCGCCATCGGGACGAGGCTGGTCAAGCGTGATGCCGATCCGTGCCGCCCCCCGCCGCGCGGTAAGCTGCGCCGGAATCACGCGCGTATCGTTCGCCACCAGCACGTCGCCGGCCCGCAGCAGCGCAGGCAGGTCGCGCACGATCCGGTCGGCTAGCCCGTCATGCAAGACGTGCAGCAAGCGGGCCGCGTCGCGCGGCCGGGCCGGATGCTGCGCGATGCGGTCGGACGGCAGTTCAAAATCGAAGTCGGCCGCGCGCAGCGTCATCCCGGCCGCCCCTGCAAGCGGCCCTGGCAGGCAGACCCGTCAGGCCGCATCGGCAGCCAGACCCGGGAGGCGGAAAGGCGGATGTGTCGCCCTGGAGCGGAGACTACCGCCGCGCGTACGACGAAATCTCGATCAGGTTGCCGTCCGGGTCGCGGCAGTACACCGAGCATAGCGGCCCGAGCGCACCCTCCTTTTCCACCGGACCGGCCAGGATCGCCACGCCGCAATCGTGCAGGTGGCCGACCACTTCCTCCGGTCCGACCGCGGTGACGAAGCAGAGATCGGCCGACCCGGGCTGGTCGTTGACGCCGGTCGGCCAGGAGCCGGGATCGGCCTCGGCCGGGCGCACGTTGATCTTCTGGCCGCCGAATTTCAGCGCGGTCCGGTTGTCCTGCCCGAACGCCTCGCGCTCCATGCCCAGCACGCGCTGGTACCAGGCGGCGGTGATTTCCACGTCCTGGACGTTCAACACGACGTGATCGATCCGGTCGACGGTGAAGCGCATCACTCGATCCCATCGTAGAAGTCGTTGCCTCGGTTATCCATTACGATGAATGCGGGGAAATTCTCAACCTCGATGCGCCAGACCGCTTCCATTCCCAGCTCCGGATACTCCAGCACCTCGACCTTGCGGATACAATCCTGCGCCAGCCGCGCCGCGGGGCCGCCGACGCTGCCGAGGTAGAAGCCGCCATATTGCTGGCACGCATCGCGCACGGCCCGGGACCGGTTGCCCTTGGCGACCATGACCAGCGACCCGCCCGCCGCCTGGAACGCGGCGACGTAGCTGTCCATGCGGCCCGCCGTGGTGGGACCAAAGCTGCCGGTGGCGTAGCCCAAGGGAGTCTTGGCAGGGCCAGCATAGTAGACCGGATGGTTCTTCAGGTAGTCGGGCAGTCCTTCGCCGCGGTCCAGCCGCTCCTTCAGCCTGGCGTGGGCGATGTCGCGCGCCACCACCATGGTCCCGGACAGCGCCAGCCGCGTCTTCACCGGATAGGCCGCGAGCTGCCGCAGAATCTCCGGCATGGGCCGGTTCAGATCGACCGCCACCGCCTCGCCGCCGAGTGTCTCGTCGGTGGTTTCCGGCAGGTATTTCGCCGGGTCGGTTTCGAGCTGTTCCAGGAACACACCCTCCGGCGTGACCTTGGCCAGGATCTGCCGGTCGGCGCTGCACGACACGCCGATGCCGACGGGCAGGCTGGCGCCGTGGCGCGGCAGCCGGATCACCCGCACATCGTGGCAGAAATACTTGCCGCCGAACTGCGCGCCGATTCCCAGGGCGCGGGAGATCTCCAGCACGCGCTGTTCCATCTCAGGATCGCGGATCGCGTGCCCGGCCCGGCTGCCGGTGGCGGGCAGCGTATCCAGCCATCGCGCCGAGGCGAGTTTCACCGTCTTTAGCGTCAGCTCGGCGCTGGTGCCGCCGATCGCGATCGCCAGATGGTAGGGCGGGCAGGCCGAGGTCCCCAGCGTCTTAAGCTTGGCCTCGATGAACGCCGCCAGCCGGTCGGGGGACAGCAGCGCCCGCGTCTCCTGGAACAGGAAGGTCTTGTTCGCCGACCCGCCGCCCTTGGCGATGAACATCAGATGCAGTTCGTCGGCATGGTGCTCGCCCGGTGCGGCCATGATGTCGAACTGCACCGGCAGGTTGTTGCCGGTGTTGACTTCCTCGAACATCGAGAGGGGCGCCATCTGCGAGTAGCGCAGATTGGTCTCCGTGTAGGTGCGGTGAACGCCCCAGGCGATCGCTTCCTCCTCGTCGCCGTCCACCCAGACGCGCTGCCCCTTTTTGCCGAACACGATGGCAGTGCCGGTGTCCTGGCACATCGGCAGCACGCCGGCGGCGGCAATGCTGGCGTTCTTCAGCAGGTCCAGGGCGACGAACCGGTCGTTGGCGCTGGCCTCGGGGTCATCGAGGATGGCGCGCAACTGCGCCAGATGCCCGGGGCGCAGCAGGTGGGAGACGTCGCGAAACGCCTGGAAGGCCAGCTCGGACAGGGCGGCCGGCGCGATGCACAGTACCGTGCGGCCGTCGCAGGAGGCGGTGCGTACGCCCTCGATGGCGAGCTTGCGGTATGGCGTGCGGTCGGCGCCCAGCGGGAACATGGGCGCGAAGAGAAAGCTGGAGGGCCGCGCGATCGGGGCGTTCATCGTCGGATCCTTGCGGGTCTTTGTCCCCCGGGCGGGTCTTGCCCTCGGGACGGGTCTTGATCCTCGGGGCGGGTTCTCAGGGCGCCCCTCAATCCTTGGGCGGCGTCCTGCGGCGGAAAGCATCCAGGCTGACCACCTGCGGCGGCTCGCCGGGAGCGGGCGGCGGCCCGTCCGGCGCGGGCTCCGCGTTTGGCTCCGGCTCCGGTGCCCCGACGCCCTGCGGCCGGAAGCGCAGGCCGTAGCGCACTTGCGGGTCGGCGAATCCGGTGACCGACTGCAGCGGGATGACCAGCGTGGTGGGCACGCCGCCGAAGGACAGCCCGACGCTGACCACCTCGGCTTCCCTGTCCACCTTGAGGTCCCAGAACTGGTGCTGCAGGACGATGGTCATCTCCTGCGGGTACTGCGCCCGCAGCCGCGCCGGAATGACGACCCCCGGGTGGTCGGTGCGAAACGTCAGATAGAAGTGGTGCTCCCCCGGCAGGCCATTGGCGGCAACGTAGGTCAGTGCCTGCAGAACGACGTGGCGCGTAGCGGCCTCGATCCAGTCGTCGTAGGGGAGCAGGCTCTCGGGGCGCTGCTCCTGGTCGTCTTCCATCCGCTCTCCTCGGTCTTCCCGGCTCCCATAGCGCGAGGCCGCGCGCGGGGCAAAGGACATCCATGCGGGGCAAAGGACATCCATCAAGATTGGAACCCAGGCGGCTCCCGGCCAGGCGTTCGCCGGGTGCATCGGCCGTTAAGACAAGCATGACGGCCGGAACATCCTGCATGCCGGTTCAGGCGGCCGTTTCAGCTCGTCCACCGTCGCCGACTGGCGGGCGGCATCGAACCGTCGATGGTGGCATAAAGCCACAACGGCCGGCCACCTGGCGCCGATTGTCGCCTCGGGAGGTTGCAGGCGGCGGCCAGCCTGCGCGGCGTCGGCGAGCCGGCTTGGCGGGCGTGATGCAAACCCTGGGATAAAGCGATGCGCGGATATCTCGACTCGGCCATCTTCTTTCGCCACGCGGACGGCCAAGGTGGATTTCTGGCGGTCAGCGGTTGGGCCAGCCTGACCGGGGGAGCGACCCGACCGCCGCTTGTTGCCGAGATCCGGGCCGGCCGCGACCTCGTGCGGTTTCCCTGCGACCTGCCACGGCCCGACGTGGCCGCAGCGGACCCGCGATGTTCGGAGTGGTCCGGGTTTGATGCCGTCATTCCGGTCGCGGACGCTGCCGTTCCTCCCATGCTAAGCATCGACATCCTGGCGGAAGGCCGCGCCTGCGGCAGTCTGTCCGGGCCGATCATCTGCCCGGAACAGGAGGTCGCGGCGATCGCGCCACGACTGACCCGCCTGCGTCGCATCAAGCTGGAGAACCTGGTGCTGAACGAGCGGGAGCGACTGTCGAGGGTGAGGCGAAACGCGGTCCCTGCCGGTAACCGGCCAGATCGACCCGTCGTTCGGCTGCAACCTCCGCTGTCCGCTCTGCCTGTCGGAGATGGCGCGGCGAGACGGATACCGGCTGCCGACTCTCAGGCTCGATCAACTGGACCGCATCCTGGCGCAGTACGGCGACTGCCTGGTGCGAATCTGGCTGTCGCTTTGGGGAGAGCCGCTGCTCAACAAGGACCTCCCGGCCATGATCGCACGCTGCAAGCAGCGCGACATCTGGGTGCTGCTCAGTTCCAACATGAGCGTCCCGCTGAAGCCGCACGCGATCGACTGTCTGGTTCGCAGCGGCCTCGATTCGATCATTCTGTCGATCGACGGCGCGACGCAAGCGACCTATTCCCGCTACCGGCGGGGCGGGTCGCTCGATCTCGCTTTGGACAACGTGCGCCAGTTGGTCGCCGCAAAACGGGCATTCGGCTCGCCAACGCCGCATATCTACTGGCGCTACCTCATTTTCGACTGGAACCGTCACGAGATCTGGCAGGCACGGCAGTTCGCCGACAGCCTCGGCGTCGATGAGTTCGGAACCGAACCCGGGGTGCTGACGCCCGAGACCCGTCACGACTTCACGCCGCGCGCCCCGGATCAGGAGGCGGCGCAGATCAGCGACAGGCAGCTCGGGAACTGGCGGCGCCACGCGGCAGAGCGCCGGCGGCGCTATCAGTGGTTCGGGTGCGACTACCACTATGCCAGCATCAGCATCAATTCGGACGGGCTCGTGCATCCGTGCTGCTACGTGGTCTCGCCGGCGCACGCGATCGGTTCCGCGACGGACCCGGTGGATGAACTGCGCAACGGTCCGGTTATGCGTGACAACCGTGCCCTGTTCGCGGCAATAGGCACGGCCGAGGTGGCGACTACCCGGGGCCACGAGCCCTGCGCCTCATGCTCGACGATCGACGTGACCTGCGGCCATATCGTCACGCAGACCAACTTCCGACAGCTCTGCAGACCAACTTCCGACAGCTCTACGGCTATCTGGTGCACGACAAGCCAATGTGCTGGTAAGACGACGAATGGCGGCGCCGATCGACGCGACACCAAGCAGGACGCAATTCAGCCGGTCAGCAGCGACCGGTTACGCGCGCAGCAGCCGTCAAGGCGACTTAAACGTCAGGACGCGGCCAACCGGAGAGCCGCGCACTTTCGAAAGCGCCGTTTCGAAGCCAGCTGGAACGACCGAAGGCTCCGCGCGACCGGCAGGATGCAGCGGGGAGAGGAAACGGACCGCCTTCGCGGCACGGCACCTCTCCCCAGTCTGCTGCGTCCTCAGTTCACCGACTACAGCCCCACCGACGGGGTGCGCCTTCCGGTAACGTAGTTCTTCACCTTGTCGAAGAAACTAGTGCCTTCCACCGAACGGATGGTGGCGTATTCATTCTTGGCGCGTTGAAAGAATGACGTGCCGTTCGCGCCGCCGATGCGATAGCCGGCGAAAAACGCGATGGCCAGCAGCAGAATATCAAGCAAGAACGACATGGTGGGTTTACTCCGTATGGAGGTTATGTGTTTTTCCCCAGCAGGACCCTCGAGCACAAAACTGGCCCTGCCAGCGTCCCTCGGATGCCCGGAAACATTGTATGCCGCGACGCGATGGCGACCTGCTGGGCTCTCTGCATCCTTTCTTTCGGGGCGCGCATCTTACAGCGGGACAACGCTCACCGATTCGATAGCCTTAACCCCGACTCGCCGACCAAAGATTTTAATCGGCTTGATAGCGCATCTACTGCTCATGGCGAGGCGAGTCAGCATGTTTTTTTGGAGGCCTCCACCGCCTACCCTATCCGAACCAGTACGGCCGGACCCGGTTCGGGCGGAACAACCCATGCTCGCCGAGCGGCCGGACCGAAACCTGGCCTGCTGATTGCTGCCAGCCAACCATGGTGAGCGCACCAACTTGGCGGCCCAATCGCGGAGCGCCTGGACCTCACGCACGCAGACGGCCGCCGTTTGACTCCCTCGCAATCGGGCGGCCGGCGCGGCCGCCTGCATTTGTCGTGCCCTGATGACGGCCTGGTCACACGCCGAACCGCTTCGGCAAGTAATGAAGCGCAGGCAGGACGCCCGGAGTGCTACAGGTGTTCTGTTGACCCTTCCTATCGCGGCTGTCCAAGATGCCAGCCCAGTCCATTGACCGGAGGACTGCCATGCCCGCCCCCTCGTCCGCTGCGCTCGACGCCGTGCTGCGCCATGTCGATGCCGGTCTCGACCAGTCGCGCGAAGCCTTGTTCTCCCTGCTGCGGATTCCGTCGATCAGCGCACAGCCGGCGCACAAACCGGACTGCCTGCGGGCGGCCGCGTGGTGGCGTGACACGTTGGCCGGTCTCGGGTTCGACGCCAGCGTCCGCGAGACACCGGGCCACCCCGTGGTTGTCGGCCATCACGCCGGGCCGCCCGGCTATCGGGGACCGCACGTATTGTTCTACGGACATTACGACGTGCAGCCGGTCGATCCGCTGGATCAGTGGACCAGCCCACCGTTCGAGCCACAGCTCGTCGACGGCCCGCATGGCAAGCGATTCGTCGCCCGCGGCGCAGCCGACGACAAGGGCCAGACGATGACGTTCGCCGAGGCACTGCGTGCGTGGAAGGAAGCCGGCGGCGGCATCCCTGCACGCATTACGGTCCTGATCGAGGGCGAGGAGGAAGTCGGCAGCCCCAACCTGGAGCCGTTCATCGTCGCCAACAAGACGTCGCTGGCTTGCGACGTCGCGCTCATCAGCGACACGGGCATGTGGAACATCGATACGCCGGCGCTGACCACGCGGCTTCGCGGCATGACGTACGCGGAGGTCACCGTGAAGGGCGCGACGCGTGACCTGCACTCCGGCATCTACGGCGGCTCTGCGCTCAATGCGGTCAACGTGCTGACCGCAATTCTGGGACAGATCACCGACGCCAACGGACAAGTCCAGTTGCCGGGTTTCTATGACCGGGTGACGTCCCTGACCAACGCCCAGCGTGCGCAATGGGAAGCGCTCGCCTTCGATGAAACGGCCTTCCTCGCCGGAATTGGCCTGACCGCCCCGGCCGGCGAGACGGGGCTGTCCGGGCTGGAGCGGCTATGGGGCCGTCCGACCGCCGAGATCAACGGCATCTGGGGCGGCTATGCCGGGCCAGGGGCCAAGACGGTGATTGCTGCCGAGGCAGGCGCGAAAGTGTCGTTCCGGCTGGTGCCGGACCAGGATCCGAATACGGTATTCAACGCGTTCAGGCGCTTCGTGACCGAGCGCCTGCCGCCCGGCGCCACCGCCGGGTTCGCTTTGCTCAGCGCGGCGCCGGCGGTGGAAGTGAGTACAGACTCCCCGTGGGTGCGAGCAGCGCTGGCGGCCATGGGCGATGAGTTCGGCAAGCCGGCGGCGTTGATCGGTTGCGGCGGCTCGATCCCGGTGGTGACGTCGTTTCGCTCCGTCCTGGGCATCGACACCTTGCTGATGGGCTTCGGCCTGGAGGATGACCGGATGCACAGTCCGAACGAGAAGTTCGAGCAGCGCTGCTTCCATCGCGGCATTCGGTCGCACGCCCGCCTGCTGGCGCGGTTTGCCCAGGAAACGGCTGCCAGCGGATGAGCTGCGGCGCGATAGGGAAGCGGCGGATGAACGCCAGCTTGATGAACCCTGGCGGATGAACCCTGCGCAGTCCGGCGACAGGCTCCGCCTCGCCGGACTGCGCAGCAGCCTCGCCGGCCCCTTTGATCTGTCGGTGGAGGCGGGCGAGTGCATCGCGATCAGCGGCGCTTCGGGCTCCGGCAAGAGCCTGTTCCTGCGCATGATCGCCGACCTCGATCCGGCCCAGGGCCAGGCCTGGCTGGATGGCCGCCCCCGCGCCGGGTTCCCCGCCCCGGAATGGCGCCGCCAGGTCGTCTACAACGCGGCCGAGCCGGGCTGGTGGAGCGACCAGGTCGCCGACCATTTTTCCGCAGTTGCCGCCGCCTTCGCCCGCGGCGCCGCGCCGCGCATCGGCCTGGCGCCGGAGCTCCTGGACGCGCAGGTGGCGCGGCTGTCCACCGGCGAGCGGCAAAGGCTCGGTCTGCTGCGCGCGCTGGCGCTAGATTCGCCGGTCCTGCTGCTTGATGAGGCG
>Ga0302145_10001125_pt1 | contig 10700 bp, 8 predicted proteins | sample I_Bog_E2_3_FD_192437 | JGI IMG/M metagenome (GOLD analysis project Ga0302145, IMG submission 192437) | Peat permafrost microbial communities from Stordalen Mire near Abisko, Sweden - I_Bog_E2_3 | ecosystem: Environmental > Terrestrial > Soil > Wetlands > Peat | place: Sweden: Abisko, Stordalen... | reverse complement strand
ATCGTCCTCCACGGCCAGGTCTTCCCCGCCGACCGCGCCCGCAAGGACCGCGACCTCGGCACCTTCGTTGCCAAAAGCTAGAGCAAGTTCCCATAGATACGCACTTCGTCTTCACAGATCCGATATGCAGATCGTCCTCACAGGTCCGATACGCAGATCGTCTTCACAGGTCCGATACGCAGATCGTTTCCCATAGATGTGCAGATCGCCTTAGCAGGGCCGAAGGCCCGACATATACCAGCCTAGGCCGAAGGCCTAGGTTGGTCCCCCCCCTGAAACCCCGAAGGGCTGAAGGCCCGACATATCTCTAGCCCCAACGCATCGCCACGCCGGCTTCTCCCGCATCCCTGCGTAAAAAAGTTGCGCGCTCTCCCCCGCAAATAGCTTTCCGCCATCGTGTTTACGTGGAAGCAGGCATCTGAATCCACAGCAGGTTCGTCACGCTGCCACGAGGGGCCCGAAACAATGAATCGTCGCACCCGGAATCGGCTCACCTTTGCGTTTCTCTTTTCCCTGGCCGTGCTGGCTACCGGCATCGCCGCGTCCGCGCAGTATTATCCGCCTCCGCCCCCGCCCTATCCGCCCGGGCCAACCTATCCTCCGCCGCCGTATCCGCCCCAGCGGCCTCAGGAACAGCCGCAGAACTATCCCCGCTACTACAACAACTCCCCCTTCTTCTCCCTCTACGGCATGTTCAGCGCCGGCCACTACTCAGGCCTCGGCGTCGGCGTCGGCACGCCTTCCACGCAGAGCGGAGGCATCACCGCGCTGGGCGGCACCTTCGGCGGATACGTCCTGTACCCCTCGCCAGGGCCCATCCACCTTGGCATCGATGGCCGCCTCATCGTCGAAAACAGCGCCAACTCAACCCCCTACGGCGACAAGGTCCTCGGCGGGCTGGCCGGCTTCCGCATCGACGGCTCCGACCCGCATCTGCCCATCGTCCCGTACTTTCAGTTCGAAATCGGAGGCGTCGGCACCAACAGCGGCAGCAGTTACACCCGCACCCCGTCCTTCGCCTACCAGGCCCAGTTCGGCGCGGACATCCCCTTCGCCAGCCAGCAGGTCGCCGCCCGAATCGAGTACGGCGCCGGCCAGCTCACCGGGATCAACAACGTAAACCACACCCTGCAAACCTTCTCCGCCGGCATCGTCCTCCACTTCCGCTAGCCGGAGTCGAAGGACCCGCCATCCAGCTTGCCGAACCAGGACCCTTACTCCTTCCGGGCAGCAATTTGCCGGGTGCCCATTCATGACAGCTCCACCGTCATGGGTGGGGGACGATTTTTCGGATTAGCAGCGGGCTTCAGCCCGCGGTAAGCAGCACATAAATAAAGGGGCTTGAGCCCCGGGCCTTCTTGTCGCGCCGCCACTGGGACTTTTTCATCACCCTCTGAAGGCCCGCGCTAGAGAAAGTCTCCCATAGGTGATGCAGGTCGTCTTCACAGGCCGATATGCAGATCGTCTTCACAGGGCCGAAGGCCCGACACATACCAGCCTAGGCCGCAGGCCTAGGTTGGCTAGGTTGGTGCCCCCAAAGAATCCAAGGGCTGAAGGCCCGAAACATACCAGCCTAGGCCGCAGGCCTAGGTTGGCGACCCTCCGATAATCCGAGGGCTGAAGGCCCGGCACATACCAGCCCAGGCCGCAGGCCTAGGTTGGCGACCCTTCGAGAATCCGAGGGCTGAAGGCCCGACACATCGAACGTCTGCATGTCATCAGGAAATTTGCGTCAATTTGAGTTGAGCATCCACACGCGCGCCCGAGCCCAGGAATCCCCTTCACGCATTTATCCGTGGCATAGTCTCTGCAATGCATCTCTCAGCCTATCTTGACGAAATGACCTTCCGGTTCAACAACCGTAACAACCCCTACCTCTTCCGCGACACAATGATGAAGATGACTGAGGCTCCGAGGCTGGAATATAAGAACCTCACCCCGGTATAGCTAATACGGCCTTATATCAGACTACTTGGGGAATGGTATCCGGCCAAATGACCTTGCCCTCAGGATGCGTATCTCTTAGCGAACCAGTTTAAGGAGATATTCATCCTCGTAGTAGTAGTCGAGGCGGTGGGAATGTGGGAATCGGTTTGATCGATTTCCAAGGTTTGTGGGAAGGGCGGAAAACAGTTTCATCGTTTTCCGGACTTTCCATAAACCGGCATTTCCACAGCCTGCTTCTGTCGCCGCCAACTTTCATGCGGCGATCCTCGCCGTTGCCTGCTCGCAGGCTTGCTCATACTCGGTGGGGCTGAGGTAATTCAGCGTCGAGTGCATGCGTGTTTGGTTATACCAGAGCAGCCACGCGATGATTTCATCCTTGGCTTGCCGGATGGTTTGAAAATGCCTGCCGTGCAGCCGCTCCACCTTCAGCGAGCCGAATAGCGTCTCCGAGCAGGCGTTATCCCAGCAGTTGCCCTTGCGGCTCATCGAGGGTGTGATGGAGCAGTGTTCAAGCATCTTTGCGTAGTCCTCGCTGGCATACTGACTGCCCCGGTCGCTGTGGAAGATCAGCCCTGCCTGCCTGTCTGGATTGCGTCCCAGCCAAGCCATCCAGAGAGCATCGATTACCAGATCGCGATGCATGTCGGGCCGCATCGACCAGCCCACCACCTTGCGACTGAATAAGTCGATCACCACAGCCAGAAACAGCCACCCTTCCTCAGTGGCGATATATGTGAAGTCGCCAACCCACGCCTGGTTGGGCGCGGCAACGGTGAAGTTACGATCAAGCCGGTTCGGTGCAATCGGTAAATCGTGCCGGCTGTCGGTGGTGGTCACGCGGAAACGCCGCTTGCCGCGGGCCTGAATGCCGTGCTGCTGCATCAGCCGCTGCACCCGCAGCTTGCCCACGCGAATGCCCTGCCTGCGCAGTTGCCGCCAGATACGCGGCCAGCCGTAGGCCCCACGATTCTCCGCATAGACGGCGCTGATGTGAACCAGCAGTGCTTCGTCGCTGAGGTGGCGGCGCTGAGCCATCCGTCTGCGCCGCGCCAGATGTTGGTGGTATCCAGAGACGCTTACGCCGAGCACACCGCACTGCACCCGGATCGGCCAGATCCGCTTGTGACGTTGAATAAAGGCATACCTCACTTCTGGCCCTTTGCAAAGTATGCCGTCGCTTTTCCCAAGATGTCGCGCTCCATCGTCACACGCGCCAACTCGGCCCGTAAACGGCTGATCTCCATCTGCTCGGCCGTCACCTGGTGCTTGCCAGAGGTACCCTTCAACCTCCCGGCTCGGTGCAGCTTCATCCAGTTGCCCAAGGTCTGCTCGACTACTCCTAGGCTGCGAGCTGCCGCCGCCATCCTCTGGCCAGACTCCACCAGCCGCACCGCTTCCTGCTTGAACTCCAGCGTGTAACGGCCACGCGTCCCCTTCGTCATTTTCCTGTCCCTTTCGGCTATTAGAGCAGCTCGCTAAGGGATACGTTTTGCGGGGGCAAGGTCAGACATAGCTTCGGCAGGGGAGAAGTTAGTGTCTTGGCCGGTTCCCTATGGCCGGTTTTGAAGTGATAATCTATGGCCACTTTTGGGTGATCACCGAGGCCTTGATCTTCTGCATTGCAAACTCAGGATCCATACCCAAGTCTGCTAAACCACTTTTCTGTTGTTAGCTGAGAACCCAACGCACGCTTTGACCAATGTCGGTTCTGGAAACGTGGTAACGCGATTTGCACTAAGCCGCTAGTGCGGCGGGGTTATATTTCTGTGGCGGTTGGATAGAGTTTTGGACACCCAAGGAGGTGTTCATGACTCACCTACGCCAACGCATGCAGGAAGATCTTCAGCTACGCAACTTCTCTCAACGCACGATCCGCCACTACACCCACACAGTTGCTGAGTTTGCCAAGTACTTTCACAAGTCACCCGACCAGCTCGGCCCGGAGCACGTTCGCGCCTGGCTGTTGTATTTGCTCAACGAACGGAAGCTGGCCTGGGGAACCATTCAGGGAGCCCGATCTGCGCTGAAGTTCCTCTACACGAGGACACTGAAGCAGACCTGGTTCGATCAGGAGATCATCAAGCCCAAGGTGCGGCGCAAGCTGCCTACGGTCTGGAGCCGTGAAGAAGTTCGCGCTCTGCTCGATGCCACCACGAACACCAAGCACCGCGCACTTCTGGCCTTGTACTACAGTGCCGGTCTGCGTTGCCAGGAGGCCCTGAATCTGAAGGTCACCGACATCGACAGCAAGCGGATGATCATCAACATCCGCGAGGGCAAGGGCAAGTTTCCCCGCCAGGTGATGCTGTCGCCCAAGCTGCTCGAGTTGCTGCGGCTCTATTGGAGGTGGCGCAAGCCCAAGGACTGGCTCTTCCCCGGTCGCTGGCCTGATCAGCCCATGGTGGCAAGCGGAGTGCGCATCGCTTGCGCAGAACTGCGCAAGCAGTTGGGCATCTCTAAACCGCTCAGCCCGCATGTGCTGAGGCACTCCTTCGCTTCGCACCTGCTTGATGCGGGCACAGATCTGCGCAGCATCCAGCTTCTGCTTGGCCATCGCGATCTGGAGACCACCTCACGCTACCTGCATGTCTCCGAAGCCAGACTGCACGCCACGGCGAGTCCGCTCGACGACCTGCCCATTCGCATTGTTCGAAGTGCCCAGGGAGGTAACAGAACCGCATGACCGGACATCGGCTCGAAGTGGCCGATGTCTTTCACGCTCACCAGAACCAGTTCCTTCAACGCTGGGGTCATGTGCTCTCGGAACAGCAGCGGAAGGTACTGCGCGATATCGGCCGATGCCGAACGGCGGCGCTCGGCACTCATCTCGAACGATGCGATCGCTGCGACTATGAGACTGTCGCTTACGACTCGTGCCGCAACCGGCACTGTCCCAAGTGTCAGTCCTCAGCCCGCGACCGCTGGCTCATGAAGCAGGCCTCAAGCCTGCTGCCAGTGCCCTATGCCCATGTGGTCTTCACCGTTCCCGACCAACTGGTGCCGCTCGCACTCCGCAACCAGCGATTGTTTTACAGCCTGCTGTTCCGTGCCGCTTCCGAGACCCTGCTGGAGGTCGCCGCCGATCCTCGCCATCTCGGCGCTCGCATCGGCGTGCTCGCTGTGCTGCACACCTGGTCGCAGAACCTGGGACACCATCCCCACCTGCACTGCCTCGTTCCCGCCGGCGGACTAGCGCTCGACCGCTCCCGCTGGGTTCGATCAAGGCCCAACTTCTTTCTACCAGTCCGCGTGCTCAGCCGCATGTTCCGCGGCAAGCTGCTCGCCTTCCTCAAGCAGAGCTATCGACACGACGAACTACGCTTCTCCGGCACGCTGGCTGCACTCTCTCAGCCGCGTGCATTTAACTCCCTGCTCTCTACTCTGCGCAACAAGGAGTGGGTGGTGTACTCCAAGCCTCCCTTCGGCGGCCCCGAACACGTCCTGAAGTACCTGGCCCGCTACACCCACCGCGTGGCCATCTCCAACGCAAGGCTGCTCAGCCTTGACCACGGACAGGTGCGCTTTCGCTGGAGAGACTCCAGACACAACAACCGCAGCAGCGTCATGACCCTCGACGCGGTCGAGTTCATTCGCCGCTTCCTGCTCCACGTCCTGCCCGCAGGCTTCGTCAAGATTCGCCACTTCGGGCTGCTCGCCAACCGCAACCGCCGCCAGGCCCTCGCTCTGTGCAGGAGCCATCTCCACGCCGTCGCCCCCGACATCAGCTCACTGCTGACCGAACCGCAGAGGTCCGCACTCAACCGATCCTGTCCCCAGTGCAAACGCGGCTCTCTGCACGTGGTAGCGCGTCAACTATCAGTTGGGCCAGCCACCTCCCACGCACCCCTCGCCTGCACGCAGTTCGACTCATCCTGAGGAAAACCATGATGACCTGCATGCCAACTCGATTCCTCGCACCGACAGGCGCTCATCCCGCCAACGCTACCCCATGGCTCGAATCGGCTCCGGATACCCTCGATGCCGCCCGTAGCCTTCCCCCGCGCACAGCAACCGCACCCCCGAACTGCTCCGCTAAGGTCATCGCCATCCCATTTCGTGCCCAGTCAGCCGCGTCGACTCACCACGAACAGCTTTCAATCCCCATACTCTTACCGCGCTAGCGGCTTAGCGCAAATCGCCGTATCCGCACTGCTCCGCACCAGCAGCCTCGGAGCGCGACATGTTTTCGCTGCGGAGCACTGCCGATACGGCACTAGAGATTTAGCAACAGTTGACTCGAGTAAGCTTGACCGACCCTGGCGACCTGCCGCAGCGTCAAGAACTGTGTCCGAGTGTTGTTCCCCTTGAGCGTCTTGCGCTTGCGCATCCTCCGCCGACCATCTCGCCACCGAGAGGATCAGTAGAGGATCTTCAGTCCAAACTGAATGATGCGCGGCTCAAACGTGCTGGTGACCTGCCCGGTGTTCGCGGCCAGAGCTCCGCCAGTGATTGCGCTCTCAGGAACGGTGCCGCCAACGCCGTACACCCCGGTGGTCGTCCCCTGGGTCCCGCTGATCGCTCCCCCAACCGTGCTGCTGCCGGCCGCGGGAAGGTACAGATTCGTGTGGTTGAAGATATTGTAGAACTCGGTGCGGAACTCCAGCTTCAGACCTTCAATGGGAGTATTGAATTTCTTGTTCAGCGCGAGATCAGTCTAGTAGAAAGCCGGACTGCGTAGGAGATTGCGGCCGGAGTTGCCGAAGGGACTCAGCAGGTTGCCGGCGGCGTCTTTAATAGGAGGCAGAATGAATGCCGCCGGATTGACGTAGTTCACATACCCGGTGTTCGGGGCGCGGTTTCCCCGCCCCTGAGTGATAGGCTGCCCAGGAATGCGGTCCGGGCGATACTCCGTCGCGCCGCGATAGGTCGCGTTCGAAGCAATCTGCGGCGAGACCGCCTGCGCGCCGTTCGGCCCGTAGGTAAGGTTGAACGGAGTGCCCGCCTGCATGGTATTGATGGCGCTTACCTGCCATCCGCTCAGCACCGAATCGGCCGCTGGATTCGCGCTCGAGAGGAACTGGCGGCCATGGCCGAACGGCAGCTCATACACCAGGCTCGTAATGTTGGCCACTGGCAGGTTGTAATCCGACTGCGCATAATCGGCGTGAAGGTTGTTTGCATCCTGGGGCGACGGAGTTAGCGCCTCCAACGCCGCGCTGGCGTTGTCCAGCGAGTGCTCAAAGGTGAAGGAGTTCAACAAGGTGAGTCCGCCCACAAAGCGCTGCTCATATTTCACCTGCAGGGAATCGAAGTGGGAGTAGGCCTCGTTCAGCGCCTCCGTGATGTCGGAGGGCCAGTTGGCGAAGGGCCGCGCAAAGCCCAGCGACGGGTTCTTCTGGTTGGCATTCACGATCTGTTGCAGCTTCAGTCCGTGACTACCCACATACGCTACGTCAAACAGCGTGTTCTTGGTGAATGAGCGTTGCACACTCAAGAAGTAGCTTTCGACATAGCTGTCGCGGGTGTTCTTCGGGATGTAGGTAATGTTGTCTGTCGCCGAATTGAAGGTCGTTACCAGGCCGCTCGGATAACCTTGGTCCGCCGTCGCAAAGCAGGACGGCGTCGTGGTGCCCACCGCGATAATTTGCGCCGGCAGCGGTGTCGAGCAATGATTCGTGGTCGTTGGAGCAATCTGCGTCACAGAAGCGAACTGCGCCTGCGGTGCGTTGATCCCCAGAATGTCGCCCGACCCGGCCCGCGTGTAGTGCGTATAACTGATCCCGAACCCGCCGCGGACCGCAGTGTTGGCGTCAATGGCATAGGCGAACCCAGCGCGCGGGCCGAAGTCCTTGAAGTCGGGATTGACCAGAGTATGGCCGTACGTTCCGCTGCCCGAGAACGGCGTGATGCCGCTGCCCGCAACCGCCCCGGGTGTGGTTGTCAGCACCGTCTGCGTGCTCGGATCCCAGTTGGAGATGTTGTTGTGCAGATCGGAGTACGGCGACCCGTACTCCCAGCGCAGCCCGAGGTTGAGGGTCAGGCTCGGGCTCAACTTCCAGTCGTCCTGGGCATAGAGGCTCTGCATCGTCTGCGTCAGGTGCGCTTCATAGAAGTTCGCCAGAGAGTACGCGCTCGTGGTCCCGAACAGGAAGTCCGCCCAGTAAGTGTCGGTGACCGTCGAGCCCCCGGCGTTCGAGTAGCCTCCGCCGTAGGTCCACGAGCCGTAGAGCGGATTGTTGTCGTTCACGGCCATCCAGATGTGCTCGAACTCATAGCCGAACTTCAGCGAATGCTTTCCCCTGACCCAGCTGAAGTTCACCTTGGGGTCGATCAACGCGGGGTCCTGCCACTGCGGATTCGTGCTCTGCCGCCCGAAAGCAGTCATGCCGGTAATGCTGAGGGAAGGAAGGCCGCCGGCCACCACGGCGTTGCTGGTCGGCAGCCCAGGGATGTAGTTGAACGAAGTATTGCCGATGGACAGGTTGTACTTCCCGGCCTTCGTGCGGTCGAGGCCCAGACGAACGTCCAGTACCTTGTCCGCGCCGAAGAGATGCGTGTACCCAAGCGCGATCTGCTGATCGAGAATTCTGATCTTTCCGTTGGTCTGGCCGTCCAGCGGGATTGGAAGGGTGGGATAGTTGACGCCATTCTCCTTGCGGTCGCTGATCCGCAGGAAGGCTGAGTTATAAGGGTCAATCTGATAATCGAATCGCAGATCGCCCTTGTCGGCATTGTCCGTGAACGGCACCTGGACCGCGTAATCGTCCTGCGCCAGACCGGACGTCGCCAACCCCGTTGCCGGAAGCGCGGCGGCGATCGTCGCGAAGTCCTTGATGATCTGCAGCGAAACCGAGTTGATCGCGCTGGTCGGGATTGGAGTGCCTGCCGGATAGACGGTGCCCGTGATCGGGTTCTTCACCGCGACGACCAGCACCGGAGTGGGCGACGCAATCGATCCGCCCGCCCCGCCGTAGAGCTCATTCTGAGTGGGCAGCGAAAGCACGCTGAGAGGCTTCAACACCTGGCGAAATCCCTCATAGTCGAGAAAGGAGAACAGCTTGTCCTTGAGGATCGGACCGCCCACGTTGAAACCGTACTGGTTGCGATTGAAGGTCGGCTTCTTGAACGGGACCGAGATCCCGCTCGAGCCCACCAGGGTCGGCTTGAAGAAGCCAGGCGCGTTCAGGTCGGTGTTGCGGATGAACTCATAGACCGTCGCATGCAAACGGTTGGTCCCGCCCAGCGACGCCACATTGATCGTCGCCCCGGACGCCCGGCCATACTCCGCGCTCTCATTGTTCGTCACCACCTGAAACTGCGCCACCGAGTCCGGCGGCACCGCGATGATTTGGTTGTCGAAGCCTTGGTTGCTCTCGCCGTACGCGTTGTTGTCGATCCCGTCCAGCAGGAAGTTGTTGAACATGCTCCGCTGCCCATTGACATTGAACGCGCCCGCGCGGAGCAGCGAGCTGACCGAGCTCGAAAGCGCCGCCGTCGGCGCTTGCCGCGAGCCGGGAATCAGTGCGAGAAAGTCAGAGTAGTTGCGGCTCACCAGAGGCAGCGACTCATTCTGGTAGTTCGTGATGGTCTGCCCGCGCTCGCTGGTCTCCGTCTCCAGCTGCAAGGCGACGCCCGAGACTTCAACGCTGGTCGACGCAGCGCCAACCTTCAGCGTGAGATCGATGTGCTGCCGGTTGCCCACCGAGACGGCAATGTCCTGCGCCACGGCGTCGGAGAAGCCAGGCGCGCTGGCCGAGATCGTATACTCCCCGACCCTCAGCGACGGCACGTCGTAGTCGCCCGAGCCGTCGGTCTTGGTCTGCGTGGTGATGCCCGTGTCGTTGTTCTTGATGGTGACCACCGCATTGGCGAGGGGCGCGCCGCTGGCGTCGCGAATCGCGCCCACCAGGCTGCCGTTGTCATATTGGGCTTGCAGTTGCGCCGAAAACACGAGAGACAGCACGGCCAACGCGACGAGGCACGCGGGGGAGAATATTCTCTGAGTCATGCTATGGAAATTAGGTTGGAAAAGTAATCGCCACATCAAACCGCCGTAAATCGTCGGTGAATCGCCGGAGCCAATGTCCACACGAAATGCTTGTCGATCGCTTTTTCAACCTACGTTCATCGGGGAGTGCTCTTATGGGCTATGTCAAGATCAGCAGTTGCTCTCGGCCTCCTATTGGCCGCCACTCCTCTTTTGGCTCAGACCCACCAGCCCGTCTTGCTCATCTCAGTCGATGGCATGCGACCGGACTACGTAACCCAGGCCGACGAACACCATCTCCGCATTCCCAATCTGCGCCGGATCCTTGCCGATGGCACGCACGCCGATGGAGTGGTCGGGGTCTTCCCCACCGTCACCTACCCCAGCCACACGACGATCGTCACCGGCGTCTGGCCGGCGGAGCACGGCATCCTGAACAACACCAAATTCGATCCCGAGCGAAGGCTGCGCGAAGCCTGGTACTGGTATGCCGATCAGATAAAGGTTCCTACCCTCTGGTCGGCCGCCCACGCCGCCGGGCTGCACACTGCCAGCGTCTCCTGGCCGGTCACTGTTGACTCCGCTTCGATCGACTATCTTCTCCCAGAGTACTGGCGCGGCGCGTCCGCCGGCGATGCCTTCAACCCGGATGATCGCCTGATGATCAACGCCGTCTCGCGCCCCGACGGCGAACTGGCACGCATCGCCGAGCGGGTCGGCACTCCATACATGATGGGCAATGACACCACGCTCGATGGCGACGAGGTCCGCACGCGTTACTCGCTCGATATCCTCAAGCAGCACCGCCCAGAGTTCATGACCATCC
>Ga0302145_10001107_pt1 | contig 10763 bp, 8 predicted proteins | sample I_Bog_E2_3_FD_192437 | JGI IMG/M metagenome (GOLD analysis project Ga0302145, IMG submission 192437) | Peat permafrost microbial communities from Stordalen Mire near Abisko, Sweden - I_Bog_E2_3 | ecosystem: Environmental > Terrestrial > Soil > Wetlands > Peat | place: Sweden: Abisko, Stordalen... | reverse complement strand
ACCCGGGGTTCTGGTTCGGCAAGCGCGGCGATGAGAACTTCAAGCTGCTGGCGCAGTTGAGCCGGCTGCACCAGTTGGGGCTGCCCATGATGGTGGGGTTGTCGCGCAAGGGATTTCTGGCGGAGGCGGTGAAGCCGGTGCAGGGGGAGAGATTTGTGGCGGGCTCCCAGGTCTCAAGTGCGAGACCTGGGGCACCCGCACCGGTGGCGTCGGCACCCAGAGCGGAGGCCCGGTATATCGCGACGGTCGCGGGGAATGTTGCCGCGGTGCTGGCGGGGGCGCATATTCTGCGCGTGCATGACTTGCAGGCGGCGAGGGAGGCGGTGGCGGTTGCGGATGGGGTGTTGGCGGCGGGAGAGTAGTAAGCGGTTGTCAGTTGTTAGTTCTTAGTTGTTAGTAGAAGCGCTGATGCCTCGCGCACTAAGAACTAGCAACTAAGAACTGACACCTTTACAGCGTCATCACTTCTTTTTCTTTGGCTTTGAAGAGGTCATCGATGCGTTTGATCTCGGCGTCAGTGAGCTGCTGAATCTCTTCGTTGGCGCGCTTTTCGTCGTCGGCGGAGATGAGCTTTTCTTTGGCGGCCTTCTTGACGGTGTCGTTGCCGTCGCGGCGGATGTTGCGGATGCTGGTCTTGTGCTCCTCGACGGTGCCGGCGAGCTGCTTGACGACGTCGCGGCGGCGCTCCTCGTTCATGGGCGGGACGGGAACGCGGATGACCTTGCCGTCGTGCATGGGGTTGAAGCCGTGAGAGCTGGTGCGGATGGCCTTTTCGACCGCGGTGACGATGGTGGGATCAAAGGGCTCGACGACGATGAGGCTGGCCTCGGGGGTCTTAATCTGGGCGAGCTCGTTGAGAGGCGTTTCCGTGCCGTAGTACTCGACTTTGATGCCGTCCAGCATGTGGACCGAGGCGCGGCCGGTGCGCACGCTGGCGAGGTTGGCGCGAAAGTCGTCCACGGACTTGGCCATGCGTGTCTTGAGACCGTCGTAAACGCCCGTAAGGGCCTCCATACCTGCCATTGCCGATGCCATTGCTGCGATCCTCCTGAGAGTTACCACCGTTGATTTTACAGCCGAGAGGGGGCGCGGAGGGGGCGGAGTGGCGTCCTGAAGGCTGGCCTAAATCGGAGCAATACCCCTAACGGGGCAGGATTCGCGTTGACTTCAACCTGCGCAACTCCTATCCTGAAGATAATTCTCCGGGACTGCCCCCCTGGTCGATAGGACTAGATGGGAGCAGCGGTGACGTAACGTATCTCCTCCACCCATCGAGAAACACAGAAGAAGAGGACGTAACGACCTTTATGAAGAAATACTTTCTCCTGACGGCTCTTGTGCTAGCCCTGGCGGCCTTGCCCGCACGTGCGCAGGGAGGCTGTGATGACACGCCCGAAAATCCTACGCTGATTCTGGCGGGTTTGGCGAGCGGCGTGTTTGCCGTATCGAGCGCGCGCACCCGGTTCCGCGCTCGCCGCGCCGCGAAGAAGAAGTAGCTGCCTGGGCAGGCGACTGCCTTGGTCCGTTGTCCCCCCTATCTGGAGTGCCTACTGTGACGAGTCGCCCTGAGGGTCTATCCGAGGGTGTCATGGATGGCGGCAAAAAACAGCCTGCAATCTTTTCCCCAACCTTTGAAATTTCACCTCAAGCCGCGGCGGCGGTGGCGTGCGTGTGCGCCGTGGCGGGGCTGTTTGCGGTCTACAGCACAGCGCAGGCGCTGGCGGGGATATGGCAGAGCGATGCGCTGAAGTCTGTGGGGATGGCCGTGCCGTTCGTCTGCGCCGCGCTGATTGTGCGCGACTGGCGCAATATCGGCTGGGAGAGCGAAGGGACGTGGTGGGGCTTTGTGATGCTGGCCGCGGCGGCACTGCTGGTGTTTGTCCGCGACCAGACACTACTGATCGTGACCGTGAATAAGGACTGGCTGCTGCAACTGCCGCCGCTGCCGCTGATCGCCGTGGTGTATGCCGCGAGCTTTGTGCTGCTGTTCGGCGGAATGCGGCTGCTGCGCGCGGCGTGGTTTCCGGTGCTGCTGATGTGGGCGGTGATTCCCGTGCCGCAGACCTTCAGCCGCCGCGTGGATGTGCCGCTGCAACACGCTGGCGCCGTGGTGGCGCGGGCGTTTGCGCAGCTCATCGGGGTGAAGTTGAACGCGGGTGAGCTGAAGATCATGTTTTCGCCCTCGACGGGGATGTTTATCGCGCCGGGGTGCGACGGGCTGCGCGGGTCCATCACCATGGGGCTGACGGCGATCGTGGTGGCGTACTTCTACCGCTTCCGCTGGTATGTGTTTCTGCCGGTGGTGGTGGCCGGAGTGCTGCTGGGGTATCTGTTCAACTTCCTGCGGCTGTGCTGCATGGTGATCTACGACAAGATCACGGTGAGCCATCCGGCGCTGGGGCCGCATGAGCCGCTGGCCGACCACATTGTGGGTGCGTGCCTGTTTGTGCTGGCACTGGCGATCTTCTTTACGGCGATTGAGAAGCTGCGGCGGCATCCGATGGCGGCCCCTGAGCCCGCGGCGGCGGGGGTTCGAGCGTGGCCGATCCTGAGCAAGGCGGCGGCGGTGCTGGTGCTGGCGGCGCTGTTCGGCGCGGACTACCTGCACAGCAGCTACGGCCAGGCGACGCAGCCGACGGTGATGCCGCCCATGCCGGCCAGCATCGGGCCCTACCGGCTGGTGCGCGTCTGGAACGATGAGACCTACGAGGGGGTGGTGGTCTATCGCTGGGGCGAGTATGCGGGGCCGGACAAGCCGCCGGCGACGCCGGGAGGACCGAGTGTTCCGGGTGATCATGTGTCGATGGGGATCTCGCCGCTGCTGAGCATCCACGATGCGGAGGTCTGCCACATTGCGCGCGGGGAGGATCCGACGTGGCATGGGGAGATTGTGGACGGCTCGCCCAGCGGCCCGGTCGCGCTGACCGCGGCGATGTACAACAACGGCGTGCGGCAGCGGCTGGAGGCCTCCACCGTGTGCGACGGCGGAAGCTGCCAGCAGTACTCGCAGACCGGGCAGCACATCACCATGGTGTATGCGCGGCCGCACAAGGAGCTGCCCATGCAGAGCGATGGCGCGCGGCCGGTTCCGGTGCTGCTGAAGGTGGAGACCACGGACACGACGCTGCCGGTGGGGGTGGCGGAGACGCAGATGGCGGCCCAGATTGCGGAGTTCCTGAAGAGCGCGGACCTAGCGGCGGTGACGGCGCGGTTTGGGCGGAGATAGCTTGGCTTCTTCACGTATCAGCAACGGGCCGAATGGACTTACCAGCCCACAGGCTTTGCGAAGGTGCCTTTCCGGTCGGTAACGGTTTTCGGAAACTGGCTGCTTGCCAGATCTCCCTGCCGAATGCGTTTGAGGAATGTGGCGTACTGTCTGAGTTCCCTGCTGTGAAACTGATGGGGATTGATAATCCCGACCGGCAGCCCGATCTCCTCGGCCACAATTCGGACAGGCTCTGCCAAATCGGAGTCGTTTGTAATCAATACTGCAACCTCGAACTTCTTTCCATAGGCATCTCTCAGCAGGTGGGAGGCCAGGTTGACGTCCGACCCCTTCTCTTCCGTCTTGTCCACCCAGACTTTTTGGGCAGGGGTGACATTGGTGAGGTACATCGGAACCGAGTGAGTCGAGAAGTGGCCATACTTGATATGGAGGTTTGGAGTCGTCTTGAGTGCACGGATGTAGAGACCTTGGTCGTGGGCAGCGGTTGGGTTGTATGCCTTGGAACTTACGCGCGCCGTGAAGTAGTGAATCTCCTGCACGGTGTCCCCGGGAAGCAAGATTTGAACCAGCTTTCCGAGATCCAGCCACTTGTATGGTGTCCTCTTCAGGGCCCCGTAGTACAAGTTGAACCCATCGATGTACACATTTACATTCGCCAATCGACCCCCCATGCGGCATTGACGCCCGCAGCTTGGCCAGTATAATGGTGATAGAAACTCCCCCTGCCCCTCGGTGAGCAGGAAGCGAAGCCAGCCCGCAAGGGCTGGCTTCAGTGTTTTGGAAAAGCCCATATCCTATATAACCGAGGTAGTCCGAACGAGCCGGCCAACCCCACATTTGGGCAAGAATTCACTCACCAGGAAGCAACAGCAGGGGTAGAGACTTTGGCTCGAAGGATGCGGGAATCACGAAACAAAACCCAGCCCCAAGTAGTCGGCTCCCCGGAAATGCCGGCCGGAGGCGACCGAGGTGCCGCCCGTCGCCTATAATCGTATTTCCCCCTTCGTTACGCGCAGGGCACAGATTCAAAGAGCAGTGAGGGTGTGAGTATCTTTACCGGAATCCGAGTGAGCGCAAGCTCCCTGAACTGTACGACCCAGCCTGTGCGCACGCGCCCGAGCTACATCGCCATCTCCCGCTGGGGCCTCGGCCGGGCCGCGCTGGTCAGCGCCGCCGCGATAGCGGCCCTGTCCGCCCTGAGCCTGGCGGCTGGAGCGCAGGTCCAGGCGCAGCCGCAGTTCAGCGCCGCCAACGCGCCGCAGGTGCTGTGCCAGACCCAGATCATCGGCAACCGGCGCATCCCCAAGGAGTCCATCCTGGCGCGGCTGTTTTCCCGCACCGGCGACGAGTACGATCCGGCGGTCGTGGAGCGCGACTTCAACTCCCTATGGAACACCGGCTACTTTGACGATGTGCGCATTGAGCGCGTGCAAGGGGCCGGCTGCGTGCAGTTGGAGGTCTACGTCCGGGAGAAGCCGACCATCCACACCATCGACTACGTGGGGCTGAATTCCATCACCGTCTCAGACGTCCTGGAGCGCTATAAGAAGGAAAAGGTTCAGCTTTCCATCGAGAGCCAGTATGACCCCACTCACGTGAAGCGCGCCGAGGTGGTGTTGCAGGAGATGCTGGGCGAACACGGACACCAGTTTGCAACCATCCGGACCGAGATCAAGACGCTGCCGCCCGCGGCGGTGGCCCTGACATTCCATGTGAAGGAAGGCCCGACCGTAAAGGTGGGCAAGATCGCCTTTGACGGCAACCACCAACTGAGCCATCGCCAACTGGTGGAGGCGATGAAGAACCTGCAGCCGATCGGCATACCGCACTCCATCATTCTGGAGCAGATCTTTCCGCGGACCTTTGACGCCAGCAAGCTGGACGAGGACGCCGAGCGCGTACGGGCCGCCTACCAGGACAAGGGCTACTTCAAGGCCAACACGGGCGAGCCGCAGACCAACGTGCGCAACGCCGGGGGCATCAACCCGTTCACGCTGCATCCCTCCACCGGCAAGCGCGTGGACATCCTGATTCCGGTGGAAGAGGGCGAGCGCTATCGGCTGGGCGGCATTACGTTTACCGGCAACAAGTTCTACTCGAACGCCAAGGCGCTGCGTGCGCAGTTCGCGATCAAGGACGGCGACTACTTTAATCGGACGCTCTTCGGCAAGGGGCTGGAGGCGCTGCGCAAGGCCTACGGCGAGGGCGGCTTCATCAACATGGTCGGCACGCCGGAGCCGCGCGTGGATGAGGCCAAGAAGCTGGTCTACCTGAACGTGGACATCGACGAGGGCAAGCCGTTCTACGTGTCGCGCATCGAGTTCAGCGGCAACACCATCACCCGCGACAAGGTCATCCGGCGCGAGATGCTGGTGGAAGAGGGCCAGGTGTACAACAGCCGGCTCGTCGACCTGTCGCTGCTGCGCCTGAACCAGTTGAACTACTTCGACACGCTGAAGGCCGAGCAGGACGTGGAGACGCGGCAGAACACCGAGGCGGGTACGGTGGACCTGCTGGTGAAGCTGCATGAGAAGGGCAAGAACTCCATCGGCGTGAATGGCGGCATCAGCGGCCTGTCGGGGTCGTTCATCGGGCTGAACTACGAGACCAACAACTTCCTCGGCCTGGGCGAGACGCTGAGCGTGAATGCCAACATCGGCGACCTGTCCCGCAATTTGAGCCTCGGATTCAATGAGCCTTATCTGCGCAACAAGCCGATCTCGCTGGGCATCCAGGTCTTCTCCAGCAAGTACGACTACAACCCGGCGAAGAGCTACTCGATTACCAACGGGCAGAGCGCGAACCTGACCAACGCGCAGCAGTCGCTGCTGACGAACTACAACAACTCCACGACGGGGCTGACGATCTCCACCAGCGAGGCGCTGCGCAAGCTGTTCCGGCGGTCAGGCGTGGCGCGCATCGGCCTTTCGTATTCGCTGTCGAAGTCCGGCATTACGACGTTCAACCAGAACACGCTGAATGTCTTCCAGACGCTGGCCTTCCGTTCGGGCATCGAGGGACAGAACCAGTTGAATGGAATCGTCACCTCGATTGTGACGCCGAGCTTCAGTTTCTCCACGCTGGACCGCGCGGTGGGGCCGCACAACGGCAAGGACTTCAATATCGCGTTCCAACTGGCGGGCGTGGGCGGCAACACCAAGTACTACGCTCCCACCGCGACCTACCGGCAGTTCTTCCCGATGAAGGGCCTGCGGATCGACCGCGAGGGCCACAACGTGCTGGGATACCGCGTGGAGGTCTCCAACATCGCGGGCTTCGGCGGACAGGTGGCGCCGCCGTTCAACCGCATCTACGGCGGCGGCGAGAACGAGGTGCGTGGGTTCGACGTCCGCTCCAGCTCGCCTTACACCTTTATCCCCACCAAGGTGATGTTCAACCTCACCAACCCGGACGGCTCCAACGTGCCGCGCGATCCTACCAACCCCGCGCTGGGCAACGTGCAGATTCCGCTGCCTATCTACCGGCTGGCCTCCATCGGCGGCGATACCAGCATCACGGCCAACGTGGAGTACCGCATCCCGATTGTGAACCAGGTGACCTTCGCCTTCTTCACCGACTTCGGCCTGACGTTCAACACGCAGCCCTCGCAACTGCGGCAGAGCGTGGAGGGACTGACCTCGATCAACAGCCCGCTGTATGGCTGCCCGCAGTTGATCAATGGCGACTGCTTCGGCGGCCAGTCCGTGAAGTTCCCGATCTATTTGAAGGACGTGCCCGGCACCAACATCGTTCCGCGCATGTCCAGCGGCGCTGAGCTGCAGGTGATTCTGCCGATCCTGAATGCGCCATTCCGGCTGTTCTACGCCTACAACCCGCTGCGGCTGTTTGAAGACCTGCCGCAGCAACTGGCGCTGCCCAACACCTGCGCCGCGGGGCAGACCGCCTGCTTCCGGAACCTCTTCCCGAACTCCGGTGCGGGCCTGTACAGCTACCAGCAGGCGTTGCAGTTCTATGGCTCGGACTACATCCTGCGCGAGCCGAGAAAGACCTTCCGGCTGACGGTGAGTACCACGTTCTAAGTTGTCAGTTCTCAGTTGTAAGGAAAAGGCCCGCCTCCTAAATCCGAGGCGGGCCTTTTTGAATTTGCTTCGAACTTGGAACTTAGAACTTACAACGTTCCGGGCGAGCCGAGCGCGACCTGGTTCATGATCTGCTGCACGAAGACGATGCGCACGTGGATGCGTTTGGCGACGTCCGGAAGGAACTCGGAGACGATATCGTCGGCGGGGTTGGTGGCGAGGCCCACGAGGATGCGCTTGCCGGTGGCGGGGGCGTCCGTGGCGATGCCGGGGACGTAAAGGTTGAAGATCTCCGCGGCGATGGGATAGGTCAGCAGGATGGCATAGTTGGGCATGGTGCGGCCGTCATCGTGCTGCGAGACCCAGGTGTGCGCGAGGGCATGCAGAAGGCGGCGGCCGAAGGGCCGGCCCGGCATGCGATGGTAGCGCGGGTCCTCGTGAGCAATGCTGGGAATGGCAAAGGTGGCCAGCGTCTCGCCAATGATGTCTTCGGTGAGGCTGTAGCCGGTGAGCTCTCCGAAGCCTTTGAATCCAGGGCCGTAGGCCGAGTGCGACTGCGCGGCGACCGTAATGGCCGAGGTACCGGCGATGGTAATCAGGTTGAAGGGGTCGATGACGTCGCGGTAGGCCAGCACGCCCTTGTCCGTGACGGTGAGGCGCTTGACGCGACTGGAGCTGACGATGGGCTGAATCGGATTTTCTTCACGGCAGGGAGGACGGATCTGCCCGGGCGCGGCCTTGAAGTCCAGGTCCGTGCAGGGCGGCAGCTTGTGTCGCGTATTCTGCGGGTCGGCATCCGCCGTGTCGGCGTCGGCAGGAAGAGAGGCCGCGAGCAGAGCGCTGGGAGCGTCCGGCAGCGTCTGCGCGTTGAGGCCGGCAATGTATCCATGCAGGATCGACACGGTGAGCAGCAGCGCAAACCGCGGCAACACGCCGGCGAGTGCGGTGCTGTGCTGACTGCGCTGGACGAACCTCTGCATCTTCTTCTACGAACCCCAATTCCAGGGAGAGGATGCGCCAGGGGCCGCGCTGCGGCCCGTCTGCTCTCTCCGAGAGACTTTGTTACTTTGCGGCGGGGTGTATCTTCTGCATGATCCCCGAGGTGAACTCGGTGACGAAGAACCCGAGCGCCGCGCCCCCCACACCGCCTCCGAAGGTCGCAACCGTGTCCTTCATGTTCCGGTTAATCGACGGATAGTACGCATAGGTTAGCGCACTTGAGCCCGCATAGCCCAACAGCAGCGCCGCGTTCAGCCTGGGGCGGCCGCTGTCGGAGCGCGTGATGACGGGCCGGGTGATGGCGTAGAGCGAGCGATGGACGAAGCTGTAGTCGGAGCCTTCCACGTAATAACGCGGGTCTTCATGCAGCAGCGGCGCGAAGACGGCGTCCGTGAAGAGGCCCTGGGTGGAGTCGCGGAGGAAGGCCGCGCCGAACCGCTGCGCGAACGCTCCTCCATTCGTCCCGTAGTTGGGCTGGCCGTTCGTCAGGTGCGAGTAGCCCGCGGAGATGACAATGGTGCCGACGGTGTACGGGTTGTAGAGGTCCTTGAACCCGAGCAGAACCTTGTCATGCGGGGCGAGCGGCAAGACCTTCCAGCCGGGGGGAATGTATTTCATATGCAGCGAAGCCGTTCGCTCTTGACGCACCTGCTGGCGCGTAATGGCGGGCGTGCCGGGGTCGTAGGCGGTGTACGAGATGGCCACGCTAGGATCATCCGGCAGGACAGCGACCGAATTGCTGGAGGCCGAAACGGCGAGCGAGCTGCCGCCGGCGTTCTGCGCGTGCGCCGTCGCCGCAGAAGCCATGGCGGCGCCTAAAGCCGCTGCGCTTAGCAAGAGCGTAAAGATGCGTGACCGAATTTTTCCCTGGGAGATCATTGTGCCTTTCGTTGATTACCGGGTCCCGCACATGCCTCGCAGAGTTTGCAAACTTCCGGGCCAATTAGACGGACGCTCGCACCGCGCCACAGGTTGTCCTCGCGGGGATTTGCGGCGCGAGGCAACCTTTTCTATATGGAGCGCACCGCGTATCCAGTTGGGCACACCGCGTTGACTCCGGCAGGCTGCGGACGGAATGATGAAGCGAAGAGGAGACGTGTTGAGAGAGCGCAAGCAACCAGCGAGCCGTGCGGCGTGGCGATGGAGTCTGCCGGCGCTGTGCGCCCCGATGTTCGCGGTGGGATGCCGCCATGCGACGCAGGTTGCGAACCAGCCGCCGCCCCCGGGGATCACAAGCCACACGGAGAAGGCGCCACCGGGGTTCTTCGACGACACGCGCGGCCGTCCCGTCTTCACTGAGACCGGAACGGCAAGCTGGTACGGGCCGAACTTCCACCACCACGCCGCGGCCGACGGAACGATCTTCGATCAGAACGCGATGACCGCGGCGCATCGTACGCTGCCGCTGGGGTCGACGGTGCGTGTGACCAACCTAGCCACCGGCGAACAGGTGCTGGTGCGTATCACGGATCGCGGGCCGTTTGTGCCGGGGCGGGTGATCGATCTGTCGATGGGCGCGGCGAAGGCTATCAGTTTGTATCGCGCGGGGATTGCGAAGGTGCGGATTGAGGCCTTTGCGCACGTCAGCGCCGACCCGGCGGGTAAGTGGGCGGTGCAGACCGGGGCCTTCAAGGCCGAGCAGGATGCGCTCGACCTGAAGGCGGCACTGATCGACCGCTACAAAGGTGCGCGGGTGATTGAGTTCGCCGGGCCGACGGGCTACTGGGTGCGCATCGATCCCGCGCAGCACGACCGCGCGGAGGCCGAGGCGGTGCTGGACTGGATTGGGACGCCGGATGCGCAGGCGTTGCCGTATCTGGTGAGGCTGGATTGAAGAAGCGAGGGTCCAGGGTCCAGCGCCCTATTTGGTTTCCACCGAGAATGATGGTGGCGGATAGTAAGGCAGCTTCTGCTGCTCTTCGCTGGCGCGCTTGACGGCGATGTCCGCGAAGAGCAACTCCGGTGCGATCACGGTCTGCGGCACCGGGCCGACGGTCTGAGCGACGTAGGGCTTGCCGCCGGCGGCCAGGATGCCGCTGCGAATGGCGCGCTGGTCGAGCTCATCGAAGACCGCTCCGCGCACCAGCGTGCGTTGGCCGTCGGGCGAGACACGATAGAGCAGGCGCGGCGTCAGCTCGCCGCCGCCGAGGGTCTCGACTGCATAGACATCGCGCGCCTGTTCTTTCGCCAGCGCGAGAAGCTTGGCTTGCATCTGCGCGTCGGTGAGCGATTCCGAGGATGTGACCTCAATGACGCCGGCGCGGGAGTGCGCGGCCTGCGCCAGCGCGGCGCGGCCATGGCCGTTCGACGCGGGGAAGTCCTTGACCGGCTCGCGGCCGAGCAGAAAGTTCAGCAGCTTGCCGTGGTCGACGATGGTGACCGGCGCGACCGGCACGCCTTCGTCGTCCACGCTGTAGGCGCCGAGCAGCGCCTTGCCCTGGAAGCTGCGCAGCGTGGGGTCGTCCTCCACGCTGAGGAACGAGGGAAGCACCGGCGTT
>Ga0302145_10001085_pt1 | contig 10839 bp, 10 predicted proteins | sample I_Bog_E2_3_FD_192437 | JGI IMG/M metagenome (GOLD analysis project Ga0302145, IMG submission 192437) | Peat permafrost microbial communities from Stordalen Mire near Abisko, Sweden - I_Bog_E2_3 | ecosystem: Environmental > Terrestrial > Soil > Wetlands > Peat | place: Sweden: Abisko, Stordalen... | reverse complement strand
GGCCTGGGCGCGTTAACCATGCTGGTGGTTGGCTCTATGATCGGATCGGCAATTTTTTCACTGCCGCAAACCCTGTCCAGCGGCTCAGGGCCCGCCGGAATTTTGATCGGTTGGGGCATTTCGATTTTCGGCATGTTGATGCTAGCCTTGGTGTTTCACAATCTGTCGCGGCGTCGACGCGATATCGATGACGGAATTTATGGTTATGCCCGTACCGGATTTGGCCACTATATGGGGTTTAATGCGGCCTGGGGGCATGGTGTTGCCGATGCCGTGGGCAATGGCGCCTACATGGTGATTATTTTTTCCGCGCTGGGCGCTTTTAGCGGATTGAAGTTTTTTGGCGAAGGCAACACGCTGCCGGCGCTGGTGTGCGCTTCTGCGCTGCTGTGGTTGATTACTTTTCTGGTGCTGCGCGGGGTCAAAACCTCATCCTTGCTCAATAGCATTACCACTGTCACCAAAATGCTGCCGTTAGTGGTGTTTGGCCTGGTGGCCTGGTTTGCGTTTAAAGGGACCACCTTTCAAACCGATTTTTGGGGCGCGACGCGCCATGTGTCGCTGTTCGATCAAGTTCGCAGTGTGATGCTGGTAACCGTCTGGGCCTTTATCGGCTGCGAAAGCGCGACGATTTTTGCTTCGCGCGCCAGAAATCTGGACGATGTGGCCAAGGCTTCGGTGCTGGGGTTTTTGATTGCCGCCGGGTTGCTGGTGTCGGTGTCGGTGCTGTCATTGGGAATTCTCTCCGCCAATGATGCCGCCCGTCTGCATAACCCGTCTTTGGCGGGCGTGCTGCAGCAGATTGTCGGTCCCTGGGGCAGCGCTCTGGTCAATGTGTGCCTGATTTTGACGGTGCTTGGCGCGTTATTGGCCTGGATCATGCTCAGTTCGGAAGAAATCTATTTGGCGGGGCGTGGTCGCACCGCCGACCCGGTGATTGCACAACTCAATCGTCACGGCGCGCCGAAAAACGCGCTGTATTTAACCTCGGGTATCACGCAACTGATGGTACTGCTGGCCTATCGCTACCATGCGGGCTACCTTGCGTTGCTGTCGTTTGCCACCTCGCTGGTGCTGATCCCCTATCTGTTGACCGCGCTATTTCAAGTGCGGATTGCTTTAGGCTTGGGATGTGGCGATACCTATAGCGGCGAGCACCGTCGGCATCGCTTGCATGACCTGACGTGTGGCGCGCTGGCGGTGATTTACTGCCTGTGGCTGATCTATGCCGCCGGTCTGAAATACCTGCTACTGGGCATGGTGCTGTATTTCCCAGGGATGATTATTTTCCTGCGCGGCCAGCGTTTCTACCGACGTCAATGGTTTGGCACCGGGGAAAAACTGGTGGCGGTGGTGGTGGTCGGTGGTACCGCGCTGGCGATCTTCGGCCTGTATTTCGGCTGGCTGACAGCCGACTGATGAAGCCCCCGCCTGCGAAGTAATACGGTTTACCTATTAAAAACAGCCTTCTCCCGTGGCCCTTGTCTTCTCCTCCGCGATCTGGGACATCATGGCTGCTGGGGGGGCGCCACACGGGCGATCAAACAAAATTCCGGTCACTTTGTTCAGTGGAGCGGCATGACCGCCCGCGAGGGCTTATTGCTTAGCGCGCGCCGGGTCGTGGCGTGATTTTGATGTTGGCGGCCTGCGCGTGGGCGAGCGCCAGCTTGGCGCGCGAGCTGATCTCGGCCAGTGAGTCGGGCAAAAACAACTGGGTTAAACCGACGCTCAGCGCTACTTGGCCGATGTTGGGAAACTCAATGCCGCTCATGTGTACCAGGAAATCACTGAAGTCGATTTCGACCCGCCTGGATGTGGCCGATGGCATCAGCAATACAAATTGGTCGGCGCCGAGGCAAAACAGTTGGGAGTCCGCCGCAAACCGTAGTTTGAGCTCGTTGGCAACTCGGCGCAGCAGTTCGTCGCCGAATAAATTGCCATACAGCTGGTTGATGTCCTTGAAGTGATCAATCGCCACCATCGCCAGACAATAACCTGTGCCGGAATGCTGCGCATCGCTTTGGCGGGCCAGCTCGGCCTCATCCAGAACCTTCTGGACCGCTGGCTCGAGGTGCTCAGCCTTGAGTATCCCGGTTAAAGGATCGTGGGTGCTGGTGTCCAGAAAATGCGAGTAGTTGATATACAGCGAGATGAAGCTGCTGATCAGCGCGTCTTCGTCCTGGTAGGGCTGATGGTTTTCCTTCAGCTCGACAATGCCACGCACTTCACCATGCAGCGTGATCGGGTAGTAGCAATGATGCAGACCGGTGCTGATTTCTTGCTTGCGAACCGGCGCCTGATTATCGAACACGCTGGTCATTTGCGGATGGTCGGCCAATAGCTCCGCCGATGACGTCCAGTCTTGCCCCTGCGTGTCCGCGGTACTGTAGACCCCTTGCGCATCAACCTGTGACGACACAATGGTCAGCTTTTCGCCCGCCACGCTAAGCAAAGTGTGAACCCGCACGAATTGCGCGCGCGTCATGGCGTAAATCGCGCTGGCGATGCTGACTTCCAGCTCCTGGCGATTCCAGCTATGGCTTGCTCGGTCAATAAGGGTGTTCAAGTCGTGGCTCCACAAATAGGCAAAAACAGCTATTTATTCATTAGCTATATGAATTGTACGCCACGAAACTTGCCTGCGTGGGGTAAAAATCATCCAGCCTGGCTTTAATCCGCGCGGGCCAAAGTGGTCCATAACTGCTGTAATACCGGGTTATGGTTTGCGCGCGCGCGATAGGCGCGGATTTCAATCTCGGTCGACCAACTGGCATCCCCCGCCAAGACCAGTCCTTGGCTTGCCAGATCATCCTTGATCAGGCTTTCCGGTAGCCAGGCAAGCCCATGCCCTTGTTGCGCCATCTTGCGCAGGAGCAGCGAAACCGCGGTCTCATAGCATGGCGCCAGATAGCATGGCTGTTGGTTGTGCGACAAAATCACATTCACCACCCGGTGCAGAAAGGTTTCTTCCGAATAACTGAGAAACTGTACCGGTCTTCGTTCACTACCCGGCAATGAGTGCAGCGCGCGTCCCTCGGCGTTGGGCGCGCTCACCGGCAGCATGGCCTCGCGCCCCAGGGTAAGGAAATCATAGTGCATGGCATCGAGCATGATCGGTGCCTGCGGATGGTAGTAACACAACACCAGATCGGTATCGCGCGCGGCCAGGGAGGCGATGGCTTCGCGCACGTCGGTTGAGCTGACGCGTGAATTAAAGCTGCCGATTCTGTGGTGCATATTATGTAGCCACAGCGGCAAAAACGATGATGCCAGCGAATGGCTGGACGAGATCTTTAAGAACCGCTCGGTGGAGGCATTTTCATCGTGCAACATGTTTTTAAGCTGTTGCAGCGATTGCAGGATCTCCGGCGACTTTTCGTAGAACAGCTGTCCGGCGCGCGTGATGGCAAACGGGTGCACCGAGCGATCGACCAACTCGGCGTCCAGCCACTCTTCCAACGATTGAATGCGCCGTGACAGGGCGGACTGGGTAATGTGGCGTATCTCAGATGCGCGCGAAAAACTTAGCGTATCGGCAAGTGCAATAAAATCTTCGATCAACTTAATATGCATCTTGATCAGTACCGATAACGGGCCAAAACATAAAAATTGTGCGTAGGTTGGTGGTGAACCGTGGGTGAACCCCAACAAGATCTCTGGCGGAAGCTGGCAATGTTAGTGGGGGTTCGCGTTGCTCAGCCCAACCTACCAACTTAAAACTCTATCATAGCTCCCGATGCTTATCCATTTGATCAATACCCTATGGATGCCGCAACATCTCTGGGGTGACCACAAAATCATTACCATGACGACGGACCAGCTTTGCTAGTTCCGGCGCCAGTTGTTGCCATTGGGTTTGTAACTTGGCTAGCGCCTCGGCGGCATTGCTCCAGGGCGTGCCGAGGCCGGCATCAACCGCTTCGGGGTCGATGTAAAAAAAAGCCGGATATTGATCCAGTCGGGTATTGACCAAGATATAGCCCGTGCGATCCAGGCGCGCGGCCAATAGTTGCATCATTGTGGTTCTCTCTTTACGTCTGCCTGCTTGTGCATGTACGGTGAACGCGCTGCCGATTGCCATTTATTTGACGCATCATGACGCGCGCGCCATGATGAATCCTCACCTTTTCTGACATCCGATCATGAAGCTAAGCTGCCCGGTGCATGGCACCGAAATGGAAGTCAGGGGCAAAGGCGCTTATTGCTCCGCTTGCCAGTCTGATTATCGCTATCGCGCCATCTGCGCCACTTGCGGCGCCGAGCTGGAGCGCCTGCAGGCTTGCGGCGCATCCAACTGGTTCTGCAATCAATGCAACGAGCTTAAGTCCAAGTCGACCGTCAATGGCGCATGGGTTCGCTCCAATGACAACACCGACCACGGCTTATCCTAGCGCGGGTCCTTGTAGCGCCAGCGTGCCGCTGCGCCCGGCCAGTTCGCCCATGCCGACCGTACAGTGTGGTAGTTCGGTGCCCTCTGCGGCAAACAATTCGGCGCACGAGACCAAACGATAACCCTGCGCGCGCCAGCCGATGAGCAGACGCTCGAACGTCTCGAGAAAACGCAGACCTTCCAGTTCGGCGTGCAAGGTATACACATGTCCGTGGGCTGGGATGCTTGACGTGGTTTGCAAGATATGTTGATCGACGTTTTGCGCGGTCAACCCGTCGAGGCCGATCAGTTCGTCCAGTGTCGGCAGGGTGGTAGGCAATTGCGGCACCCCCAGGCACTGGCCGTTGGCATCCACTGGTTGAAATGGCGACTGACCGCGACAGTCCGAGGCGTAGCTCAAACCGAATTCGGCTTCCAGCGCATAGGCCGCCGGATTCATCTGCCAGCCGGCTGCGCCATGAGTACGCGGCGCTACGCCGAAGATTTCCTCAAAACGCCGCAGCGCCAGGCCCATCTCGCGCCGGGTCCAGGCGGCATCCTTGCCAACAACGTAATCCTGCCACTTGATGTGATCCCAAGTGTGAACCCCGACTTCGAAGCCGTCGTCTCGCACCGAGCGCAACAGCGCGGCTTCACGGCGTCCGATATCCGGGCCGGGCAGCAGGGTTCCGTACAGCAGGGTACGCACGCCGTAATGCTCCACCACCGAAGTGCGCGCCACTTTCTGCAAAAATCCGCTGCGAAATACGCGCTTGATGGCGCGCCCGGTATGGTCCGGCCCCAAACTGAACAGAAAGGTGGCTCCGGCTTGATACCGTTTCAATAGTTCAACCAGGCGCGGAACACCCTCGCGGGTACCGCGCCAGGTGTCTACATCGACCTTGAGGGCGAGGTGTGGCATGGTTTAGTCGTCGGCCAAATCGCGCGCCGAGGCGGCTTGATCGCGATAGAAGTCGAAAATGCCGCGTAGCGCGTCATCCATGGTCACCCCCGGTTTCCAGTCCAGATCGGCCTGGGTGTTGGTGATCTTGGGCACACGGTTTTGCACGTCTTGATAGCCCTTGCCATAGTATTCGCCGGACGTGGTTTCCAGCAGTTTGACCTTGGCGGCATTGTCGCGGTATTCGGGGTAGCTGGCGGCCAGTTTGAGCATCATGTCAGCCAGCTCGCGAATCGAGTAGTTGTTGCTCGGGTTGCCGATGTTATAAATCTGGCCCGTCGCTTTGCCATCTTGGTTGGCGATGATTTTGACCAGGGCGCTGATGCCGTCGTCAATGTAGGTGAACGCGCGCTTTTGCATGCCGCCATCCACCAGTTTGATCGGTTCGCCACGCACGATGTGCCCGAGGAATTGGGTGATGACGCGGCTGGAGCCTTCCTTGGTGGTGTGAATGCTGTCCAGGCCGGCGCCGATCCAGTTGAACGGACGGAACAGGGTGTAATCCAGCCCTTCTTGCTGGCCATAAGCCGCAATCACGCGATCCATCAATTGCTTGGAGCAGGCGTAGATCCAGCGCGGCTTATTGATCGGACCATAAGTCAGTTCCGAGTTTTCCGGGTCGAACTCCGCATCCTTGCTCATGCCGTAGACTTCGGAGGTGGACGGAAATACCACGCGTTTATGGTACTTCACGCACCATTTGATAATTGGCAGGTTGGCTTCGAAATCCAGTTCGAAGACGCGCAGCGGTGCTTGCACATACGTCGCCGGTGTGGCGATGGCCACCAGTGGCAATACGACATCACACTTCTTGACGTGATATTCGATCCATTCCTGGTTGATGGTGATATCACCTTCAAAGAAGTGGAAGCGCGGATGATCAACCCATTCCTGCACCTTGTCGGCATGCATGTCCATGCCGTACACCTCCCAGTCGGTGGTGTCGATGATGCGTTTGGTCAGGTGATGGCCGATAAAGCCGTTTACCCCGAGGATCAGTACTTTTTTCATGATTAAGTTACCGTTTCCCGCTATACGCGGGGTGATGAGTCAAATAGAGAGCGATGCGCGCTCGCCGCAACAGACGGCGAAGGTGGCGGCATCCAATGTTTGTCCGTCCAGTTGCGCGTCTAATACATATAGAACGCCGCCATCCGCCGCCTGTAGCAGCAAGACGCCGTCCTTGAGTCGCAGACACGCGCTGGTTCCCGGCTTGGCCTGACTTCTGTCGGGCGCGAGTCGGGTTTTCCAAATAATCAGCCGGCCATATTCGGTGTCGGCGAACCCGCCCGGGTAGGGGCGCGATAACGCGCGCACAAAATTGTGCAGATCTTGCGCCGACAGGTTGGGGTCGATGCGGCCATCTTCGGGTTTGCGTCCTCCGAAATAGCCGCCCAGGCTCAGATCCTGTTCGGTGGCGTGTTCCGTGCCGGAGATCAATGCCGGCAAACTGCGCCACAGCACGATTTCAGCCGCAACCACCACTTTGTTGAATACTTCGGACGCACTGTCGTCCGGCAAAATCGGCACCGCGAACTGATCGATGATCGGCCCGTTATCCGGTTTGACGTTCATCACATGCAAGGTCGCGCCGGTTTCGCTTTCACCATGAATCAGCGCCCAGTTGATCGGTACCCGCCCGCGATACTTGGGCAGTAGCGAACCGTGCATGTTATAGGCGCCGCGCGTGGCCAGCGCCAACAACGGCGCCCGCAGCATTTTACGATAGTAGAACGAGAACAGAAAATCTGGATTGAGCGCGGCGATTTGCGCAAGCACTTCAGGGCTGTTCGGGTCGTCCGGCGTGATGGTTGGAATCGCATAGTCGCGCGCTAGCTGCGCCACACTGTCAAACCAAATTGTCTCGCCCGGGCTGTCCTGGTGGGTGACCACCAGCGCGACATCCACGCCACGGCCCAGTAGCGCTTTCAGGCAGCGCACCCCGACATTGTGATAGGCAAATACCACCGCGCGCGTCATGATTTTTTCTCCAGCACCGCGCTGATCAAAAAGCGTGGCCGCTTGCGCACTTCCTGGTAAATCCGCCCGATGTACTCACCCAATAAGCCGATGCCAAACAGCGCTACGCCGATCAACAGAAAGGCGATGGCGAACAGCGTGAACAGACCGCCTTCTTCCGGGCCGATGATTAGGCGGCGCATACCGAGATAAACCACCAGTAGCGCCGAGAGCAAGGAAATGCTGATGCCGAGAAAAGAAAATAATTGCAGCGGCACCAGGGAAAACCCGGTCATCAAGTCGAAATTCAGGCGAATCAGCCCATACAGCGAATATTTGGATTCGCCGGCAAAGCGTTCTTCATGGCCGACCACCACTTCAGTCGGGTGCTGGGCGAACTGGTAGGCCAGCGCTGGAATGAAGGTGTGCAATTCGTTGCACTGATTAATCGTGTCGATAATGCGGCGGCTGTAGGCGCGCATCATGCAGCCCTGGTCGGTCATTTTGATGTGGGTAATGCGCTCGCGCAGACGATTCATCATGCGCGACGCCATATGGCGCCACAGGCTGTCGTTACGTTTGCGCCGAATCGAGCCGACATAGTCGAAACCCTGATCCATGGCCGCCAGCAGCAGGCCGATATCTTCTGGTGGGTTTTGCAGGTCGGCGTCCAGCGTCACGATACGGTTGCCGCGGCTGTACTCGAAGCCGGCCAAAATCGCTCGGTGCTGCCCGAAGTTGCCATTAAACAAGATGACCCGCGTCACCTCGGGTCGGGCATTGAATTGCTCGGCCAGAATCGCGGGCGAGCGATCGCGACTACCATCGTTGATAAATACGATTTCGTAGTTGAGACCCAGTGCGTCAAGCGCCGGGTAGAGGCGGGCAAACAGTGCTTCGAGCACGGCTTCTTCGTTGTATACCGGTATCACGACCGATAGATCGATAGTTTCAGTCATTGATTTTCAGTTTAAAACAGGTTTTAGAGCTTGGCCGATCAGCGCGCAGACACGATCCACGTCCTGGTCGTTCATCGCCGGGAACAATGGCAGCGTGATGGTGCGCTGGCCAATATCTTCGGCAATCGGAAAATCGCCGCTCTTGAATCCGCGCGCGCGGAACAGGCTAAACAGGTGCATCGCCGGATAGTGTACGCCGATACCGATCCCGAGCTGTTTCATGCGCGCGATAAACTCCCCGCGGCTGATGCTCATGTTCGCCAGCGGCAGCAGGGGTTGGAACATATGCCAGTTACTGTGCTCGAAATCAGGCGGCGGAAGCTCACAGCCCAGGGTGCGATCGAACGCGAAAAAATAGCGTTGCGCCAACTCGCGCCGGCGCGCATTGAATTCGTCCAGGCGCGCCAATTGGCCCAAGCCGATGACCGCCGCGATATCGGTCATGTTGGCCTTGCCGCCCAGCACGTCGACCTCCATGGTGCCATCTTCCAGGCGTGTCATGCCTTGCAGGCGCAGTTTTTCGAATAGTTGCGCCTCGTCCTGATTGTTCATCACCAGACAGCCGCCTTCACCGCTGGTGATGTTTTTATTGGCGTGGAAGCTGAACGAAATCAAGTCGCCGTCAACGCCAATCGGCCGTCCATTCCACTGTGCCCCCATCGATTGCGCCGCATCTTCGATCACGCGCAGTTGGTGGGTCTGGGCCAATTGATAGAGTCGGGACCGATCTACCGGTAGGCCTGCAAGGTCAACCGGAATAATCGCGCGGGTACGCGGTGTTATCGCGCGTTCGACCAGGTCGAGATCGATATTGCGCGTGGCGCGTTCGACATCAACAAACACCGGTGTGGCGCCGACGGCCAGAATCACGTTGGCGGTGGCCACCCAGCTCAGCGGCGTGGTGATGACTTCATCGCCCGGGCCGATGCCGGCCAGGCGCAGCGCCATCTCCAGGGCCGCTGTCGCGGAAGTCACCACCCGTACCGGACGACCACCCACCCTGGCGGATAAAGCGGCTTCGAATTCGCGCGCCTTGGGGCCGGTGGTGATCCAGCCGGAGCGCAATACCTCGGACACCGCGGCAATGGTCGCTTCGTCGATGTTGGGGCGGGTAAAGGGCAGAAAATCCATGTCTATCCTCTGAGAGTTCAGCTGCGGGCGACCAGTACGACGCCAATGATAATGACCGCGATGCCGGCCAGACGTTGTGCACTAATGATTTCGCCGAACAGCCACCAGGCCAAGAGCGCGTTCACCACATAGCCGATCGATAGCATGGGATAGGCAATGCTGACTTCGACGCGCGATAGCGCCAAAATCCAGATGCCGACGCTGATCACATAGCACGACAGCCCTCCGATGATCGGCGCATTGGTGGCAACCGACCAGCCTATCGGCAGAATATTGGCGCGCGTGAAGTCGAAGTGGCCGATCTGGCGCACCCCGGCTTTGAGAAACAATTGCGCGGCGGCATTCAATAATACACCGCACAGGATCAGCGTGAATTCGATCAATTTCATGGTTTGCCGACCACCAGCCGGCGCGCGTCCCGGTACATCACGCGCATCGGCACGCCACGCTGGCGCAGCGCCTGGTACGTACCCTCGCCCATCATTGCCAAAGCGCGTGGCGCGGCTTGCCAGCGCGGGATAAAGGCATCCAAGGTAGGAATCCAGCGCGCCGGCTCGTGTTTTTCGCCCAGTTCAAACTCATCGACATAGCTCACCAGTGTGACATTGCGCCGCAGGTAGAACGGGAAAGTTTGATCGTAGTATTCGACCGAGAACAACTCGGTGTCGGTGCTTGGGTTGAGCTCGGCCACCAGCGCGCGGCTACTCTTCATCTGGCCATAGCTATCGTAGCCAACGGCCGCCAGCGTCAGTGCCGTCAGGCTGGCAAGCGCCAGTACCATCAGTGCCGTTTGCTTGCTCTCCAATGCCAACAGCCGCCAGGCGAACAAAGTGCCGGTGAGAAATACCATGGCGCCCAGCGCGATGTAGCCCGCCATATGCTGAATGACGGCGAATGGCGTGCCGCTATCGCTGAAGCGTCGGATAAATGGATAGGTCAGCAGCAGAGCTAGCCACAAGAGCGCGGGCAACAGCAGGTGGCGGATCAGCGCGCGCGGCTGGAGTTGCGCCAGGTAGTGTCCGGCGAGCAAGGCCAGCGCCGGGAACATCGGCAGAATATACGAGGGCAGTTTGGATCCGGATTTGCTGAAAAACAAAAAGATGAACACCGCCCACAGCAACAACAGACGACGGCTTTGCAGCGATCCTCGTCCTTCGCGGCCCATGCCGAAACGCAGTAGTCCTGGAAGTAGCGTGGTCCAGGGCAGAAAGCCCAGCAGCAAATAGGGCACAAAGTACCAGAACGGTCCGGTGCGCTTGTGTTCGGTGGTTAAAAAGCGCTCGAAGTGCTCGTGGATAAAAAAGAAGTTGGCAAATCCCGGGTTCTTGAGCGAGACCAGAATGAACCATGGCGCGGTCAGCGCCAGAAACAGGGTCAGGCCCGAGAGCAGATGCAGGCGGCGCCAGAAACCGAATTGGCGATAGATGATGCTGTAGAGCACTAGCACGGCGCCCGGAATA
>Ga0302145_10001036_pt1 | contig 11102 bp, 11 predicted proteins | sample I_Bog_E2_3_FD_192437 | JGI IMG/M metagenome (GOLD analysis project Ga0302145, IMG submission 192437) | Peat permafrost microbial communities from Stordalen Mire near Abisko, Sweden - I_Bog_E2_3 | ecosystem: Environmental > Terrestrial > Soil > Wetlands > Peat | place: Sweden: Abisko, Stordalen... | reverse complement strand
TGCGAGACGACATGGAGGCGCGCGGACCGGTGAAGCTCGCCGAAGTCGAGGCCGCGCAAAAGGAGATCGTGACGATCGTCCAGAAGCTCGCCGAGGAAGGCACGATCAATCTGGGCGGCAAGGATGCGAGCGAATATGTCTAAGTTCGAATTGTGGGCGCCCCCGGAGATGAGCGGCGTGCTGCCGGCGAGGATGCCGACGGCCGGCGGACTCGCCGACCTGCAGGCCGAGGCCTACAACGAGGCGTTTGCCCAGGGTCTCGCGGAGGGGCGCGCCCTCGGCCAGAAGGAGATCGGCGCGCAGATCGAGCGGCTCGCCGGCATGTTCCACGATCTGGCGAGACCCTTCGAGGTCCTCGACGAGGAGGTTGAACGCGAGCTGCTCACCCTCGCGATGGCGCTCACGCGCCAGATCGTCCGGCGGGAACTCAAGACCGATCCGACCCAGATCATCGGCATCATCCGCGAAGCGATCGCGGCGCTGCCGGTCGCGGCACGCGAAGTGCGGGTGCATCTGCATCCGGAGGACGCCGCCATCGTGCGGCAGCACTTGTCTCCGACCGAGAGCGAGCGCGCCTGGACCATCATCGAGGATCCCGTGATGGCGCGCGGCGGATGCCAGGTCACGACCGCCAACTCGCGCATCGATGCACGGCTGGAGACGCGGCTCGGCGCGGTCTTGAGCGAATTGCTGGGGACGGAACGGCAGGGCGCGAATTCGCGCGGCGGGAACGCAGCATGACCGCCGCGGCAGCGGGACGGCCGCGACCGCGGCGTTGGGCGCAGCAGCTCGCAGAAGCCCGCGAACGCATGGCGAGTTCCGCCGAAATCGTCGTCGAGGGCACGCTGTCGCGCATGGTGGGCATGACGCTCGAGGCCGTCGGCTGCGAAGCCGCGGTCGGCGGCCGCTGCCTCGTCGACACCGCCGAGGGCAAACAGATCGAGGCCGAGGTCGTCGGGTTCTCCGGCGACAAGCTGTTCCTCATGCCGACCGGCGACATCCGCGGCCTCAAGCCCGGAGCGCGCGTGATCCCGATCAAGCGCGTCTCGTCGATCCCCGTCGGCGACGGGCTGCTCGGCCGCGTGCTCGACGGCGCCTGCCGTCCCTTGGACGGTCTCGGCGAGCTCAAGTGCACGGAGCGCTACGCGCTCGGCGGTGAACCCTTGAACCCGCTGATGCGGCGCCCGATTCGCGAGCCTCTCGACGTCGGCGTACGTTCGATCAACGCGCTGCTCACGGTCGGCGGCGGCCAGCGCATCGGCTTGTTCGCCGGCTCCGGCGTCGGCAAGTCGGTGCTGCTCGGCATGATGACGCGCTACACCAAGGCGGACGTGACGGTGGTCGGACTCATCGGCGAACGCGGCCGCGAAGTTCAGGACTTCGTCAGCAATACGCTGGGCCCCGACGGCATGCGCCGCGCCGTCGTGGTCGCGACGCCGGCCGATCATCCGCCGCTCATGCGGCTGCACGGCGCATGGCTGGCCACCGCGATCGCGGAGTACTTTCGCGACCGCGGCTTGAAGGTGCTGCTGCTGCTCGACTCGCTGACGCGTTTCGCCCAGGCGCAGCGCGAGATAGCGCTCGCGATCGGCGAGCCGCCCGCGACCAAGGGCTACCCACCGTCGGTGTTCGCGCGGCTGCCGCAGCTCGTCGAGCGCGCCGGCAACAGCGATCGCGGCGTCGGCTCGATCACGGCCTTCTACACGGTGCTCGCCGAGGGCGACGATCAGAACGACCCGATCGCCGATGCGGCGCGCGCGATCCTCGACGGACACATCGTGCTGTCGCGCCGCCTTGCCGAAAACGGGCTCTACCCGGCGATCGACATCGAGGCGTCCATCAGCCGCGCGATGCACCAGATCTCGACGCGTGAACAGCTCGACCTCGCGATGCGCTTCAAGCAGGTCTATTCGATCTATCAACAGAACCGCGACCTCATTACGGTCGGCGCATATCGGCGCGGCGCCGATCCGCGCGTCGACCTCGCCGTCGAGCAATGGCCGAAGATCCTCGAGTTTCTCCGGCAGGACATGTACGAACCTATCGGTTTCGAACGCAGCTGCGCAGATCTGCAGAAACTCGTGACGCAATTCTCGGCGCCCGGAGCACCGACCGGCAGATAGTGGCGGTACATGGTCAAATCCAAACGTTTCGAACCGATCCGCGATCTCGCGGTCAATTCCGCCAATGAACTCTCGCGTGCGATGGCCGATGCCGCGCGGCGCGTCGCCGAACTCGAACGCCAGCAGGAGCAGCTCAAGGGTTATCGCGAGCAATACGCACGCGGTGCCGCGCATTCCGGCGCTCCGATGGACGCCGTGCGCATGCAGAATTATCGCGCCTTCCTCGATCGTCTGACCGAGGCGCTGCAACTACACATGCAGAAGCTCGGAGTCGCGCGCGCCGACTACGAGTCGCGCCGCGGTCTATGGAGCCAGAAGCGCATCGAAGCGGAGACCCTCGGCCGCGCGGTCGAACGCTTTCGCACCGAAGAAATTCAGGACGGGGAACGTCGTGAGCAGCGCGATGGCGACGAGGCTGCGCAGCGGCTCGCACTCCTGCGCGAAGGGCTTGCCGGCAGCCGCTGAGCGCGCCGTGGTCCGGATGCGGGCCGACCGCTCGGGATGAAGAACCCTTCGCTGGCATGTCGCTTGCATCGCATCGAGCATGAACAGCATCTCTTCGGTCTTGCCAGTATCCGTTCCGAGCGAAGCCGCGCAGCCGTCCGGCGCGGGCTCGATCACCAACACGCCGACCCGCTCCGAGTCGAACGATTTTGCGAGCCTGCTCTCGACGGGAGCCAAGAACTCGACGCGCAAGGCGGCCCCGGCGCATGGGGCCGCCACTGGCAGTGCCGCCGATGCGGCCGCGCAGGGCGCGGCATTGCCGGTGCCCGGCAATGTACCGCCGCCTTTGCCGCCCGGCCTTGCCGCGCAAGCGGCCGCCTTGCTTGCCGCCGCGGGTGCGGCCGCGCCATCGGGCGCCGCTGGGGGCGCCGTTGGGGGCGCCGTTGGGGGCGCCGCAGCGGCGGGATCCGCCGCGGCCGCCGCCACCGCACTGCAGACCGCGGAACGAGCGACCGCCGACCTCGCGGCTACGCCCGCCGCGACCGCGGGACCCGCCGCCGGTGGTGTGGCTACAGCCGCCAGCCTGGCGCAAGCCTCAGCGGCCGCGAATGCCGCCCACTCGCCAGCGAGCGGCGCGACCGGTCCGGCAGCCGTATCGGCAGCCGATGCCAGTGCGGCTGCCGACACCGCGGCCGCCACCGGCGCGGCGTCCATGCATGCTCTCGGCGCGGATGGGGCTGCCGCACGCGACGGCAGCGTCGGCACCTCGACGGACGCGTTGCGGGCCGCTGAAGCCGCAGTCGGTCGCGGCACGACGGATGCCGCGAGCGCCGCCGCCCAATCGGGCTCCGCGCCACCGGTGACCCCCCAATCTGGCCAAGCTGCCGAAGCCGCCCAGGCTGCGGCCGCAGCGCTTGCGCACGCCCAGGCCGGCAACGGACCCGACGCGACCACACTTGCACTGTCCACCGGTGCCGCGCAAGCGGGCGCCGATCGGACCGCGGCGGCGAGCCTCGCACGCAGCACCGATCGTGCCGCGGCGCAGGCCGCCCAGTCGGATGCCGCCGGCGGCGGCGCGCTCGATCCTGCGGCCTCCGCACAAACCGGGCCGGCGGCCGGAGCCGCTGCAACTGCCATGCTCGCGGGTTTTGCTGCGCAGATGACCGGCGGTTTCGGTGCCCTGGAGCGCCATGGCCGCGGCGACACCGTCGAAGCGGCGGCCGTCGCGCTGCCGCAGACCGACTCTGCCGCGGCGACGGCGCTCGCGCCGCCCGCGGCCGCTCCAGAACTCGCGCAGGCAGCCGCGACGGCGCCGGAGAGCCTCACGCGTATCGATGCCGGCATCAACACGCCGGAATTCTCCCAGGCGATCGCCGACCACGTCTCCTATCTTGCCGCTAACAACTTGAACGGCGCGACCCTCCAGGTGACGCCCCCGCAGCTCGGGCCCATCGAGCTGCGCGTGTCGGTCGAGGGCAACCATGCCCAGGTGTGGCTCTCCGCGCACAATCCGGCTACGCTCGACGCGTTGCAGGCGAGTTCCTCGAAACTGCGCGACATGCTGAGTACGCAGGGCTTTTCACAGGTGAACGTCGACGTCTCGCAGCGCTCGTTCCAAGATCGTTCGGCCTATCAACAGTCGGCGCCGTGGACACCGCCCGCCGAGCGCGACGGGCGGACGGGCGCCACGGCAGCGACCCCCGCGGTATCGGCCGCGAGGGGTCGCGCGAGCAGTGCAGCGCCCGGCGCTTTGGACGCGTACGCCTGAGTTGCCGTTGTCTGCGTGAGCGCAGGCCGGCGCGGCGGCTCAGGACAAGCCGGCACGCGGCAGATACCGGCGCAGCGCCGGAGTCGTGACGACGGTGCTCACGATGGCCATGATCACGAGCATCGTGAACACCTTCTGCGAGATGACGCCAAGATCGAGGCCGACATTGATCACGATGAGCTCCATGAGGGCGCGCGTATTCATCATGTAGGCCACGACCGCCGATTCGTCGTGCGTCAGGCCGGAACGGCGTGAGGCGACATAGCCGCCGAACAGCTTGCCGAACGAGGCGAGCGCCACGGTCGCGAGGCACCAGCCCCAATCCGCGGGGCTTCCCAAGCCGCCGATGCGCGTGCGCAGGCCCGTGTAGGTGAAGAAGATCGGCAGGAACAGCACCGTGACGAAATGGCCGACGCGGGTGCGCCACGCGGCCACGAACTCGCGCTCGTCGAACAGCACGACGCCGAGCATGAAGCCGCCGAAGATCGCGAAGATGCCGATCTCGTAGGTGCTCATCGCCGCGGCGAAGATCATGACGAGTACGCCTCCCAACAGATTGTCCGACAAGACGCCGCCACGCGCCGCGGTCGCCGCGATGACACGCTTGAGCAGCGGTCGCGCGAGCTTGGCACAAACGAGCGCGAAGGCCCCGACCGCGGCGAGACGCAGCGCGAAACCGCCGGCGCGGAAGTCGCTCACGACGAGCGCCGTGATGAGCGCGAGCAGCAGCCAGCCCGCGACGTCGTTGACGGCGGCAGAGCTGATCGCGATGACACCCACGCGCGTGTGCGTGAGCCGGAAATCGATCATGATGCGGCCGAGGATGGGCAGCGCCGTGATCGAGAACGCCGTCGCGATGAACAGCGCCGAATGCAGCGGGCGCGCGCCCGGCGACAACCACGGTGCGGTCCAGTAGCCGAAGCCGAAACCCAGCGCGAACGGCAGCAACAGACAGGCGAGCGACACGCGCATCACGGCGGCGCGATTGACGCGCTCGGTCAGATGGGCGAAATCGAATTCCAGTCCGACCTGGAACATGAGCAGCACCAAGCCCAAGCTCGACAGCACCAGCAGCGGTTCGGGGGGCGCGGAATGAAACACGAATTCGAAAGCCTGCGGCGCCAGCGCGCCGAACAAGGAAGGCCCCAGCAGGATGCCGAGGATGATCTCGCCGACCGCGGCGGTCTGGCCCACGCGGCGCGCGAGCATGCCGCCGACCCGGCCCGCGAGCACGATGATCGCGAGTTCCAGCAGCGTGGCGAACAGCAATGATTCCTGACGATGCACTCAGGCGAGGCCGCCGCTGATCGAGATCACCTGGCCCGTGATGTAGGCCGCATCGGTGGAGGCGAGGAACGCGACCAGGTTCGCGACCTCGTCGGCCGAACCCGCGCGCTTCATCGGCACGATCTCTGCAATCCGCGCGGTATCGAAGGTGGCCGGGGCGGAGCCGGCATCGATGATGCCCGGAGCGACCGCATTCACGGTGATACCGCGGCTCGCCACCTCCAGGCTCAAGGACTTGGTGGCCGCGTTCAGCGCCCCCTTGGCCGCCGCGTAGTTGACCTGGCCGCGGTTGCCGATCTGCGCCGTGATCGACGAGACGTTGATCACACGGCCCCAGCGCGTGCGGATCATGGGCAGCAGCAGCGCCTGCGTCACATGGTAGAAACCATCCAAGGAGACGTCGATGACCCGATGCCATTGTCCCGCCGTCATGCCCGGAAAGGCGGCATCCTCGTGTATCCCCGCATTGTTGACGAGAATCTGGATTGTGCCGCGTTCGAGCACGGCCTCGAGCGCGGCGCGCGTCGGCCCCTCCAGAGTCACGTCGAAGGCGATCGCCTCGGCCGCACCGCCGGCCGCGAGGATGTCCGCCGCGATGCCGGTCGCCGCGTCGAGGTTTCGATGGCCATGGACGTAGACAAAGTGCCCTGCCGCGGCGAGGCGGCGGCAAATCGCCGCGCCGATGCCGCCGCTGCCGCCCGTCACGAGCGCGCGTTTACCGGAATCGTTCATCGATGCAAGGTCCCTGCTCCGCTCGGTGCGGGCGCCAGCCGTCCCGCGATATGCGATCGCAGCACGATGGTAACGCGGCCCGAGATCAAAGGGACGACTTCCGCAACGGCGGGCGACGCGGCCTCGACCGAGAAGTCGTAGACGACCGCATCGGGATCGCCGGTGACGCGGGTCGCGGTACAGATCAAGTCCGCCGCAATGTCGTCGAGGCGCAAGACCCGCATGCGGACGCCGCGCGCGCTCGCCAGAAAGCCGCTCGGGGTTTGCGGATGCCCGACGCCGGGCGACGCGGGCATGACCTCACCGGCGGCGAGCAGCGCGCCATGGAGCGCCATCGCCTGTGCCGCGTACTCGATGCCGCAGGCGGCCCCGAGGCGGCCGTGGGCGCGCAGCGGATGATCGGGCGCGCGGTGGGTTGCCGCCCGGCACCGGATCCCCGCGGCATCCCAGCCGAGTACTTCGTCGAGCAGGCACATCGAGCCCGCGTGCTTGAGATGCGCCTCGATCCAACGCCGGTCTAGGGACACGCAGTGACTCCGAGCGCCAGCCGCGCGACGTCGAGATAGTCGAGCAGCACGGTGCCGCCCTCGGCCTTGGCGATGCACTCCAGCAGCGGGAGGCCGCGCGCCGCGGGGATCGCCGCGCGCAGCGCTTCGAGGCGTGGGTCCGCACAGGCCCGCGGGCGCAGGGCCGACCGCTCCTGGTCCGCCGCGGCGAGCGCCACATCGATGCGTGCGATCGAGAGCGGTCCGCGCTCAGCCTTGAGCACGAGCGAGATGCCGAAGGCGTCGGGAATCGGCCGATGGGCAAACAGGGGCGCCGGATATTCTGTGTCGTAGGACACGAGCAGAACGCCGGCTCGCTGCGAACGCGCGAGCGCAAGCGCCTCGAGCAAACCGGCGCCGAAGCTCGCATCGTAGGCGCAAAGGACGTTCGCGGCGCCGCGGGCGCCGGTGGCAATGCTCCAATAGCCCGCCGCCGCGTTGTGCACGGAGTTCGAAAATCGCGTCGGCGAGACGGCTCGTTCGGCGGTCGCCAGCGTCACGCAGAGCTCGTGACAATTGTGGCCGTCCCCACCGGACGAAGAGAACACGCTTTGCAGCGAACCGGGATCCAGGCCGGCGCGCAGGCTCGCCTCGGACGCAATGGCGAGCGCGAGCCTGACGACGCGTCCGGCGCGGCGCCGCTCGGCGGGCGGCAGCAATTGCGGTACCGGCAACACGGTCGGCGCCGGTAGGTACACCGACTCTCCCCTGAGCACGGCGCGGGCAGCCGGCCAGTCGGCGAGTCCCGGCCCGAGAATCCCGACGCTGTCCACGTAGGCGCTGCAACTCATCCTGCACGTCCGAAAATGAGGCTGCAGTTCACACCGCCGAAGCCGAAGGAGTTGGAGAGCACGTGCTTCGGCGCATCGTGCCGATTCGCCGTGAGGTAGGCTGCCCGGAGCTCCGGATCGACGCGGCGCGTGCCAGTGCCCCCCGGCACGAAGCCGTGACGCAGCGCAAGCGCCGCGACGACGGCCTCCAACGCGCCGGCCGCGCCCAGGGTGTGTCCGGTCGCCCCTTTCGTCGAACTGCAGAGGGTGGCCGCCCCGAACACGTGGCACACGGCGAGACTCTCCGCGCGATCGTTGCTCGGGGTCGCGGTGCCGTGCAGATTGACGTAGTCGATCGATTGCGCAGCGAGTTCTGCATCGGCGAGGGCCGCCTGCATCGCCAGCCGCGCCCCGAGGCCTTCGGGATGCGGTGCCGACATGTGGTGCGCATCGCTCGATTCGCCTACGCCCTGCAGCAGGATCTCGTCAGCACCGAGGCTCGTCGGCGTGCGTTCGAGCAGCGCGAACGCGGCGGCCTCGCCGATCGAGAGCCCGTCGCGCTCGGCGTCGAACGGCCGGCACGGCTTGCTCGACGTCAGCTGCAGCGAATGAAAGCCGTAGAGTGTCGTCAGGCATAGCGAGTCGACTCCGCCGACGACCGCGCAATCGATGAGTCCGGCGTCGATCATCCGGCGCGCCGACGCGAACGCCTTGGCGCTCGACGCGCACGCGCAGGAAACCGCGGCCGCAGGACCGGTCAGACCGAGGCGTCGCCGCACGTAGTCGGCCGGGGAAAACGAGTTGTGGGTCGCCGCGTAATCGAAGCTCGCGGGCAACGCGCCGCCGGCGTCGCGCTGCCGGTACGCGAGTTCGGTCTCGAGGATCCCGGCGGTGCTCGTGCCGATGAAGACGCCGATTCGATGCCGGCCATGCCGCACTGCGCTCCGTTCCACGGACTCGATGAAGCGGTCCGCGCCGAGCGCGAGTTCGGCGAGCCGGTTGTTGCGGCACACAAAGCGCCGCAGCGGCGCGGGCAGCTCCACCGCATCGACTCCGGCCACTTCACCGACGAAGGTGCTCAAACGCGCAGTTTCGAATTGACAGGGCGTGAGACCGCTGCGCGATTGCAGCAGGGCGTCGAGCGTCGCCGCGAGTCCACGGCCGAGGCAACTCGTGGCGGTAAGCGCCGCCAGATGGAGCGTAGAGCCGGGCATGGTCACGTGGTCCTGATGGGTCAATCGAGCGCCGCTCGCAAGGTGACCGGTTCGAGCGCTGCGCGCGCGACGAGATCGAGCAGGCGCGGGAGGACTTGCAGTATCACGGCCTCGCCCGAGCGCGTGCGCGCCGCATGGCCGTCGTGCAGCAGCAGGATATCGCCGGCGGCGAGACGCCGCCCGAGGCGCCCCAAGACGGCTTGCGCGTCGCCGTCGAGCGTATCGAAGCCGCGTCGGGTCCAACTCGCGAGGGTCAGCCCCTGGCCGGCAAGTACCGGATCGAGGAAGGGATTTCTGAGACCCGCGGGCGCGCGGAAGAACCGCGGGGCGCGCCCGGTCAATTCGGCGACACAGTCCTGCGCGCGCGCAATTTCCGCCGCCAAAGCACGCGGTCCCCGCAGCGAGAAACTGTGGGCATGGTGATAGCTGTGGTTCTCGATGGCATGCCCTTCGCCGTGGATCGCGCGCGCGAGGTCCGGGTGGCGCCGCAAGCGTTCGCCGATGCAAAAGAAGGTGGCGCGCGCACCGTGCGTGCGGAGCAGCGCGAGCACCTCGGGCGTCACCTCCGGATCCGGGCCATCGTCGATGGTGATCGCGATGCCTCGAGGGCTGCCCGTCGTAGGCGGCAGTCGCGTCCAGTTCGTACCGAGCAAGTGGCTGCGCGGCCACAAGCCGGCCGCCGTCAACACGGCGTGGTCGAGCGCGAGCACACCCAAGGACCACGGCCAAACCTGCGGTTGCACGGCCACGGCGAGCGCCGCACCGACGTGGCAGGCGGCCGACCCGACGACGAACGGGGAGGGCCGCCAGCGCGAGCGTTGCACAGCCTTCATAGTCGGCTATTGTCCAAGAAACGTTCCCACAGCGTTCGCCAGGTGTCCCAATCATGTCTCCCGGCGATGATGTCGACCGATTGCGCAGGCAGGACGGCGGCGAGCAGCGCCTGCGTGTGTGCAAACCGGTCGCGATCGCCGGCGCCCAGATAAAGGCGCGGCCGCTCCGTGTCTGCACCTCCCGCGCGGGATCGAATGAATTCCCATATTCGCCGTTCTTCGTCGTCGGCAGCAAGCGTGCCGGACGACCAGCGGCCGAGGCCGCCTGCGCGCGCGATCTCGGCGCCGAGCAGACGACTGCCGAGATAGGGCGCGAGCAAACAGATGCCGTCCACGTCCTCGCCGTGGTTGCTGGCGTAATCGAGGGCGAGAAATCCACCCATGGAGATGCCGATGAGCCACACACTGCGTGCGCCGCGCGCCCGTGCCGGCAGGACGACTTCCGTGCGCAGGCGGCGCGTGGCGGCGCGATCCGTCACGTGCTCGAGTTCCAAGTCGATGGCGCTCAAGTCGGCCTCGATGCGCCGCCGCCGAACCGCGGCGAGCAGGCCGGATTCGAGGCACTCGGCGGCGGACTGATAGGCGCCGGGCAGTACGACGAGATGGGTGGCGGCGAACGCGCCCCGCTCGAGCGGCTCGAAAATGCTACGCATGGCGCGCGACGTCCGTCCGCGGGATCGGTTCGCGGGTCCACAGTGCCGCGAACACCAATGCGCAAAGAGCGCCTGGGGCCACGGTCCGTCCGAGCGCTTCGAGCACGGGCACGCGCGCAAACGCGAGCAGTCCGAAGCCGAGCACGGTCGCAAGATTGGCGACGCCCAGCGCGCCCAGCGTGGTCCAGGGCGGGGCGCCCCCTGAACGTTCGAAGAACAGCGCGTAATTCGACCCGATCGCCACGATCAGCAGCAAACCCACGAGGTGCAAAATCGTGAGAGCCTGGCCGCTCGCCACCAGCGCTGCCGCAACGCACAGCACCGCGAACCCGAGCGGCGCCATGACGCGAAGGACCCGCCGCCACGAGCGCAGCGCGAGGCCGAGCAAGGCGAGGATCGCGCCCAAGCCGCCGGCCGACAGACGCAGGGCTTCGCCGAGGTAGCTTGCATACAGGGCATCGGACTCCTGTTTCAGATCGAGTACGGTGGCGTCGTCACAGTGATCGGCCGCCAAGACGGACCGTACCGCATCGACATCGATATCGGTGCGCGCCGCGGTTGCCGCATCGCTGTGCGGATGCAAGGGAAGGAGGGCCGTCCAACGATCGTCCTCATGAATCACGAGGGCGGCGAAGCCGACGGCGAACGAGGTGCCTGTGAGATCCTGCGCGGCGAGCGGCGGCGCGGCGCGCGCCGCGGCCACTTCCGCCAGGAAGGGCTCGAGCGCCCCCTG
>Ga0302145_10001034_pt1 | contig 11118 bp, 9 predicted proteins | sample I_Bog_E2_3_FD_192437 | JGI IMG/M metagenome (GOLD analysis project Ga0302145, IMG submission 192437) | Peat permafrost microbial communities from Stordalen Mire near Abisko, Sweden - I_Bog_E2_3 | ecosystem: Environmental > Terrestrial > Soil > Wetlands > Peat | place: Sweden: Abisko, Stordalen... | reverse complement strand
GCGTGTTTCGTGCCTCGTCGACGCGAGGCGGCCCACTGGAGGAGTGTTCCGATGACCAGAATCACCAAGACGTCCGCGGCGCTGGTCGCCGCGTTGTCCCTCGTGCCGGCGCAGTACGCCGCCGCGGCCGCGACCCCCAACATCGAGAAGTGCGACCACAAGCTGGGCGTGATCGCCGTGGCCGAGCCGCACGGTGGATGGAGTTACCTCTCGTCCTACCAGCTCGGCTCGCCGGAGCAGCTGCTGCGCATGATGGTGCAGGACTCCGGCTGCTTCGACGTCGTCGAGCGCGGCGTGGCGATGCAGAACATCCAGCAGGAACGCTCGCTCGCCGAGGGCGGCGAGTTGCGCGGCGAGTCCAACATCGGCAAGGGCCAGATGCAGGCCGCCGACTTCGTCATGACGCCGGCCGTGCAGATCGCCGCCAACAACACCGGCGGCGTCGGCGGCGCGCTGGCCGGCGGCCTGATGAGCCATTTCGGCCTGGGCGGCATCAGCGGCGGCCTGAAGTTCAAGGAGGCGTCCACCAGCCTGGTGATCGCCGACGTGCGCTCCAGCATCCAGGTGGCCGCGGCCGAGGGCAAGGCGACCAAGACCGACTTCGACATCGGCGGCTGGGGCTGGACCGGCGCCGCGTTCGGCGCTGCCAACGGCTACACCAACACGCCCGAGGGCAAGGTCATCGCGGCCAGCCTGCTCGACAACTGGAACAACATCGTCCGCACGATCCGCGACAACCCGTCGCTCATCAAGACGCACAGCGAGTCGGGCGACGTCAACGCCGCCAACTCGACCCGCGCCGGCGCCCCGCAGAAGGCCGGCGAGGCGCTGATGGCGCGCATCAACAACGTGAAGGTGTATGCCGGGCCGTCCAGGGACAGCAAGGTCGTGGCCACGCTCGCCAAGACCGACGAACTGATCGCCAGCGGCGACCAGAAGAACGGCTTCGTGCAGGTGGACTCGGCCAACTTCTCCGGCTGGGTGCAGAAGACGCTGGTGGGCCCGTCGCACTGAAGATGGCGGAAAATCGGCGCTTCGCCGTTTTCCGTCCCTTCCATGCGCATTCATGACCTGCGCCTTCGCCTCCGGGCGCTGGGCGCATCCCCCGACCACGAGGCGCGCGTGCTGCGCCAATGGGTCAACGCGCAGCCGCAGGACGCCGGCAAGCGACGCATCGAGGACTTCCTGCCGCTCGCGTTGCGCAACGCGCTGCCAGCGCTCGTCGCCGACCTGGCCGGACTGGCCACGCTGCAGTCCGAGCACCCCGGCGAAGATGGCTCCGCGCGCCTGCTGGTGGGCCTGAACGACGGCCAGACCGTGGAGAGCGTGCTCCTGCCGCGCGACGGCCTGTGCGTGTCCACGCAGGTCGGATGCGCCGTCGGCTGCGTGTTCTGCATGACCGGCCGCGACGGCCTGCTGCGCCAGGTGGGCAGCGCCGAGATCGTGGCGCAGGTGGCGCTCGCGCGCTCGAAACGATTCGTGAAGAAGGTGGTGTTCATGGGCATGGGCGAGCCCGCGCACAACCTCGACAACGTGATGGAGGCCATCGACCTCCTGGGCACGGCCGGCGGCATCGGCCACAAGAACCTGGTCTTCTCCACCGTGGGCGATCCGCGCGTCTTCGAGCGCCTGCCGCTCGGGCCCGTGAAGCCCGCGCTGGCACTGTCGCTGCACACCACCAAGGACGCGTTGCGCCGCGAGCTGCTGCCGCGTGCGCCGCGCATGTCGCCCGACGAACTGGCGGACGCGGGCGAACGCTACGCCCGCGCCACCGGCTATCCGATCCAGTACCAGTGGACGCTGCTGGAGGGCATCAACGACGGCGACGACGAGATCGACGGCATCGTGCGCCTGCTCAAGGGCAAGTATGCGTTGATGAACATGATCCCGTACAACGCCAACGAGGGCCTGGGCTTCACGCGGCCGTCCGCCGAAAAGGCCGCGGCGATCGCGCGCACGCTGCAGTCGCGCGGGGTGCTCACCAAGCTGCGGCAGTCGGCGGGGCAGGACGTGGAGGGCGGCTGCGGGCAACTTCGCGCACGGGCCGCCGACGGGGGCGCGGTGGTGCGCCTGCCCCGGCGCGGGGACCGCGCGGGCGCGCGAGCCGACTGATCAGTCCACCACCTTGCCTCGCCCGGCCTTGATCGCCGAGCGCACGCTCTTGCCTTCCAGCCGCCGCTGCTTCGAGCCATAGGTCGGTTTCGTCGCCCGGCGCACCCGCGGCGGCTTCTCCACCGAATCCACCAGCTCCTGCAGGCGCATCCAGGCGTCGCCACGGTTCTGCTCCTGGCTGCGGTACTGCTGCGCCTTGATGACCAGCACGCCCTCGTCCGTGATGCGGCTGTCGCGCAGCGCCAGCAGGCGTTCCTTGACCGGCTCCGGCAGCGACGAGGCGCGCACGTCGAAGCGCAGGTGCACCGCGCTGGACACCTTGTTGACGTTCTGGCCGCCCGCGCCCTGGGCGCGGATGGCGGTGATCTCCACCTCGTCGGGCGGGATCGTCAGTGGCATGGGACGGCTCTCGGATTCACGGTCGCCATTTGACGCGATTTCGGGCCGGCCGCTCGGCAATCGGTGAACCCGAGTAAAAACGGCTGACACTCGCGCGGGGTCATCGAACAATGCGCGATGCTGAGGCAAGATGGAAGTTTGTCCTTGTCGCCATCAGCGGTGCCGTCACCGCGAGGAGAACACATGCCCCTGGCCCCGACCGCGCCGTTCGCGCACACCCTGCAGACGTTCAAGATGCCCTCGGGCGCCACCGGCCGTTTCCACTCGCTGCCGGCGCTCGCCGCCGAATTCCCGCAGGTCGCCCGGTTGCCGGTGTCGATCCGCCTCGTGCTCGAGGCGGTGCTGCGCCACTGCGACGGCCGCCGCGTGACGCCCGAGCACGTGCGCCAGCTGGCCAACTGGGCGCCCAACGGCGTGCGCACCGACGAGATCCCGTTCGTGGTGGCCCGCGTGGTGCTGCAGGACTTCACCGGCGTGCCGCTGCTGTGCGACCTGGCGGCCATGCGCACCGAGGCCGCCCGCCAGAACAAGGATCCGAAGACCATCGAGCCGCTGGTGCCGGTGGATCTCGTCGTCGACCACAGCGTGATGATCGACGACTTCGGGCACAAGAACTCGCTCGACATCAACATGAAGATCGAGTTCCAGCGCAACAACGAGCGCTACAAGTTCATGAAGTGGGGCATGCAGGCCTTCGACACGTTCGGCGTGGTGCCCCCGGGCTTCGGCATCGTCCACCAGGTCAACCTCGAGTACCTGGCAAGAGGCGTTCACAAGGGCGCCGAGGAGGCCGGCAAGGCGCCGGTGTACTACCCCGACACGCTGGTGGGCACCGACAGCCACACCACGATGATCAACGGCCTGGGCGTGGTGGGCTGGGGCGTCGGCGGCATCGAGGCCGAGGCCGCGATGCTGGGCCAGCCGGTGTACCTGCTCACGCCCGACGTGGTGGGCGTCGAGTTCACCGGCACGCTGCGCGAGGGCGTCACCGCCACCGACCTGGTGCTCACCGTGACCGAGCTGTTGCGCAAGGCCAAGGTGGTGGGCAAGTTCGTCGAGTTCTACGGCGCCGGCGTGGGTTCGCTGTCGGTGCCCGACCGCGCGACGCTGGCCAACATGGCACCCGAGTACGGCGCCACGATGGGCTTCTTCTCGGTCGATGACAAGACCGTCGAGTACCTGCGCGGCACGGGCCGCACGGCCGCCGAGATCGAGGCCTTCGAGGCGTACTTCCGCGCCCAGGGCCTGTTCGGCACGCCGGCCAGCGGCTCCATCGACTTCAGCGAATCGCTCACGCTGGACCTGTCCACCGTCGCGCCCAGCCTGGCGGGCCCGAAGCGGCCGCAGGATCGCATCGAGATCGGCAAGCTGTCGAGGAAGTTCGACGAGCTGCTGGTGACGCCCGCGGCCGCCAACGGCTACAACCTGCCCCCGGACCAGGTCACGCGCCGCGCCGTCACCGCCAGCGGCATCGAGATCGGCCACGGCGACGTGCTGATCGCCGCCATCACCAGCTGCACCAACACCAGCAACCCCAGCGTGATGCTGGCCGCCGGCCTGCTGGCCAAGAAGGCCGTGGCCGCGGGCCTGCGCGTGAAGCCGCACGTCAAGACCTCGCTGGCGCCCGGCTCGCGCATCGTCACCGAATACCTGGAGAAGGCCGGGCTGCTGCCGGCGCTGGAGACGCTGGGCTTCGACGTGGCGGCCTACGGCTGCACCACCTGCATCGGCAACGCCGGCGACCTCACGCCCGAGCTGAACCAGACCATCGTCGAGAACGACCTCGTCGCCGCGGCGGTGCTCTCCGGCAACCGCAACTTCGAGGCGCGCATCCACCCGAACCTGAAGGCCAACTTCCTCGCCAGCCCGCCGCTGGTGCTGGCCTACGCGATCGCCGGCAACGTGAAGGTCGACCTGATGACGCAGCCGGTGGGCAAGGGCACCGGCGGCAAGGACGTGTGGCTGGGCGACATCTGGCCCACCAGCGACGAGGTCTATGCGCTGATGAAGTTCGCGATGGACGCCGACGCGTTCCGCGCCAACTACGCGCAGGTCAAGAGCAACCCCGGCAAGCTGTGGGGCGAGATCACCGGTGTCACGGGCCAGGTCTACGACTGGCCCAAGAGCACCTACATCGCCCGCCCGCCGTTCTTCGACGGCTTCACGCAGGTGCCCAAGGCGGCGCCGACCTCGGTGAAGGGCGCGCGCATCATGGCGCTGTTCGGCGACTCGATCACCACCGACCACATCTCGCCGGCCGGCTCGATCAAGACCGATTCGCCCGCAGGCAAGTACCTGCAGGCCAACGGCGTGCTGCCGGCCGACTTCAACTCCTACGGCTCGCGCCGTGGCCACCACGAGGTGATGATGCGCGGCACCTTCGCCAACGTGCGCATCAAGAACCTGATGCTGCCGGCGCGCGCCGACGGCGGCCGCGTGGAGGGCGGCTACACCCTTTACCAGGGCACGACGGGCACGCCCGAGGCGCCGGTCGACAGCTCGACGCCCGTGTCGATCTACGACGCCGCCATGGCCTACCAGGCCTCCGGCACGCCGACGGTCGTCTTCGCCGGCGAGGAATACGGCACCGGCTCCAGCCGCGACTGGGCGGCCAAGGGCACCTACCTGCTGGGCATCAAGGCGGTGATCGCGCGCAGCTTCGAACGCATCCACCGCAACAACCTGGTGGGCATGGGCGTGCTGCCGCTGCAGTTCAAGCCCGGCGTCACCTGGGCCAGCCTGAAGCTCACCGGCAACGAGACGATCGACGTCGAGTGGGCCGCGCCCATCGTGCCGCAGTCGGAGGCCACGCTGGTGATCCACCGTGCCGACGGCAAGAGCCAGCGCGTGCCGCTGATCCTGCGCATCGACACGCCCATCGAGGTGGACTACTACGCGCACGGCGGCATCCTGCCCTACGTGCTGCGGCAGCTGCTGGCCTAAGCGGTCGGCGCAAAGTCCGTCGCCGATCCGAGCTGGCGCCACTTGTCCAGCTCGGCGTGCAGCGTCTGCAGCTTCGCGTCCCACAGCGTCACGGCCATCGCGCCCGCCGCGAACCGCATCGGCGGCGCGGCGTCGTTGGCGAGCTGCACCATCGCCTCGGCCAGCTTCACCGGGTCGCCGGGCTGCCTGCCATTGCGTTGCTCGAAAGTGGCACGCTGGGCCGTGCGACGCTCCTCGTAGTCGGGGATCGCCCTGGCGCCGAAGCGGATCGACTCGGGTTTCAGGAAGTCGGTGCGGAACGGCCCCGGCTCGATGATCGTCACCTTGATCCCGAACGGCGCGAGCTCCAGCGCGAGCGCCTCCGAGAAGCCCTCGACGGCCCACTTGGTGGCGCAGTAGAGCGAGCCCATCTCCGAGCCGCGCATGCCGGCGATCGACGACAGGTTGAAGATGCGGCCGCCCCGCGCGGCCCGCATCACCGGCAGCGCCGCGCGCGTCACGTGGAGCAGGCCGAACACGTTGGTGTCGAACTGCGCCTCGACGTCGTCGGGCGTGGTTTCCTCGAAGTAGCCGAGGTGGCCGTAGCCCGCGTTGTTGACCAGCACGTCGATGGCGCCGAAGCGCGCCACGGCCTCGGCCACCGCGGCCTGCGCCTGGCCGGCGTCGGTGACGTCCAGCGCCAGGGACAGCAGCCGGTCGCCGTCCGGGCCCAGGCTGTCGGCCACCTGCGAGCGTTGGCGGCCGGTGGCGACCACGCGGTGGCCGGCGGCCAGCGCGGCCTTCGCGATGTCGACGCCGAGCCCGCGGCTGGCGCCGGTGATGAACCAGGTCTTGCTCATGATGATTCCTTTCGTTGGCAGGCCGCCATGGTGCGCCGCGGCCCCTTCGAATGCGTAGCCACATGCTCTCGATTGATTGCACGATCCTGCCAATCGCAGGAATTCCAGGCACCTGCCCATTGCCACGCCGCGGTCGCTCGGCTTCAATGGGCGCATGTCTTCCCTTGCCGAACTCCAGGCCCTGATCGCACGCCACGCGCGCGAGGGCGAGCCCGACACGGCGCTTCCGGGCGTGCGCGCGACGATCTCGCTGCAGCCCACCCAGCCCGTCCATCACGTCACACGGCCGGGCTTCGCGATCGTGGCGCAGGGCACCAAGGAGACGCTCGTGGGCAACCGGCTGTTCGAGTACGGCGAAGGCGATTTCATCGTCACCTCGGTGGACCTGCCGATCTGCGCGCGCATCGTGGGCGCCAGCCCCGACCGCCCCTACCTCGCCTGTGGCCTCGCGCTGGAACCGGCCGCGATCGCCGCGCTGCTGCTCGAGACCGCCGCCGGCGACGACGCGGCGCCCGTGCCCTGCGCCTACGGAGTGCGGCGGGCGCCGGCCGACCTGGTGGACTGCGCCGTGCGGCTGCTGCGGCTGCTCGACCAGCCGCGCGACGCGCCGGTGCTGCGACCGCTCGTCGAGCGTGAGATCCTGTGGCGATTGCTGGGCGGCGAGCAGGGCGGCCGGGTGCGCCAGATCGGCCTGGCCGACAGCCGCCTCACGCAGGTGAGCCACGCCATCCGCCACATCCGCGAACGCTACGCGCAGGCGCTGAGCGTCGACGAACTGGCCGCGCTGGCGGCCATGAGCGTGTCGTCGTTCCACCGCCACTTCCGCGCGGTGACGGCGATGACCCCGATCCGGTACCAGAAGCAGATCCGGCTGCAGGAGGCGCGCGCGCGGCTGCTGGCCGAGCCCGACGACGTGGCGGCCGTCGGCTTCGCGGTGGGCTACGAGAGCGCGTCGCAGTTCAGCCGCGAATACAGCCGCATGTTCGGCGCGCCGCCGGGGCGCGACGTGGCGCGGCTGCGGCAGGTGGCGCCGCTGGAGCGCGTGGCCGCCTGAGCGTCAGCTCGCCACCGCTTCGAGGGCACGCGAGAAATCGTCGATCAGGTCGGCGATGTCCTCGATGCCCACCGAGAGGCGGATCAGGCCGTCGGCGATGCCCATGTCGGCGCGACGCTCGGGACCCATCTCGTGGTAGATCGTCTGCGCGACCGGGATCGCCAGGGTGCGGTTGTCGGCCAGGTGGCTGGAGACGATCACCAGCTGCAGCGCGTCGAGGAAGGCGAGGGGGTCGATGCCCTCGCGCAGCTCGACGCTCATGAGCAGGCCGAAGCCGCCCCTGAAGAGCCGCGCCGCGCGCTCGTGCTGGGCGTGGCTGGCGAGGCCGGGGTAGTGCACGCGGCGGATGGCGGGCTGGGTCTCCAGCCATTGCGCCAGCGCCAGCGCGTTGTCGCACGCGCGGTGCAGGCGCAGCGCCAGTGTCTCGGCGCCGACGCCGATGCGGTGCGCATCCTCGGCACGCAGGGTGCCTCCCATGTCGCGCAGGCCCTTCTTTTTCAACTGCAGCAGGCCCCACTTGTCGGGCGGGCCCTTCTTGTAGGGCGGCAGGATGTTGGCATAGCCCGACCAGTCGAACACGCCGGTGTCGACGACCGCGCCGCCCAGCGCGTTGCCGTGGCCGCCGATGCTCTTGCTCAGCGAATGCACGACGAGGCCGGCGCCGATGTCGCGGCCGCGCACCAGCAGCGGCGTGGTGAGCGTGCCGTCGACGACGTAGAGCACGCCGGCGTCCTTGCAGACCCTGCCGATGCCGTCGAGGTCGGCCACCTGCGTCACCGGGTTGGCGATGGTCTCGACGAATGCCATGCGCGTCGCGGGCGTGATCGCGGCGCGCACGTTCTCCGCGGCGGTCGCGTCGACGAACGTGACCTCCACGCCGAGCCCCTGCAGCGTCTGCATCAGGCTGTTGGTGTTGCCGAACAGGAAGCGCGTGCAGACGAGGTGGTCGCCCGTGCGCAGCAAGGCCAGGAACACCGCCGTGATGGCGGCCATGCCGGTGGCGAAGGTCGCCGTGCCCTTGGCGTCCTCCAGCAGCGTCACCTTGGCCTCGAGCGCGTTGACGGTCGGATTGCCCTGGCGCGCGTAGACGTGGCCGGCCTGGTTGCCCTGGAACACCTCGACCAGGTCGCGCGCCGTCGGATAGTTGAAGGCCGCGGCCACGTGCAGCGGCTTGTGGATCGCGCCATGCTCGACGCCGCCGAGGCGGTCGGCGTGCAGCAGGCGGGTGGTGGCGCTGTAGGCGCGTTTCGTTGGGGCGGTCATGCGGGAGGCTTGGTGGGTTCGACCACCATTCTCATGCAGACCGCCCGTCCGCGTCTTCTCGAGGCGTCAACTCAGGGCTTCAGGTCGAAGACGAGGACCTCGGCGTTGTCGCCGCCTTCCAGCACCAGCGTGGCCTCGTCGCGGATCTTCAGCGCGTCGCCGGCGCCCAGCGGCTGGCCGTTGACGCGCAGGCTGCCGCGCGCCACGTGCACGTAGGTGAGGCGACCCGCAGGCAGAGGCAGCTCCTGGCGTTCGGCGCCGTCGAACAGGCCCGCGAAGATGCGCGCGTCGGCGTTGAGCGTCACCGCGCCGGGCACCTTGTCGGGCGAGCCGACCAGGGCCAGGCGGCCGCGCTTGGCGGCGTCGGGCACGTTGACCTGTTCGTAGCCGGGCGTGATGCCGCCGCGTTCCGGCAGGATCCAGATCTGCAGGAAGTGCGTGGCCGAGTCCTTGGAGTGGTTGAACTCGCTGTGGCGCACGCCCGTGCCGGCCGTCATGCGCTGCACGTCGCCGGGCACGATCACGCCGGCGTTGGCGGCGCCGGGCGTGCCCGCTTTTGTCCCGTTGCCCATGGAGTCGGTGTGCGCGAGGGCGCCGTCCAGCACGTAGCTGATGATCTCCATGTCGCGATGGCCATGGGTGCCGAAACCCTGGCCGGCTTGCACGGTGTCGTCGTTGAGCACGCGCAGGTTGCCGAAGCCCATGTGCGCCGGGTCGTGGTAGTCGGCGAACGAGAAGCTGTGGTGGCTGTTGAGCCAGCCGTGGTCGGCGTGGCCGCGGTCCTGAGCCTTGCGAAGCGTGAGCATGATTTCTCTCCAGTCGTTGTGTCAGCGATGCCGCTGATGGCGTGAGAGAAGTGTCTGCCCGGAGCGCCTCGGGATGATCCAAAGGATTCGAATGCAGCGTTGAGCTTCTCCGTCATCCTGCGCGCAGTCTCAGGATCCACCCCCTCATGGGGTCGCCGGGAAGCCGCATGGCGGAGGTGGATTCCGCGACTGCGCGCGCAATGACACACGCCTGCTCAATGCCAGGTGCGCGGATCGACCCGGTAGTAGTCGCGCAGCAGCGCGAACAACGGCGGGTGGCGCTCGGCGAGCGCCTCGGCCTGCTCGAAGAACACCTCGGTGACGACCGCGAAGAACTCGGCTTCGTTGGTGGCGCCGTAGTCGCTGATCAGGTCCGCGGGCGGGGCCGCGATGTCGTCGGAGGCGGATCCGAACCACGACCACCCGGCCTGTGCCCGGGCCTGCGCGGCCTCCCGCGCGCGGATGCGCGCGTGCAGGGCCGCGAACTCGCCGCCCATCACCTGCGCCCAGCGCGCATGCGCGGCGCGCGAGCCCAGCCGCGGGGCGCCGTTGGCGCTGCCCGTTTCCTGGTCCAGTTGATGCGCGAACTCGTGCAGCACCACGTTGTGGCCGTCGCCCACCGCGCGCGCGCCGTCCAGCACGTCCTGCCACGACAGGATCACCTGGCCCTGCGACCACGATTCGCCGGCCAGCACACGGCGCTCGTCGCGCAGCACGCCGCCCGGGGCGGCATGGACGCGATCGACCACGAACGCGCCCGGGTAGACGAGGATCTGCTTGAGTTCCGGAAACAGCGGGCCGCCCTGGTTCAGCCGCAGCAGGCAGGCCTGGGCGGCGATCGTCACGCGCATCTCGTCGGTCACCGACAGGCCTGCGCAGCCCAGGAACGGCTTCTCGGCGAGAAAGACGAGGATGCGCCGGCGCAACTGCTGCTGCAGATCCGGCGGCAACTGCCGATACAGGGGAACGCGACGCCGGAGAATGCCGCGCCAGGTGGCCGGGAACGGCCGGCTGGCCCAGGCCTGGCGGCGCCAGGCGCGCCAGCGCGGCGCACCGGCGATGACGGCGACGAGCAGCAGGGCGGCGACGAGGACGATGGCGAGCGACATGGCGTTGCAGTGGGAACGCCAGGGGCGTGTCCTTCACATATGGTCGCTCCACGGCAGGATTCAAGCCGCTGGCCGTACGATGGCAGGGCCGTCCGACACGAAAAGAGCGAGACCTTCACCTTGGCAGCACCGGCACCGATCCCGCCCGACCCCGTCCTTGCCTCCGCGCTGGACGAGGCCCTGGCCGCCTGCGCGGCGCTGGCCCCGGGCCTGGCCGCCCTGCAGGCGCTCGCCGACCCGGTCGTCCAGCGCCAATCGCTGCAGGGCCTGTCGCCCGCGCTGCACGCCGTCCTGCTCGCGCTGGCGCGGCTGGAGGCCGAGGGCGACGTCCCGGCCCGCGCCGAAGGCGGCGGCGACGCGCTGACCGGCCTGGCCGATCGCGCCGAGCTGGAAGCCGCCGGCGCCGCACTGGTGCGCCAATACCCGGACACGCCGCTGATGCTCCTGGCCGTCGACGTCGACCACCTGCGCCACGTCAACGACGCCTGGTCGCAGGCCACCGGCGATGCGGTGCTGCAGGCGGTGGCCGGCGTCCTGCGTGCGCAGTCGCGCCCGCAGGACGTGCTCGCGCGCGCGGACGGCAACCTGTTCGT
>Ga0302145_10001032_pt1 | contig 11127 bp, 9 predicted proteins | sample I_Bog_E2_3_FD_192437 | JGI IMG/M metagenome (GOLD analysis project Ga0302145, IMG submission 192437) | Peat permafrost microbial communities from Stordalen Mire near Abisko, Sweden - I_Bog_E2_3 | ecosystem: Environmental > Terrestrial > Soil > Wetlands > Peat | place: Sweden: Abisko, Stordalen... | reverse complement strand
CCGGTCAATCCAATCTCGGTAGTAACCTACGGGCCGGCGAATCCGACGTGCAGCGTGACGCTGGTTACGCTGACCGATACGATTACTCCGGTGAACGGCGTGATCCCGACAGGGACGGTGCAGTTCTATACCAACACCGGACCGATCGGTGCACCGGTGACGATCACGGCTGCGAACAACGGAGTGGCCACGTTACAGATCGCACTGCCTTGCGGGACGACCGGGATCTATGCCATCTTCACGGGCAACTCGCCGTATGGCACATCCACGGCTCCGACGGTGCCGCTGAACCTGGCGAACTTCACGATCGCGGCGACCCCGCCGGCGCAGACGGTCAACCCGGGTGATACGACGGTGTACACCGTCAGTCTCTCCGGAGCGGGCGGCGTGGCGTACACCTCGCCGGTGACGCTGACGGCGACCGGGCTGCCTCCTGGAGCCACGGTAACGTTCGGGACGACAACCTATGTCCCGGGCGTGGGCCCAACACCGACGTCGATGACGATTGTGACCTCGCCGACGGTAGCCATGGTCAAGCCAACCCGCGGAGGCAGTGACATCTACTACGGTCTGCTGCTGCTGCCGCTGCTGGGCATCCGGCGGATACGGAAGAAGATCCGCACGCTGCCCAGGGGCATCGCGTATGGCCTGGCGGCGCTGGTCGTGCTGGCCGGCCTGGGAGCGATGACCGGTTGCCAGGGCGGCTACTTCGGCGGCCCGCCACAGACGTATGTGATCACCGTAACCGGCACCAGCGGAACGCTTAGCCACTCCACTACCGTAACGTTGACGGTTGAGTAAGTGAAAGGAACAGAGATGAAGTGTTTTGCTGTAGGCCTGGTTGTCATCGCGAGTCTCGCAGTCGGCATAAGTGCTCATGCACAGGCCCTGCCGGCTGGTGGAGCGTTGGCTGTGGATATAGGCGGCTCGTACACGGCCGTTCACGCCAATGCGCCGCCGGCGCAGTGCGGGTGCTTTTACATGACCGGCTTCAGCGCCTCGGTTGCGGTGAAGACGACCCGTGGCATCGGCTTCCTGTTCGACTACGGGCGTACCAGCAATACGAACGTCAACGGCGACAATAACAACCTGATTCTGGCCACCTACATGGAGGGAGTGCGGTACTCGATGTTTCGCAGCCACCGGCTGGTTCCGTTCGGCGAGGCGCTGATCGGGTTCGGGCACACGCAGTCGAACTACAAGATCGATCAGAACGCGACTGGGTTTGCATATGCGGGCGGCGGCGGTGTGGACCTGAAGATCTCATCGCGCTTCGACGTCAGGCCAGTGGAGTTCCTGTACCTGAAGACCGATATCCCGAATGCGGTGAACAACCGCCAGAACCAATTCCGCATGAGCGCGGGACTGATCTACCACCTGACACCAAGATAACGGTCGAACTACAAGAAAGACATGTCTGAGGCGTTATGCAGCAACTGTCATAAAACAGTTGCTCCAGCGCGTCAGACATTTTTTTGTGGGGAGAACGTCCAGTCAGCTTGCCGAGCGGCTAGTTAAGACTACATTTTGGGATGTCTTATGAGTGTTGCACAGAGCTACTCGCGAAAGAGGTACCCCACATAGGGCGACGTCAAAAGATATTGCGGATGGGCCGGGTCGTCTTCAATTCTCTGCCGGAGTTGTCGGACATAGGTCCGGAGGTACTCCACGTGGTCTCTGAACTCCACTCCCCAAACAGTACTCAGAATCTTCTTATGAGCAACAGGCCGACCCTGATGGGACATCAGCAGGTGAAGGATGTTGAACTGAGTGCGCGTGAGTGGGATTTGGACGCCACGCTTGAAGAAGAGCCGGCGCTCGGTACAGAGTGACATGTCGCCGATGGAGATCATGGTGCCGGACTGCGCGGCGGGCTGTCCGCGGCGAAGGCCAGCGTTAATGCGCGCCACCAGTTCTCGCACAGCAAAGGGTTTGGTTACAAAGTCGTCGGCACCGGCATCCAAGGCTTCCACCTTGCCGTCCTCGTCATCGCGGACGCTCAGCATCAGAATCGGTACGGCTGCCGAGATCCGGCGCAGGGCGCGGCACGTGGCCACGCCACCCATGCCCGGCATATTGATGTCCAACAAAATGACATCCACCTGGGAGGATTGTATGAGTGTGAGGGCTTCTTCGCCACGAGAGCATCCTGTGACTTCAAAGCCGAGAGGTTGCAGCGTGGCGCGTACCACCTGGCGGATGGCGAGCTCATCATCGACGATCAGGAGTCTTGTAGCTGTCATGCCAACCTCTCCGACATCTCTCTCATGGGGGATTGCCGTGGCAACGACAGATGGAACGTTGTACCTTCCATTTCCCCACTAGAAACCCAAATTCTGCCGCCATGGATCTCTGCGACCCTGCGGGCGACAAAGAGGCCGAGCCCGGTACCCGGCGCAGCATGGCGATGCTCGGAGCCGCGATAAAACTTCTCGAAGATATGTTCGCGGTCTTCCACGCGAATAGCCGGGCCCCTATTGTGAACGGACAACAGCAACTCTTGCGGGCCCTCGCAGGCTGTCACGGTGATGGGAGAGCCAACGGCTGAATACTTGATGGCATTGATGAGAAGCTCTTTGACAGTGGAGGCGAGCATGTCATGGTCGACAACCAGAGGACGTGTCTGCCCCTGGATGGAGACGTAGATAGCCGGCTGCGCGTCGGTGCGGTCGGGGTATTCGGAGCGGAAGTCCTGGATGACTTCGCGGATGAACGTCGGAACATGGATTCGTTCCAACTGAAGGCACAAGTCTCCGCCTTCCGCCTTCGCGGTTTGCAGCACCTGGTTGGTCATATCCAGTAGCCTGTCAGACTGTTCGTCGACCATTTGAATGAGGTGATGTTGCATCTCATCCAGTCGGCCCTCTTCAAGGAGGCCAGAGCTGGCGGCGCGGATAATGGTCAGTGGCGTCTTGAAAGCATGAGCCAAGCCATCTAAGACAGTGGTCCGCAGTTGCTCAGCTTGGCGAGCCGTCTCGGCTGCACTTTCATTCATCAAAGCACGATGTCGTTCGAGGGTGAGAGCAACTAGGGACGCCAGAGAGTCCAGTGTCATCGGCGTAATCTTGCCCAGGACCAGCAGTTGTCCGAGCTGACCGCTTCCGCCGCGAAGAGGGCGCTGCAGCATAGCAGGGAAGCTGTCTGCGGTACTCAGATTGCCGGTATGCACCATATCCCAGAGGGAGTCTTCCTGCGCGACCCAGCATCCGGCGGTTCCTACGGAGTCCATAGCAGTATTTGCGATGGCAACGGCATCGAGATGAAATTCTTTCAGGATCAGGTTGGCCAAAGGGCGTTCGGGCGGGGCATGTGGACTCAGAACCAGCGCACCCTGACTGATGGCATAGAGCTGCTGTACCTTCTTGCGGTGCATCTCGCCTTCGAGGGCGTATGCCCTCTCACTGGCGGAGACGCAACTGACGACCAAGGCTGTGGCCTCAAAGATGACGAAGGCCATTCCATTCCGAGCATCGGGCACAAGAAAGCTATCCAACGGCGCGGTAAAGAAGTATGCCTGACAGAGGAATGCGGAGATGGAGATAACGGTAGCTTGCCAGAAGCCACAACGCACTGCAAATGCGACGATGAGCAAGAGGTAGAGCAGGCTGGCGGTGGACTGGTTGAGTTTCAAAGCCAACCCCAGAGCAGCCAGCGCAAGGGTAAGTGCGACTCCCAGGATACATTGCAGGGAAAATGCGTAATGCCCTTCGAATTTTCGAAGGGACCATTGGGATGAGGCACTGCGCGGAGTGGCAATCAGCTCCAGGCTTCCGTTCATAGATGACTTACTCACTCCTGCAAGGTCCCCCTGGGGACTCTCGTGGCTGGCAGGTCTCTTCGTGCACTGTTCGCCGGAAGAAGTGCCTCGGCGAGGTTGAGGTTGAGATAAAGAACTGATGAAGATTTGAATGTATCTTAGCGCGACTTTGGCGAGAAAGCTATGAGAATCTGCCCTGCAAATGGCGTTTTCATGGATAGTTCCACAGGTTGGCAAAGATTCTTCAGGTGCTTTTATGCGTTCTTTATGGACTCTGCTTTTATATACAGTTAACTTTCCAGCCGAACCAAGCACCCGGGAACTAAAGCTCCCGGATGGAACGAGCACCAGATTGCACTGGCAAACTGCCTTGGCGCAACTAGAGGAGAGTTGTATCCGAAACCCATTGGAAAGCAGCCCATAAAGCTGGGCTTCCGACAATTCGAACACCAATTCGCCGGATGAAAAGAGACCAGAACTTGACGATCGCAAACGTGTCCCGCAGCCTCTTGCCGACCCTCGCCTTCACGCTTCTCTTAGCCAGTCCGGCCATCGGCCAGACGACCACGCCAGCTCCCGCAACAACGGCCCCCGCAGCAGCTCCGGCAGCAGCAGCCCCCGCGGCTGCCCCCTCGCTCACCATCTCTGCGCCCTCCGCGGCTCCGGAACCCAAGGCCCTGGCGAAGAGCTGGGTGCAGGTGAGCGGCATTCTTGACGGATACTACGACTACGACTCCAACAACCCGGCGAACGGCAGCACCAACCCGACCGCTGGGCCCAATCAGTACACCTACATCCGGAACTTCGACATCCGGGCGAATACGGTCTCCTTGACCGAGGCCAAGATTGTGCTGTCCCACGATCCGGGCTGGTTCGGGTTTCGTACGGACATCGGCCTCGGGTCCGTCTTTCAGGTCATGCATCAGTCCGGGAACCCGACGGGAACCGGCCTGAAGTATGTGGAGCAGATGTACGTCGCCACGAAGCCACCTAAGTGGAAGGGCTTTGAGGCGGACTTTGGCCAGTTCACGACATCGGCCGGCGCTGAGGTGATTGAGTCTGGTGACAACTGGAACTACTCCCGCTCGCTGCTCTTTGCCAACGCCATTCCCTACTACCACTTCGGACTGCGCACCAGCATCCCGATTGGGTCGGCCTTTACTGGCGGCGTGCAGGTGGTGCAGGGGTGGAACAACATCTTCGACAACAACTCAGGGAAGACGATCGGCATCACCGGCGTCTATGCCAAGAAGTACTTCACCTGGAGCGCCAACTACTACGTTGGACCGGAGAACAACAACACGAACTTCGGCAAGCGCAACCTGATCGATACGACACTGCTGCTGACTCCGTCAGGAAAGTTCAACGCGTATATCAACTATGACTATGGCCAGAACCGGAACGCCACTTATTCGAATTCCGGCGTTGGTACAGGCACCGCCGATCTGGCGCACTGGCAGGGTTTTGCCGGCGCATTACATGGGCAACTCACGTCTAAGCTGACCGCCACGGCACGTGGAGAGTACTACTTCTCCTCCGACCCGGCAGGCGTAAAAGGCTATATCCCGACAAAGTTGACAGAGGAGACGATCACCGGCGACTACCTTTTCTATCCGGGCATTCTATTTCGTGCTGAGTATCGGCACGACGGATCGAACCTGCCTGTATTCGATAAGAATAAGGCCCCTGCTTCAGCAACTGGCATGAACACGTTTGACATCGCTCTCATTTTCTCCTTTGGACCCAAGACCTAACGTAGTATTAACCGCATCAATCAATCTTCATGCAGTGAATCGTCTTACCGGGATTATCCTATGCGCTTCGAATAGAGGCGCATATGGATAATCAATCCCGGCAATTTCATGTACGGACTTCACCCTATCTCGCGGAGGATGCATGGCAGAACCAACGACCACGGAAATGAAACCCACACTGGGTCTCACAGGCCTTACCAGCAATGCGATGGCCCTCATCGCACCTGGCGCGTTCCTTTGGCTGACCTTCTTTATTCAGGCCACCACAGGCGTCACTGCTCCAGCCATGTGGCTGGGCATTATCGCGGCGCTCTTACTCTGTCTGGCAACTGCGGTGTGTTACGCGGAGATGGCAAAGCTCTATCCCGGCACGGGTAGCTCGTATTACTTTGCCGAGCAGGCCATGCTGAACCGCGACAATGCCTGGAAGTACGCGCGTATCTCCAAGTTCATCGTCGGCTGGGCGTCGCACCTCTACTACTGGATCTATCCGGGAGTGATGGTCGGCACCACGGGCATCGTGATCGGGTACCTGGTCGGAACGCTGTGGCCGAACTTCATGAGTGCGTCGAACCCCGGTATCCTGTTCATGATGGTCGTGGCCGTGGTCTTTGCCTTCGCCATTGCTTATGTCGCCTACCGCGGCGCGAACGCCTCCACAGCTTTGAATATGGGCATCAACACGATTCAGATCGTTGCGCTGCTGGTGTTCTCGGTCGTTGCGTTAGCCTACCGTGCGAACCACCCTCCAGGGTCGGTGGCGTGGCAGTTCGATCCCACCAGCGGTGAAGCCTACCAATACGAGTTCAAGACTACGACATCCGTGGTCGGCGGCGTATCCACCGATACGGTTGTTCGCGACGCCAGCGGAACGCCGCTGCCCAAGCTGGACACTGCTGGGAACCCTGTTCCTTTCCACATCAGCTATGACTCGTATGATTCCTCGGGCAACTTCCTGGCTCATTCGAGCGCGCTGTCAGTCATCAGCCCGCACAAGATCCAATGGGTCTTCATCCAGGCGACGGTCGCCATCCTGATCCTGGTCGGGTTTGAATCGGTCACCTCGATGGGAGGCGAAGCCAAGAACCCCAAACGAGACGTCCCCATTGCGGTCATTACGTCGCTGTTGGTGCAAGGGGCGGTCTTCTACTGCTTTGAGTACTTCTGCGCCAATTACTTCCTCAATAGCGGATATACGATGCAGAGCGCCTCAGGTTCGGCCGCTCCAATCGGCGACATGATGGTCATTCTGGGCGACGCGCTCTTCGGCGCCGGCCATGGCCGCATCTTCATGCTGGTTGAGGCGTTTACTGTTGTGCTCGCGCTGATTGGAACGACACTCTCCTGCATGAACACGGGAGCGCGCGTTACCTACGCCATGGGCAAGGACAAGGAAGTGTCCGGCCACTTCGGCACGCTGCACGGCAGTACCCTCTCTCCGCATCGCGCGGTGTGGACCCTGGCCACCATCTCGGCGGTCATCGGTTGCATCGCCGTTGCGTTGATGTTCGGTGATGCCGGTGCTCCGACGGACGCCGCGATAGCCGCCCTGCCTCATGGGATATTCTCGAGCTTCGGGTATACATCCCATGCTGCTATGTCGGCTTTGCCCAACAGTCTGCTTACCGTAACGCTGGCCTCCAACTTCGGGACCTTCGTGCTGTATGCCCTGAGCTGCATTCTGTGCATGGTGGCTTATCACAAGCATCCGAACTTCAGCTTCCTCCGTCACCTGGCGATTCCTGTGTTCGGTCTGCTGGCTAACCTGGCCTGCATGAGCTTCTATCTCATCGGCCCATTCATGAACTACGGCACGAAGATGGAACCCTATGCGGCGCTGGGCATTGCGGCGATATGGGCCATCTATGGCGCTATCCACTTCCTGGTGTCCAGTAAGGGATCCGGTAAGTCGGTCGTGTTGGAGAGTCATCCCGGCAGGTCGTAAACTGATCTTGCCCCACCCAAGACCGGCGAGGCGGAACAGCCTCGCCGGTCTTGCTTTGATTCCCTATGCTTGATATTGAGTTCGCTGAACTATCGGATGCTGGACACGCGCGCGGTAACAACGAGGACTCGCTGGGCCATGTTCTGCCGAGTTCTCCGGCGCAGGTGCAGTCGCAGGGCTGGTTCTTTGCCGTCGCGGACGGCATGGGCGGTCATGCGCACGGCGAGGTCGCCTCGCAGCTGGCCATCAAGACCGCGGTGGAAGGCTTCTGCAAGATACCCAAGGGTGTGATGCATGTCTCGCTGCTGCCGAAGCTGGTGCAGGAGGCCAACCTGGCAGTGTATGAGGCTGGGCATCATGCGGGTGGTCACGGGTCACACATGGGGACGACGTTCGTCGCATGCGCATTGCGCTTTGATTCGGCAGTCATCTCACATGTGGGAGATTCGCGCTGTTATATGTTTCGCAACGGCAACCTGACGCAACTCACACGCGATCACACCATGGCCGACGAACAGGTTCGCCTGGGATTGCTCTCCAAGGAAGATGCCGCAACCGGCGAGGGACGCCATGTGCTGACGCGCTCCCTGGGCAATGAACTCTTCGTGGCAGCAGATACACAGACGATCAATATTATGCCTGGTGATGTTCTCTTGCTGTGTTCAGACGGGCTACACGGTTATGTGCCTGATGACCTGGTCCAGCACCTACTGCGGCAGTATCAGAAGCTCGAGGAAGCTGCCAAGGCACTGGTCGATGCTGCCCTGGAAGCAGGCGGTCATGATAACGTGAGCTTGCAACTAATTCGCATCCTCTCGGTGGAGCGCATGGGCCTTTACCGCGGACGACCGTATCGGCTTCTCTAGATGATCGCTCCCAATCTCACTATCAAGCCCGGCCAAACGCTCGACCACTTCGAGCTATTGGATATTGTCGCCACCAGCGGCATGGCCACCGTATTTCGCGCGCGAGACACGCGCGACGGCAAGCAGGTCGCCATCAAGGTGCCACACCCCGAGATCGAGAGCGATCCGACCCTCTTTGACCGATTCCGGCGCGAGGAGGAGATCGGCACTCGCATCAACCATCCGGGAATCATGAAGGTGTTTGCGAATCCGGGCCACACGCAGGTCTACATGGTGATGGAGTGGCTCGACGGCAAGCTGCTGCGCGAGATCATGCGCGAAGAGAAGAGGCTGTCTCCGGAGCGCGCCGCCAAGATTACCTGCGGCATCTGTGACGCGCTGGACCACATTCACGCCAACGAAGTGGTGCATCGCGACCTGAAGCCGGAGAACATCATGGTCGGGCCGAACGATGAGATCCACCTGATTGACTTCGGCATCGCGGGCAGCGCAGTCGGGCGGCGGCTCACCTTCGCGCACTTCTCGCAGGGGCTGGGAACGCCGGACTACATCTCGCCCGAACAGGTGCGAGGGAAGCGCGGTGACGCCCGCAGCGATATCTACTCGCTGGGCGTGATGCTGTATGAGATGTTGACGGGAACCGTTCCGTTCACCGGCGATAATCCGTTTGCGGTGATGAATGACCGCCTGCTGAACCAGCCGAAGCCGCCATCGCAGATCGAGCCCGCAGTCACGCCGCAGATGCAGGAGATCATCTATCGCGCGCTGGAGCGAGAGCCGAAGAACCGTTACGCTCATGCGCGCGAGATGAAGCACGATCTGGAGCACCAGGACGAGATCGGCATCGCGGCGCGACCCGACGCCGCGCAGTGGGAGAACCGGCAATCACCGGAGAAGCGCCGCATCATGCAATATGCGGTGCTGGCGCTGATTCCTATCGTGGTTCTGTTGGTGCTGCTGCTGGTGGCTCATCACCACTAAGCTTCAGCGCGGGATGAACTCGTCGGCGTGCATGACGAACTCGGGATACGCTCCAGCGCCAAGCTCACGCACATCCATTCCCTGCCAATCGCCGTCGGAGTCAATGCGGTAAGGCACGAACCTGTTCAGCAAAAGATTTCCGATGTGAATCAGCGGAAGCATGATTCCAATCAGCGCCGTGATGCCGATGAGTTGCGACAGCAGCAGCGCTGCGCGGGATCCGGTGGCGGGGGCCAGGAGTCCGGTGGCGAGCAGGCCCCAGAGGCCGGCGCCGGCGTGGATGGCGATGGCGCCGATGGGGTCGTCCACCAGCAGGCGCATCTCGAGGGCCTCGACGCAGAAGGTCACCAATCCGCCGGCGACCAGGCCGACGAGTACGGCCTGCAGCGGCGAGACCAGGCCGCAGGCGGCGCTGCCGGCGACCAAGCCGGCGATCCAGCCGTTGGCGCTGAGCGAGGCGTCCGGCTTCTTGTACCGCAGCTGCGTGGTGACGACGGCCGCGAGGCAGCCGGCTGAGGCCGACAGCACGGCGTTGATGGCCACCATCACGACCTGTCCTGCGGCGGCGCCGTAGAAGAGGATGGAGGCAGCGGCGTCCAGGCCGATCCAGCCGACCAGCGCGAGCAGGCAGCCGAAGAGCACCAGCACGACGTTGTGGCCGGGAATCGCGGCGGCAACGCCCTCGCTGTACTTGCCCTGACGCGGGCCGATGATCCATGCCACGGAGAGCGCGGCGAGTCCGCCGACGACCTGGACCACGCCGGCTCCGCCCGTGTCCACGAAGGCGGGAAGGCCGAAGAGCGTGGGCAGTTGGGTGAGCCAGCCTCCGCCCCAAACCCAGTGGCTGAAGAGCGGGTAGAGGAAGCCGGCCAGCAGCGCGGTGGAGACGCAGATGGCCTTGAGGCGCCAGCGGTCGTTGCCCGCGCTCAAGGGGATCAGCACGACCATGCCGACGGCGAAGAGCTGCAGGCAGAGCACCAGCGCCGGATACGGGTTCAGGATCAGGCTGGAGGAGATGCCGTGCGCCAGGAAGGGCTCGGCGCCGAGCCAGTTCCAGGCGGTGCCTCCGATGCGGAGGCTGTGGATTGCGCCTCCGGCGAAGCCTGCCCACGACGAGCCGATCAGTACGAAGACGATGGCCGCAACGCCCAGCGCGCAGAGCGTGGAGAGCATGGCGTGAGCGGCGCTGCGGGCGCGGCCGAGACCCTGGTGCATCAGCGCCAGGCCGGCGATGGCCAGCGGGACCAGCAGGATACAGAGCAGACAGAGAGCGAGGCTCATCGCGCGCCTCGCTGCTGGGCCTTATAGCTCAGCGCCAGCACGGACAGGCCGAGGAACTCCACCAGCAGACCGGCGGCGACAAAGGCGAAGCGCTGGCCGAGTCCGGCGAGCAGCAGCAGCGCGGTCGCGACGATCGTCCAGCCTGAGGCCAATAAGAGGCAGCCAATCCACTTCAAGCGCTTTCCTCACGGATTCCAGGGATTAATGCAGGATGAAATCCAGTCTAAAGGACATTCGCTTTTTGCGCGGAGCCAAACCGCGCGGCAGCAGGTTCCGCTGCGAGATTCCACCGGGCTACCCCTCCCCCCTCCTTTTTCGGCTAAGAACCGCATAAATATAGACTTAGCCTTGGTACCCCCTGCGTCCGGAGGCCTTTTGGGCCGGCGGTAACCCCTTTGTTTTCAGTGGGGGGTTTTCGGGCATCTATCTTAAAGATAGGTTACCTGGATGGGGCTACCGTCCGGACGAAGGGACGGGCTAAGGGTCTCAAATAGCAGGCTTTACGTCTCCGGTGCTGGCCGGGGTGAGAAGAGCCCGGGGGTT
>Ga0302145_10001025_pt1 | contig 11167 bp, 10 predicted proteins | sample I_Bog_E2_3_FD_192437 | JGI IMG/M metagenome (GOLD analysis project Ga0302145, IMG submission 192437) | Peat permafrost microbial communities from Stordalen Mire near Abisko, Sweden - I_Bog_E2_3 | ecosystem: Environmental > Terrestrial > Soil > Wetlands > Peat | place: Sweden: Abisko, Stordalen... | reverse complement strand
ACGGTCGCGGTAGGGACGACCATCACTGATCGCCCCCCGCGCGGATCCGTACGAGCGGCACTACCGCATACGGCTCTTGCCTAAGGTATGTGACGCCAAGAAGCGCTCTTCCGGGTATGGATGGAGCTTTCGGCACCGCGGTATGTACTGGAGCACCGTCCGATTGAATCGATCCCAGTTCAACCGGGTTCGTTGGCTGCGTCGCCTCAGTGCATGCCGCCAAGCGCGGCAGACTTCGGCACGGAAGCCATCCAATCGGAACAGGTTCGTGGGCACAGCATAGTATCGAAAGTAGCCCTCTACCACACGGTGCAGCCATGTGCCAACAACGGGCACGGGTTCGTGCCGTCGTCGGAGAAGCGTTTCCCGAATCGCGGACAACGTTGCTCGCATTCGCTTCTTCACCGTCAAGCGAGTCACTCGAAAGTGCCCCTTACGGTCCTGTCCGCAGCAGTGAGTGAAGCCGAGGAAGTCGAAGGTTTCCGGCTGCCCGTCACCCCGGGTGCGACGACGCTCAGTCGCAAAGCGGCCGAATTCAATCAGCCGCGTTTTATCCGGATGCAACGATAAACAGAATTTGCCCAGCCGCTCCCGCAACTGTGTGAGGAACTGCTGGGCTGTCTCCTTCTTCTCGAATCCCACCACGCTGTCGTCAGCATAGCGAATCGCGATCACGCAGCCGCGTCCTGGTGCTTTACGCCAGGCGTGTATCCACTGATCGAAAGCATAATGCAGATAGATGTTCGCCAGTAACGGCGAAATCACCGCACCTTGAGGCGTCCCCTTCTGCGAGGGTTTCCTGCTTCCGTTTTCGATCACTCCTGCTTTGAGCCAGCAGCGAATCAACCGTAAGATTCGCTTGTCGGCGATCCTGTGTTCCAGAAACCGCATCATCCATTCATGATCGAGTTCATCGAAGAACGAGACGATATCGGCATCCAGAATCCAGTCCACCTTCTGGCTTGTGATTCCTGTCGTGAGAGCATCCAGCGCATCGTGCTGTCCGCGCCCTCGCCGGAATCCATACGAGAACCCGAGAAAATCCTCTTCGTAGATCGCGCTCAGTACCGTCGTCACGGCCTGCTGCACGACCTTGTCCTCAATCGAGGCAATGCCTAGCGGGCGCTGACGACCATCTGCTTTGGGAATATAAACCCGCCGCGATGGCTGCGCTCGGTAGGCTCCGGTATGAATCTCCCGGTGCAACACCGGAAGCCGGTCCCGAAGAAGCTTCTCGTACTCTCGCCACGTCACTCCGCCCACACCCGCCGCAGCTTGTCGCTGAAGAGCATAGAAGCTCTGCAGCAAAAGCTCCGGAGTAATGTGGTGAAGAAGTGCCGTGAACCGCAGCCGCCCATCACGGAGTGCTGCTTCGCGTACACCTTCAAGACCCATCGACGCACAACTAGTCCGGCACTGCGTCCGGGGTGCGGGAGTCTTGTCGGTGTTCCCCTTGGCTACGCCCCTTCCCTCCACCGCCTCCGTGGAGTTACCTCTTTTGTTCGGCGGCTTCTTCGGTAATATGGGCGTATCCGACTTCTCATCCGCGTCGATGGCAGGATTACAGCCCTTAGCCTTCCCCGCCCCGCCCGCACCATGTGGCGCGGGCACAGATGAGACCTCCCAGCTTCTGTGCAGGAAACTTCCCGGCGTGCACAGGGTCTCCGACCGCGCGGGATCGTTGCAGGACTGGCGGTTAACGCCCTGCAACATATTGCCTTCCGCTTCGCTTAACAGCGTCGGCATCCCGGATTCCGGATTTCGCGGCTCTATACCTGGCCTGCCGGTTTCCCCTGTCAACGCTTCAGCCGCGCCCTCACGAGCGCCACTGCATGACTCGGGGCCGGAATGATTCGCCATTTCTTTTCCGTATCGAACTTTCATCGACTATTTCCTGCCAGCTTTTGCTGGCGCACTAAGCGTTCAGATCTCCCCTCTTGACTTAGTTGGTGAGCGCTGAGTGAACCCCATCTTGGGCATGCTGGAATAAGGCTTCGACCTTATGTAGGGGCATATCGCAGAAACAGTCGAGTTGAATTTGCTCAATCAGTTGTTTGATCAGTAGAACACCTGCAAAGGCACAGCAGCGCAATGTCAGGAACATGTTCTTCCGGTAGGCGCGCCCGTGCGGCCAGTTGTAGTTCGAGTCCTCAGACTCGACACCGTGGCAGGGTACCGAGTGCTGCAATGGCTGTGCGCGCTCGCGCCGCAAGCGCAGTTCTGACGCTTTCCAACGGCCGAGAGCGACGATCCCACGCTGTGCATTGCGCGGCCATTAGTTCGTCGGCCCATCGAGGCCAGCCAGCTCCTTCCGCGCCTGGGCTGGAAGGATGAGATCTGTGTCTGAATGGGCCCACGTCGAGAGGAATTCTTTGTTGGCCCGACGGGCACCTTCTCTTCGATTAGCAGCGAAAAGCGCTCTTGCCAGTCCGAGCTGCGCCAACGGAATTTCCACGTTGTCTGGATCGATGCTTTGTGCCTTGAGCAGGCGCTGAAACTCAGCGGCGGCCCTGTCCGGCTGACCATTCTGACCAAATGCGAGGGCACGGAGATACCAGGAGTCTAGGCTGGAGCCTTCATACGCGCGGGCGGGTTCGAGAGCGGCGATCGCCTCGGACGGGCGATGGTCTGCAAGCAGCATGTCGGCACGCACAAGAGCGCCTACCTTGGCATCCCATGACGGCGAGATGGGATGTTGCAGTTGGTGCGCTTTGAGACCGGCTTCGAAATCCTTTCGGTATCCAAGTTCCGCCAGCGTGGTCAAGCCGTTGAAGTCCGAGGGGGCAGGAGCTCGGTGGGCGATGAGTTGTTGAGCGAGATCTGTCTCTCCCATCTGCGCCAATTCCGCGGCATTGCCGAAGCGATACTCGCTGCAGACAGCATCCTGCTTAGGCTCGAGCAAGGTGCAGGCCTGCGCGACATGTATCAGGGCATCCCGTACTCTGCCCTCCATCAAATCATCCTGGGCCTCGGCGGCAAACAACAACGGTGGATCGTGCTGTTCCGCCCAGGCCGTTTGCTGTGCATAGAGTTGTTGATCGTGTTTGAGCATGGCGAGCTTCAACAGACCAAGGCGGATGATCTCGCTGTCCAGGCCGTGGGCAATCCCACGGTCACAGGCATGTTTGGCCTCGTCGTGCAGTCCAGCCTTCGTCTTTTCCGTGCAAATGCCGTAATAGAGAACCGCATAGTTCGGCGCCAGCAGCAGCGCGCGCGAAAGCGTATTGGCGGCGTCGGCGTGATGGCCAATCTGGCTCTGTGTATCGCCCAGTGCGTAATGCGCGGTCGCGTTGCGGAGATAGAGCGCCAGCATCGCCTTGTAGCTCTGTTCCGCACCCAAGAGATCGACCTACACCTCGCTTGCGTAGCGCTTCGGTCAAGTACCGCACGGGGGCGGTGCCCTGCGAACGCACTGCTTAGGCCTTTTGGAGATATTCGATCATGGCGGCGCGGTCGTTGGAATTGGCGGCATACGAGGACAGGTCGAGCCACCCTGCCGTGAACTCGGAGTCCAGCGCGAGAGCATGTTTCAACAACTCCATGGCCTCCGGGAAGCGCCCTGACTGGCTCTCGACCGCCGCCTGCGACCATACTTCTCAAGACTCGCCTGAGCCGCCAACGTCCGCTGAAGATGCGCCTTCCGCTTCATACTTCAATTTTGATAAAACTGGCCGCGGATCGCGAACTTGTGCAGAGGTTCCCTAACGAAGTAGGCAACTGGCACATAGTTCCCTTCCACAATTTATTTGTGAGTCATGAAGACAAGCATCGAGGAGATTTCGACCAGTCGCTGCGGAAAAACCGAAGGAAATCAGTCAATGCCCAGCAGGACGCCTAGCAGATTTTGGGCTTGCGCCATAACTGCATCTGGTGCCCTATCATAGAACTCAGCTCGGCGAACCTGCCAGTCCATGCTTTTGATATGGTCGGTGAGGACACAGCCATCCCGCCCATTGATATGAACACGCAGGGCAAATGGATAGGGCTTGATCACAGACGTTAAAGGGCACACAACGGCCAGACCTGCTGCTTTATTGTATTTGCGGCCGGTCATAACAAGAGCAGGCCGACGCTTTGCCTGCTCCCGGCCTGCTTGCGGATCAAAGTCGAGATAGATGACGTCCCCCAGGTCTGGAACGTACGGAGTTTTCACCATTCAACAACTTCCTTTCCAGCCGTTCCGACTACGCCTACTTCGTTCTCCGTATAACGGTTCTCGGGCGTAATCTGCGCGACCAGTTCATCCAGTGTGGGAAAAGCGCGCTTGATCCGCACTGTACCCGTTTCATCTACTTCAAGACAAATGCGATCCCCTTGTTGGAACCGCGCCTCGGCAGCGACCTGTTTTGGCAAGCGCACTGCCAGACTGTTACCCCACTTCAACACCAAGGCTTCCATATGTCACCTCCGTATCTACATTGTATCACCTCTGCGCGTTTGGCGTGTGTAGCCCTCTTTGCTCAAGGAATGATTGAGCATCCTTGCCAGGGTCTCCGCGTTGTTATCCAGAGCCTTGATGCCGGCCAGAATTCGTAGGGAGTAGTAGTTGTCGAAATTCACATCTCCCTTGATCGATCCGAACGGCTTCCACTGCTGAGTAGTCATGAACATTGCCTTGTTCGTCATTTTCGTGCCATATTTGGCTCTCAGTTCCCAAAGTGCGCTGTTCCATCTCTCGATGTTCTGCAAAGAACGGTAGTAATCTGTCAGTTTTCTATTGAAGCTACACCGGTAGTAGTCTGCATAATGCGATATCGCATCGCTTATCCTTTCTTTGCTGTCGGGATCGTTCCCAGCAGAAGATTCGTGAATCTCGCGTGAGACGATATAGAAGCCGTACGCCACCATCAGATCGTCTTCGGGATGATCCAAATCCTCTCTTGCGATTGTCATTCGGAAAACATCGAGACCGGGTAATGGACCAGCCTGCACGTGGCCAGAAGGTACTCCGAGTACAGTTGCTGCCATTGGCACATTGAACCCAACCGCTTTCAGGAAACTGCTATAAGAATCAGCTGCAACCTGTATTCCCGTGGAAATTCCTGCACGACCTTCTTCCCAAACTTGAAGAACTTCTTTCACTGCTGGAAATTAGGCATGCAGAGAACTCTTCTGGCGTGGTTTGGAAAAGTCGATCAAACTCCTGGCACCTCAAGATCTGGTGGCTTGGTGAGTGAGGCAGATACCCATCTAACTAGATTTGATAAAACTTCCCGCATGGCAAGAATGATCCTCCAGCGACCAGCAAATGCGCAAGATTGGAGGCTGCTTTATAGGGGTCATCACCGAACAACTGGAATAGGCCTGCATCAACGATGATGGTAGTCAGGCCCATCTGCATTAAGCTGGAAATGAGCGGAAATCCCAGGACTGCGTTCTGCAATATCCTCGCGAATACCCCGCGCTTCGGAAGCAGAACGGCAAGAGGGCTTGATCATGGACGAAAACCAATCCTCCCAGCAGGCACTGCAGCCCCACGAAGTCCTGCAGGACGGGAGCCGCCGCGCGTTTCTCAGAACGTCGAGCGCCGGTGCGGCGCTGCTGGCCTTGAACCCTCTCCATGGAGCTTTCAGCCCCTATGCTTCCGCAGAAGACGTCAGCCGCTTTGTGCCTCTTGAAGCCAAGTTCCCCGCGGCATGGATGCAGTCGCTGTTTCTCCGTGGCGAGCCCGAGCACTACGCCAAGTCGCGTGGCGAAATGAAGTACATCGGCATGCCCGTCGGTGGCCTTTGCGCCGGACAACTCTACCTCGGTGGCGATGGGCGTCTCTGGCATTGGGACATCTTCAACCAGTACATCTACACGCCAGACAGAAACGGGTGCCATTACTCGAACCAGATGACGGTCGAGTCGCCCATCGAGCAGCGATTCACCCTACAACTGGGTGACCGCACGATTGCGCTGGATCAGGCCGGTGTAGAGGAGGTCACCTTCCGCGGTGAGTATCCCATCGGCGTTGTCGATTACATCGATGCCAAGCTGCCCCTCGGCGTCAAACTCGAAGCTTTTTCGCCCTTCATTCCTCTCAACACCCCCGACTCCAGCCTGCCTGTGACGGTGATGCAGTTCACGCTGAGCAACGTCACGACAGCGCCCGTAGTTGCGACGCTCGCCGGTGAACTCGAAAACGGCGTTTGCATTCACCATCGCCACGAGGCCGGAGTGCTTCGCAATGCGGTTCGGAAATCGCCCGGCCACACGCAGTTGCTGCTTTCCGCCGAGCCTGCTGCCGGCCCCACCGCCTATGACGGGAAGAGGCTTGAATCACTCTCTGACTTTGGCACCATGTCCCTGGCGCTGCTGGGTGCGCCCGCTGAAGAAACAAGCGGCGACGCTGCAGCGCCGTTTGCCGGCAAGCTGACCGGTAAGCTCACCCGCAGCCTTACCCTCGAGCCCGGTGCATCCCGTAAGGTCACCTTCCTCATCGCGTGGCACTTTCCCAATCAATCGATCCGGGACTCGTTTGAGAACTGCGGACGCTACTACGCGACTCAGTTCTCATCCGCCGCGGAAGTTGTCGACTATGTTGCGGCCAATTTCGAGCGCCTCAACGCCCAAACCCGGCTTTGGCGGGATACCTGGTATGACTCCAGTCTTCCCTGGTGGTTCCTCGATCGAACCTTTCTGAACAGCTCGATCCTTGCCACCTCCACTTGCCACCGCCTCGCCAATGGCCGCTTCTATGGCTGGGAAGGTGTTGGCAACTGCCAGGGAACCTGCGGCCACGTTTATCAATACGCCCAGGCTATCGCCCGCCTGTTTCCGGATCTGGAGCGGGACGTTCGTGAGCGGGTAGACTTTGGCTTGGCGCAGATGCCAGATGGGGCCATCCACTTCCGCGGCGAGTTCAACGACATTCCAGCCATCGATGCGCAGTCCGGCTACGTGCTGCGAGCGCTGCGTGAACATCAGATGACTGCCGATAGTGTTTTTCTGAAGCGCAACTGGCCTCGCATCAAGCTGGCCATGGGATGGCTCATCGCCAAGGATGACAACGGCGACGGGCTCATCGAGAGCAACCAGCACAACACGCTCGACACGGATTGGTGGGGCAAGGTTTCCTGGCTCAGCGGCCTGTATCTGGCCGCTCTGGCGGCCTCCGTCGAGATGGCGCAAGATCTCGGCGACGCGGAATTCGCCGGCGAGTGCCTGACCATCCTGACCGTGGGCCGCAAAAACATTGCCGCACAGCTGTTCAACGGCGAATACTTCCTCAGCCGCATCGATGCTGCCCATCTCGATGCGATCAACTCCGGGTCCGGCTGCGAGATCGATCAGGTGATGGGCCAGAGCTGGGCCTTCCAGGTTGGGCTGCCCCGCATCTTCCCTGAAAAGGAGACCAGAACGGCGCTGAAGTCTCTCTATCGTTATAACTTCACCCCGGATGTCGGGCCCTATCGCGCAGCCCATAAACCCGGTCGCTGGTACGCCATGCCGGGTGAGGCAGGGTTGCTGATGTGTACCTTCCCCCAGCGAGACTGGGACTACGAAAACGCCAAGGGCAAGGGGCCAGCTTGGGCTGCGGGCTACTTCAACGAATGCATGAATGGATTCGAATACCAAGCCGCCGGGCACATGATTTGGGAAGGCATGTCAGAGGAGGGCTTCGCCGTGGTGCGAGCGCTCCATGAGCGCTATCATGCCCGGCGTAGAAATCCATGGAATGAGATCGAGTGCGGTGATCACTACGCCCGCAGCATGGCAAGCTACGGCGTCTTCCTCGCCGCCTGCGGCTTTGAATATCACGGTCCACTGCAGCACATTGGCTTCGCTCCGCGCATCGCGGCTGAGAACTTCAAAGGCGCATTCACCAGCGCCGAGGGATGGGGCAGTTTCACCCAGAAAATAGACGCCCAGGCCCTGCGCGCCGAAGTTGCCATAAAGTGGGGCACATTGTCTGTCAAGACCCTCGCGCTCCGCACCTCCGCTTCAGGTTCAGTTCACTCGGAGGTCGATGGCTCAACCGTCGCCGTGTCTCAGCAACATACCGGAGGCAGGCTGATCGTGACCTTCAAAGACCCGGTCAGCCTCAGTGCCGGCATGAAACTAACCGTCGGATGCTCACACGTCTGATGCGGTCTACGAAGGCATCCTGATGCAGTACCTGCGCCGGCGCCACCTTTTGGTGGGCACCTGATGAGTGTGTTTAATCGGCCTGGGAGGATTTGGCCAGTGGTTGGCGGTTGAGCTGAGTGGTTACCCGACTGGTTTGCGGAGAGCGCAATAAAGCGTCTCCCGACAGTTCCGGAACTCGCGAGCGAGCGCAGGCTTCTTTTCGCCAGGTGCGGCACGCCGGCGAAGGTCGGCAATCTTGGCCTTTATCGGCGACAGCTTGCGCCCTTTGTACTTGCCTTCGGCTTTGGCCAAGGCATTGCCTTCGCGCTGCGCACCAGGATGAGTGCGCTCGAACTCAGCAACGGCACCGAGCATCGACAACAACAGGTTGGCCATCGGCGAGTCCTCGCCGGTGAAGATGAGCGCTTCTTTGATGAACTGGACGGCAATGGCGCGGTCGGTCAGACTCTTGACCAGGAGTCGCAAGTCGGTAAGATTGCGGGCAAGCCGGTCCATCAAGTGGATGACCAGAGTGTCGCCTTCGCGGCAGAACTCGGATGCTGCCTGCAACTGAGGCAGCGCCATGTCCTTACGTGCCGCTCAGAAGGGCAAGAAACGAAATGACGCTACCTGACATTTATTGACCCTTTTCTTGACTCATGTGGGCCACCTGGATACGGTAGAAACCAACCAGCGTCGCTTCGCTCCGACTTCGGCCCCGATCGAACGGAATCAGTGGCCCACATCACTGGAATACGCAATAGGCCCAAGGGATCACGGGTGATCACGCAACTCCGCAACGCGCCCCTCGGCGCGATCGCCGCATTCACGCCGGCCCGGTACCAAGATAGATTTTAAGGCAGGGTTAGACGGGTTCAAATGTCGATATCAATTCCGCAACGGCTGGGTGGTCCGCTATGTTCTGGCCGGTTTGCTTCGTCTGCAATGGTCCAACAGACAAGGAACACAGCTGCTTGAAGAGGTCGTCTGGCTGAAATTTGGCGCGAATCGGCCAATCTGTTAGCAACGACTCGATGTACTCGGAATCCTCTGCCCGTATGAGTCCGGACCATTGGGGGTGAACCCGGAAGTCCAGATTGCCTCTCTCGTCCTTAAGCGCAAGCAGGAAAGCAAACCGCGCGCGAAGTAGCGAGCCGCCCTGAGTCTGCGGGTTGTACTCCAGAAGGCAATATTGGTACAGGCGGCTTCCTCCATTGGGTTGCATCTGTGCAACTTTGCTGATTGTCATTTCCTATGGTGCCGACCATTGTGACGAGCGTCTGCTCCAAAAAGCTCAGAGTTTCCAGTCGGTCAAGGCATTCCGCAAAACGGCGGAGTGCGGACAATTCTGTCCATTCCTCCGGCAGCTGCTGCGCTCGTTGCCAAAGCCGGTCTACATCCAAAGCCCCCACAACCGCTTGAAAGTTGCGAAGTTGTTCCCAGACTACATCCGGGTAGATACGTTTATCAAGATAGCGCGACGCGATAAACGATTTGTATTGTTCGCCTTTGGAACCGCCGAACATGTGTCCGTGATCGACAAATGTTGCGTGCAAGGTTCTGGAGGCATCTTCGACGAAGATAGCCTGCCGGTTGTCTGCATGATCTGCGCAAATGTCGATCAGCCATGCGAACCAGAATGCATTCCGGTTGCGGACCCTACCAAAACTGGAACCAGGGAGGATTTCCAGAAGCTGTGTGTCCGCGCCGCCAAGAAATTGGGAGCCGTAACACAACCCCTGAGTGGGTCTCAAGTGGCCTGTTGGCATCTCCATCCAGCAGCCAGGATTCTGGTCGAGAAAAGCATCCGTGACCAGCAGCGGCTTCCATTTCGGAACGGCCAACCCACAAGCGCGGAACAACTCGCTTCCCATGCACTCATTGAATAGGAGGTTTTGCCCCTGTGGGTTGTTCGCAAACTTGACGACGTAATCAACCCCGTCGCTTGCCTGCGCAAGAATCGGCTGTGAGCCACCACGGAGCTTGCGGACAAACCCCAAAAGAGATGCTGAGTCGTTCCCGAATATTGTCATTGAGCCCCAGAAAGACGCGTAAAATAAACACCACTCGGTGCGTGTGCATTTCTGGAGGCAATCAGTGCAATCGTTCAGCCGGAATAAGGGAGAACCCATTAAAACGTTCTGAGCCTAATCTCTTGCTAATAATCTTTCTTGGCCGAAGCGGAATTCCTCCCATTTCTTTCATCAAGGGAATTTCCGTCCGGTTTTCCATAGCCATGAGAGAAAAATGCTGTGCGTGCAGGTCGGTGTCAACCGCTTTCCTGTGAAAAATTCCAAACTAAAGTTGTACTCACCCGCCAATTTGCCCAATAAGAAGTGCATTCTGGGAAAGAAAATGACATTTCGGCCGAACGTCAGTCCATTCCGACCTTCGAAATGGGCGCAGGCGGGGATGATTTGGTGTTGAACCACCTCTGCCATCTTGGAATCATCTACAAGTTCCTACTGCGAACAGGCACTCGTCGTCGGCGTCCACGGGGAGAATTTGAACGATCCGAAGATTCCATCTAAGTGGTTCAAGATTGACGGCGTTGTTGCGTTGGTTGAGTTGGCGCTCAATCTTCTCTGGTCTTAGAACCATGCATCGGACGAGTTGTGGGAAGCGCTTGACAGATGCCTTTGGGCAACGACTCAAAACCCATGGGTCATTCTGCGCACGGTCTCGCGCAAAAATCAGGCTCTCTTATGTGGGCCGGAGTTCCGCCGGAAGCTCGACAGTCTGCTGCGGCAGAATCGGGAATCGTGTCAGGCCAATGCATGGATCCAGCATAAGCACCCAGATACAGCATTTTCGACAGTTCCGTACTTCAGCATGGAGTTCATGCTGAGTGAAACCCTGCCCATGTATTTTGGCGGCCTTGGAAATCTGGCGGGGACCAAATGATGGCGTCCAGCGACCTGGGCGTACCGGCTGTCGGAATTAGTTTGCTTTATGGACAAGGATATTGCCACCAGGACTTCGATGCCAGTTGCTGTCACCGTGGCCGCTGCGGTCCAATCCGCATCTCTCACGCCGCCATCGCTCAGCTTCACCACGCTCAGCGGCTCCACCAGCGCGGCCCAGACCGTCACCCTCTCCAACACCGGCAACA
>Ga0302145_10001010_pt1 | contig 11312 bp, 9 predicted proteins | sample I_Bog_E2_3_FD_192437 | JGI IMG/M metagenome (GOLD analysis project Ga0302145, IMG submission 192437) | Peat permafrost microbial communities from Stordalen Mire near Abisko, Sweden - I_Bog_E2_3 | ecosystem: Environmental > Terrestrial > Soil > Wetlands > Peat | place: Sweden: Abisko, Stordalen... | reverse complement strand
TCGGCCGGCAACGGCGTCCAGCCGGCGCCGCGGCACCAGGCACAAAAATGCTGCCAATCCGAGCGGTAGGCGCGTAGCGTGGCGGGCGCCAGCGCCTGGCCGGCGAAATCGATCGCCGCGGCAAGGGCGGCGAGCGCTTCCGGCGATACCGGCGCGCTCGGCACGGGCCGCGCGTCGCCGCCTGCTCCGCCGTGCCCGGATGCCCGGTCGGGTGCGGGATCGGCTGGCGGCTGGGGCGGTTGCGGCGCGGTGATCATCGGTTTGGCAGTGAATTTCCTTGGCTGCGCAGTGGTTTAGCACCCTGCCGAGCCGTTCAAGGCACCGCTGGAAGGCTCCTCTGCCGCCTCCGTCGCCGGATCGGCACGCCCCTCCAGCGGCTTGCCGCCAGCGGGCAGCAAGCTGCTCGCACCAGGCAGATCACGCAGGCTCGCCAGCCCGAACTGGGCCAGAAACCGCGGCGTCGTGACCCACAGCGTCGGCCGACCGGCCGTCTCCTTGCGCCCCCAGGGCTCGATCAGCGCGGTCTCCAGCAGCTCATCCATCGTCCCCTGGCCCACGGCAACGCCGCGGATGTCCTCGATATCCGTGCGGGTGAGCGGCTGATACAAGGCGATCACCACCAGGGTTTCCATCGCCACCCGCGGCAGGCGGCGGGTTTCGCTCAGGCCGGTGCGAAGCGGTGCCGCCAGGTCAGTGGCAGTGCGGAACGCCCAGATACCGCCGGACTCGACCAGCACAACGCCCCGGTCGGCGCAGTGCCCCTGAAGCGCCTCCAGGACCGCCACGGGGTCGAACTGGTCCGGCAGGATCGGCCGGAGGGACTTCCAGGTCACCGGCTCGGAGCTGGCAAAGATGAACGCCTCAGCCAAGCGGAGAATGTTAAGCGGGATATCCTGACCGTCCATGACCGCCCAGCCTCTCGGCACAGGATGCACCAACGCGGTCAGTTTCGCAGCCTAAAGTTTGGCGGGCGTACTGCGCTTAGTGCTGCACTCTAAAGGCAAAAGTGCACTCGTTAAGGCAAAACGACACCTGCGGATTGCCGCGCGGCCCGAGCATGCGGATGAGGCTTTAGGCGGTGTGCCGGTTGCCTCGCCGAGCTTCTCGAAGCCGACGGTCGCCTTGATGTAGTCCCGCAGGATCGCCTTGCCGGTATCGACATCGCCAGCGAGCATGGTGTCGATGCCTTCGCGCAGCAGTGCGTCACCGAAGGCGGGATCGCGCGCGATCCGCTGTTGCATCAACTCCTTGAACTCTCGCGTCAATGCCATGGCCCGCCTCCGTTCATCGCGCGGGCGGCTTGCGCCGCCGCTTGTAGTCCGCCCACACGTCTTTGGCCCGCGCGCCCGCGCGATGTCGCGCTGCTGGCGCTGCTTGGTGCCGCCGGTGAGCAGAATCACTAGGGTGTCGCCGTCGCGTCCGAAATAGACCCGGTAGCCAGGTCCCCAATCGATCCGGTATTCGTGCACCCCCTCGCCCACCGGTTTGGCGTTCGGTCGACAGCGCACAGGTTGAGGGGTCTGCGCGTAATTCGCTTTCGATCGTTGCGGTCGGTCGCAGGGGCCGTAACAGCCTCCTCACTCCACCCCCGGCTCCGCCGTCACCTCCACCTGCACCGTCATCCCCAGAAAATCCCCGGTCAGCCCGGTGAACGACCCCGACAGCGGCACCGCCTGCCGTGGGTCGCGAGTCACCGCCACGCGGATCAGGTCGCGCCCGCCAACCAAGCCGTTGGTCGGATCGAACTCCACCCACCCAGCGCCCGGCAGGTAGATTTGCACCCAGGCGTGGGTCGAGCCAGCACCCACGACTGCCTCCATCCCGTCCCGGCCCAGGCTGCTGTCGTACAGATACCCGGACACGAACCGCGCCGCGAAACCCAGGCTCCGCGCCGCCTCCATCAGGAACAGCGCGTAGTCCCGGCAGGTCCCGGAGCCGGTTTCCAGCGTCACCAGCGGCTCCTGCGTGCCCATCGCGTCGCGCGGGTTGTAGTGGAACCGCTGCTTGATCGCCCGGGTCATCGCCACCAGGATCGCGACCGTATCGTGGTCCGCCTCGTCCACGAACGCGCGCGCCCAGGCGTCGATCCGGTGCGACGGGTCCGGGTAGTGCCGCTCGGCGGTCCGGCCGAGGTCGGGTATCTCCTCCGCGTCGTAGCTGAACGGGTAGCGCCGCGCGAACGCCTCCACCGCCAGCGCTTCTTCGGGCAACGGATAGTGCTGGGCGCGGAACCGGGAATCCACCACCAGCTCGGACCCGTCGGCGCGGAACGACGCCACCGCCACCGAGTTGCCGAACACGTCGTGGATCCACCGCACCGAGGCCGGCGGCCAGATCGTCAGCCCGGTCTCGATCAGCCGCAGGTCGTGGCTGTCGCGCGGCCGCATCATCAGCCGGTGCTCGCCGAAACGCACCTGGTTGGCGTAGCGGTAGGTCGTTCGGTGAAGGACGGTCAGAATGGTCATCGCGTGCCCTGTTGCGTGGCCGGCCCGTTGCAACGCCTCGGCAGCACATAAGATGCAGCCCGCGCCGCCGAAGCACGCAGCCGCCCCGATCAAAACATAATGGCGAACGCGGCCACCCGTAGCCGGTCGGCTCAGAGAGCCGGCTCCAACTCCACCCGCACCGAGAGTTCGTGTTCCCCGCCGCCCAGGATAATACCTTGCAGCGGCGTTACGTCACCAAAATCGCGTCCCCAGCCGAGCACCACGTGTTCATCCCGCACCACCAGGTCGTTGGTGGGATCGAGATCCACCCAGCCATGTGCCGGCCCGAGCCAGCAACCGACCCAGGCATGCGACTGGTCGGCACCCAGCCGGCGCCGCAACCCCTTGGGCGGCCGGGTGCGGATATAGCCGGAGACGTAGCGCGCCGGCAGGCCCATCCCGCGCAACGCACTGATCATGAGGTGGGTAAAATCCTGGCAGACGCCGTGCCGCCGTTCCATCACCTCGCGCAGCGTCGTCTTCGTCGTGGTGACCCCGGCCTTGAAGGCGAAGTCGCGCTTGATGCGGGCGTTCAGATCGAGCAGCGCCTCCAGCACCGGGCGTCCAGGCGGGAAGCTCGACGCGGCATAGGCGCGAGTCGAAGGGTCGGCCGCAACCATCGGGCTGTCGAACAGGAACTCCGCCGCCTCCCAGCAATCGGCGGCGCCGCTCCACGCTGCCGCGGCGACATCCTCCCACGGCGGCGTGGTTTCGGGCGCCGGCGGATCGGGGAAGCAGGTGTCCACCACCGACTCCGCCGTCACCTCGAACGCCGCGTGCGGCACGTCGAGCACCAACCAGGTCGCCAGATTGCCGAAATGATCGATCGCCTCCCGCCGCCAGGACAGGCCCGGCTCGACGTGCAGGCCGGCCGACAGCACGCGCTGGAAGGCGAACCGCCGCGGCCGCAGATGGGCGATATGCGCCCCCAGATCGACCGGCGTTTCGTAGCGGTACTCGGTGACATGGCGAACGCGATAGATCACGCGACCCCCTGCAGCGACGGCTCCATGCCGCTGAGCCCCACGCTTTGAACCACCGGCAGCAGGGCGAAGTAGCGGCGCGAGAGGTGATCCGACAGCTCGGCCACGCCGTTGCTCAGGGCGCGCACCCGCACCGGCAGGCGCAGCGCCGCCCGCGCCTGGTCCAGCGACTCGGCCACGTCGCGCACCAGAGCCCGCGCCTCGTCCAGCAGCGCGTCGGCTTCGCCCACCAGCGAAGCCTCCGCCGCTCCCGCGACGCCGACCAGCAGCGCGCGCGCCTCGATGATCTGGAACGCGAAGCCGCGCGGGTTGCCCTCGTCGGCCAGGATCAGATCGAGCGCCGGCGCGGGCTGCAACACGGACAGATAGCGACTGCGATAGGTGATCACCGAGTCCCGCAACTCCAGGGCAAGCCGCAAGCCATGCTCCACCTGCGCCGGCTGGGTGGCAGGGCCATCGAACTCCAGCGTGCAGGCAAGCTCGTCCGCCACCGCCTGCGCACGCTCCACCCGCCGCCCGAGATCGAGAAACAGGCGTCCGCCGCCACGCACCATGTTCTCCGCCGCGAGGCCGGCGACCGTGGCGGCGAACACCAGCACGCCCGTCATTGCCTTGGTCGCGGCGTCCAGCGCCTGGCCGTCGCGGCTCACCGGGATGCGCTGGAGCGCCGCTTCCAGGTTGCGAAGCCCGCGCGCCATCACGGCGTACATCTCCCCGGTCACCCGGTCGCGAACCAACCCGGCGAGCCGTGAGACACGGCCAAGCAGGGCGTGGATCGCTCCCCAGCCCGAAGCGGCCTTCAGGATTTCCTCCATCAGGCCCAGGCGGCCGAGGCCGGCGATGGTCTCGGCGTTCAACAGCCCTGCCTGTTCCAGGCAGGCGACCAGCACGCCAAGTTCGGCTGCTTCATGCGGAGTTGGCGTGGGCCGGGACAGCCGGACGATTGCAGCACGCAGCAACCGGGCCGCACCCTCCATCCGTTCCAGATACCGGCCAAGCCAGAAAAAGTCGTCGGCCGCCCGGCTCGGCAGGTCGCCTGCGGTGCGGCGGATCGGCAGAGCCGGCACCTGCACCGCGGGCGCGCCGACAATCTCGCCCGGACTGTCGGCCAGCACCCAGACGTCCTTTTCCAGCCGCGCCCCGGAGCTTGGCCAGACAACCGGGGCGCCATCCGGCAGCGCGCAAGCCAGGCCGCCCTGCATGGCGCGCCACCGCTTGCCATCGAAGGCCAGGAATACGCGCATGATCAGGCCTCGCGGCACCAGGCCCGGCGGACCATGCGAGGGACCAAGACACGGCGCCATCGACGCCGCCATCCGGGCCGTCGCGGCGAACGCCCACGGCTTGGCCGCGAGTTTACCCAGTATGTCGATCAGCGCCGGCTCCGGGAGGTCGGACAGCGCAACCGGAGGCGCCTTGCGGTCGAAGGCGGGGCGCAACAGCCAACCCTCCGGGACGCGCAGCACCGCTTCCCGCGCCGGCGCGTCCCCCAGCCAGGCCGTCGGCACACCGGGCAGCGCCAGACGCTCCCCCAGCAGTCGCTCCGACAGCGCCGGCAGGAACGGCAACAGCGCCGGAGCCTCGGCGAACCCGCTGCCCGGATCGTTGACGATGCGCAGCGCCCCGCCCCGCGCGGTGTCGAGCAGCCCGGGAACCCCGGCGCCTTCAGCCAAGAGTTCCAGCGGATCGACCATGCGGCCGTCGAGGGCGCGCAACAGTACGCCGATCGGCTGCAGCCCGCGCAGCGTCTTCAGGTACAACCCGCCATCGCGCACCGACAGGTCGCCACCCTCGACCAGCGCGCAGGACAGCTCGCGGGCAAGCAGCACGTGACCGAACCAGGACGGGTCGGCATGGCCCGGCGTCAGCAGCGCCACGCCGCCGGGTGCGCGCAACCCGCCATGGTGGACGCTGATCGGGGCCGAGCGCTGCAGCGCGTCCTGCCAGAGTTCCACGAACGGATCGAGCTGGCAGACGAGCTGCGAGGGGAACAGCTCCGGCAGCACCCGGCCCAGCCGGCGCCGGTTTTCCAGCGCGTGCGCCAGACCCTCGGGCCAGCCGGTGCGGTCGCCGAGCACGCGCCAGGCGCCGTCCGGCCCGCGCAGCAGATCGGCGGCATAGAATTGCAGCCTACCGTGGGTTTCCGCCTCGGTGTCGCGGCACGGCCGCAGAAAGCCCGGGTTGGCGAACACCAGGGCCGGCGGCAGGGCGCCCTCGGCGAGCACGCGCTGCGGGCCGTAGATATCGGCCAGGAGCGCGTCGAGCAGCCGCGCCCTTTGCGCCAGACCGGCCTCCAGGATCGCGAACTCGGCCTGCGGCAACGGCAGCGGGACCGGGTCGAATCGCCAGGGGTCCGGCTGCGCGCCGGGCAGCAGGCCGGTGATCCCTTCCTCCTCGGCGGTGCGTGCCAGGCGGCCGGCGCGCTCCGCCAGCACCTCATGCGTGAGTTCGGTCAGTACGGCGAGCAAGCTGCGCCAATGCGGTCGCAGCCCGCCCCTGCCGTCCACCATTTCATCGAGCGCCATATCGGCAGGCTGTCCGGTCAGCCGGTCCAGCGCAAGTCGCCGGTTTCGGGCGGGTTCCCGGTTCGCTGCAAGTCCTCGGCGCGGGACTCCCGGCGCGGGTCCCCGGCGCGGCGCAGGTCCAGCGTGCGCGGCTGTTCGCGCGATGGCGCGAGGACGGGTTCGGTCATCGGTCCAGGTGTGTGGCCGAAGGGGAAGAACCGCGCGCGCCGGCGTGCCTCCGCCTCGTTGCCGTTGACCGGGAAGCGCTCGTAGTTACGGCCGCCCGGGTGCGCCACGTGGTGGGTCAGCCCGCCCAGGCTGCGCCCGGTCCACCGGTCGTACACGTCGAAGATCAGCGGCGTATGAGCAGGGACCGTCGGATGCAGCGAATTGGGCGGCTGCCACGCCTTGAAGCGCACCCCGCCGACAAGCTCGCCTTCCCGATCCGTGCGGGTCAGCGGGACGGCGTGGCCGTTGCAGGCCAGGATGAAGCGCTCCTCCTCCCACCCAGTGACGCGTGCCTGCACCCGCTCGACCGAGCTGTACACGAACCGCACCGTGCCACCAGCGGCCGGTTCCTCGCCCAGCACGTGCCAGGGTTCCAGTGCGTGACGCAGTTCCAGTTTGGCGCCGCGGATCGTCACATCGCCGATGCGCGGGAAGCGGAATTCCATGTGCGGGGCGAACCAGGCGGCGTCGAGCTGGAAGCCGTGCGCCGCCAGCTCGTCCAGCACGTCGCGGAAATCCTGCTGCACGAAATACGGCAGCATGAAATCGTCGTGAATGCGGGTACCCCAGCGGATCAGCTCCCGCTCGTAAGGCTGGTGCCAGAAGGCAGCCAGCATGGCGCGGATCAGCAGCAACTGGGCAGCAGCCATCCGCGCATGCGGCGGCATCTCCAGCGCGCGGTACTCGACCAGGCCGAGCCGTCCCGAACTGGTCTCCGGCGCGTAGAGCTTGTCGATGCAGAACTCGGTGCGGTGCGTGTTGCCGGTCATGTCCGCGAGCAGGTTGCGGAACAGCCGGTCGGTAAGCCACGGCGGCACTTCTACCCCGGGCTGCACGTGGGCGAACGCGATCTCCAGCTCGGCCAGCGCGTCCTGGCGCGCCTCGTCGATCCGCGGGTGCTGGCTGCTTGGCCCGATGAACAGGCCGCTGAACAGGTAGGACAGGCTCGGGTGGTTGTGCCAGAATCCGAGCAGCGACTTCAGCAGGTCGGGGCGGCGCAGGAACGGGCTGTCCTCCGGCCGCGCGGCCCCCATCACCACGTGGTTTCCGCCGCCGGTCCCGACATGGCGGCCATCCAGCATGAATTTTTCCGTGCCGAGCCCGACCTGCCGCGCCTCCTCGTAAAGTTGGTCACCGCGGCTGACGATCTCGGCCCAGTTCGCGGCGGGGTGCACGTTCACCTCGATCACCCCGGGATCGGGGGTGACGGAGAAGTGCAGCATGCGGGGGTCGCGCGGCGGCACATAGCCTTCCAGCACCACCTTGCGCCCGGTTTCGGCCGCGGTGTCCTCGATCGCGCCGACCAGGTCGAGCCAGTCTTCGGCAACGTAGAGCGGAGGGATGAAGACGTGGATCAAGCCGCCGCGCGCCTCGACGGCAAGTGCTGTGCGCACAAGTCCGGGCTCGGCGCGGCTGGCCGTGTGTGCCGCGTCTGTTGGCGCGCTTGCGCCGGCCCGGCTGCCCCGCAAAGACTCGTAGGACGGCAGCGGTGCCCGGGGCGCGAACGGGTCCGGCTCGGTCTCGTATTCGATCGTCTCCGGCTCCGCATGCGGCAGGCTGTCCAGCGGCAGGCGGTAGCCGATCGGGCTATCGCCCGGGATCAGCAGCAGCACGTCGGAGCGGAACGGCCATTTGGCCGACTGCCAGGTCCGCGTCCCGAGGCGATGGACGCAGCGCAGCGGCAGCACGCTGCCCACCGGCGCGCCGAGCCCCTGGCCGAACACGCGGGCCAGCCGGTCGCGCTCCAGCGGATCGCGGAGCTTTGCGTCATCCGTCAGGACGTTGGCCGGCAGGCGGTGCTCGCGCCAGAGGAAGTAGTGGACATCCTCGTAGGCCGGCTGGATCAGCGCCGGATCGACGTGCAGCCGCCCGGCCAGGATGGCGCAGAACCGCGCTGCATCGGCGGCGGCCGCGCCGCCGGCCCCGGTATTGGCGGCATCTCCGGCCCCGTCGGCACCACCAGCCGCGGCGCCGTTCGCATCATCGTCGGAGGCCAGCAGTGTGGCATCCCGCCAGATCGGCTCGCCGTCCAGCCGCCAATGCGAGAACAGCGCCCAGCGGGGAAGCTGCTCCCCCGGGTAGTGCTTGCCAAAGCCATGCTGCAACGCCGCGCCCGGCGACCAAAGCGCCGCAAGCCGGCGCAACAAGCGCCCCGCAAGCAGCCGCTTGGTGGGGCCGAGCGCGTCGGTGTTCCACTCCGGCGCATCCATATCGGTGGCGGAGATGAAGGTCGGCTCGCCGCCCATGGTCAGCCGCATGTCGCCGGCGACCAGCGCCCGGTCCACCTCGGCGCCCTTGGCCAGGATGTCCTGCCATTGCTGGTCCGTGTAGGGCTTGGTGACCCGAGGCGTCTCCCAGACGCGGGTCACCTTCAGGTCGAACGCGAATTCGACGTCGCACGGCTCGACCAGGCCCGAGATCGGCGCGGCCGAGCCCGGGTCGGGGGTGGCGGCGAGCGGGATATGTCCCTCTCCGGTCAGCAGGCCGGACGTCGGATCGAGCCCGACCCAGCCGGCGCCGGGCAGATAGGCCTCGGCCCAGGCGTGCAGGTCGGTGAAGTCGGAGGTCGGACCCTGCGGGCCCTCCAGCGGCTTCACGTCGGGTACGAGCTGGATCAGGTACCCCGAGACGAAGCGCGCGGCATAGCCGAGCCGGCGCAGCGCCTGCACCAGCAGCCACGCCGAGTCGCGGCAAGAGCCCCTGCCCTCCTCCAGCGACCGCTCCGGTGCCCAGACGCCGGGCTCCAGGCGAACGATATAGGCAATACGATCATGGACGCGCCGGTTCAGCGCGGTCAGCATGTCCACCGTAGGCTGCCCGCCGCGCGGCACCGCGGCGAGAAATTCGTCCAGCAGCGGACCCGCCGGCGCCAGGTGGCAAAACGGCGCCAGCTCCTGCTCCAGAACCGGATCGTAGCTGAACGGCCAGCGCTCGGCCTCGGGTTCCAGGAAGAAGTCGAACGGGTTGATGGTCGCCATGTCGGCGGTGAGGTCAACCCCGACATCGAAATGCGTGACACGGTCGGGGAAGACCACGCGGGCCTGGTAGTTGCCCTGGGGGTCCTGCTGCCAATTGACGAAGTGCGGCGTGGGCGAAATCGTCAGTGCGTAGGACAGCACCGGCGTTCGCGCATGCGGCGCCGGGCGCAGACGGATGGTCTGCGGTCCGAGCGCAACCGGGCGGCTGTAGCGATAGGTGGTGCGATGGGTCAGGGCAACATGCAGGGGCATCGTCTTCTGTCGCGGTTCCGTTGATGGCTGGACACAAGCACGAAATGTGCCGCGTGCGGTAGGGAAGACGTCGGAACGGCCGCACGATACACGGAGACGGTCGTCCGGCACGGCGTCAGCGCCCCTGGCAGCGGCGAACCGCGGAGACTGCATCGAACCTTAAATTGACTTGCCCCGGTCGGTGGTCTCCTGCTGCGGCAAGGCGAGGGGACGGAGAGCCGAATGCTGGCGCCATTCAGGATTACTGTCTGCGGCATCGACGAACTGGCTGGCCATGGCGACGCTGGGGTCAGTCATGTGCTTTCCATCCTCGACCCGGGTTGGCCGGTGCCTTCGGCCTTCGGCACATACGGCGAACACGAGCGGCTGGAGCTGCGGTTCCACGACATCATCGAGGACGAAGCCGGCATGATCCCACCGCGGCTGGAGCATATCGAACGCCTGCTGGCATTCGGCCGCGACCTGATGGCGGAGCCGCCCTCCGGCGCCCATCTGCTGGTGCATTGCCATGCGGGGGTCTCGCGGTCCACGGCCTCCATGGCGGTGATCCTCGCGCAGGCGCAGCCGGCGCGGCCGGCGGAGGCGGCTTTCGACAAGGTGCTGCGGATTCGGCCGGGCGCCTGGCCCAACCTGCGCATCGTCGAACTGGCGGACGCGCTGCTCGGTCGCCAGGGCGAACTGGTGGCCGCGGCGCACGGGGTCTATCGCCGCCAGGCCGTTCGCCGGCCGGAGCTGGTGGACGTGATGCGATCCTCCGGCCGGGGGCGCGAGGTTGAAACGGTCACGGCGGATGCGGTGCCGCAATGCTGATCCATGAGTTGACCGATCTGCCTGTCCGCCCGCGCGGCCAGGCTGCCAGCCGGGTCTCGGAGACTGCTGGTTGAGCGAGCCCTGCTGGTCCATCAGGTCGAGATGACGCCCGATCCGGGCGCGGAAGCTGCCTTCGTATTCGAGCCGCCGGCGTTTCAACTGCACCGCTGGGCCGAGGCCGACGCAATCGTGACACACACCGACTTTGTCGAACAATTCCCAGGTCCCTGCCCATTCCTCCCTGGGACAGATTATTCCCTGGGAACCTGATCACGAAGTGTTCAGAGCGCGAACCCGGCCGGATTGGCGCATAGTTCGCCAGTTCGATTCAAGTAAAGACTCACGATTGCGCGCGTATTTGTAGTACGGAAAAGCACCTCCTCACGCCATGACAGTGACAACGTGGCAAGCAGCGGCGACCGCACTAACGCTCCTGGCATGGGTTCTTCTGCTGCTGAGCGTGTCCGCCTGCTGCCTGCTGATCATCGCCGGGTTCAGACGGCTAAGGCGCCTACGAGCGCGCCAGGGCGGCGTTCCGGCCGGGACGACGGTGGTACGTCAGTGCCGGGGCGAGCCGGCGCTGACCTTCGCCGCTGGCCTGCTGGATGTCGGCGCTGAACTCGAAACGGCTCTGGCCACGGTGATGCCGGACGCCGCGCGCACGTTCGTCGAGCTTGAGATCGCCGCCCAGCCCGGCCTTGCCGTAAGAGCGGACCCGCTTGGCTTCCACGAGATCGTGACAAGCCTGCTGCTCAACGCAATCGGCCACACCCCGTGCGGCCGAGTCCTGCTCACCGCGGTGCGGCTCGCGGGGGACATACGGATCGCAGTAACCGATGACGGCGTGCCACCGAGCCGTGAGGTGCTGGCGCGCTCCCTCGCCGAAGCCGAGGGCTGGGCGGCGTTGCACGGTGCCAACCTTGATATCGAGTTACAACCCGGCGAGGGCACGACCGTGGCGGTCCGCCTGCCTGCGCCGCCGCTGATTTAGCCCGACAGTCACCCACCGGGAGCCGGACCGGCTTTGCGCCAGAGGCGGCGTTCGCCATTGGCAACGCGCGGTTGCAAACC
>Ga0302145_10001003_pt1 | contig 11373 bp, 14 predicted proteins | sample I_Bog_E2_3_FD_192437 | JGI IMG/M metagenome (GOLD analysis project Ga0302145, IMG submission 192437) | Peat permafrost microbial communities from Stordalen Mire near Abisko, Sweden - I_Bog_E2_3 | ecosystem: Environmental > Terrestrial > Soil > Wetlands > Peat | place: Sweden: Abisko, Stordalen... | reverse complement strand
CGCGACGGCCGCGACTGCGCACGCTGGCACGACCGACTCGGTCGTCTCACCAGACGACTCGTTCCTCTACGTCGAAAGTGGCGGCGCGGGAACCCTCGACGCGTACGCAATTGGCACCGGCGGCACACTGACGCCGCTCGAGACGATCTTCAACATCCCCGTCGCCTCCGAAGGCATCGCGGCGAGTTGAGTTATTCGATGAGGGCGCCCCGCTCTTCGCGGGGCGTCCTCATCGTCACGCGCCACGGCGCGAACAGTAGATTCACACTGTGCCAATCACCCCCGACACCAAAGACTGGACCTGGGTCCTCGAGCAGCCGTGTTTGGACTGCGGCTTCGATTCGTTGGACTACCCCCACGACGCCCTTGCGGCAAAGGTTCGTGAGAATGCCCTGCACTGGGTGGCCATCCTCGAAGGTGAGCACCTCGAGGTGCGCCCCAGCGAGGACGTCTGGTCCCCACTCGAATACGGCTGCCACGTGCGCGACGTCTATCGAGTGATGGATGGACGGCTGGCGCTGCTCCTCAGCGAGGACGATCCGATCTTTCAGAATTGGGATCAGGACGAGACGGCGCTCGAGGAGCGCTACGACCTGCAAAGTTCCGCCATCGTGTCGGGTGAACTCCATGACGCCGCCGCCACCTACGCCGAGCGATTGGACGCGGTCGCGCCCACGCAGTGGGAGCGGCGCGGGACTCGCTCCAACGGCAGCCCCTTCACCGTGGCGACCCTCGGTACCTACAGCCTGCACGACGTCGTGCACCATCTCTGGGACGTGACCTCGTCGCAGAGCGCGCCCGCACCGTCCGCCCCTGACGCGTGAGCGGTCCGCTTTTCGCTACCGTGATCGTCGCGGCGGTCGCCTGTCTCTTCGCGTGGTCCGCGTCACTCGTGACCGGCGACACGTCCTGGGTGGATCGCAGTTGGTCGATCGTGCCGGTCATCTACGTCTGGATCTTCGCGAGCTACGCCGGACTCGCCAACGCCCGCCTCGACGTGATGGCGGTACTCGTCACGCTCTGGGGCGCTCGCCTCACGTTCAACTTCGCGCGCAAGGGCGGCTACCGCGGCGTCGAGGACTATCGCTGGGCCGTGCTGCGCTCGCGCATGCGCCCCTGGCAGTTCCAGCTCTTCAACGTGTTCTTCATCGTGCTCTATCAGAACGCCATCCTGGTGCTGATCACGCTGCCCGCCTACAGCGCGTACGACGACCGCTCCCGCACCCCCTTCGGCGCCCTCGACGTCGTCCTGGCGGCGCTCTTTCTCCTCGCCACCGTCTTTGAGACCATCGCCGACGAACAACAGTGGAACTTCCAGAGCGAGAAGCAGGCGCGGCTCGCGCGGGGGGAGCACGCGAGCGAGCGCTTCTGCACGACGGGACTCTTTCGCTACTCGCGTCACCCGAACTACTTCTTCGAAGTGGCCCAGTGGTGGTTGCTGTTCCTCTTTGGCGCCGTGGCCGCACACTCGTTGTGGCAGTGGACGGTCCTCGGCGCGGTGCTCTTGACGCTGCTCTTCGTCGGTTCGACGTCCTTCACCGAGGACATCACCCTTTCGAAGTATCCCGAGTACGCCGACTACCAGCGCCGAACCTCGGCGGTCGTGCCGTGGTTCGCCAAGCACGCACCCGCCCCGAGCAGCGTTACCGCGCCCTAGGTCGATTCAGGACCCGTCCCAGGCGGCCAGTTCCGCCTCGAGGGGATCGAGGCCCATCGGTCCGAGCGCGAGGGCGAACGCGTGGAAGCGCTTGAGAGAGAAGTCTTCGCCTAAGCGGTTTCTGGCGTCCTCGCGAGTGCGCATCCAGACCCGCTCGCCCACTTTGTATGAGATCGCCTGCGCGGGCAGGCCCAGGTAGCGATCGACTTCGGATACCGACATCTCGTGGGTCTGAATGGCACGTTCTTCGAGCACCGCGACCGCCATCTGCGGGGTCCAGGCCCTCCCCGAACAGTCCCCGAAGTCCGCGAGTGCGCCAAAGCCCTCGGGCACGGGTAGCTCCAAGTGCAAGCCAATGTCGACCACGATGCGCGCGGCGCGCAGGGCCTGGGCTGCGAGAAATCCCATCTCGTCGCCCAAGTCTTCGAAGAAACCGAGTTCGTTCATGAGCCGCTCGGCGTAGAGGGCCCAACCTTCGCCGTAGCCACTGGTCCACGCCTCGAGGCGGTGAAATCGGCTTTGGCGATCTGCTTCGATGATCGAGGTCGCGCACTGGAGGTGGTGACCTGGTACCCCCTCGTGGTACCAGGTCGAGGCGTTGCTCCACCACGAGAACGTCGTCGCCCCGAGCGTGGGGAACCACGTCGTACCGGGGCGAGACAGGTCCTCGCTCGGCGGAATGTAATACGGTGCGGCGGCCCCGCCCTCGGGGGCCAAACGTGCGTCACAGAATCGGATTCGTGGGTCGATGTCGAAGTGAACGCCGTCGAGCTTCTCGACGGCCTCGTTGGTGAATCCAATCAGGCGTCGCAGTAACTCGTCGGTGCCTTCAATCAAACGAGCGGGGTCGGCCTCCAGGTAGTCAGCGACCTCGACGAGACTCCTCGCCTCGGGTAGCAACTCATGAGCGATCTCCCACATGCGAGCGTTGATGCGTTGGAGGTCGTCGAAACCCCAGGCGTAGAGCTCCGCAAAGTCCAGCACCGCCCCGTTCCAGAACTGCGACCAGGCTGCGTAGCGCTCGGGGCCACAGGCCTCGTGCTCACCGGCCGACAGCGCGACGACTTCAATCATCCAGGTCGAGAGTTCGCCGCACGCGGCGTCGGCGTCGCGCGCGGCGACGACCAACTCGCCGTCATCGGCCGCGTCGGGTGCGAGGCGACGAACGTAGTTCTCGTAGGTCCCTTGCGAGTACGTCGCGGCCTGTTCGCCCACACCCATCACGTGTCGCCGTGACGGCAATTCGCCACTCGCCGCGAGTTGCTCCAGGGTGCGCCGCCAACTGGTCAGGGCCGGGCGCACCTGGGTGAGGCGCTGCGCCACGACCGAGAGCGCCGCCGCCCCGTCGGTGGGCATGAGCTCGAAGATTTGACGAATCTCCGAGAGCGGCGAGGAGAGCACGCCGAAGATTCGCGCCGACTCACCCGACTCAAGGAGTCCGAGCCGCGCGCTGAGTCGCTCCGCGAGCACCGCGTGCGCGATCCGGTCGATCCCGTCGGTCGCCGCGAGGGAGGAGAGTTGCGCGAGAAATTCCTTCGTGGTCTCGATGTCGCGCTCCGTGCGCTCGGGCGAGAAGTCCGGCAACAGGTGGTCGTAGGCCGTGATGCCGGCGCCCGTGGCGAAGATCGGATCAGCCGCGGCGTCGTGCTCGACGACGTCGTTGGCGAAGGCGAAGACCGCTGAGCGGTGCGAGTTGGTGTTCACGGGACCTCCAAAGGTGTGACGCGAATGTCTCGCTTCACCGTAGCAATCTCCATCTTCGGGCGTCGGGCTCAGGCGCCGTCGCGCCAGTCGCGCCAGTCGCGCCAGTCGCGGCCCATAAAGCGTTCGCTCGCTCCTGCAAGCACGCGCGCCACGCGAAGCAGGTTGCGCTCCCTCGCTTCCTCGGACCTAAGCCCCGCGAAGTCGTAGGTCGATTCTTGTGTCACGTCGAGTGTCCCCTTTCAACGACGGGGAACAGTCGTACTTCGAATCAAGACTGAAAGGCGAGCCCCCCTCGGTATCGAGCGAACGCGAGTACGCCGGAGTTCGCTTCGCTCGCTCGCCGAACAGCCAGGTCGACCAACGCAAATAAGGCCCAACGTCGGGGGTGGATGGGACCTTGGTCCCTATCGAGGCGCGAAGAGCGGGGCTGAGACTGGTTACACGGTGGCCCGCTGGTCGCCCGCAAGAGAGAGAACACTCATGAAAGCACTCGTCTATGAAGGACCCGGATCGAAGTCGTGGAAGGAAGTTCCAAACCCCACGCTCCAAAACGACACGGACGCGATTGTGCGCGTCGATGTCACCACGATCTGCGGCACCGACCTGCACATTTTGAAAGGCGACACCCCCGAAGTCACCGCCGGGCGCATTTTGGGCCACGAAGCCGTCGGCACGGTAGAAAAAGTTGGCACCGGGGTGAAGTCACTCAAGGTCGGCGACCGAGTACTCGTTTCGTGCGTCTCGGCGTGCGGTCGATGTCACTACTGCCGTCAGGGCCACTTCGGGCAGTGCCTCGACGGTGGTGGTTGGATTCTCGGCCACAACATCGACGGCACGCAGGCCGAGCTGGTGCGCGTGCCCTTCGCCGACACCTCGACCTACGCCATCCCCAAGGGCGTCAGCGACGAAGAGATGCTGATGCTGGCCGATATCTTGCCCACGGCGTACGAGGTTGGCGTCTTGAACGGACACGTCCAGCCCGGTGACGTCGTTGCCGTCGTCGGCGCGGGCCCCATCGGGCTCTCGGCGATCACCGGCGCGAAGTTGTTCTCGCCGAGCACCATCATCGCTATTGACCTCGACGACGAGCGCCTTGACGCCGCGAAGCGCTTCGGCGCGGACCTTACGTTCAACAACACGAAGGAAGACCCCATCGCTTTCGTGAAAAAGTTGACGGAGAACTTTGGCGTCGACGTCGCCATCGAGGCGGTCGGCGTGCCGGCCACCTTCGAGCTCTGCACCGCACTCGTGCGGCCCGGCGGACACGTGGCCAATATCGGTGTGCACGGCAAGCCCGCCACGCTGCACCTCGAGACACTCTGGACGCGCGACGTGACCATTACGACTGGGTTGGTGGACACGTATTCGACGCCCACTCTGTTGAAGTTGGTCGCGGCGCACCAGATCAACGCGGCCCAGTTCGTCACCCATCACTTCAAGATGGACGACATCGTCTCCGCCTACGACACGTTTGCGCGAGCCGGTGAGACGGGTGCCCTCAAAGTCGTACTAACGAAATGACGCGCTTCGGGGCCGCGTCGTACCGTGAGGACTAGATGGCGTCTCACGCACCAGCACGGCACCGCGCGGGAGCGGGTGGCGCGATGTACGTAACACTGCTGCGTCACTCGCTGGACGAATGGTCCGACGAGCCAAGTCGCGAGGCGTTGTTAGAGCACGTGCTCTCGCGACGCTTCGAGATGCTCGTCGGTCCATCGCTCCCGGACGAGGGCGTCTACTCGGCGCTCGCCACCGAGGTCGGCTACGACCGAGCACTGATCAAACTCTCCCTCGCGAGCGACATCCATACTTCGCCCGAACACTTCACCAAACCGGCGGAGGAGCGTCGGCGACTGGAGCAGGCACTCGTTGAGGTCGGCCTCGATCTCACGGACCTCGCCCGTGGGCGCGCCTAATTCGCTCGAGGAGGCGGTTCGTCGCCGGGGCGCTTGAGTTTGGTAGCGAAGACGGCGGCTTCGGTGCGATTGTTCATGTTGAGTTTGCTCAAGAGCCCGGTCATGTAGTTCTTCACGGTCTTTTCCGAAAGGAACATCGCCTCGGCGATCTGTCGGTTGGTGAGTCCCTCGGCGATGAAGTCCAAGAGACGACGTTCTTGGGGGGAGAGTTGCGCAAGGGCCGAGGGAACCTGGGGGGGATGGGCGATACGTTCGACCACGCGAGCCACGGCGCGCGGGTCCATCAGTGACGCGCCACTCGCCACCTTCTTCACGTCGTCCACGAGGTCGCGACCACGAATCTGTTTGAGGACGTACCCCGCGGCACCGGCCATCACGCTGGCGAAGAGCGCTTCGTCGTCGGCAAAGCTCGTCAACATCAGACAACTGATCTCGGGGTGGGCCGAGCGCACCTCTCTACAGACTTCGATGCCGTTGCCGTCTTCTAGTCGCACGTCGAGGATTGCGACGTCGGGCCGAGCGAGCGGGATACGCGCCAGCGCTTCGGCCGCGGTCGAGGCATCCCCGACGACTTCGAGGTCCTCGTCACTCTCGAGGAGGCTACGAATTCCTTCGCGGACCATCTCGTGGTCGTCGAGGAGGAAGACGCGGATGGTCACGTTCCCATTGTGACAGGGTTCGCCGTCGTGCCCCGCGAGCACCGATTGGCTCACCAACGGCGCTCGTTACCATCGCAGTAGTGCCCTACCAGAAGATCCACGACTCAGCGACGCTGCGTCGGCTCCTCGACGCCGTGCTCATGATCGAAGGCGACGTCGAACTCTCGGTGTTGCTGCGCCACTTCGTCGAAGAGGCCTGCGTCCTCGTCGATGCGCGCTACGGCGCACTCGGTGTCCTCAACGAAGCTCGCACCACCCTCGACCAGTTCATCTCTGTCGGATTAAGCGAGGAGGAAAAGGCCCTCATCGGGGCACCCCCGACCGGTCGTGGCGTGCTAGGTCTGTTGATCACTGACCCCGAACCCCTTCGTCTTCGCGACTTGGCGACGCACCCCGATAGCTACGGCGTGCCGGCGCATCACCCGGCGATGAAGTCGTTCCTCGGGGTGCCGGTGCGTACGCGCAACGAGGTCTACGGCAATCTCTACTTGACCGACAAACGTGGCGCCGACTCCTTCAGCGACGAGGACGAATCGTTAGCGGAGGCGTTGGCGCTCGCCGCGGGCATCGCGATAGAGAACAACCGGCTCCACGACCGGGTGCGCATGAGTAGCGTGCTCGACGACCGCGACCGGATCGCGCGAGATCTGCACGATCGGGTCATCCAGCGGGTCTTCGCCATCGGGCTGAGTCTCCAAGAGGCCACCCGCAGCGCCGACCCGGAACTCATAGTGAGTCGGGTTAACACCGCGGTGGACAACCTCGACACAACCATCACCGAGATACGAACCGCCATCTACGAACTCGATGGCGGTGACGTCAAGGGTGGGCTACGTCACGGCGTGCTCGAACTCGTGGGCGAGCTCACGCCGCTCCTTGGTGCGCGACCCGAGGTCACGTTCGCCGGCCCGGTGGAGAACGTGCCCCAACGAACAGCCGACAATCTGTTGGCGGTAGTGCGTGAAGCGCTCACCAACGCGGCGAAGCACGCCCAGGCCTCGCGATTCCTCGTGACCGTGAGCGCCAGTGACCACGTCACCCTGGAAGTCGTTGACAACGGCGTAGGACTGCCCAGTGTGACCTCCAAAGAGGGCCTGGGTCTCGCCAACCTGCGCAGTCGCGCCGAACGCTTGGGCGGTGAGTGCGTGATCGCCTCCGGCGACTTTGGCGGTACCCGGGTGACCTGGCGCGTTCCGGTCGAAACGGGCGGGTAGCGCCGACCTCACTAGTCTTTCTGCAAGCGAAGGGAGGGTCATGGTCCCGTCGTCCTACATGGAGTTCATGATCACCGCCGCGGGCGCGGCGGGCGCGATGATTGGTCTCTTGTTCGTCGCGGTCTCTTTGCGCACTGAAGCGGTCTTTGGGCCGTCGGCGCCGCCCAAGGCGCGAACCTTGGCGGGCAGCAGTTTCACGGGCCTGGTGAACGCCTTTTCGATATCACTGCTGGCGATCGTGCCCAAGACCAACATCGGCGTCGCCATGATCCTCCTCTCGCTCGTGTGTCTCTACAGCACCTGGACCCTGCAGGCGAAAACGCTCCAGCAGAACCCGCAGTACGAGCTCCTGGTCTTGAGTTGCCTCACCTACGTGGCGCAGTTCTCCGGCGGGGTCGCCCTGCTCGCTCGGCCCCATCTCACCTGGATCGTCAACGGGCTCTGTTACGTGATCTTCGCGTCGTTCGTGATCGCGCTCACGCGGGCGTGGTCCCTCATCCAAGGTGAGGCCTCCACGCGCCTCTACCCCGAGAACCGAGCGGACTAAGTCCGCGTCGCGATCGCCGCTAACGCAGCGGGCCCGACGCCGATGCTGATCACCGGGTTGAGACGCGGGTTCAGCCACCGCATCACCCATCGAAGGTCCGCGGCCGGAATCGAGACGCAGCCTTCGGTCGCCTCGTTGAGACTGACGTGGAGGAAAAAACCGCTGCCCGCACCCTTGACGACGGGGTCGGTGTTGTAGTTGATGACGACGGCGTGCGAGTACGCGTAGCCCGCGTAGTAGAGGTTCTCCGAAGCGCCGCCCGGCGAAACGGTGCTGCGAATGAGTCGGTTGTAGTGAGCGGACGCGGGATTCTCGTCCCACCAATCGTCGGGTCCGGTGCGCACGTAGGGCAGTCGGCCACCGTCGTTAGGGTCGCTCCCGAAGGCGCTGGTCATGGTGAAGACCCCGATGGGCGTGCGCCCGAGACCCTCGTGGGTGTGGCCGACGCCGTTGACCCCCACGTCCGCCCCCCCCGGCCCGTGCACCTGGACGTAATGACCCTGCGCGTCGAGTCGCCAGGTGCGCAGCACCGCCGATCGGGAGTGAGGGGACGTTGCCTGGACGGTGATGACCTGGCCGGGGGGCGTCGTCGCATCCGCGAGGGCGACGGGGCGAGTGACCACCAGGATGGCCATCGGGGCCGCCACAAAAAGAGCGGCCAGACGTGTGCGCGAGTTCAACAGCCTTCGGTGCTCCTTGGCGCCCGTTGCCATCCTCGCACACGCGTCGAAGGATTCCTACGCGCCGAAGTCGAAGAGGCGAGCGAGCGCCCGATCGGCGGCGGTGCGCACGCGCGGCGTCGGGTCGTCTTTCAGGTCCTCCATCGCGGCGACGGCCTCAACTACCTGGTGGCGGGCGACAACCTTGGCGCTCATCTCGCGCACTCGCCAGTGGTCGTCGCGCGCGCCATTGAGTACCACCGGTACCGCCGTCGCGTTCCAGGCGTAGAGGAAGCCGCGCATGGCCCACACGCGGGGCCAGTATCCCTCAAGTCCGCCCTCGCGGCCCTGGAGCACCCCTTCGGCCGCGGGTCCCGCCAGCGCGAGCAACGTCACTTCGTCGATCTCGCCGCCGTCGAGAATCCCCACACACTGCGCTACGACGTTTCTCGTGCCGAGTCGTCGGCACTCGTCCAGGACGCTCTCTCGGGGCGTCTTGCCCCACTGACTCGCGATCACGTTCGCGCCTATCTCTTCGTCACGGAATAAGGACCACGGGGTCCAGTCTTCACGACGCGGCGCGTCCGGTGGCGTAATCGGCGTCGACGGCCCGCTCGACCGTGCTGACGGCGGCGGGCGAATTAGTGAGCACGCCAAGTTCGCGGTTGTAGTCGAGCGAGGCGACCGAGAAGTTCTCACTACCGATGAACACCGTCCCCCCGCTCGCCGAACAGTCCGCGCAGATCACCTTGGCGTGGATGTAGATCTGTGACGGGCCGAGCGTGGCGACCCGCACCCCGGCCTGGCGAAGGCGACTGAGCGCGGCCGACCACTCCGAGGAGTACGTCATCACGACCTTCACGTCGACCCCGCGGCGCGCCGCCTGCTCCAACGCTGATTCGATCGTGGTGTTATCCATTTCCTCGTTCTCGACTAACAGCGTTCGCGTCGCCGAGGAGATCAGCGTGACGAGCGTCGAGGTCGATCCCGGGCTCCAGAGCAGGCCGTCCGCGTCGAGGGGCGCGGTGTTGCGCTGAAAGAAATCGGCGTCAAAGGTCGAGGTAATTGCCGCGACGTCGGGTGCTCGGGTGTCCTCCACCCAGAAGTCCCGGGTCGAGGGGTAGTCGTACGCCACGAGGTTGCCGGTCCCGATGTAGGCGGCGTCGCCATCGATGAGCGCGTACTTGGCGTGGAAGATCGTCCCGGCGCTCGCCCACGCGACGTCCACCGATCCCGCCTTCAACGTCGACGCGGCGGAGGCGTTCTCGTAGCGCCCCTCGTAATCGGCGTTCAGCAACACTCGCACCGCCACCCCGGCGCGAGCCCGAGCGATGAGCTCTCGTTCGATGGTCGGGTCGGAGAGCTCGTAGAGCGAGAGGTCGATGGTCCGTCGAGCGTGGAGAATCGCTTGGTCGAGGAACCCGTAGCCCGCCGATGGTTCGCTCCACACTCGAGCGACGGGTGAGAGCGCGAGGCGTGACGCCGCGATGCCAGGCGACGCGGGGAGGACCGACGCGAGTAACGCGAATGCCGCGAGTACAGCAACGCTCGAGGCCCTCTTCATTGCCTGGAGCCTACGAGGGCCCTGTGGCACCGTCCGAGTCAGCGAGTCTCGACCCAGATAAGTTGGGCCGCCTCGAGGGACAAGACGAACGGCTCGCCGCGAACACTGAGGGCGAGTTCGCCCGGTCCTACGTCGGACGTCGCGACGACGACTTCGCTGCCTTCGTGGATGGCGTGTTCGGCGAGCATCGAGAGCAACGCGGGTGCGTCGTGCTCGGCGACCTCGGAGATCCGACGAACCGTGGCGGGGAGACCCGGCTCCAGGTCCGCCAGCGCGACGAGCACGCCGTAGGGGGCGACACGCCCCGGAATGACGTTGCCGTGCGGGCAGGTCGCGGGCGAGCCCATTGACGCGTCGATCTGGTCGACGACCGCGTCGGAGATCGACGACGAGATTCGATCGGCCTCGACGTCGGCGGTCGCCCAGTCAAAGTTGAGGACATCGGTGAGCCAGCGCTCGAGGATGCGGTGGTGGCGGACCAGGCTCGTGGCGGTCGTGCGACCACTCTCGGTCAAGGTGACGCTGCGATCAGGACCGATCTCGATCCACCCGTCGCGCTTCAAGCGCGCGAGGGCGTCACTCACCGTCGGGGCGCTCACCGAGAGCCAGTAGGCGAGGCGACCGGGGCGCACGACTTCACCCTCCGCGGCGATGTAGTAGATCGCCTCTAAGTACTTATCGACCGTTTCGGTGTGGGCAGTGGGCACCTAGCGCGCCCGCCATTTGACACCACGTCTCGACGGCATCGACTTCATGGAAGTGAGGCTAATCACGAGCGAAATTGGTGTCAAAGCGACGCCGTCGAGCCAGGGGCATCCTACGAAGTTGAAATCTCGCCTCGAAGAATGATCCCGTTTCCGTCGGGGTCCTCGAAGGTGACGTAGCGACCCCAGGCTTCTTGTTGTACGTCGCTCACCGCAACACCCGCCGTCTTCACCGTGACAATGTCCTCATCGAGTGCGTCACTATTAAAAAGGAGTCCCTTCATCGACCCCGGCACCATCGTCGGGAACCAGGTCACCAGACTCAGATGGGTTTCGCCACCCTTCGGCGCGACCGTCACCCAGCGCATCGTCGGCCCCATGGGGGCGTCGTCGATGAGCTCGAATCCCAGCACCCCGACGTAGAACGCAATGGCACGGTCCGGGTCGGTGATCGGTACGGACACGATGCCGATGTTTGTAACTGCCATCCGCACGTTCTAGCACTACGCAACGACGTTGTCAGTTCCTCATGGCGGCGACACTCGGGACATTGGAGAAGGACAGCGACGGCTACACGGTGCGCTTGGTCATTACGCTGCCGGCGACGCCCGAGGAGGTCTGGTCGGCGCTCACCGAACCCACCCAGATCGAACAGTGGTTGGCGGCGGCGGAGTTCGACGCCCGTCCCGATGGCGCGGTCAATCTGCCCCGGCCCGGCGAGAGTGAGATGCACGGCGTGATCGCCGAGA
>Ga0302145_10000976_pt1 | contig 11526 bp, 7 predicted proteins | sample I_Bog_E2_3_FD_192437 | JGI IMG/M metagenome (GOLD analysis project Ga0302145, IMG submission 192437) | Peat permafrost microbial communities from Stordalen Mire near Abisko, Sweden - I_Bog_E2_3 | ecosystem: Environmental > Terrestrial > Soil > Wetlands > Peat | place: Sweden: Abisko, Stordalen... | reverse complement strand
AGTGGATTCCGGGGGCGAGGAGGTTTCATCGTCACTTTCTCTTTCTGCAGCCAATCGCCCTGGAGCAGTTCGACCTCAGTGAGTATGACCTTGTAATCAGCTCCGAATCGGGGCCAGCCAAGGGAGTAATCACTTCCTCGAAGACCTGCCACATTTGCTATTGCCATTCCCCTATGCGCTACATTTGGGATATGTACCCCCAGTACCGGCGGAACATGAACCCTCTGGTTCGCGCGGTCTTCTCACTGGCGGCACACTACATACGCCTTTGGGACTTTGCCTCAGCGGGTCGCGTTGATTACTTCTTGGCGAACTCGGAGTTCGTTGCTTCACGAATCCGCAAGTTCTACGGGAAAAAAAGCAGAGTCATTTATCCCCCAGTGGAAACAACCGCAACAAGCAGTATCAGAGCGCCGGGTGATTATTACCTTGCTGTTGGGCGCTTTGTTGACTACAAACGTTTCGATCTCGCTGTCCAGGCATGCACAGAACTGGGCAGGAAACTGATAGTCATTGGCACTGGTCCCCAGTACAAGGACCTCCGGCGAATGGCCGGACCAACAGTTGAGTTTCTCGGGAATGTGAATGATCTTGAACTGCGCGACAACCTCGCGGGCTGCCGGGCACTTCTCTTTCCAGGCGAAGAGGACTTCGGAATTGTTCCGGTTGAAGCGCAGTGTTTCGGCCGTCCTGTGATCGCCTATGCCTCCGGTGGTGCTTTGGAAACGGTACGTGGCAGTCTGCCGGGAGAAGTCCCCGTCGATCGTCCAACTGGAGTGTTCTTTGCCAAACAGTCGGTTGCGTGCCTCAAGGACGCGATCCTTTCCTTCGAATCGAAGGAACATGATTTCTGTCCGGAAACCATTCGCGAACATTCCTTGCAGTTTGACACTGCCATATTCAAGGAGAAAATCGCCGATTTCGTCTGTTTTGCGCTCAACGATTTCAAGAAGCAACGTTCCGAGTAATGCGGAAGCATCAGCCACACATTGGCACCTGTTGTTCGCTCAGGACAGCTCGAAAGCTCAGCCCTTCATTTCGACCTCAATTGTTGCTTCGGAAATATCCGCACCTCAAGGCTCGTACTGAAGTTGGACTGCGGACCTGTCGCCAGCAAAGGAAACTTCCAGCGCTCGAACTGTCCCATCGCCGAGACCTCGATTTGGGGCCGGACCATCCATGTAACGTTGCCTGCGATATCGCTCAGGTTGCCACCTTCCAGGAAGGTACTAGCGGAGGTCATCTTGCGATAGCTTACCGTGGCCTTGTTCCGTCCCGTGAACCAGTAACTGCTGGATATCTTCCCCCCATCCCCTTGCCTTCCAATCCAACTGCCTAATATCTGGCCATCATTGGTGTACCCCTGCGGATAATGCGAGTTCGCGTAGAAGTACGCAGCGTCCTTTTCGCCAGGGAGGTTTGTATACACTCCCTCCATGCGAAGATCCATCTGTTTCAGTCCCGGCATTGTCGGTATGTAGATTCCAGGGTCCATCGCATAAAACGCAAGAAATCGTCCGGCGATAGGGTTGTCATACGCATAAAGCTCGTTGTAAACGACGACACTCCTGAATCCAGGAAGATGGTAGGCGGCGTTGAACTCGGTTGTCCGTTTGCCGGGGTCAACGGCTTGCGCGTTGCCAACCGTCGAAAAAGTGTGCAGGAACGTCTTCAGGTTCAGTGGTCGCCCGTAGCCGGCAAATATCGTGGTATGAGCAAACCCAAGTTCAAAGTTCACGGTGGGCTTCACCGAAAAGGCAACGCCCCACATGTAGGGAGGCGGGGTCAGCGCCCTATCGGCCTTGCCGTAGAGGTTGAAATTGGTGCCGAGGCCTACATAATGCACCCCACCCTCACGGGAGAAGAAGGAATCAAAATGTACCGGCCCCACAAAACCGAGCCAGCCGGGCACCTTGATTGGCTTCCCTCTGGCAATCCTCAGCATCGGCATTGCTTCCGCGTTGTTCGACAAAATCAATGAGGTTGATCGGTCGGGCCCCCACCAAAGCGCTTGTTGCCCAAAGCTGATCTGCCAATTAGCAACATTGACGGATACATAGGCTTCGATCGGGCGCAGCCTGTCCGTTGTGCCGGAGCGCAGGTTCCAACCAAACGGGATCACACCCGTCACATATGAGCTGTCTGAGGCCGAGATGGCTTGTTGCGCGGATGCATTGTAGGTGGGCGACGCGGATGCATATTGATGCTCACCCCGCAAATAGAACGCAAATGGTCCCGCTTCGGCGCGAACGGAGAAACCGCTGTACTCATTGGCTCCTTTTCCGTATGGCCGCCCGAAATCATCAGCGATGGTCTGGCCGAAATGAAACGAGTCGCGCAAGGCCGTGCCGGAAACTCCCATGAAGCGGCTATACACACTTTCTACCGAGGCTCTGGAGTTTGCCGCCCCGCGCGCGACGCTCGACTCGTGCACGAACTCGCCGTCGAGTGCAACAAGCATTGCTTGCGCAGTCTCATCGTCCACATCCACATTGTCGTGGGCCTCAGCCAATAGCCGGCCGCATTCAAGCCTCGTCCAGGGACGCATCGTCGCGGTGCTTGTCGGGACATATCCGAGCGCCGCCAGGCGGTCGAAAGCCTCATATATCCAGCTATCGAGCGCAACATAACTGGACGACTTGTAACTTGTACCAGAGGTACTCTCGTCGTCTGCCCCAGTTTCGTCTGCGACGAGCTCTCCTGCAGCGGCGTAGATCGTTTGAGAGCTGGGAACCGGTCCGTCCAAGGAGCGGTCGAAAGCTAGGCTGGTCAAAAAGCGATCACCGTCTTGCATCCGCGCCAGGGGCCTTCCAACATCGAGCCCACTCTTCAAGATGAGAAGCGAAAATATGTCTGAACTCCGGTCCCATCCGTGCATGTAGTCCTGCGGTCGGAAACCTCCCGGATCATCCTGCGAATTCTTCGGCGATGACCAATTCCTGCCCATCCATCTGCCATCCACGTGGGCATGAATAGCAGATGGATGAGCAGCAATCGCCGCGGTTGGCACGGATTGTGCCTGCCCCACCAAGGTGAATCCGGCAAGCACTAGAACTGCCTTGGTCTTCTGCACACTGCCCCCTGCAAGATGAACCGAGATGAAAAAAGCAAAACCTGCTGAGGCTTCTTCGAAGTCTGCTCGTCTCTCTAAAAAGTCTTGATCGCCGCAGCACCAAGGGCAAGCTGAGCAAACATCTGAGACCATTCCAGGAATCCGCGCATGGCGGTAGGACGCAAGGTCTTTTCTGGGACAACAAGCGTGTCCCCGGGATTCAAACGAATGTCCTCAAATGATTTCCCCCAAGCTCCGTAATGCTTGATCGACGATCGCCCGACCACCGACCCATCGGCGCGAATCACGAAGGAGTGGTGTGCATCGGCGTCGCGATCCGATCCACCGGCCAGCCGCAGGTAGCGGGACACAGGTAACCCTGGGGAATAGAGGAATGAGTTCTGGTCGTACACTGCCCCCACAACGGACACAGTCGCAGGCTCAGTAGGAACCACAAAGTGATCGCCGTTTTCCAGGTTCATCGGAGGGATGTCATTGATCTTCGAACTGCTTGGCCGAAACTGCAGAACGATCCGTCCGGTAGCTCGAATCTGCTGCAGCCGCGCCGACAACTCCTGCGCAGCAATGCGTGAGGCCGCTACATCGGAGGCGCCGCCCGACGTATTGCCCACAATCGCCAGTGCCTGCGTGCCACGGTCTGCCTGGATCGCGATCACCCGCGCGTATTCGTCGATGCGCTGTTGCTGCAGAATTCGCGTGGATTCCCGTGTGAAGTCCGCGCCGTAGAGAAATGCCTTGCTCGTCAGTCCCCCGGCGCGAACCACAAGATCGCGCAAGGACTCGCCAGGCCGTACGCTGTACACGCCGGAATGGGCGAACTCGCCCTCCAGCGTCACATACTTGGTCTGTTGATCCATCGGCACCCGGATGTCGCGTTGCGAGAAGATTGTGATCGAGTCGCCTGGCTGCAGCGGAAGATCCTGACTTGCGTCATGATTCAGGACCAATTTGCCCAGGTCGAATGGAATCAGCGAAGTCTTCAACGCCTCTCGATCAAGACGTTCGATCACCGCGTAATCCCAGTCAATGTCAGGTGCAGTCATGCGCACAGTGTTCGTTTGCTGCTGCCCATTTTGATCATTCGATGTTTCGCTCTGCCGGATGCCGGAGCCAATCGAACCAATGCTTTGCGTCTTCATGGCATCGCTTCTTGGGTCGTTGCTCGCTTGGCTTTTGGAATCATTGCTCAGTTGGCGCTCGGAATCGTTGCCGGCCTCACGCACGCTCGCCCGGATCGCGGCCGTCAGGGTGTCTTGAGTCACAGCCGTGGTGAACCCCTTGGCATTCGACTCAGGCGTCCTCGCATCCAGACCGATCGTCGAGATTACTGGCTCAAACTCCGGGGTCGGCAAACCAAGATGGCTGCGCTTCCACCAGTAGTCCCGGCTCACCAGGGAATCCCGGTCTGGTATCAGGTCGCTCAGATGCATCCCTTCCCGCCAGCTGAAGCGCCCGGGATTCGCCACATTTCCCCGCAGTGTCACCGTCTTCTGGTATGCGGGAACGATGGGGTAAATCCGAACAATGTCGCCATCGACAACTGCTGTCGCCAAACTGCTGGCTTCGAAGGGGAGTTCCATCGCTTCCCGAAGTTGCCCCGGGCCGACACGATCCACCGAAATGCGCGCCGTCGAAGACATCGCCGTCGTCTTCCCTGCTGCTTCCACGAGATCGCCGATTGTCTCACCGCTCCGCAATTCATAAATGGCAGGGACGCGTATGCTGCCCGTGATCGCCGCCTGGCGGCCTGATGCTGGAATGAACAGCACGTCTTCCGGCTGCAGTCGAACGTCTTTCGACTTGTCTCCCCGCATGAGCAATTCGTAAAGATCGAAATCGGCGACGGTCTTTCCGTCCCGGTTCAACAAAATGTGGCGAAGCGAACCCTGCGGGGATGGGCCGCCGCTCGCGAACAAAGCATCGACCAGGGAACTGAGTGAACTCACCGTATAAACGCCCGGTCGACGTGCCTGTCCAGTCACGTATATCTGCATCGAGCGAATCCGCCCCACGTCGGCGGAAAGATCGAAGTTGCGATAGATCCGGCCTACGGCTTCGCGAAGGTGTCGGTCAAGGTCGGAGAAGTGCAGCCCGGCCACATGTACCGCTCCAACTTGAGGAAGATAGATGTCGCCGGACCTGTCCACTCGCAAGTTGCCGCTGTAGGAAATCGGCCCCCAGATGCGTACGCGCAACTCGTCGTCCGGTCCAATGGCATAATCCGCAGTAACTGGGGCCTGGTCGCTGGGCGAAAACGTAGACGGAACATTGCGGAAAAGATTTACCCCATAGATCGGAAGCATTTGCCCATCTGTCGCCGCCACAAACTTCTGGAACTCAGTCGGTGAATCCGACGGAAACACACGCTCCGAAGCGAGCGCCGAGTTGCTTCCACGAAGAGGCGAATTCTCCCATGGTGCCGAGACTGCCGCTCCGGAGGTCTTCATCTGCTGAGCATCGTTGCTATTGCCCTGAGGCAAATCCAATGCGTTGCGAGAGGCCGAAGAATCGCGCTGCTCGCATCCCGATCCCGACTGATCTCCCGCACAGGTCGCAGAAACGCCCTGCTGGCTTCCTGCCTGTGCATCTCCGGTCGCTGTTTGCGAATGTAGCAGCGGGGCGGCCGCCAGAAGGAAAAACACACAGGGGAAATGCAGTTGATTCTTCATACGTGAACTCTACCTCTGAGGATACCACCCTCCTTTCGCATACAGACCCCACCGACTGAGGGATACAGCTGCATCGGAATCGATCCTGGCAAGGCTCTTCAAACGGAGAGCCTCGACCGCAACTGCCAGGCGCATTCAGACAATCCAAGCAGTTTGCGAGTGCAAAGAGAACGGGTACCTCACGGCGAATACCATGCGTACCCTCTGCCCCTCTGCTTGCCGTCTCAATACGCGCCAACCCGGCGCAGTACTGTCGGAATCGTGCGCACTAGAATCTTCAGGTCGGCCATCAGGCTCCACGATTGAACATAAGACGCATCGAGCTTGGCTCGCTCCTCATATCCCACCAGGCTTCGCCCGGAAACCTGCCATAGACCAGATAGGCCTGGCACCACTTCCAGGTAGTACGGAAGCCATTTGCCATACAACACAGTCTCGGACTCGACAATAGGGCGCGGGCCGATCAGCGACATATCCCCCCGCAGGATGTTGTAAATCTGTGGAAGCTCATCCAGGCTCCAGCGCCGCAGGAAACCACCCACCACTGTAATCCGTGGGTCGGAATCCTTCTTGCGCATTCGCCACGCCAACACCTTCTCGACTGGACGATTTTGCACTACGCCTGCGCGCCGAACCGAACGGGGGCGCATCGAGCGAAATTTCCAAATCCTGAATGGTCGACCAAAGCGCCCAATCCGCTCTTCATAATAAAAAATCGAGCCCTTTGAGGTAAGAAAAATTGCGCACGCAATGAGTATTGCTGGAACCGCAATTATAACCAGCATCACCACCGCAAGTGAAAAATCGAACGCACGCTTCAAATATTGGTAGCGCCAGGAAATGACAGGCGACGCCTCGATTCGCGTTGAACTTCCGAGCCAGAGTCCGTCAAGGATGGCTAAATCCGCATCCTGTTCCATGAAGTAATCTTCATCCACGCGTTCCGCTTGATACACCGGCAAAGAACCCTCCCTGCTTAATGCATGACATATTGTTCAAGAAGTAGAAGTGATTGTTCGAGCTGAATAGCTCGTTTGTGCGAAGATTGATCTCTGCGGCAAGGCAACAAGAAGTGCTTCAATTGGATGGGCAACGGCCTTCACCTCTCTGTCGAAGTTCCACCTATATTCCTGGAGAAACTATTTCAGCATGTATCCGTGAAGCTTCAGGATCGTCGCCGGCCATTCCTGCAAGCCTATGTATCTGTTGGAAATGGCACCTGAAATAGATTCCCGAGATGACGACTTTCTGCGCATCTCCGAGACAGTAGGACGGTACTTCCCCGCAAAAGTTAGCCCGATAGTTATCAAATTCTTGTTGAAATCAACGTGGTGTGTCTGCAATTGGAAGACGCCAGATTAATCAAACGCTTAATTAAACATACTTGATTCAGTATCCTTAAAAGCGCTCACATCTCCAATAATGGTATGGTTTCATAGCTTTGACCGGAATGCAACAGGTACTCAGGTTGCAGGACAATGAGTTCTTTGTGCCAGATAGCATCTTCACACGGCGCGCAGAAACGTATTCACAAGCGGCAACTCGTCCGCAGAACGCACGGTTGTCGAAATCACGCTATGCCCCAGAATGTTCTGCACCTGGGCCAAATGCACGCCAGCCTCGAGCAGATCCGATGCGCAGGTTTGCCGAAACGGATGCAAGCTGTGGATCGGCACCTGGGCGCAACGGGGGATGGTGTCAATGCCGTTGCTGATAGCGCCGCCTGACAGACACCTGTCACCGCGGTTCACAAACATGGCGCTCTCCACGCCGCCCAGCATGCTCCAGATGGTTGTGGCGCAGCGGAAGATAGGTCTCCATCCAGCGCAGCGGGTTGATCTTCCACAGACCCTGCCGGACCTGGTAATCCCCAAATCCCCGCATGGTGCTCAGCGTCCCGTATACCGTCGACTTGGAGCGAAAACTGGAGCAGTTGGCGATTTAACTTGTGATCAGATCGGCATCAATCTGTTCGATCCTTACTCGCGGACGCCGCCGCCTCAGCCACCCTCCCTACCGGATCAGACGTCCTTGGGCGGCAGCCACGGTCCCCTCGCCGATCCCTCTAGCTCGGTACTCCTCAACAGATGAATCCAGGAACCCGTCCCATCTCCTCATCGCTACTCTCCTGAACGTTGCTCGGAACCAACTCGCGCGCTTCATGATAAACGTTATGGAACGAAACGATATGACCCCCAATAGGATGCGCTTGGGGGTCGCGATAGGCCCTGAACTGAACGAAATTCGGCTTTCGCGGAACACTGACCACATTCAAGCCGTAATCTTTGCCATCCGGATTAAGAATCGTCCGGCTTGAGCGTCATCTCTATGAACAACCAAGAGGTCGAGCCATTGGCCACCGCAGCGCAAAGCGCTTCGTTCCGTGAAACCCGTGAGGATTTAGCGCAGCTGTTCGCGTTGCATCATCGGCGCATTCTTGGCGCGGCCTGCCGCATAACCGGCAGCATGGCCGACGCGGAGGATGTCGCGCAGACAGTGTTTCTGCGCCTCGCAGGAGGAAATGGCCCGGCGATTGAAAATGCAGGAAGCTACCTTTACCGCGCTGCGATCAATGGCGCTCTGGATTTGCTTCGACGACGAAAGGCCGCCGCCTCCGAATCGCTGGAGGCAGCGGCAAGTCAGGTGCCCGCTGGCCGGGGCAGTTCCCCTGAGTCTGCGGCATCCAGCAGAGAGCTGGGGTCACAGCTGCGGATGGCGATGAGCGACTTGTCTCCCCGGGCAGCCGAGATGTTTGCTCTGCGGTACCTCGAAGACAAGGATAATCCGGAGATCGCAGCTCTGTTGCGCACGTCGCAAGCTGTCGTTGCGGTCACTCTCCATCATGCGCGGTCAAGGTTGAAGAAGCGCTTGCGAGAATTGGAAAAGAGAAACCCATGAGACGAGATGATGATTTGCTTTTGAACGATGCTGTAAAGTCGATGAAAGCCGACGGTCCCGATTCTGCCGAAGTGACGGCATCGGGCCGGCTGGTGGCCCAACGCCTCCATATCGACTTCCTTGGGGAGCCTGACGCTGCCACCGTGAATTGGTCCACGCCAGCGATGGAACGTGGCTTCCGATGGCAGCCGAGACGATTGGGTTTTGCACTCGCGCCTGTCTTGGCTCTGGTGGTCTGCACAGTCTTCCTCTACAGAATCTACTGGGAGGTTCCGCCTGGGGTCCGCGCTGAGGTGCAATCCATCGATGGCACTGCCTATCGTATCTCCGACCAAGGGGATCATCCTTTGACCGCTGGAGACAAACTGGCCGAGGGCGAACTTCTGCGAACGAGCGGGGGTGCGCATGCCGTTCTGCGGCTAGCGGATGGATCAACGGTGGAAATCAAGGAGAGGAGCGTCCTTGGCGTGGGCGCCAGGGGACGCGATATGACCGTCTCTCTGGACTATGGCGCGGTGATCGTGCAGGCCGCCAAGCGCGACAGCGGTCATTTGTATGTGAACACCAAGGATTGCCGCGTCGCGGTTACCGGTACTGTTTTCAGTGTCATTTCCGGGATCAAGGGCTCGCGAGTGGCTGTACTGCAAGGCTCAGTCCATGTCCTTCATGCTGGCGTGGATTCCGTCATACAAGCCGGTGACCAGTTGGCTACCAGCGACAGACTTGTCCCTGCCACAGTTGAAGGCGAGATATCCTGGAGTCATGACCGGGGAAAGTATGCGAATTTACTCGCCCAGTTCTCACTGCTGCAACACCGCATCGAGCGGATTCCATTCCCGCAGGCCAGGTTTACCAGCGATCTGCTGCAAAGGGTTCCGGCGGATACATTGCTCTACTTCAGCATTCCCAATCTTGGGGATTTCCTGAGTGAGGCCAACACCATCTTCTCGGACCAACTGAAAGAGAGCCCCGCCTTGCAGCAATGGTGGGCGGGCAAGCACGACAAGAACTCCGCCCAGTTGGATTCAATGGTTGGAAAAATCCACGAGATGAGCCAGTATCTCGGCGATGAAATTGTTGTTATCGGCGTAAAGCGAGCAAGTGACCCGGGATTCGCGGTGATTGCCGACGTAAGACGCACCGGCCTCGATGAATTCCTGAAGATGCAGGTTCCTTCTGCGGAAGCCGGGCTCACTGTCTTTGACGAACGATCTCTGGATGCTGCACACATCGACTCCGGCAAAATGCCGGGCGGTTATGCAGTCATCCGAGAGCATGAGGCTGTCTTTTCAAACGACCTCGTACTGCTGAAGCAGGTAAGCGCACAACTGAATGCAGGCACGAGCGGCTTTGCGGCCGGAGATTTTGGACAACAGATTTCAGCCGCTTATCAACGCGGTGCGGGCATCATTCTGGCAGCAGATGTGCACCAGATGATGGCAGCCAAAGCCGATTTCCATCCTCCTCTGTTGCATGGCAACAAAGCGATGGAAAGCAGCGGAATAGAGGAAATTCGGTACCTGATCGCAGAGCACAGGGAGATCGACGGGCAGGTGGCGAACCACCTGAACCTGCAGTTTACTGGAGCCCGGCAACGCGTTGCATCGTGGTTGGCTGCGCCGGCCCCGATGGGCTCTCTCGACTACATTGGGCCCCACGCTGCGGTTGTTGTGGCAGTGCTTACAAAGGATCCGAAAGACATTGCCGACGACATTCTGAGCATGACGGATTCAGGAAAGTCCGATCGCGAATTGAGCGACGCTGAAGATAAACTGCAAATCAATTTTAGAGACGATTTGGCGTCCACGCTGGGCGGTGAATTCCTCCTCTCGCTGGATGGGCCGGTGCTGCCGACTCCTTCCTGGAAGGCGCTCATTGAGGTGCACGACTCGGTGCGGCTGGAAAAGACACTCGAGCGACTGACCCAGTCGACTCGCAACATGTCAGAAGCCAAGGCTGCTCACCAGATAGCAATCGAATCCAGCATGGTTGGTGGGCAGACGTTCTATGCGCTCCATGACCTGGCATCGGGCAACTACGTTGCGCACTATACCTATTCCGGTGGCTACATGATTCTGGCTCCCAGCCGTGCCCTGGTCATGGAGGCTCTGCGGACACATGCGACCGGAGATTCGCTGGCCCAGTCAACTGCGTTCAAAGCGCTCCTTCCCAAAGACGAGAATGACAACTACTCAGCTCTCGCATACCAGAACCTGAGCCCTGTGCTTACTCCGCTGCTTTCGCAATTCAGCGGAGAGTCGGCGGAGGCGATTCGTCACCTGGCCCAGGATGCCAGGCCAACTGCGATCTGCGCCTGGGGAAAGGAAAACCGCATTGAGGTGGCAAGCGACAGCCATCTGTTTGGGTTCGACCTCTTGACCCTCGGAGCATTGATCAATTCAGGGAACAAGCACACCACCGCCAACGTAAATGAGTGACATGGGCATCATCGATCTCAACGGACTGCAAGTCCAAATCGGAAATCGCATCATTCTCGATGGACTCACGGGAAGTATGCATGGACAGGCCATTGGCCTGCTTGGCCCCAATGGCGCCGGGAAATCGACACTCATCCATACGCTGCTGGGATTTCAGGCGCCTTCGCAGGGGACCGCAAGTGTCTTCGGGCTGGATACGCAGCGCGACAAAGCGCAAATTCGCAGCCAAATTGGATACATGCCTGAGAATGATTCCTTCATCGGGAACATGAGTGGCGTGCGATTTGTTCGCTACATGGCAGAACTGGCTGGCTTGCCTGCCAGGGAAGCGCTAGAGCGCGCCCACGAAGCACTTTTTTATGTCGGGCTTGGCGAAGTTCGATATCGAAAGGTGAGCACCTACTCGCTGGGAATGAAGCAGTTGATCAAGCTGGCCCAAGCTCTCGCG
>Ga0302145_10000968_pt1 | contig 11575 bp, 9 predicted proteins | sample I_Bog_E2_3_FD_192437 | JGI IMG/M metagenome (GOLD analysis project Ga0302145, IMG submission 192437) | Peat permafrost microbial communities from Stordalen Mire near Abisko, Sweden - I_Bog_E2_3 | ecosystem: Environmental > Terrestrial > Soil > Wetlands > Peat | place: Sweden: Abisko, Stordalen... | reverse complement strand
CACCATCACCACCGTCGCTATCCCGCCCCCCATGTCAAACAGCAGCATCCTGTGCCCAAGCACCGTGGCGTAAGGGCTCCGAAGCAGCGCAAGTGTCCCAATCGATAGCAGTATCCGTATCTCCGTCGGCCCAAACATCCCCTGCGACATCTCAAACCGCCCCAGCGTATACGTCGCCAGGTAGCTCTCGCTCGACAGCAGCAGAAACGCCACCAGCATCCCCACCGCCGCCTCCCAGTGCACATACCCTGAGCACGCCAGCCCACCCATCATCCCCACCGCCCCAAACACATCCACCATGTGGTCCACATAGAACCCATACCGAGGCCGCTCCTGCCGTCTCACCCGCGCCAGAGTTCCGTCCAGGCTGTCTCCCAGCCAGTTCAGTCCCAGGCACATCACCGCCACCAGCAGCGCCCCTGGCTCATACCGCGCCAGCCAGTAGCTCAACCCCGCCCCAAACTGCGCTACCAGGCCCAGCACCGTCAGCCCATCGCTCGTCACCCACGCGGGAGCGCGCTCCGCCATCCACACCAGCACCCGCTTCTCCACCCCAGCCGTCAGCGACTGGTTCACACGCTTCGCCGCAGCAAATCCAGACCCACTCGGCTTACCGCCCACAACGCTCGCATGTGCACTCATATCCCCACTCCTTTCCGGTTATGTTTTCGTCCTCTGTCACCGCTCCAGCGCGCTTACCGTCCGCCGCAGCGTAAACTCCACACTCTCCCGAGGCACGCTCTCCACAAACGGCCCCACCGCCCACCCCAACCCCCGCGGAATCGCCCGCGACAACGACACCGTCTCCACCCGCACATACACGCCCCCATCCCGCTCCTCGCACCTCCAGTAGGTGTTCAGCCGCCACAGAAACCCATGCTCCTCGCCCCCCGTCAGCGCCCGCTCCCGCTCCGTTCCCACCCCTGCCATCTCCTGGATCCCCATACTCCGCGACGCACTCCACCCTCGCCGCCCAGCCCTTCCAAAACTCACCGCGTACGTCGCATCCAGCACCACCGTCAGCACGTGCTCCTGCCTCACCCGCATCCAAACCTGCACCCGGTCACCCTCGCCGCCCACCACCTTCGCCCCCAGCACCTCAGGCGCATACACCCTCGGGTAAGCCCCATAGTCCCGCATTACCCGCTCCCACCCCGCCTCCGTCCCGCCCCGTATAAACGCCGTACCCCGCCAGTGGTGCAGCATCGCCCCCGGCAACTCCGTCTCCTTTCCTGAGCTCGCCTGCTCCACCACCATCTCGCCCCCGCGCACCCGCCCCATCTGCCCCGCATCCATCCCCGCCAGCAGGTCCCCATTCCGCTCCCGCTCCAGCCGCCCCTCCACTTGCCCCACATAACTCTGAAACGCCGCCATCGCCCCCGCCGGAGCCTCGGCCACGCCCCGCCCACCGGCCAGCCCCACCACCAGCACCGCCACCCAAACGCCGCTCGCTCTCTTCCGGCCTCGTTGCATGTCCTCTACCCTGCTCCCCAACCCGCTCCCGGCGCAATGCACCGCGCCTCACCCGCCCCACTTTGTTTCTCACCGTCCAAACCGCTGAAAAAAGAATGCTTACCCGAAGTTATCCATCAATTTTTCGCCCCCACCGCAACATCTCATCCAGTACACTTGAGCCAACCATGCCGCACCCCCTCCCAGCGCGCCGCTATCGCTTCGCTACTTTTGAGGCAGACGGCGTCACCGGCGAGCTCCGCCGCCAGGGAATCCGCATCAAGCTCAACGCCCAGCCCTTCCAGGTACTCCTCCTGCTCCTCGACCGCCCCGGCGATCTGCTCACACGCGAGGAAATCTGCCGCACCCTCTGGCCCGACGGTACCTTCGTCGACTACGAGCACGGGCTCAACTCCGCCATCAACCGCATCCGCGAAGCCCTCGGTGACACCGCCGGCAACCCCCGCTTCATCCAGACCCTCGCCCGCCGTGGCTACCGATTCCTCGCCCCCGTAGAACAAATCAACCCCGCCCCAACTCCGTCAGACCAACCAGTCCTCAACCAACCCAACCCCGTCCAAATCCCCCATCTACTCCCTGACGCAATCCCCGAAAGCCGATTCCTCGCCAACCCCGCCGACCTGCCCCAAACCTCCTCCTCCGTCGTTCAAACCCTCTACCTCCTCCTCCAGCTCATGTACCTCGGCTTTTACGTCGGAGCGCTCGCCAACCTCGCCGAAATTGAAGACCTCATGGCCCCGCTCACCCACCCCACAGCCGTCTTCAACCTCATGGTCGTCACCGCCGTCCTCCTCATCCCCGTCCGCGCCTTCCTCTTCTCCGCCACCCTCTTCCACGCCCCCGCAGTCCGCTCCAAACTCCTCAAAATCTGGCCCATCCTCCTCCCCTTTGACATCCTCTGGGCGCTCTCCCCATTCCTCCTCCTCCACCACATCAACTACGGCCTCGCCCTCGCCTGCACCACCCTGCTCGTCTACTCCCCCTTCGCCCAGCGCGCCCTCGTCCTCATGGGCGCCGGAGAAGCGAACAAGTAGCCCCCGCTGCAAACCCGCCAAGAAAAATTGCCGAGTGCCCCATCCATGACGCGCGTACTTTGCGGGGCATGGGTGGGAATAACCGCCTCCCCCGTTCTCCAACAACCTGGAATCGCCATCGAGCAAAGATCGATCCTCCTGAACCCTGACCCGTGAAATCCGACCCCTGAAATCTGTTCCCTGTTTTGCGCACAACTAACCCCAACAAGCGCACAATAAGGTCAGTATGGCCCGATTTGCGCTGCAACCCGCAGGGACGGGGCCAGCTTTCCCCATGTCTGCGTCGCTCCTCGCTTCAGTAACCAGTTACAGCGCACTCGTCGCTTCTTGAACTGAGGAAATCTCCGCTCCCGTCGCCACCACTCAGGCAGTGGGAACAGGCCCTAATCCATAAAATTGGCCACGGAAGCGGGATGCTTCCGTGGCCAACTCTTCCCCAGGTTCTATACGGTTCTCAGCTGCGCTTTGCCACCCGCAGACTCAGTTCCTTCAGTTGCTGGTCGCTCACCGGCGTCGGCGCATCCACCATCACGTCAATCGCCTTCGCCGTCTTCGGGAAGGCAATCACCTCGCGCAAACTTGGCGCTCCAGCCAGCAGCATCGCAATCCTGTCCAACCCCAGCGCAATCCCACCATGCGGAGGCGTTCCGTACTCCAGCGCATCCAGGAAGAACCCGAACCGCGCCTTCGCCTCTTCGTCCGAGATCCCCAGCGACTCGAAGATCTGCTGCTGCACATCCTTGCGATGGATTCGGATCGACCCCGACCCCAGCTCCAGTCCGTTCATCGCCAGGTCGTAGCAGTTCGCCCGTACCGCCGCCGGATCCGTCACCAGCTTGTCCATGTCCTGCTCGTGCGGCGACGTAAACGGATGGTGCGCCGGAACCCACTTGCCCGTCTCCGCGTCGTGCTCAAACATCGGGAAGTCTGTCACCCAGATCGGCTGGAAGGCCTTGCTTCCGTCCAGCGGAGCCTCGGCTGCTTTCCACGCCGTCGGATTCGCCGCGTCCACCACATCCGCCGTCACCTGGAACGCCCCGTGCCGCTCCGCATACTTCTTCGCCAGTTCCACGCGGAAGTTCCCCGCGGCCGAGTACACCGCAATCTCCCGCTCCGACAGACGTCCCGCAACCTTCGTGTCGCTCGCTGAAATCGGATGTGTCGGATCTCCGGCCACAATCACCACAAAGTCCGTCTCCTTCGCCCCGGCCAGCTCCCGAACCTTCGCCGCGCCCTCCGGAAAGCCCTTCGCCAGCCGCTTGAAGTCGTCAATGAACTTCGCGCCCTTCTTCTGGTCAAACAGCGGATGGCTCTCCTCCCGCTCCCTGCGGCTCAGCTCGCCCACCTTCGGAATCCGCAACGCCACCACCGGCAGCGCCGCGTCAATCTGCAACGTCGCCAGGTCCGCATCGCTGAAGGCCGACCGAACATCCGTCAACCCCGGCAAACGCAAATCCGGCTTGTCCACGCCAAACTGCCGCATCGACTCGTCGTACGTTATCCGCGGGAAGGGAACTGGCAAGGTCACCCCGGCCGCCGCAAATCCAGCCGCCAGAAACTTCTCCACCACCCCAAACACCGTATCCTGCTTCGGAAACGTCATCTCCAGGTCGACCTGCGTAAACTCCAGCTGCCGGTCGGCGCGCAAATCCTCATCCCGGAAACACCGCGCAATCTGGAAGTACTTGTCAAACCCCGAACACATCAGAATCTGCTTGAAGATCTGAGGCGACTGCGGCAGAGCATAGAACTCCCCGCCATGCACCCGGCTCGGAACCAGAAAATCCCGCGCCCCTTCCGGCGTCGACTTCGTCAAAATCGGCGTCTCAATCTCCAGAAATCCCTGGTCGCTCAGATTCTGCCGGATCGCCAGCGTAATCTTGTGCCGCAGCCAGAAGTTCCGCTGCATCTCCGTCCGCCGCAAATCTACATACCGGTACTTCAGCCGCACTTCTTCGTTGGCAATCGCATCTTCCGCCGGCGAAAACGGCGCCAGCTTGGCATCGTTCAGCACCAGCAGCTCCGTCGTCTCCAGCTCCACCTCGCCCGTCACCATCTTGGGATTGATGGCCAGCGAATCTCGCAGCCGCACCTTGCCAATCGCCGCCACCACGTACTCCGGACGAATCGCTTCGCCCTTCGCGTGTCCTTCCGGCACCAGATCGCGGTCCAGCACCACCTGGGCAATGCCCGTACGGTCGCGCAGGTCAAGAAAAATGAGGTTCCCGTGGTCCCGGCGCCGATTCACCCAGCCCATCAGCACCACCTGCTTGCCAGCATCGCTGGCCCGCAACTCGCCGCACATCATCGTGCGTTCCAGATTTCCCAAAAAATCGAGCACTCCGAGATCCCTCTTGGCTCACCCCGCAAGCGGAGCGGTTCTTTTCAATCGATAAGCCCTGTCCGCGACTAGCCAGCCAAGCCGGTCAGGAAAGCGACCAGCTCCGCCTCGGCAACCTTCGTCTGTGTTCCCGTCGCAAAGACCTTCACAGTCAGAATACCGGATTGCGCTTCGTCCTCGCCCAAAAGCACCATCGCCCGTGCCACTTTGTCCGCTGCCTCAAACGATTTCTTCAGCCGGAAACTCCCGTCCCCCAGCTCCACCCGCACCCCATCCCGGCGCAGCTTCCGCGCCAGCTTCAGCGCCGCCGCGTTCTGCCCCTCGCCCAGCGGAGCAATATAGGCGTGCGCCAGCTCCGCCTTGGCCTGTTCCAGCGCCTGCAGCGTCAAAATCAGCCGGTCCTCGCCCATCGCAAACCCAATGCCCGGAGCCTTCGGCCCGCCAATCGCCTCGCTCAACCCGTCGTAACGCCCGCCGCCCAGCAGCGCGTTCTGCGCGCCCAGGCCCCCATGCGTAAACTCAAACGTTGTCCGCGTGTAATAGTCCAGCCCCCGCACCAGCCGGTGGTCGTGCGTATACGGCACGCCCGACGCATCCAGCGCCGCGCAAACCGCCGCAAAATGCGCCTTCGAAGCCTCGTCCAGCGAGTCCGCAATCCGCGGCAGCCCGTCGATAATCGGCTGATCCTCCGCAACCTTGCAGTCCAGCACACGCAGCGGATTCGTCTCCGCACGCCGCTGGCAATCCCCGCACATCTGCCCCACCACCGGCGCCAGCGCCGCCTTCAGCGTCTCAATGTACTTGGGCCTGTCCTGCGCCGAGCCCACCGAATTGATCTTCAGCGTCCACCCGCCAATGCCCAGCTCGTCCAGCAGCGTCGCCAGCATCTCCAGCACTTCGGCGTCCCGCACCGGGCTCTCCGACCCGGCGTGCGGCGGCCCAATCACCTCCGCGCCAATCTGCGAAAACTGCCGGTATCGCCCCTTCTGCGGACGCTCCCGCCGGAACTGCGGCCCAATGTAATAGAGCTTCTGCAACTGACCGCTTTCGCCCAACTTGTGCTCAATGTAGGCGCGCACCACCCCGGCCGTGTTCTCCGGCCGCAGCGTCAGCATCTGCGTCTTCTCGCTCTGCGCCCGCGCCCGGTCCTCCCACGTATACATTTCCTTCGACACAATGTCGGTTTCTTCCCCCACACCGCGCGCAAACAGCGCCGTGTCCTCAAAGATAGGGGTCCGAATCTCGCCAAAGTTGTAACGCTCAAATACCGACCGCGCCACAGCCTCAATCCGGTTCCAAAGAGCAGTCTCAGGCGGCAGCAAATCCCGCGTACCACGCACAGCTTTCAATGTACTCATAGCTCTTTCAGTCTAAACGTTCCGGGGAACGCGCAACTCAGTTGCGTCGCGGCGAAGGTGCGGAGGAAACTCCTTGGTCTGAAAAATTGCCTTGCTTTGAAAGGGCACGACTTGAGTCGTGCTGCAAATGCCGCATAATCAACTGGCTTTAGCCCCTGAGGGGCTATTTCGTTCGCTTCCAGATGGCTGATTATAAAGGGCTTGGGAGGGAAAACCTCTCTAGCAATTTGGTTTGGAGTCTACCACGCATGTCATCCCATGTCGTCGTGTATACCCTAGCGGGCCGACTGTTTCTTCAGCCCCCATTGCGTAGAATTATCTCGAATCTTGGTAAAATGAGAAGAAACGAGGCGGCGAAATCCTCACTGGCAGCGCTTCACCCCGAATTCGCATGGAATGGCGGCGAAAAGTGGTGCAAAAGCGCACAAAATACACCAGGTAACCAACCGATAAACAACTCTGAATAATGGCTTTACAGCGAATTTTACTTCAAAACACCCTACCCCCCCTTCTTGGGGTCGGTACGCAGCCCAATTCGAACTTTCATCCCACCAATGTGTCAACCTGCCCGGAAACTATTGTGCGCGCGATCACAGACCCGGCAGTACAATGAAATTATGGGTCGAAATAGGCTCTGTATCACAGAAGGAAACCCACCGGATGTCCCAAGTTGTCTCGAATTTGCTGCAAGATACTGATTCTGCAGCCGCTGTCACCGCTCAGCCCACGCCCGGCTTCCCCTCTGCTGCTCAGCGCATCGGCTCCAAGGATGACCTGCGCATGGGCCGCGAGGCCATGTCCGGTGGCATCAACTGGGTTACCGCAGGTTTCATTGCCGCATTTCACGTTGGCGCTGTAGCAGCCCTGTTCTACTTCAGTTGGACACGCCTGGCCGTCGCCGCCGTCCTCTGGATTCTGGCCATCAACTTCGGTATCGGCGTCTGCTACCACCGCCTCCTCACACATCGCGGCTTCCAGACCCCCAAGTGGGTCGAGTATGTCATGACCTTCTGCGCCACTCTCGCGCTCGAAGGTGGACCGATCTTCTGGGTCGCCGTCCATCGCGTCCATCACCAGCACTCGGACAACCCCGGCGACCCCCATTCCCCCAAGGAAGGCCCTTGGTGGGCTCACATTGGATGGATGGTCCTGGGCAAAAGCATGCACGCGGAGAGCACCAAGCTCGCCCGCTACGCTCCCGATCTCACCCGCGACCGCTTCCACGTCTTCATGAGCAAGTACCACTGGATCTCGCTCGTCTCCGTCGGCATCCTGCTCATGGGCCTCGGCACATGGCTCGATCACGGCCTCATGGGCGGCGTCAAAATGGTCCTCTGGGGAATCTTCCTCCGCGTCACCCTCGGCCTCCACGCCACCTGGCTGGTGAACTCCGCCACGCATCTATGGGGCAGCAGACGCTTCAAAACCCGCGACGACTCCCGCAACAACCTGCTCGTGGCCCTGGTCACCGGCGGCGAGGGCTGGCACAACAACCACCACGCCCATCCCGTCTCCGCCCGTCACGGCCTCACCTGGTATGAGATTGACCCCAACTTCTACATCATCTGGATGCTCAGCAAGCTCGGCCTCGCCAAGAAAATCCAGGTCGCCCGCTACGACAAGTCCAATCCCAAGCCCGCCGGAGCTTAGGCTCCCGCAACGCCCCAATCACAGAAAACCCGCCACTCCGGCGGGTTTTCTACATTCCGGCCAAACTCTCGCCCGGCTACTTCGTCTCTTCCAGATAAATCTTCGTGTAGTCCAGGTAATTCCGCGCATATTGCAGAATCATCTCGCGGTCCTTGTCGCTCAGCTCCCGCCGCATCTTCGCCGGAACCCCCGCCCAGAGCGTCCGCGGAGGCACAATCGTCCCTTCCGGTACCACCGCTCCGGCCGCGATGATTGACCCCTCCCCAATCCGGCTGTTGTTCAGGATCGTCACCCCCATCCCAATCAGCACCGCATCCTCCACCACGCATCCATGCACGGTCGCGTTGTGCCCGATCGTTACCCAGTCGCCTACCTCCACCGCGTACAGATACCGTTGACCATGCAGCACCGCACAGTCCTGCACGTTGGAATTCGCCCCTACCCGGATCGAATTCACATCCCCCCGCAACACCGCGTTCATCCACACGCTCGAGTTCTCGCCCAGCGCCACCTCGCCAATCACCTGCGCGGACTGGTCCACGTAGCATCCTGCTCCAATCGCCGGTAACTTCCCCTGATAACTGCGAATCATCGTTTTGCTCCCGTCTTCTTCGAAAACCCAGTATAACGGAGGGCCATTATCCACGTCCTTCGCCTGCTTTGGAGCACTGCAATGTGCGGAATCGAGACAAATTAGGCGAAACTCGCAAAATTTCGTATGCTAGAAAGAGCTATCTAGGCTGGTGAGGGGGTGTATCGAATTTGGCAGAGGTTCGCGTACAAGAAGGCGAGCCGCTTGAGAATGCTCTCCGTCGGTTTAAGCGGAAGGTGCAGCAGGAAGACATCATCAAGGAAGTCAAACGTCACTCCTACTACCTGAAGCCCGGTGAGAAGAAACGCGTCAAGGAAGCTTTGGCGCGCAAGCGGAATCGTAAGAAGGCCCGCAAAGAGCAGGACTAGTCCTCAAATTTGCGAAAAGGCATCAAGAACACACTGGTACCCTCTCCGCGTCTCCAACGCGCGGAGAGGACTCCTTCCAACTTCTGTCCACCTGCAAGCGTGTCGCCTGAAGGGAATGGTCAGTACCAGGAACTGCAGTTATCAGGCGATTCCCCTACCCCCCGGGGGTAAGCCTTTCTGGTCCCTTGCATCAGCAGAATGGACCAGATGTTTGCCAAGACGAGTAGTATTGGCTCGGGCCCCGTCGTGAATTTGCAAGTGTGTTCCTGACGACCGCAAGGGTTCAGAGTTTTTGCGCGGCTTCCGGTCAGTCGAACACAGGGAAGCCGGACATGGAATTCTCTGATCGTGTACTCACGTGTGTCGATTGCGGAAATGATTTTGTCTTTACCGCGGGCGAACAGCTGTTCTTCCACGAAAAGCAATTCACCAACGATCCCAAACGATGCAAGCAATGCAAGGCCAAACGCGCCTCTGGCTCCAGGGCGCGCCCTGAGACCCGTCTGACCTGCTCGGAATGTGGCTCAGAAACCACTGTTCCCTTCAAACCGACACAAGGGCGCCCTGTCCTCTGCCGGTCTTGTTTCCAGAAGCAGCCCGTTTGAGACATTGACAAGCAGCTTGAACGCCTGGGCGAATTGTCAGTCACCCGCACTCTTTCCCTGTCAAAAGGAAAGCCCGGGTCCTGGCCGGGCTTCGTTGTCTCGCAAAACCTCCCGCAGCTCTCAGTCCACGTCGTTGGCGATATATACCTGAACAGGCTGTGTAACCAGCAGCGGGTCCACCACCAGCACCGTTCGCACCTCGCCCCCAACCAGCGGCAGCGCCGGCGAAACGTAAATCGTGGTCGAAGTTGCCGTCAATGTCTTCCCCGTCGCCACAATAATCATGTAAAGCGTAGACGACGGAATCGCCACATATGCGCTCGTCGCTCCCACCGCCAGCCCGGTAATCACCGGCTTGGCGTTCGCGTAGCTGGTTGCCGTCGTCGACGGCAGAAAGTAAACATCCACAGCCCCCGTCGAGGGAGCCTGGTTCAGAATTCTAAAATCCGAATGACCCGAAGGAGCTGGCTGCGACTGGTCTTCCAGCACCGTCACCTGGTACTCGGCATTGATGTCGGTTACCAGTACAGACTGGCTCGCCCCACCCAGCAGCGTCCCGTTTGAGCTCACCAGCACTGTATTGTTCGACGCGTTGGTCACCTTCACGCTCGCGTTGTTTGACGGCGGAAACGCACCATACAGCGTAATGTCGCCCTGCCCTACATTGGCCGCCAGCTGATCGCCCTCGACAGTTACCGTGATCGCCGGAGCGTTATAGCTGGCATCAATCAGCCGTACCAGGCTCGTCGACGAGTAGCCCGCCACATTCTCGCAACCGGCCAGCAACAGCGCTCCTGTCAGGCTCAACAGTCCTACCAGTACCACCGCCGGAATCGTGATCCGTCTCGAATTATCCCGCCATCGAACCATCGAAAATCTCATCGTCCGTTCCGCCACCGCTAGGCACTGGCCGACACTCCCCGCGTCAGGCCAGAGCCCGTGGCCTGCTGCCATCGGTTAAGCCAGTATCCATCCTATCGCAACTCCATCGCCTTCAGCTCTCATGCGACTCTTGCAGCATACCGGCTAACCTCCCCTCGCTGTCCCCGCTCAACTGCCTGATAGATACAGGAACCGCACCAGGAACAACGCCGCCAGCAGATACAGCAGCCAGTCTTTGCGGCTCAGCTTGCCCGCTGCCAGGTGCAGCACAGCCCAGGCAATAATCCCGAATCCCAGCCCGTTGGCAATCGAATACGTCAGCGGAATCAGAATCAGCGTCAGAAATGCCGGCACCGCCACCAGCGGCTCCGTCCAACGAATCTCCGTCACCGTCACCAGCATCATCGACCCCACCAGAATTAGCGCCGGAGCCGTCGCCGCCGGCGGCACCACCCCAATAAACGGAGCTGCAACCAGCGCTACCAGAAACAGAAGCCCTGTGACAATCGCCGTCATACCGCTTCGTCCCCCAGCCGCAACGCCTGCCGTCGACTCCACATAACTGGTCACCGTTGAGGTCCCCGTCAGGGATCCAAACACTGTCGCCACCGCATCGGTAAACAAGATCCGGTTCAGCCGGGGAATCGAGTGGTCGCTCGATAACAGCCCCGCACGCTTCGTCACCGCAACCAGCGTCCCCAGGTTGTCAAACAGGTCCACAAAGAAGAAAACAAAGACAATCTCCAGCAGCCCCACATGGAAAGCGCCGCGCAAATCCAGCTTGAACGCCGTCGCCGCCAGGCTGCTGAACCCTCCCGCCGCTGGCGTCCAATGCATCAATCCCATCGACCACGCCAGGCCGGTCACCGCCAGCACGCCAATCAGAATCGACCCACGGACCTTCCAAATCTCCAGCGAAACCATGATGGTCAGTCCCACCAGCGACAGCGCCGTCTGCGGATCCCGGATGTTGCCGAGCCGCACCATCGTCGCCGGGTCGGCCACCACCAACCCCGCCTTGTTCAACCCGATAAACGCAATGAACAGCCCAATCCCGCACGCAACAGCCGCATACAGCTCATGCGGTATTGAGCGCAAAATCAGCTGCCGAATTCCAAACGCGGTCAGCAGCAGAAAGATGCACCCTGACAGAAAGACTGCCCCCAGCGCTGTCTGCCAGGGAATGTGCATGCGCAGGCACACCGTGTACGTGAAGTACGCATTCAGCCCCATCCCAGGGGCCAGTGCAATCGGATACCGCGCCACAATGCC
>Ga0302145_10000966_pt1 | contig 11580 bp, 10 predicted proteins | sample I_Bog_E2_3_FD_192437 | JGI IMG/M metagenome (GOLD analysis project Ga0302145, IMG submission 192437) | Peat permafrost microbial communities from Stordalen Mire near Abisko, Sweden - I_Bog_E2_3 | ecosystem: Environmental > Terrestrial > Soil > Wetlands > Peat | place: Sweden: Abisko, Stordalen... | reverse complement strand
TCGAGCCTGTGAATGTCTCCCAAAATCGTTGAGAACGAGTAGCCGGAGTTTGTCAGATTCAGATAAACAGCAACATGCCCCAACTGGCGTTTGAGATCGACCAACAGGATGTTCTTATCGGGCAGTCCGGCTAGGGCAAGCGAGGTATGAACGGCTAGGGTGGTGGCGCCCACACCTCCCCGAACACCTATAAAAGCTACCAGGCGCCCGTTCCGGCTGGATTCATTTTCGATAGCCGCGACGCGACGCAAGACGTTACCAAGCGCGGAATCTATCTGTGAGTCTGTCGCCGGCCATCGCAGGAACTCGCTGCACCCGGCGCGCATGGCACGCAACAGTGTGTCGTTATCGGATGTGAGGGAAACCGCCACCGGCCATATCCGCGGCGTTGCATTAGCGCTCAATGCCTCTGCCGTCCTGATTCCTTGTTCAACATCGGTGAAGTCGATGAAGGCAATGCAGGGCGCATCCGGGGACAATTGCGACAGGTCAATACGGCTGCCATTGGTGAGGTACTGGCTGATCTTGCCTACACCTAGCCCCTGCGAACCGGCAACGCGTTCAAGCAGTGTCACCAACTCTGGGTTGGCGCGGACAGCAAGTAGCAGTGGACGATTGGCCATCTTTATTTCTTTCCGGTGAGCGACTTGTCGAATGTGTTGGCTTCTAAAAAGGGCCTTGCGGGTGTGGGCGGGGTTGGCACCGGATCCGGATTGCTGACTTCATCGACGATGTGGGGAGTTACGATGACGAGCAGTTCGGTCGTTGAACGTTGCGTGCTTTTCGAGTGAAAGAGCGCACCGATGATGGGAATCGATGCAATCCCGGGCATGTGCTCGAATTGATCGGTAAGGCGCCGGTCGAGCAATCCGGTCAGCGCGAAGGTTTGGCCGTCCCGCAGTTCAATGTCTGTTTCCGCGCTGCGCGAGCTGATGGCCGGGATTGTATAGCCGGCGATTTCCACTTCGTTCGTATAGTCGAGAGCGGAAACCTCCGGAGCTACATGCAACCGTATGGTGCCGTCATCAAGGACTGTCGGCAGAAAATTGAGGCTGACGCCGTAGGGTTTGAACTCAACGGTTACAGCAACTTGTCCACTGACACCCCCTTCCACCATCGGGAACGGGAATTCCCCCCCGGCAAGGAAGGTGCCTGTGTGACCGGAGAGTGCAGTAATCGTCGGTTCTGCCAGGATCTGCAGAACTTGTTTCGACTCCATATCCTGAATGGCCGCGCCGAGGTTCAGGCTCTGGCTGTAAAGCAAGAGATTGAGGGGTGTATTAATCGTTTCAGTTAGGGTGGAAACCGGGTTGCTGATGGTCGGGGCCTGAAACGCCTGATATTGGCTGGTTCCAGTCATGGCAACTGTGTTGCCCAGGGAAAGCAGGCTGAAGCCCAAATGGCCGGCCTTGGTGCGATCGACCTCCGCAAACTTCACCGCCAGGCGCACCTGGCGCAGGTGGGGTGGCGCAATGCGCAGCGAGTTGGCAATTGTCTTGCCGAAACCTCCGGCAAGCTTGGTTGCCAGTCCGAATTCTTCCTGGGAAGCGACATACCCGCGCAGGATGATGTTGTCCTGATCGGAGGAAACCAGAATCTTGTCCATTGGGAACTGGCTCTCGAAGGCTTCCTGTAGCCGCGCAACGTTCACATCGACGACGATGCTATATGCGGTATTGGCTCCCTGCTCATCCCAAAACACGATTGTCGCCATGCCGGAAACCAAGCCGCTCACCACGACTTGGCGTGGGCTGGCCGCATAGGATTGAAGCACAATGGGATTGTCGACGTACACCCGGGAAAGTGGTGTCGTTGTATCGAAGAACAGCGATTGACCTACCTTGACATGGAGTGTCTGACCAACGCTGCCGGGGACGACTGGAACCGTCGGGGTCTCTACGCGAATTAGCGAATCAGGCGGCGCCTGTTGTGCAAAGCTTGCTGAGACGGCCAGCGCCCCGATGAGAACAGGAAACAGGACATATAGCGGTCGATGAGTCACTTCGAGAATCCTCCCACGGGCGGAGGCGCTGGTGCATCCCCAACCGGAATGTTGTTGCGGTACGTCTGTGTAGTTCTCTTCACTCCAAGAATGACTTCGAGACGCTGGAGATTGGGCTCGTCTGGCTTCGGCGCAGGACTCTTCGCCACAACCGGCCGGGATTCTGAAGCGGGTGGTCCGGTCAGGTCTGAGAGATAAGTGGCCCTGTGCAGAGCGCCGCCATGATCGGCGCCATTGCGCAAAGCAAGATGGACGATGCCCTTCTGCTGGGCCAGCGCCACCTTGCGGGCATCGTCCGGTGACACGAGAAGGGTTACAACGGATACTGACGTCGGCTTGCCGGAAGGATCGGGCACAATCTGCTTACCGGTTGCCAGCACTCCGACATCTTCGAGCACGACAATCGTTCGATCACGATCGACAACTTGCTCAACTGCCGGCATCATAGGTCCAGCAGTGGCAGCTTTGATGGTCATCAACACATCTACGTGCGCTCCAGGGAAGAGGAAGCCCCCGAAGTCCGCAACCTCGTCGGTCTGGATTGCGATTGCGCGCATGCCCTCGGGAATTTTTTGGGGAAGGCCAAGGGAGGAATCCGCCGACGCCAATAGCTTTTCGGTCACTACCATGCCGCTGGCCAAAGGGAAGGAGGAAATGCGTCCCACTGCTTTATCCGGTGAGTCGAAGGCACCTTCCACTGGCAGGGTACTGTTCCAGTTGATTGTGGTTAGCATGTCGGGGGCCAAGCGCTCGCCCGTAGCGATGTCGCGGGTCGTGGCGACATAGTGCCACTCGCGGGAGGTCTTGGCCCCATCATTTGTTCCCGTCTGAATCTTCCGGTAGACGATAAAGACGCACAACGTGGCAACGACCACAGATACGAGTACGCCTATGAAGAGCTTGCGCATGTTGTTCATTTGAGTCCTCGGGTGATTACGAGCACGGCGATGCTGCCAAGCGCGACGGCAGTGCCGTAGGGCATCTTCAGGGAATCGGGACCCTCTAAAGTCAGCACGGGATGCGGGGTAAGGCCTCCGTGGAAGTGGTGCAGCAGGATCATGAAGACATTGCCAAGCCGCTTGGCAACTTGGCGTTTCCAGATGATGATCCCCATGGCAATCACGCCGCCGGCAAGCGCGATGCAGGCCATCTCCATGAACACGTGCGGCATCGCCGCAAATGTCGCTATGGCCGTAATCAGCTTGACATCACCGCCGCCCATTGTGTGAAGACGGTAGAACATCGCCATAAAGAAGAAGGTGATGATGGCCGCCGCCATCGAGGAGACCAAGCCGCGCCACCCATCGAGCGCGCCGCGCAGGACAATGCCGCACACAGCAGAGGAGTACGAGAACCAGTTTGGGATGCGGCGCGAAGGGCGCAGGTCGAAAATTCCACCCACCATCCCAACAACAGCTGCTGATGCAAGGCAAACGTCGTCCGGACGAATATCCATAGAAGCACTATGGAGAAACGAAAAATGAGGGGGAAGCCCTAGATGCGGAGAAAATGAAAAATATTTTGCTCTTTGCGGAAAAGCATTGTGAACCGGCCGCTGCAAGGCAGCCCTACGGCGCAGTCGGCCGCGTGTGAATCTGGCGCGGTAGCTAAGAGGCGCTGGACAATGTCGTCCCGACGTTAGTGAAGATGGCAGCAATGCCGTTTGCGACTGTCCGCGCGGAAACGATCACACTCATGGCAAACAATGCCAGGATCATGCCATACTCGACCAAATCCTGGCCGGACTCGTTGGCAAACAGCTCGAGCAGGAACTGCTTCATGGCGCCTCCCGGTTACACCACGGATGACAGATTGGTGCCCACCGTCTTAAATGAGTTGGCAATATAGTTCGACAACGATTTCATGGATGTTATTGAACCCAATGCGACCAGAGAGATCACAAGGGCATACTCCACCAGGTCCTGCCCGCCTTCGTCGCAGTGAAGTTGTTTGAATGTTTGAATCATTGCTCTGTCCTATCTCCCTTCGTTGTGAGCATGAATATCGTGTGTAAGATATTGCGTGCTTGGCAACTCTCCTGATCCATCTGGAAGAGAAGACCTTTCTTGAGTGTCCGGCGAACTCTGGAATGGGAAATTGGCCGCGTCATGTGAATGGCGCGGCCGTTCCCGGTTGAAGGAGCAGGCCACTGGACGGAGGTTTAGACCGACGAGACGAGGGCGGAGCCAACGGTTGTGAACGCATTGGAGATGTAGTTGGACAACGTCTTCATGCCTGTGACGGAGCCCAGACCGATCAGAGCGGCCACAAGGGCGTACTCTACGAGGTCCTGGCCGTTCTCGTCGCGGTGAAGCGAGAGAAGCTCGGCTTTCACGATGGGCAGGATGGATTTCATTGAGGTATTACTCCTTGAAGGTGTCGGACAGGTGTGATGGTCCCGCTCCGCACCTGTAGGCTATGTGGCTGCAATTCGAGACGCAAGGCTAAGTGAGAAATAATTTGAGGAGTTTTCAGGAGTACCAGGATTTGGAGGGACACAACTAAATGAAGCTGGGGCATGCGTGCGTCTGGCATTCCTGCTTAAAGCAGCGCAAAGCAAACACCCTAACAGGTTTCACGGTTCCCCGATTGCGAATGCAGCCTACTTTGCGCGGTCGTGACGCTGTCCGAGCCTCGCCTATGATCTAATGCTTCGGATCGTAACGCGCTACCTAATAGACAATGTTGCCGGTCGCCGTGCCTTTGATGGTTGATGGAACGAACGGCAGGTGGATGTAGGGCGTGTACGGGGTTGTGATCATCACGGTTACAGAGCTCTCAGGATTGTTGTTTCCAGCGGCCCAAGTGCTTTGCACCGTTAAGCTTGTCATGTTGTGACCGCCGGACTTGGCCATTTGCGCTACCACTCCGGTAACGTTGGCTCCTGCTGCATCGGGGCAGGTTCTGTTGATGCTGCCACCCGGGCCGCTACAGTTGGGGGCATCGGTGCCATGTGTCATGGCATATTCCACCCCCTGGCGCGCCGCGTATTGCAGCACTGCCGTTGTGTAGCAGTACATGCACATCTCAAACAGCCAGAGCAGCATGGGAATCACGACAAGCATTGCTACCGCGGTCTCAATTAAGGTGGATCCTCGGTTGTCGCTGAAGGCACTTCGGAAGAGACGACGCATTGGGGACGCTCCCTTGCTAGTTCAGTTGCCGCATGTACACGCTGCGCCCGTAGATGGTGGTGGGCAGGGTCAACGATAGTTTTCCAAATAACTTGAACGCGATCGGTGGGTTCAGGGCTGCGCTCACCTTGACTGCATTGATCGTGAAGTAGGCTGACTCTGGATCGGCATTGAAGGCAGGCGCATTTGAGTAGGAATTGCCGGCGCATGACGACGAGTTCGCCCAGGAACTACCACTGATCGCGGCGCTAGCCGCATAGGCGCTCCAGTTTGTGCTGGAGAGCCCTATCCATCCATTGACCTCGTTTGCTGCAATGCTGCAGGCCGCGCTGACTGCTGGCAATGCGTTGCCGGCTGTCGCTTGCTGTCCCTGGGCAGCATAAACGGATGCCTGGCGGCTTGCTGAGGTGATGCCGGCGGCGATGTATGCCACATAGGCGAAATTAGCGGCCATGGCCAGCATCAGCACGAGCACCATGCTGAAGAGCGCGGTCTCGATCAGGGCCTGCCCGCGAACATCGCAAGCAAACCGCGCCGCAATTGCGGTATGGTCGGTTCGGATCGAACTGCGCGTCGTTATCTCCTGTCTTGCCCCCATTTGGTTTTTCCTCTCTGTGCGACCTTTGGTCATCTCTGCCTAATCGTTCTGGAAGCTAGTGACATGCAGGCTGGTAGTGGAACCGCCAGGGATGGTAATAGAAGCACCATTTATCTGAACGCTAAAGCTATTGCCAGTTGGGAATATGGGCCCGGCACTACCTAAGGTCAAATTGGCAGTGACCCGTAGCTCGATCTGATTCGTATTGGAGACTGTGCAAGTGGCGTTTCCGATAAGAGGGGAACTACCTAAAACATTTACGTGTACCGTATCCACGCTATTCCAGGTAGAACCGCCATTGCAGCTTACTTCCATATCAACACTGCCGCTAATAGATTCCCCGCCTTGTCCTCGAGCCGTCCCAGATGCAGTAACTGTTACTACAGAGTTTGGCGGGACGGGATTATTCGGTCCTGTCAGTGGACTAGATGCCACGGAGCAAGAGCTATTAGACCAGCAGGTTACAGCGGCGATTGGCTCAAAATCCCCAAATCTGTCGATGATTCCAGCATTTATTGCTATTGTTTGGGGACTTCCAGTAGTCGCCGTCCCTTCGAGCCCGCAGTTGCAGTGTCCTGCCACCTGAATAGTGTTCCAGGCATTCGGCATGCCGAGAAGATGTGCGAATATCCCCATAAAGGTCACCGGAACATTCTCGGTGACGGCGACGCTGATGTACGGAGCGACGTTATTCGACGTGTACGTCAAGGTGGAACTGTTTGTATTGGCGGGTGGCGATTGACTTAGACTCCACGAAACATCGTTTGACGCTGCATTGCTTATCAACCCACCGCTCGCATAGCCATTGAGCTTGGCGTAATAACACATTGAACTGCTCGAGCTCGTCGAGCAATCGCCGGATGCAGTGTAGCCGCTTGAAGGAATGAAGTTGTACGCCGAGATAGGAGTCGATCGTGTGCTATGGTTCGCAGCATATAGCAAGTCCATGCCACCAGCAGTGCAAGCCGCCTCGGCGGCCGTGTCAGCCCACTGCTTGTGGACCCAGGCCACAGACATGTCGTACGCCGATCCCATCAGTACCGAGCTCATGACCATTATGGCCGTGAGCCACACCGTCAAGGTCTGACCGCTCTCGCACCGATGCAGTGCTTTCCAGGAGGAGTGGGAATGCAGACTGGTCTTGCCATTATGCAAAGATCTGGTCTTGTCGCAGCAAGCCATACGCTACCTTCACCCCGGAGTGTCTCTCGGGGTCGCAAGCTTTTAGGCCAGCGTGATGGGTCTGGCGGTGGATTTTTCCAGCGGATATCCGCTATGCCAAGTAATTACACCAGGTGCATTCGAAACTCAAGGTCTCGCCGTATTTTTTTTGCTCCCCTAGTCGCGCCTCTCGGCGTCTGCTTGAAAGCGGTACGTCCGGCAGGTGTGAAACCTGCCGGACAGGGTTAAATGTGGATGCTGGCTCTATTGAACGGTCACAGTCTGCGTCGTACTGCCGCTGATCGAGCCATTGGCGCCAGTGATGGTGAATGTATATGTTCCGGCGGGAGTACCGGACGAACCGCCACCCAGTCGTATGTTCCCGCCGCCAGCGCTACAGCCGATGGTCAACAGGGCGGCTCCCAGCGCTACGAAGCAGAACATTGGAAGCCACAGCTTATATCCGCGCGGAACGGCGATAATCAGAATGCCAGCGAGCGCAATCCCGGCGCCGCCCAACCCCGTCAACACAGCGGTCCTCTGCCTCACGTTCGCCCTGGTTGCGGCTGTTGTCGAAATGGTTATGGATGCGGTTTGAGCCGCTGTTCCCGAGATGCTGATCGAGGATGGGATCGAGCAGGTGGGATTGTTGGAAGCGACTGCGCCACTGGTTAGCGCGCAAGTGAGGCTCACGGATCCTCCGAATGCATTGGATGGCGTCACGATGAGTGTGGATATACCGGACTGGCCGGGGGTGGCGATGGTGATGTTGCCGCTCGTTGAGAGAGCGATGGTGGCGTTTGCAGGTTCTGCCACCGACACGGTCGTTGTGTAGGGTCCTTCGCTCGCGTAGTTGCTGTCGCCACTGTATGTAGCTGAGAAGGTCGCACTATTGCCGGCACCGATCATGCTCGCGTCAATCGAGGTTCCCACGCCGAACTGCATCTCTCCGCCAGCCGATACAGCGCCAACCGCCCAGCTTCCAAATGAACCTCCGTTCATTGTTACGGAGATTGTGCCAGTTGGCTCAACACCATCGCTGGAAGCGGTCAATTCAAGGGCGATGGCCTTGCCGAGGTCCGTCACCGCCCAAACCGTACCATTTGTCGGGATGAAGCTCGACTCGACAGAAACCGCCTTCGAGATGGTGATGGTTTGGGTGGTGGTAGAAGCTTTGTAGCTTGAGTCGCCCGAATACGCTGCGGCAAGGGTGTACGTTCCGGGGGAGAGCGTGGACGATGTGAACTCGTAGTTTGCAACGCCCTGGCTGTCGAGCGTGATGGTTGTCAGCTGCGCGCCGTTCTGGCTCAGGGTCAGTGTTCCGGTCGCCGGATTTCCCTTGGCAAGGCCCTCCGTGCCGCCATAAGGAGAGATGTTCGCGTAAAACTGCGATCCATAGACCGCGCTGGCTGGCGAGATAGCCGTCAGGTCACCGGTCTTTGCGTCATAGACGTTGAGGTTGAACTGCATGGAGCTGTTCTCAGGCAACACGGTAACCTGAATCCCCTGGGACTGGCTGCTGCCGTTGGCTGTGTCGCCTCCGTACCTTGCATAAAGGGTGTAGGTCCCGCCGGGTAGGGCTTGAGTTGAGAACGAGGCCACACCGTTCGAGATCGCCGCGGCTATGATCCCGTCACTGTTCTCCTGTGAGCTGTCGCTCGTGAGGACGACATTGCCGGAGGCCGTGGACGGGTTGACGGCGACCTGGAAGTAAACAATTGAGCCATGAGCCACGGTGAGGGGTCTTGTGCTAAGCGAGCTTGCGCTTGTGCCCGCCGCAAGAGTGGTTGTGGTGGTGTCGAACTTGACGGTTCCCCAGTCGTTGACGAATTTGGCGACATCTATGCTTCCGATTCCCGTGGCCAGGTCGTACCCTTTGCCGGCGTTGTACCCGGCCATGAAGCTGTTCGACCCACAATTCGTACTGCCCGCCGTGCATAGCACCGAATTGTTGCCTTGGGTGATGTCGTGAAAATCTGACGGATGGTTGGCCGCAAGGTTATAGATCCCGTAGTCGGCTTGTCCGAGACGCTGGCCACCCTGGCTCTGAATAACCAGCGCCAAGATGCCGGCCATCGACGGCACAGCTGTCGACGTGCCGCCGACCGCGGAGGTCGTCGTAACCTGACCGTTCACCGAGCACGTTCCACCGCATCCCGTGGTCCCACTTGCCGTTACGCAATCGGTATACGGATAGCTGTCCCCGTTCACGGTGTTGTCGGAGCAAATCGACCAAGCCGCGTTGAAGTACTGCGAATAGCCGTCGTCACTCATGAATGACCCGGAGAAAAACGAGACATCCGGCACATCCCGCACCGAGTCAACCGGGGTGAGGGAAGTCTGAAACGCGGGCTTCTTATAGCCGCTCATTGATCCGGAACAGGATCCGGAACTGCTGATGGTCCCAGAACAAATTGCTGCACTGCTCATGCCGCCTCCGCCGGCAAGCGTGTTCTCGGGGCCGTTACCGTATTTGTAGGGCGCGTTGTTTGCGAACGTGGTGAAAACTTCCGTTGAATCGTTCCACGGCTCTTCCGGGATGTAGCTGAGCGCAGTTCCGTAATAGGGGGGATTGCCAAGAAGTGTCGCGGTAGTGGACGGAGCCTGGATGTACTGTTCGACGCTCGAAAGACTGGTCGAGTACAGCACATCGAAGTCTGTGCCACCAACGGCGACGTTCCAGGGAGTAGATGCAAAACCATTCACGGCCAGACCCGAGGAAGCCGCAGCGCTGAAGCTTACCCAGCTGGAATCGCAACCCGCCGATCCGGAGTCTCCGGAAGAAACGGTGATGGAGATGCCTTGGGCCGCGGCCTGCTCGTAGATCTCGTTGATGAAGGCGTTTCCCCCGGCGCCCAGGTCCTGTTCGCATGCGCCGAAGCTGATGTTAAGGATGGATATTGTGTTGTCGTCGACCGCCCGTTGCATGGCGAGAAACAGCCCATACTGCAGGTCGGTATTGGCCGAGGTATAGAGAGTAGTGAGCGCCTTTGGCGCGAAGGCCTCAGCCATCTCGACATCCACCAGGGCCTCAAGTTCGTCGCTCGTTGCGCCCGGATCGTTGCCGTCGACCACCACACTCGGCAGTTGCGCATCGGTGACGGCCGTCGCAAGAGGTTCGTTCAGAAACATCGATCGGTAGTTGGCGACATCGGCGATCGCCGACGCGCTCAGGTTCGAGTCTCCGACGATGCCGATCGTCACGCCCGCGCCGTTCCATGTTGTCCCGCTGTAGGCAGGGTTCATGGCCTTGTTGGGCGTGTCGTAAATGGTTGCCGCATCCCCGGCCCCGGGCAGGTAGTAGACGTCGTAATTCTCCGTTCCCCAGTTCGATGGACCGTAGATCGTCAACTCGGGCCTGACAGCACCCGGCTTAGTGGTAGTGCTGGCGTGTCCGCCGCGGATGACATGCGGCTTCGGGTAAAAATCGTTGAGCGCGGCAATCCCGCGGACTACCGGCGCCAGCGCCGCTGGAATCGACGGCGCGCTGCCGTTTGCCAGATGCAGTTTGCCGTTGACCTCGTACCGGTGAATATCTGTATGGAAGGCGGCGCGCACTGCTCCCATATTGCCGGAGAAACGAATCACATTGGCGGCCGGCGAGACCTGCTCGATGGTGAAGCCGTTGGATTCAAGCCAGGTCTTCACCGTGGCAATGTCGTCTGGCCTAGCGCCAAAGCGGATACCGTACTCGGTTGGCAGGAGCCACTGGCGGTAGAGCGCTGTGCCCGGCATACTGGCGGATTTCACATAGCTGTCAAGCGCAGCCTGCTGTTCTGCGCTTCGGCCGAGTACCAACAGCAGAGTACCGGTAGAGTCCGAGTCGGAGACCTGGCCTCGGTCGAACTCCGCTTGAGCAAGAGGGTGGAGGCTGCCTCGCAGAGTAACCCGGGCAGTATCGTCGACTGGTTGAATGATGCGCGCGCGTTGCGCATGAAGCTGCGCTAATGCGATGAGCAGTGAGACTGCGAACAACAGCCTGGTAAATCTCCGTGGTGTATGGACGAAGTACGGCATAAGAATGGGTCCCGAGTTTCCTTTCTTTTTTACCGCTCCCGCGGTGGTATGTTCTGGTTGCCCTTGCAACCCTGGAACACTAAAGAAAGAAGTATAGGGGCGTCCTGATCCGTGAATCTGTGATGCAGGCTGGTCGAGGGAACAAAGTTTGATGCGAAAACTCATTTTTCAATCTTTTGCAGCGTCATGCGGCTTCTGCGCCGGTCATAATCGATCGGGGACTGAAGGAGTGGCCCGAGTGAAAGATGAGTCGTTATTCTCTCAATTCAATCAATGAAGGTTCCAGAGTGGACGTCGGGTACGACGCGCTGCTGGATAGCTACTTTTTGCAGGTGCGTGTCCCGGACGACCGTGGCGAGGTTCATCTGAAGCGCTGGCTTGGCAATGGCATGGGCAGCCTCGGTTCCGACGGCGTAGTGAGCATCCCCGAAATCATTCTTGTAGAAGCGGCCAAGTATGCTGCCATACCCTCCGATCTGCTCGATACTCTGCTCGCGGACCGCAACAGGGAACCGGAGCCGGTCGAATCCGATCCCGTCATCTATGCCGGTATGCCCAACCAGGAAGTGCGACGGCATCGACCGAGTGTCGACCCGTCCGAGGGCGTGATGATCACGATACGGCCTTCCCGGGTTTTTACAAGGGACCGTCAGTTGGCGATGGTGCTG